>Ga0172379_10003286_pt1 | contig 26142 bp, 18 predicted proteins | sample GrowelOW334metaG_FD_119756 | JGI IMG/M metagenome (GOLD analysis project Ga0172379, IMG submission 119756) | Groundwater microbial communities from an aquifer near a municipal landfill in Southern Ontario, Canada - Groundwater well OW334 metaG | ecosystem: Environmental > Aquatic > Deep...
CAGGTACACGCCGGGTGCAAGCTCGCGCTCGATCATCCTTACCAAAGGTTCGGTCTCCAGTATGAAGCGGCGTTCTTCCGACACTGTCAGTACTATGCCGTGGTAGATCCCCACCGAAGAATAACGGGTGTGCCAATCGCCTATGGACCAGCGTATATTCTGCTGAATGGCCCTGCCGGATAGGGTATCGATGGTCTTGAGCATGATTTCCGGGGTGATGCCGCCGTTAAAGCCCCGTACTGCGGACTCGCGGGTCAGCTCGAAACGGATTACCCTGCCTGTTTCCCGCAGGTCAAGGAAACGGCCAAGCTCAAGGGCGTCACGGAAGCTGATTTCCGGAGATACCGTCACGCCAAAGGCGGAATCCAGGACGAGGACAGGCCGGTCGGGTGAGGGAGGAATGGCCGGTCCTGACGCCCTGACGTGCAAATGGTAGAGTTTTGTCTGGACGGTGGTATTCGGGAGGGGTATATCAGCGCTTTCCGTGGAGGTGGTCGCGGTTACCGCCGCATCGGTCTGTACCTTCCCATCGGCCAGGGGGACCGTTTCCTGCAGGATACCGGCTATGATAAGAGCCCGCAGGCAGGCAGCGCGGAACAGGGCTGGATCGGCGCCGGAAAAGAGGTCGTGCTTGCGGTCGTCGGGAGCCCAGCGTCGCCTGCGGTGGGGGCGGCTGGCGTGTTCGGCGATGGTGAGCAGTTTGAGGATGGTTGTTGAGGGATACAGTCGGCCCGGATCGATGAGCACCACCAGCTCCCGGAACATTCGCGCCCAGGCAGCAAGCCGTTCCCTGGGTACCCGTTGCCCACCGCCCAATTCGCCTCCACAGGCGCCGGCGGCTATGTAATAAGCCCGGTCTGCGCTTTCAAGGTTGGCCAGGGCTTCCAGGCGGGCTGGATCGACTCGGGTTTTCTCGCCCTCGTTGGCGACCACTCCCAAGGCACGCAGGACACCCGCCGAAACCGTAAAGCTGTCTGGGGGGAACACGAGGGCCATATCGTCGGATGCCTTTTTCCGGTATTCGCCGGTAACCTTGTACAGGTCCGACCTTCTGTACAGAAAGGCGACGACCGCGGCGAGAAAAAGGTCGTCCAAGGCCTGGGTACTATCGGCGGGGGTGGAACCGGGAGCGGACGCGGATGGGGTGACGGTAGGCCCAGGCTCCGCAGGGAGCGGAAAGCTCGGGAACAGTATCGAGATGTCCGAGGCGAAGGGGTCGAGCACCGCCTTCAGCGCGGGGTTGAGAGCCAGGCGCCTCCGACCCTCGTCGTCGAATTTGAACAGGATGAGACGTTCTTCCAGGTTGAGCAATACCGCGTGCAGTTCGGCGAAGGACAACTCGCCTTCGAAAAACTCGGACAGCTCGTCCGCAGCCGGCTCTTCCAGGCACTCTATCGCGGCGATCATGCGCTTGTCTGTCATGTCCAGGAACGAAAGGATGGTATCCTGGATCTCTTTCCTGCCCAGAAATCCGGAGAGTTCGTCTATGAGCCGCTGCTTGTTGAAGGGCGTGCGTATGTCGCCCAGATAGGTACGCATCAGGTCGAAAAAGGGGCCGTCCGGAAGGGTGAGCATGGCGCTTTTCCATTCCGCGATTGTCCTTTGGGGAAAGGCGCGGGTCTTCTCGTTCATGCGAGCTCCTCTGGAGTCCAGTGCTGGATGGAGTATTTGTAGCCCTGTTCGGCCAGGAATTTCTGGCGGTTGGCGGCGAATTCCTCTTCGTTGGTAAAGCGGGAGACGATGGAATAGAAATACGAATTGCGAGCCTTGGGACGCAGGATACGTCCCAGCCTCTGGGCCTCTTCCTGGCGCGAGCCGAAAGAGCCGGACACCTGCACCGCCATGGAGGCGTCGGGCAGATCGATGGCGAAGTTGGCCACCTTGGAAACCACGATGATGCGCACCCCACCGTGGCGGAAATCGTTGTAGATGACTTCACGCTCGGCGTTGGGGGTCTTGCCGGTGATGAGCGGGGCGTCCAGGTCCTTCGCCAGCTCTTCCAGCTGCTTTATATACTGGCCTATGACGAGGATGCGGTCGTCGGGGTGGTTTTCTATAAGCTGGCGCACGATTTTCCGTTTGAGGGGATTCTCGCTGGCGATGCGGTATTTGTTGCGCTGGTCCGCCGTGGCGTAGGGTATCTTGAGGTCATCCGGCAGGTCCACACGGATTTCCGCGCAGACCGCCTCGGCTATCCAGCCCTTGGCTTCCAGGTCCTTCCAGGGTACGTCGTAGCGTTTGGGACCCACCAGGCTGAACACCGCGTCCTCCGCGCCGTCCTCCCTCACAAGGGTGGCCGTCAGCCCCAGGCGACGCACGGCCTGCAACTCGGCGGTAACCCGGAAAACCGGTGCCGGCAGGAGGTGCACCTCGTCGTAGATGATGAGCCCCCAGGGTCGGGCACGGAAGAGCTTGAAGTGGGGGAATTCAGCCAGCACGTCCGGACGCCAGGTGAGTATCTGGTAGGTGGCCACCGTCACCGGCGCCACACCCTTGGAGTCGCCGGTGTATTCGGCGATCTGGTCTTCCTTCAGCTCGGTCTTGTCCAGCAATTCGGCTATCCACTGATGGACCGCCGCCACGTTCGTGGTCAGGATGAGGGTGTTCGTTTTCAATAGACTCATGACAATCATGCCCACTACGGTCTTTCCCGCGCCGCAGGGCAGGACCACGACCCCGTAGCCGGTGCCAGGGGCGCCGTCGCCCACCACGGAACGCGCTGCCTCCAGCTGGTAGTCCCGGGGCGCGAAGGGCCGATCGCCGAGGGCCATCGTCCGCAACGGCACGTCCAGGGCTTCCCCCTCGGCCAGAGGGGCCTCGTCCTTGACCGGCCAACCCAGGCGTATGAGCTCGCGTTTTACCGTTCCCCGGTTGGTGAGGGCGACCAAAAAACCGTCCATGGCCGGGGTCAGGTACTTGACCAGGATCTTGGAAGCGGCAATTTCAGCCTCCACGGCGGGTTCATCGGCCACAAGCAGGAGCGGGGCGAGGTGGTCTTCCATTTTTGGTTCAGCGGGGGCTCCTGCTTGACCGTCACCGTTCCAGGCGATCAGTCGTATCTTGCCGTACCGGGCCATGACGTCGGAAAAGCTGTCTGTAATGCCCCGGGGCACTGGGTAGCGGGTGAACTCTTCCAGCGCGCGGGTCACGTCCGCGGGTACCAGGCCAACACTGGCCGCATTCCAGAGGGAAAGCGGCGTGATGCGGTAGGTGTGTATGTGCTCCGGCGACTTTTCCAGCTCGGCAAAGGGCATTATTGCAGCCCGGGCTTCTTCTGCCCGGATTGCGTGCACGTCGAGGAGTAGGGTCCTGTCGCTTTGGACGATAAGCGGATTTGCCGGGTCGATTGCCATAACCCGTCAATTGTAGTCGAGAGGGGACTCAGCTTCAATAGAAAAACGCGACATAACGTAACAAATGTCGCTAAAACGCTCGAAACGTCGCTTTATACAGGACCGATCTATTGAAGTGCTTACAGTCTGGCGGTGATTTTCAGGATGAGGTCGGGGAAGATGGAGACCTCAAGCCCCACCTTGAGGGAACCCGACCGGGGAATGGCGAAGCCGTCGCCTTCCCGTCGCCAGGCGGTCACTTCGAGGGTTTCGGGGTTGAGGATCCAGAATTCGCGTACGCCGTGGCGCTCGTACAGGTCCCGTTTCTCGGTCTGGTCGCGCCAGGCGGTACTCGGCGAAAGTACCTCGATGGCAAAATCCGGTGCGCCCAGGACGCCCTCGTCGATGAGTCTTGCCTCGTCGCAGACCACCACCAGGTCCGGCTGGACCACAGTCGCAATATCCCCGAAGTCCTCATCGGCCTCGGGCAGGTATACGTCCAGGGGGCTGACGAGAGGCATGCAGGACTTGCCCTCGAACCAGTTGGTCAATTGAGTGATGAGCAGGCTCACCAAGCGCTGGTGCTGCCTGCGCGGGGCGGGACTCATGGAGTAGGGGACGCCGTCGATGAGTTCCCAGCGCTCGCCCTCGGGCCAGGTCTGGTAGTCGGCATTGGTGTACCGTTTGGAGCTGTCCAAGGCTGAGGTGCCCTGCGTCCCGTGCTTCATGATACCAGTATAGCATGAAAGGCGTGGGGCGTCAGGGTACATTACGTGTTGACATCCGGGGATACATATCCGTAATCTGTCCGCATAGTCAATGCGGTTTATTTTCCCTTCAGAGTAGGTTCATCATGCAATTGTCCGTGAAAGATACGGCCGCCATCCTCGATGTGCCGGAAAAGGAGCTGTACCGGCTGATACAGCAAGGGGCCGTTCCAGTCCATAAAATCAATGAACAGTATCGATTCAACCGGGCGGAACTTCTTGAGTGGGCAACCTCCCATGGGATGAAGGTTTCTCCTGGCATACTGGTTGAGGATGTGTCCGGAGAGTCGGAAATGCCTACCTTCACCGACGCTGTTCTCGCCGGTGGCATAGAGTATGGGGTCGAGGGAGACGATAAGGTGTCGGTGCTCAGGTCCATAGTCGGGATAATGAAACTTCCCGAGGAAGTGGACCGGGATTTTCTGTACGAGGTGCTGCTCGCCCGGGAAACGCTGGGTTCGACGGGGATAGGGGAGGGGATAGCCATACCCCATGTCCGCAATCCGGTGGTCCTGCAGATTGCCCGGCCTTCGGTGACCCTTTGCTTCCTCAGGCACCCCATAGATTTTTCCGCCATCGACGGAAAAGCCGTCAACATTCTCTTTACGCTCATAACCCCATCGGTCCGCACCCACCTCTACCTGCTTTCCCGATTGGGCTTCATCCTGAGGAATCCCGAAGTCAAGGAGCTGTTGGGGCGGCAGGCTCCACGGGAATTGCTCATGGCTGCCTTCGCACGCGCGGAAGCGCCCATTCCCGCCGCGCAGGTGGATGGGTTGACCGGCAGCAAGCCCGACGGCTCAAAGTGATTTCACCGGACGGTCCCCTCCAGGAAACGGCATGATTCTTGCTTATGCTGTCGGAGCCTTCGTTCTTTTTGCCTTGAGCGGCGTGCCATCGGCTTTCATGCCGAAGGCACCGGTGCCCGGCCAACGCATCGCCACGGGAAGCATGGTCGCAGGCGCGCTTTCCGGACTGAACGCCTGCAGGATGCTGCTCCTCCCGGGTGCTTCGCCGGTATCCGGCAGATCCAACGGATTTGTCGATACGGGCTTTTTCCCCTGGCAGGCGGCCGGCGACTCGCTGGTCGGGATGGATGCCCTGAGCGCCTTCTTCCTTGTACCGATTTTTGTCGTGGCTTCCCTCGGTTCTGTTTACGGTCTGACCTACTGGAACGCCGGAACGCGTCCGGGGAGCGCCCGGAAACTGCAGTTCTTCTGGGGCACGATAAGCGCGGGCATGGTTCTCCTGGTGATTGCACGGGATGCCAGGGCCTTTATACTTGGCTGGGAGCTCATGGCTCTTTCCGCATTCTTCCTGGTTACGACCGAGGACGAAAAAACGGAAAGCCGGCGAGCGGGACTTGTCTACCTGATCGCGACCCATTTCAGTACGCTGACGCTCTTTTGCCTTTTCGCGTACTGGCGTTCCGTCACCGGTTCGTTCACACTGGAGGCAATCCCGGCAGGAGCGGTGGGCGGCGCGGCATCCTCCGTCCTGTTTCTGCTGGCCCTCGTGGGATTCGGCCTGAAATCGGGCATCATGCCCCTCCATTTCTGGCTTCCAGCCGCCCACGCGAATGCCCCCAGCCACGTATCGGCCCTGCTTTCCGGTGTCCTGCTCAAGATGGGTGTCTACGGCCTTCTCAGGATATGCTTGCTCCTACCGGACCCGCCCCTGATCTGGGGTGGCCTGATTCTCCTTTCCGGTGCCGTGAGTGGCCTGGCCGGTGTCCTTTTCGCTCTGGGACAGCACGACCTGAAACGCCTGCTGGCCTACCACAGCGTGGAGAATATAGGCATTATTTTTATGGGCCTGGGGATGGCGATGATGGGACGGTCGGCTGGCCGTCCATCATGGGTCGTGCTGGGAATGGCGGCCTGTCTCCTGCACGTGTGGAACCACAGCCTGTTCAAATCGCTGCTTTTCCTGGCGGCGGGTTCCGTACTGCATGCCACCGGGACACGACGTATCGATGCCTTGGGAGGCTTGTCGAAACGGATGCCATGGACCGCGGCCTTCTTTCTTGTCGGTGCCGTCGCCATCTGCGGCCTGCCTCCGCTCAACGGCTTCATCAGCGAATTGTTCGTGTACCTGGGACTGGTTGGAGCCTTTGCGGGCAGCGGTTTCTCCCAGGCGCTCTCCACATCGGCACCCTCCATCGCCGCCTCCGCCCTTGCGGTGCCGGCTCTCGCCATGATCGGGGCCCTGGCCCTCGCCTGTTTCGTGAAAGCGTATGGAAGCGTATTCCTTGGTTTACCACGGACAGCCCTGGCCGATTCGGCAAGCGAGGCGTCATTCGAGATGCTGGCTCCCATGGCACTACTCTCCGCTGCCTGTGTATCGATCGGCCTTTTTCCCGCCTTCGTGGGACCGGTGCTGGACAGGGCCATCGCTTCCGGCTTTCCAGGCTACCAGGGCGGCAGCCTGCCTGCGCTGGGGACCTTTCTTCATCTTGGAACGGTCGGGATCGTGTCGGCTATCCTTTTATCCGGAATTTCAGCATCCCTGGTCGTCCTTTTTATCTGGTCGAAAAGAAGGAAGGAAGTTCCCACCTGGGATTGCGGCTACTACCTGCCGACCAGCCGCATGCAGTACACTGCATCTTCCTTTGCCCAGGGGCTGGTCGGCATCTTTGCCTGGCTCCTCCATCCCAAGCAACACGGGGCGCGGGTGGCAGGGGTTTTTCCGGCTCCGTCCGCCATGTCCAGCCATATAGGCGACCTGGTGCTGGACGGGATGCTGTTTCCTTTCTTGCGCAAGGCCGAGCTGAGGACGAGATGGATACACCGTTTCCAGCAAGGTCTTGTGCAGAATTATATCCTGTATATTCTGGTGTTTCTCGCGCTCTGTTTCTGCACCCTTATTCCCTTTGGGGAAATAGCCAAACTTCTGAATCTCCGTTGAGGAAATAATCTTGCGATTGAGGATTCGTGCATGTTGAGCCTTTACATCATTCTGGCAGGGATAAGCATCATCGGCACAAGCGGGTTCCCTGCCTGCTTTTTAACCAGGGAATCGCGTTTCGGCCAGCGCCTGACAACCGGCTTGGTGGTGCTCGGGGGATTGGCCGGTTTGTCGGGACTGGTCCTTTCCTTCGGGAATACAGGTCCTGTCTCGATGCGCCTGGCATGGCTTCTGCCCTTTGGCAGCTTCGCCCTCAGGCTGGATTCCTTGAGCGCCGTGTTCCTGGCCCTTGTCTTCATTGTTCCCGGTCTGGGTTCCCTATACGGACTGGGGTACTGGAAGCAGGCCGAGCACACGGGAAACGGGCGCAAGCTCGGGCTTTTCTACGGGCTACTGGCAGGTTCGATGGGTTTGGTGTGCATTGCGCAGGATGGCGTTCTGTTTTTGCTTGCCTGGGAGGCCATGGCCCTCGCCGCCTGGTTCGCCGCCACGGTGGAAGAGGAAAATCCGGAGGCGCAGGCATCAGGCTGGGTGTATCTTATCGCGACGCATATCGGTACCCTCTGTCTTTTTGCCATGTTTGCACTTTGGGCTAAAGCGACTGGTTCATTCGGTCTGGAAGCCGCTGCGGGAATTCCTGCAGGTGTGGCAGGGGCGATCTTTGTGCTGGCCGCGCTCGGTTTTGGCTTCAAGGCCGGTCTGATGCCACTCCACGTCTGGTTGCCGGGCGCCCACGCGAACGCGCCCAGCCACGTTTCCGCCCTCATGTCGGGCGTCATGCTGAAAATGGGTATCTACGGAATCGTCCGCATGACGTCCATCCTTCCCGCAGGCGAATCCTGGTGGGGCTCGCTCATGCTCGCCGCAGGCGCTGTCACCAGCGTGGCGGGAATCGCCTTTGCCCTGGGCCAGAAGGACCTGAAACGCATCCTTGCCTATTCCAGCATCGAAAACATAGGTGTGATCACCATGGGTATAGGTTTGGCCCTGCTCGGCAGGACCTTCGGCCGGATGGATTGGATGGTGCTGGGCATGGGTGGCGCGCTCTTCCACGTCTGGAATCATGGCCTATTCAAGTCCCTGTTGTTCCTGAATTCCGGCTCCATCATCCACGCGACCCACACCCGCAACATCGAGCTGCTCGGCGGTCTCTCGAGGAAGCTTCCCGTCACCGCCGGACTTTTCCTGGTGGGCGCCGTGGCCATCTCCGCGCTCCCTCCCCTGAACGGCTTTGCCGGCGAGTTGCTGCTGTATCTGGGTCTGTTCCGCACCCTTGCCCAGGACGGAACCGGCGGTTTAACCGGCGCGGCCATGGCGGCTGTGGCGCTTGCGATGACCGGAGCCATGGCAACGGCCTGTTTCGTCAAACTGTACTCGACCCTGTTTCTCGGAGCCCCCCGCAGCGACCATGGCTCCCAGGCGCGGGAAAGCGCCGCGTCCATGCTCCTTCCCATGCTGGTTCTTGCCGCCGCGTGCGTGGTCATTGGCCTGTATCCTGCCTTGGTCCTGCCCGCCATCGATCGCGCCGTGAACATCTGGACTTCGGAAACCGGCGCGGCAATGGGCATCGGGTCCCTCATTTCGTTCGGCTGGATAAGCATCATGGGCGCCGCTTTCCTCCTTCTGGCCGGGTTGCTTTACCTGTTCCTCCGCCTGCGCTCAAGCGGAAGGACCGATATCGGGCAGGGAACCTGGGATTGTGGCTATGCCCGACCGACTGCCCGCATGCAGTATACGGGATCCTCCTTCAGCCAGATCCTGGTCGATCTGTTCTCATTCCTGCTCTGGCCGAAACGGAATCGCGCCACCGTCGAAAGCCCCTTCCCCGAGAAAGCCGGGTATGGGATTTCCTCCCCGGATACGGTACTTGATCGCCTCGTGAAACCCGTATTCGCCTTGGCGGGGCGTCGATTCCTGGGTATCCGTTCTTTCCAGCAGGGCCAGACGCACATGTATGTCCTGTATGTTTTCATAATTACTTTGGTATTGCTCGTAATCGGCGGGATGGGGGTATAGTCATGGCCGATATTTTGGTTCACGCGTTCCTGCTCCTGGCCATGCCGCCCATTCTGCTGGGCGTGATAAACAAGACGAAATCCTGGTTCGGCGGCAGGAAAGGTCCCCGACTGCTCCAGACGTACTTCGATATCGCCAAGCTGCTGCGCAAGGGCTTCGTGTTGAGCACGACGACGACGGCAATGTTCGTGCTCGGCCCGGTCGTCACCCTTGTTTCGGTCGTGCTGGCGGGTTTCCTGGTTCCGCTGGGTGGTTTCGGGGCGCCCATCGCGTTCACCGGCGACTTTATCCTGTTTGCCTACCTGTTCGGCCTGGCTCGCTTTTTCACGACCACAGCGGCTCTGGATACCGGTTCCGCCTTCGAAGGCATGGGCGCGGCGCGGGAAGCGACCTTCGCGGTTCTGTCCGAACCGGCGCTCTTTTTCGTCTTTCTCACCCTGGCCAGGATTTCCGGTTCGCTTTCGCTCAACGGCATCCTGCACGCCAGTGTCGGGAATTTCTCCTCCGATACGGCGGCTCCGCTCATACTCACCGTCATAGGGCTGTTCGCGGTCCTGCTTGCCGAAACCTGCCGCATCCCCGTAGACGATCCCAATACGCACCTTGAGCTGACCATGATCCACGAGGTCATGGTGCTGGACCACGGGGGACCTCTCCTCGGGATCATCGAGTACGCATCCTCCATCAAGCTATTCGTCCTTGGCGCCATGCTCATGAACGTCATCTCGCCTTTCCGCATGGAAGGTGCCTTATTGGGCTGGGGCGTGTTCATCCTGCAACTGCTGGGCATGTCGGTCGCCATCGGCATCCTCGAATCCATAATGGCCAGGCTCCGCATGAAACGCGTCCAATACCTGCTTATCAGCGCGCTCCTCCTTTGTGGGGCCGGTTTCCTTCTTTTGGTGAGGTGAACACAGTGATCAACCTGCTAGATGCCCTGCTCGTAATCGTCCTGGCCATGAATCTCTTCGCCCTTGGGACCAGCCGGATCCAGTCGGTCATCCGCATCGTCGCAACCCAGGGCGCCTTGATTGGCATAATACCCTTGCTGATGCACGATCAGCTGACGATCCCCTCGGTGCTGGCTTCCCTGGCGGCCATCATACTGAAAGGAATCGTCATCCCCGCCATCATGGTCCGTGCGCTCAGGGACGCGCAGATAAAACGGGAGATCGAACCCCTGATCGGCTTTCTCCCTTCGATACTTCTGGGGGCTGCTGCCACGGCGTTCTCGCTCCTCCTGACAAACCATCTTGCTGTCACCACCCAGGCCGCTTCATCGCTGATCATCTCGACCTCGATCGCCTCGGTCCTCACCGGTTTCATCATCCTGACCACGCGGGTAAAGGCCATCTCGCAGGTGCTGGGCTACCTGGTGCTGGAAAATGGCATCTACATCTTCAGCCTGCTACTCGTTGAGGCCATTCCCCTTGTGGTCGAGATGGGCATGCTGCTGGACCTGTTCGTCACCATCTTTGTCATTTCCATCATAACGAACCAAATCAACCAGGCGTTTTCTTCCATGGATACGCGCCGGCTGTCTTCCCTCAAGGAGTGATCCATGGCCTATCCCTTGATACTTGTGCCCCTATTCATCGCCTTGCTGGCTATGGCGTTCCCTTCAGACCGCTACCGCCCCCTACTCCTGCTGCCCCTCGCGGTGGTCCACCTCGCGCTTGTCATCTACGTCCTTGCGAATCCAGCGCTGGCGACCGTTTCGGAGACCCTGGTCCTGGATCCCATGGGGAAAATCGTCCTCCTCACGGTGAGTATCCTGTTCCTGTTCTGTTCCTTCTACGCGGTGGGGTACCTCAGGATACGGTCTGACCGGTCGAACAGGATATTCGTAGCCTGTCTGGCCGCATTCCTTGGTCTGATCAGCCTGGTCACCTGGTCCCACCATCTGGGTCTGATGTGGGTCGCCATCGAAGGCACCACGCTGGTGACCGCCCCCCTCATCTATTTCAACCATTCGAAGCTCAGCATCGAGGCTACCTGGAAATACCTGCTCGTCGGTTCGGTGGGCATAGCGATGGCCTTGCTGGGGACTTTTTTCCTTGCCTACTCCTCCATGCAGGACGGAATGACAGCATCCCTCTCCCTTGTCGAACTGACCGCCAGGGCGCCCCTGCTTTCGAAACCGTGGCTTCGGGCCTCATTCATACTGCTGTTGATAGGTTACGGAACCAAAATGGGTCTTGCGCCCATGCATACTTGGAAACCGGACGCCTACGGAGAGGCTCCCGTCGTTGTCGGGGCCATCCTGGCGGGCGGGGTTACCAGCGGGGCTTTCCTCGCCTTGTCGCGATCCTACCAAATATGCGCTGCTTCCGGCGAAGGTGCCTTCGCTTCCCGCCTGCTCACCTTCATGGGCTTGTTCTCGATCGCGGTGGCCGGCCTGTTCATGATAGGCCAGCGGGATTTCAAGCGAATGCTGGCGTATTCCAGCGTCGAGCACATGGGAATACTTGCGCTTGGTCTTGGCATAGGTGGACCGGCACTATTCGCGACGGTCCTGCACATTCTGACCAACAGCATGACCAAGGGTACCCTTTTCCTTTCCGCAGGCAACATCCACCGCGCCTATTCCAGCAAGCTGACAGACAGGGTTTCGGGAGCCATCCGCAGGTTGCCACTGTCGGGCAGCCTGTTTCTTGCCGGTTTCCTCGCCATCACCGGATCGCCTCCCTTTGGACCCTTCATCAGCGAATTCGGCATCCTGAACGGCGCCTTCGCCTCCGGACGTTATCTGAGTGCGGGGCTTTTCCTGTTTTTCCTTCTCGTTGTTTTCATCGGGATGGGGCGGACGGTCCTGAAGGTCACCCAGGGCGAGGTTCCGCAGGATCTGGCAGGAACACCATGGAAGGAAAGCTTCCTTACCGTGGCGCCTGTCCTCGCCTTCATGGCATTGGTCTTGCTGTTGGGCCTGTACATTCCGCCTCCCCTGCGGGATCTTATCAGTAGCGCCGCAGCGATGCTGGAGAACCGGATATGATAACTCCTGCCTTTACCCTGACGACCAACGGGAAAGCCCTTGGGCTGGATACGATTCCCCATCTTTCCACTGATGATTTCCAGCGTTTGATTCTTGGCCATGTGGCCGACGGCTGTCGCGTTTCCTCCCTGTTCGGAGCCGAAAACCCGGGAGGGGTGGAGCTCTGGGCCGTTCTGGCCGACGACATCCAAAACAGGCTGTTCATTGGCCGTGCCCTGGTCGTGGACGATTCCTTTCCGTCCCTTTCGGAGCGCTGTCCGCAGGTCCAGCTGTTCGAGCGTGAGATTGCGGAACAGTTCGGTCTACGGCCCGAAGGGCACCCCTGGTTCAAGCCTGTCCGGTATGTGCGTTCCTGGACCGCCCGCGATGCCTGGGGGCGCTCCCGGGACGATGCGATCCTTCCTGGCGTCACGGATTTCTACCGCATCGAGGGTGATCAGGTTCACGAGGTAGCAGTCGGTCCTGTCCACGCCGGCGTGATCGAGCCGGGGCACTTCCGCTTCCAGTGCCACGGCGAGCAGGTTTTCCACCTTGAGATAGCGTTGGGTTACCAGCACCGCGGAATCGAAAGGGCGCTGATCGGGGGACCCGGGCCGCGTTCCCTCCACTTCGCGGAAACACTGGCGGGCGATTCCACCATCGCCCACGCCACCGCGTATAGCCAGGCGGTCGAGGCGCTTTCCGACGGAAGGAAATCAGCGCGCACCCAGGCCCTGTGCGGGATAGCATTGGAACTTGAACGCCTGGCCAACCACGTAGGAGACCTTGGAGCCATTTCCGGCGACGTGGGCTTCCTTCCCACAGCCAGCTACTGCGGCCGTATCCGGGGCGATTTCCTCAATATGACCGCCCTGCTATGCGGCAACCGATTCGGACGCGGTCTGGTCCACCCTGGCGGGGTCGGGTACGATATGGATGGGCAGCGAAAGGACGAGCTCCTCCGCAGGCTCTCCATCGCGGAAAGGGAGACCGATATAGCCGTGGACCTGCTCTGGAACGAACAATCGGTCATGGCCCGGCTGGAGGATACCGGAAAGCTGCCCAGGGAGGTTGCGGTGGAGCTGGGGATCGTGGGACCTCCAGCCCGTGCGTCCGGGTTGGCTAGGGACATCCGATGCGACCAGCCTTCGGGTATTTTCCGCTTTGCCCAGATTCCCGTGTCGTCCTACGATTCGGGGGATGTTTTCGCCCGCGCCTTCGTGCGGAAGCTGGAAATCCATCAATCCCTTGTCTTCATCAGGGAACAGCTGGAAAGTCTCCCGGCCGGTTCCATCACCCCACTCAAGGCGCCGCTCGTTGCCCGGAGCATCGCCGCAACCCTGACCGAAGGCTGGCGCGGGGAAGTCTGCCATGTCGCGATCACCGACGGGCAATCCAGGTTCTCGCGCTACAAGGTAGTGGATCCTTCCTTCCACAATTGGTCCGCGCTGGCCTACGCGTTGCGAGACCAGGAAATATCCGATTTCCCGCTCTGCAATAAAAGTTTCAACCTGTCCTATTGCGGCCACGACCTATGAGATGGAGGAACGGAACATGCTGAAGGTGCTTTTCGCCCGCCTGCGACAGGGCTACAGGACCATAAAATTCCCCGCGGGTGCCCCTCCCGCCATGCCGGACCGCTTCCGGGGAGCGCTGCTCATTGATGCACTCAAGTGCGATTCCGCTTGCCAGGCGTGCCTGGCAGCCTGCCCTGTGGGAGCGCTTGCTTTTGATACGGGCGAAGCCGGCAAGAGGAAGCTCATAGTTGATCTGGGAAAGTGCCTTTTCTGCACCGACTGTGTCGAAATCTGTCCACGCCAAGCGCTGTCCCACTCGAAGGACTACCGGCTTTCCTTCAGTCGCAGGGAGGATATGATTGTCGATGCGGAAAAGACCGGGCTGAAACTCGCCGCTCAGCTGGACAAGCGCATGAAAAGCCTGTTTGGCCGCTCCCTCAAACTCCGCCAGGTGAGCGCCGGTGGCTGCAACGCCTGCGAAGCCGACATCAACGTGCTCGGTACCATCGGCTGGGACCTCGGCCGCTTTGGCATACAGATGGTTGCCTCTCCGCGCCATGCCGACGGTATTCTGATCACCGGCCCCGTGACCCGGAATATGGAACTCGCCCTGAAAAAGACCTATGACGCGGTGCCCTCACCCAAGATCGTCATAGTTGTAGGTTCCTGCGCGATTTCTGGAGGCCCCTTCCGGGACCATGAGGAAGTCCTGAACGGCGCCGTCGGCTCCCTCAAGGTGGACCTTTTCATTCCCGGCTGCCCGCCACACCCGCTCACCATCCTGGACGGGCTCCTGCGCCTGATGGGGAGGATAAAGGCGGAGGGCAGTGTGGAACAAGGACGGTAAATGCGGGTTGGCTTCGGACCGGAATTTGACAATGTATGCTTATAAGCATACATTTGTAGCTTGCACGGTTATGCCCATGCAGTTCCTTTCGTAACCGATGTGAACGGTGATGTTTTCCTGAAGACTATCTACCCGGCGAGGAATTTTCAGGAAAAGCATGGAGGACAACAGTGAGCGATGAATTCTTCCCGAATTTCGATTTTCTGGACGACGACGAACGGGAGCTTGAAAATCTGGATTATTCCACGGCCCTTCCCGAAGCCGAAAAACTGGCCGCAGTGGAAGCGTTCAGGAAAGCCGCGGCGGGCGGTCATCGCAAGGCTGTCACCATGCGCCTATCAAGCTCGGTCCTGGAGGGACTCAAGAGGAAAGCGGAGGAGGACGGCATTCCCTACCAGACCCTCGCCTCCATGATACTGCAGAAGTACGTCCGCGGGGCACTGCTGGAGCGGGATGCGGTAAGGGAAGTGGTACAGGCGCTCTCGTCGCGGATCGCGTAGCGGAAATTCGGTATTGACAGTTGTATTTGACCGCGAGCTTTTTGCCTCCCATTGGAGGAGCATACTCTTGGTGTTTGATCCGGAGACGATTCGAACGTCCGACCTGCTGCTTAGGAGGCAGCCGCTCTATCCAACTGAGCTACCGGACCGATAGCCTAGACTGTATAGCCCGCGGAGGCCCAGGTTGTCAACGCGGGGCAGCGGCAGGGGTAGAGGTCAATCTGCCGGTAGCCATCCGCCACCCTACGCACCAAGCAGCTCTATTCGGGCGAAGACCTGGTCCAAGTTATCAGATTTGAGCACGTAGCGTTCGAAAGCGCCGTCTTCGATCGTGTCCTTATGGATCGCTTCCCGCTCGATGTAAGGCCTGCTCTTGCCGGAGGCGCTCCAGTGGACGAGGGATATGGTCCCCCCTTCGATTTCCAGCGCCGTGAAGCCATGCTTGCCCGTTGCGCAGCCCGAATTGAATAGGCAGGGAACCAGGAGCGGGCTCTCGCCATAAATGCTGCGGGACAGATCCCTCCTCGTCTCCTTACGGCTCAGGCGTTCCAGTTCGTGCCGGTAAACCCCGATAAGTTCGGCAATGCGTGCCCTGTGTGAGGTATCTCCCAGTGAATAATCGCGCAGGAGATCCTCCACGGACCAGCGGAGGCTGTCGTACTTGGAGAGAGATTCGAACAGCGGCCGGTGGGTATGTCCGGTGATGGCTACAATTCCCAGCTTGCGGGCGGCAAGGTAGATGCGCCGTTCCGCGGCAAAGCGCCTCCGGTTGTCCGTGGCTATGCTCGAATTCTTGATACGCAGGGGTTTTGCGAGATAACGGACGATGAATTCAGCCAGATAATCGAATTTTACGAAAAATCGTGAGGCTTGGTGGCCGTGGAACGCGAAAATCCTCTTTCCGTTTCGCTCAAGGACGAGGCCGTGGATGAGGGGATAGGCGTACTCGGCCTCCCGCAGAAGTCCCAGATCATGGTTGCCTACTATCTTTCGCAGCTTGCCCTGTGCCTGGTATGCGTCAAAAACCTTGTATAGTTTTTTCCATGCGGATTGCACTACCTTGAGCCTGAACTTGTTCAAGTCCTCCGCATCTCCATTGATTACCAGTGTGAAACCCCGTTCCAGGTAATATTTTCCAAGGGCGGTCTCCACAAGGAGGCGGTTCGGCGCAAGGTCGTCCCGGGGTCCCCCATCGCCCATGTGTAGGTCACTGATGAAGACATAGCGTCCATTGTCCTCAAGGCGTTCGACGGCTGTCGCCGAGAGAAAGCGCTTGAAGGATTCCAGGAATTCCTTGACTTTCATTCATTCCTCCGCGCGAATCTTATTCTCCATGCATTGGTACATTGTAAGGAACGTGTAAGGAATCGATGAGGACGCAATCCAAAGCACCAATCAAGGGTTTCAACAAGCTTCGTTGAACCGGGAACGCATTTAACGTGAAAATGACCATAAGCTCACAGACATTTAATAGGGAAACCGGACAACTGAATCGTCATGAACCCACTATCCGAATTCTGGATCTCCATCATCGGAAAGCTTTGCTTTGCCCTTCAGCCCATAGTGAATATCCATTCAGGGGCGGTCTATGGTTTTGAAGCCCTTCTCCGGGGGCTTGAGGGTACCGGCTTTACCGCGATTCACGAGGTGTTCGACGCCGCATTCGCCGAAGGGGTCCTGTATGCCCTCGACTATCGCCTGCGTGAAAAAGCCCTGACCCTGTTCAGGGATCTGGACTGCCGCAACGGCGGCAAACTCTTCTATAACCTGGACAACAGGGTGGCGGAAATGCCCGATTACAGCCCCGGCAACACCATGTTATTGCTTGAGCGGCTGGGCCTGGAACCCTCCTCCATCGTGTTCGAAGTGTCTGAGAGGCACGAGTTTTCGGATTACGATGCGGTCCGCAAGGTGCTTGCCCAGTACAAGAGCCAGGATTTCAGGATCGCACTCGATGATTTCGGAGCCGGTTTCTCCGGCTTGCAACTCTTGTACTTCGCCGAACCGGACCTGCTCAAGATCGACCGTTTCTTTATCGACGGCATAGACGCCAACCCGCGAAAACGCCTATTCGCCGAACGCATCGTAAGCCTGGCGCACCTGATGGGGGTGCACGTTGTTGCGGAGGGAGTCGAGACGGAGCGGGAATTTCATGCCTGCCGCAAAATCGGATGCGATCTCGTCCAGGGGTATCTTATCGCCCGGCCAACGATCGACGTGACATTGTTGAGCGAGCGTTACCGGCTGGTTGGAGACTTGGTGGATGGCGACAGGCGAAACAATGTTGGCAGGAAGGGAACCGATGCCGAACCCCTCATTTCGCGGCTGAATCCAATCAAGCCGGTACGGGTGGGCGAACCCATTCTGGATGTCCTGGATCGTTTCCGGCTGGAAGACGCCCCCGCCACAATTCCCGTGCTGGACAACAATGGGGAATGCATGGGGGTGCTGCACGAGCGGGATTTCCGTAAATTCGTGTACTCGCCCTTCGGCATATCCCTATTGAAGCACGCCGCTTCGACCGAACCCTTCGCAGGGCTTCTTTCCCGTGTTCCGGTATCGGATGTAACCGCCGATATACGGACCATCCAGGAATTGTTCCTGGCCTCCTCCCTGGCGGAAGGCGTCGTGGTGTATGAGGATGGGAAATATCTTGGCTTCCTCGATGCTCGTTCCATTCTGGCCGCAGCCTCGGAGAAGGACCTCGTGGATGCCCGCGACCAGAATCCTTTGACGAAACTACCCGGCAACGCACGCTTGGATGCGTTCATGGGCGAGGCCTGCGAGAATGCCGGCATAGTCACCTATCTGTGTTATTTTGATTTCAACGACTTCAAACCCTTCAACGACCGTTACGGGTTCCGTCGTGGCGATCGGGTAATCCTGTTGTTTGCTGATATCCTGCGGGATTACGCATCCAGGAACGGTTGGTTCATCGCGCATATCGGGGGTGATGATTTCTTTGCCGGAATTCCTTTCCAGGTAGCCGAGTGTGAGGGGCCGGCCGGTCAATGGAAAACGGAAAGCCTGCTGCGGGAGGTGCTTGACCGTTTCGCAGGCAGCGTCGTGTCCTTTTACGACGAGAAGGATCGGGTCAATGGATGGATCGAGGCCATGGACCGCAGCGACAACCTGCGCCGTTTCCCCATCCTCAGCGTGAGTGTCGGGGTCCTGCGCCTCTGTGTCGGCGACGGGCTGCCGGGTGATGCATTCCTGCAGCCTGAAAACCTGGGGGAGGTGCTCGCAACTTTGAAAAAAAAGGCAAAATTATCCAGAGGCTACGCCTACCAGGAAGGAATCGTTCCGGCTCTGACAACTACTCCGCCCCTTGAACCGATTACAATAATGGAATGAGGTATTTCGTCCCGCAGGATCCTTACACGAATCTTACGGAAAACTTACCGTATCCTGGCCAACCCGTAACCGGTCTGGGATAGCGTCCCTGTTCATGAAGCGAATCTGCGTATTCACCAAACCTTTGGATAATTGGAGCTCGGGTTCCGGGCATCATGTAAATGAGATCCTTTCCAGGGTTCTGGATGTGAATGATGCATCAGGCAATTTCGATTTTACCTTCGCACACTATGGGCCGAGCGCGAACCCGATTTATTCACGCGTCAAGGAACTGATCGTTCCCCGGAATCCCCTCCTCTCCGCCGCCACAATACGTTCCCATTCCTTTGATCTCGTACATTTTACCCAACTTACAGTATTCTCCCCAGTCTGGTTCAACGGGACAAAGCGCATGACCGCCACCATGCATGGGGCAGATGAATTGCAGACAGCATCCGTGCAAAGCATGGTCAAATTGGCCCATGAGTGCTGGCTTTTCCCTTTCTACGCGGCAAGGATGGATGGCATTTTTACTGTATCCGAGACGAGCAAGCGCTACTTCACAGACGAGTTCGGCCTCGACGCCTCGCGGATCACCGTAGGGTATAACGGTGTATCAGGAGCGTACCGCGTCCTGCCAGCAACGGAAGTATGCGCTCCTCGGACGCTTGGAATAAGCACGCCCTATATCCTGCATGTCAGCCGGTTTTCGGAACGGAAAAATCCCTGGAAATTATTTGAGGCCTTCGCCCGTTTAAGGGATAGTCCCGGGGAAGCGGGAAAGAAGGCGGAAGCATACTCCTTGGTCTGCGTCGGAAAAGGCTGGGACGGAGAGGCACTCAGGCGGAAGGCCGGCAGGCTTGGATTCGCCGACCGTTATTTCGCCCCTGGTTTTGCGGAGGAAAGGACCATTGTTGAATTGATGAATGGAGCTCGCTGCTTTTTCTTCCCCTCCCTTGCCGAAGGCTTCGGCATGCCCAATGTCGAGGCGATGGCCTGTGGCTGCCCCAGCGTTACGACCTCTGTCTCGGCCATCCCGGAGGTTGTAGGGGATGCGGCCCTGATAGTAGCCGATCCAAGCAATGCGGCAGCCCTGACCGCGGCCTTGCGGACTGCCTGTTTCGATGAAAATGAACGCGCAGCCCTCCGACTGCGGGCCTTCCGGTGTCTGCATCTTTTCAACTGGGATGAATCGGCCGGGGGTCTGATCGCACTTTTTAACCGGACACTCGAAAACACCCCTCAGCCCAAGACACGTGAATCGGCATGAGCCGCGACATCCCATGAAGCGCTTGCGGGTTTTCCTGCGTCCCTATGAGTTTCTTCTTTCCGAAGTCCCCCGCCTGCATGCGGATTTCCTGTCCTTCACCATCGATACCTCGCTTTTGCTGGGCGGACATTGGTGGGGGCCTACCAAGGGGGTCAGGCATGGTGTGGCAGGAGACAAGGCAAGTCCCTTGGATCTCTCCGACCCACGGCTGCGCGCGTATGCCAAAGCCCTTTCGCCGGCGATGCTCCGTATAGGTGGTACCGAAGCCGATCGCATGTGCTATAGGATGGGAAAAAACCCCGTCGCCATAGCCGGGAATCAGGCCACACCCAGCCCTCAATCCGTTCAGGCTTCCCTGCAGTCTCAGGAATCGCGCGACGACGGCAAGGGCCTTTCCCACGAGTTCGTGCTGAGGAAGGGTCTGTGGAAACGGCTTCATGACTTTATCACCGACGCGGGTTATTCCCTCCTGTTCACCCTGAGCGCGGGACCTGCCGACCGGAACGCGGAGGGGGCCTGGCTGGAGGAAAACGCCCGGCGGCTCATCACATGGTCCCTGCGAAAGAAATATCCTGTAGCAGCCTGGGAATTGGGTAACGAGGTAAATGCCTTTCCTTTTATCCATGGAATCAAAAGCCGGGTTTTCGGAAAGCGCTATGCGGAAGATTTCGAACGCTTGGGCAGCATGGTGCGCGGATTGGATCCGGAGGCTGACCTTGTTGGGCCCTGTTCCGCAGTCTGGCCAGGCATCGGTGAACCCAATCCTCTCATCCGTACCCTTTGCTCCAGCCCGGCCGCCATGTATCTGGATGCCGTTTCCTGGCATTGGTATCCCCAGCAATCCAGTTTTGGTAGGGTTGCGACACGCCGGGCCAACGAGGGCAACATGCTGAACGCCAGACGCCTCAACGAGGTTTCCCGTCGCACGGCGCGTGTTGATTCATCCCGTGCCCTCGCTGCCACCCGGCGGCCTTCGGGAAAACCACCGGAGAATTGGGTGACGGAAACGGCCCACGCCCTGTACGGAGGCGAACCGGGACTTTCTGATACCTTCGTATCCACCCTTTGGTGGCTGGATGAGTTGGGGCTCCTGGCAAGCTTGGGAGTGTCCAAGGTCTTCCGCCAGGCCCTTGTCGGCGCGCGCTATGGTTTGCTGGATGGGAACAGCATGGATCCCCGTCCCGATTATTTCGCCAGCTTCCTGTGGAAGAGGCTGATGGGCCGACAGGTACTCACCCTCCCACCTAAGAATCCTGCCGGAAGCAAGCTGCGGATCTATGCCCATGCGGACAAGGCGGGCCAGACTGCCTCACGTACGATCCTCGCGATAAACACCAGCCGGAAGAGCACGTTCATACTGGGCACTGAAGGTACCGCCGCGAAGAACCATATGGATCGTTACCTGCTCCAGGGTGATGGTTCCTTCGCCTCGAGAACGCTTCTGGTTAATGGCATCCGCGCCGGTGCCGACCTCGTTTTCGGGTGGGGCAAGAAAAATACAAGAACCAAGTACCGAGTCGCAGCAGGACCCGGCAAGATCCCGGACGACGAGTCCCCAGCCAAGACACAGGTGGGCTTGGACATCGATCTTCCCCCACTCTCAGCGCTGTTTCTCCGTTTTGAGTAGTGGTTTTATCAGAAAATTAATAGAAAACGCATGGTTTCCTTGCCATCCCCTGCGAAAGTGGGGGAACGGGAGGTACCAATGCGTATAGCATATTCCTGCGCAGGCGAGGGGTTCGGCCATGCCGCCCGTATGGTGGCCCTGTACGGCGAGCTCTCGGAACGTCACGACATCACCCTTTTCGTCCCCGATTCGGTTCGGGCTTTCGTCGGTCGGCGGATTGCAGGCAATGCTCCCATACCCTTCGCCGATAGCAGGCTTGGTTCGGTGCCTTGTTTCACACTGGTCAAGAAGGGCAACTCAATCAATTACCTGTCCACCATGATCGCCGGATTTCCGACCGCGCTGGGTTTTGCACCTGCGATTATGGAACTGGCGCGACAGTTATCGGCGAATGGTACCGAGCTCGTGCTCTCCGACTTCGACCCCTTCCTGCCCATGGCTGCCCGCATGGTGGGTATCCCTGTGGTCCAGATGAATCACCCCGGGGTCGTGGAGCGTTTCATCGATGCCGATCCCGGCTCGTGGACAGCCGCCTTGATTGCCCTGTGCATGCAGGGACCCTGGGACCGGCGGGTGCTGGTCTCTTTTTTCGGTGGCGATGTCGGCCCGGTGTTGAGGCCATCCCTGGCGGCACGTAAGATCGAGGATCGCGGTTTCCTGGCGGTCAATTTTAAGGAAGAATCCCGTTCGGCCATCTTGCCCGCGCTCGGAGCCCTCAAAGGCTTGCCATGGAAACTCTTTCCGGCTCCGGGGGCAAATTTCGATGACGCCCTCGCCACCTGCACGGCGGTTGTGGCGGGTGCGGGCCACCAGACCCTGAGCGAGGCACTCGTGTTGGGCAAGCCTGTGCTGGCCATTCCGCAGGACGGCCAGTACGAACAATTGCTCAACGCCCGGATGCTGGAACGATCGGGGCGCGGAACCTGGTGCGCGGCCAGCGATATCGCCACGGGCCTGCCCCTTTTTCTGGAACGGTTGGAAGTTTACAGGTCCATGCGTGAGGTACTTCCGGGATTTTCCTTCACCGATTCACGCGTAGCCCTGGTGGCCGCCCTTGACAGACATTTTTCGGAACTTGTACCCCGCCGCACTCCAAATCCCGCGTACAACCTGCACTCCGATTCCAGCCGGGCTGCGTCGTGAGCCCCGGAATCCTCAAACCAAATCCTTATCAAAGACTCATGGAAATTCATGGAATGGTAATCGTATCTACACATTGCTTGGCAATGATGTCCGCATAGTTTATTTCAGGAGGACTTTCGTGAAGAAGAACATCAAGAAGAATCTGTTTCGCTCCGGATTGTTGTTGGCTGTCCTGCTTTCGCCAGGACTGGTATTTGCCACGGGGGCCAGGGACAGCGTTGCGCCAGTCGTGTCACAACCACTTGCCGCTCCGGTGGCCGTTCCTGCCGCAATAAAGGCCAAGTACGTATTCCTGTTCATTGGCGACGGAATGTCGATGAGCCAGATCAACGCAACCGAAGTGTACGCCAACGCCCTCTCCTCCAAGGATGTGAGCATCAAGAAACTCGGCTTTTCCGAATTTCCCATTGCCGGACTCACGACGACCCATGACGCCGGTTCCATCATCACCGATTCCGCCTCGGCGGGCACCGCGATAGCCACCGGGCACAAGACCCTGAGCGGGGTCATCAGCATGGACCCGTCCAAGACGGTGGCCTACAAGACTATCGCCGAGTACGCACGCGACGCCGGCATGAAGGTGGGCATCGTGAGCTCCGTCTCCATCGAACACGCGACTCCCGCAGTGTTCTACGCCAAGACTCCCTCCCGTGGCAACATGTACGACATCGCGGTCCAACTGGGCAAGAGCGGTTTCGACTACTTCGGCGGTGGCGGTTTTACCCAGTCCAAGGGCAAGAACAAGGACCAGGCGGACGCGATCGGACTGGCCCAGGATGCCGGTTACCGTTTCGTGAACTCCAAGGCCGATTTTGAAAGCCTCCAACCCGGCGCGGGCAAGGTCCTGGCGGTAAATGCGACCCTGCAGGATTCCAGCGCCATGCCCTACGAGATCGACCGGGCTTCCGATGACCTGTCCCTGGCCGACTATACCCGCAAGGGCATCGAACTCCTGTCCGACAATGCGGATGGCTTCTTCATGATGGTGGAAGGCGGAAAGATAGACTGGGCCTGCCACGCCAATGACGCCGGCGCCTCCATCCGCGATACCCTGGCCTTCGACGCCGCGGTTGCCGAGGCAGTCGCATTCGCCCAGGCCCATCCGGCTGAAACCCTCATCGTAGTCACCGGCGACCATGAGACCGGCGGCATGTCCATCGGCTTCGCCGGCACCCAGTATTCCACCTTCTTCGACAAGATAGGACCCCAGAAAATGTCTTACGTAGGCTTCGACACGAAATACCTGAAGCCCTACAAGGCGGCCAAGGCAAAGGATGCGGCCAGACTCGAAGACCTCATTCCCGCGATCGAGGACGCTTTCGGCCTCAATTTCGCAGCCCTCAACCAGGTCCAGAAAGAGCAGCTCGAACGGGCCTTCCAGCGCTCCATGGGCAACGAGCTGGAACGTTCGGTAAAGGAAGAGGAATACCTGTTCTACGGCGGCTACGAGCCCCTTACTGTCAAGGTCACCCAGATCCTCAACCAGACAGCCGGTATCGGCTGGACCTCGTACTCCCACACGGGCGTTCCTGTGGCTACGTTCGCGAAAGGCGCCGGGCAAGAACTGTTTGGCGGCTATTACGACAACACAGCGATCTTCGCGAAGCTCGCCGACGCGATGGGGCTCAAGGTTTCCCTGTAGGTTGAAGGATTCTTGAGGGCAGCGATAAAAGCCCTTGCAGGTAAAAATAGCGCTTTGGCGGCAGGGACGCTTTCGGGCATCCCGTGCCGCTTCGTTTTTGGAGGTCTTGGTGAAAGTATCTACAGTATTTGGTGAGGACCGCCGCCGGGATCTCGTCTTTGTACTCGCCACTGCTGCCGTGAGTGTAGCCCTCTTTCTCGCACCCACCGGGTTCCAGTCACCCTTTGCCCCGGGAGCGAGCGAACGCGTCAAGGCCCGGGTCACCGCCGTCGACGACGCAAATATCCAGAGCATCGGCCCGGTGCGTTACGGCGAACAGCAGCTGGTCATCCAGGTCCTTTCAGGCCGCTTCAAGGGAAGGACCCTCGACACCCACAACATCATGGCGGGAAAGCTCGAGCTGGATAAATACTTCTCTGTCGGCGATACCGCTTTTGTGGTCTTGGACCTGAGCCCCGACCGGACGGATATCGTCTGGGCCAACGTGATCGACCATTACCGCCTTGATGCGACACTGTTCCTTTTTGCTTTGTTCGCCCTGTGCCTTGTCGCCTTTGCCGGGTGGACCGGCCTCAAGTCGCTGCTCTCATTTGTTTTCGCGGGGACCGCCCTCATCAAATTCCTCCTGCCCGCCATCTTGCACGGATGGGATCCGGTCTGGACTGCCTTTGCCGTGGTAGTCGCCCTGACTGCGGTAACCATCTTCCTGGTAGGCGGCTTTACCCGCAAGGGCATGGCCGCCTTCGTGGGTGCCATCGGTGGCGTCGCCATCACCGCCGTCCTGGCCTTCGCTTTTACCCGCATGTTCAAGATACACGGTGCCGTGCGTCCCTTCACCGAAACCCTGCTGTACGCCGGTTTTGGCGACCTGGACCTGTCCGGGCTTTTCATGGCCGGTATCTTCCTGGCCTCCTCGGGGGCGGTGCTGGACCTGGCCATGGACATAGCCGCCGCGATGAGCGAGGTGGTGGAACAGAACCCGGGCATAGAAAAGGACGCGCTCATCAGGTCGGGCATGATCGTGGGGCGGGCCGTCGTGGGCACCCAGACGACCACCCTGCTTTTGGCCTATACCGGCGGTTTTACCGCCCTCCTTATGACCTTCATCGCCCAGGGCGTACCCCTGGAAAACGTGCTCAACATGGTCTTCGTATCGGCGGAGCTGGTGCACACCTTGGTGGGCAGCTTCGGTCTGGTGCTCGTGGCGCCGGTCACCGCCATCGCCGGTGGCCTCATCCTTCCTCGCTTGTCCAGCGCACCGCAAAAAGGGTAGACTCGGCCTAAACCGCCCACGCTGGAGAACCCATGCCGTCTGCCGCCCCCATCGCCATCCGTCGAGTGTACGTAGAAAAGCGCCCCGGTTTCGATATCGAGGCCCGCAGGCTGAGGGAAGAGCTGGCCGAATTCCTGGGTGAAGGTTTTCCCGGTCTGCGGTCTCTGGCCGGTTTCCGCATCCTCCACCGTTACGACGTTTCAGGCCTGTCAGCCGAAGAATTCGCTCTCGCCATGCGCTTGGTCTTTTCCGAACCCCAGTGCGATACGGTTTTCCCTATTGATGTTTTGCCGCTTGAAAAGGGGGAGGCCTCCTTCGCCATCGAATACCTGCCCGGCCAGTACGACCAGCGGGCCGATTCGGCCGAACAGTGCGCCGAACTCGCTACGGGCGTGCGTCCCCGCGTCAGGACTGCCCGAGTCTTTGTCCTCGCAGCGGGGAACGGCACTGAAAGCGCTGCCAGACCGGACCGCCCAAGTCCGGACGGAGCATATTTGGACAACGATAGCCTGGAGGCGGTCAAACAGTACCTGATAAACCCCGTGGACTCCCGCGAGGCGCCGCTCGGACTTCCCGACACCCTGGACCCGCCCATCTCGGAACCCGCCGCTGTCCCCATCCTGAACGGTTTCCGGATTGCCAGGGATCTGGTCCTGGCGGAACTCGCGCGTTCCTACGGTCTGGCCATGGCCATCGGCGACCTCCGCTTCTGCCGCGACTATTTCAAGTCCGAGGGGCGGGATCCCACGCTGGCGGAACTGCGCGTCCTGGATACCTATTGGTCCGATCATTGCCGCCACAGCACCTTTACCACGGTGCTCGAAAAAATCGAGCTTGCAGGGGGAGGAACGCTTTCGGGTGAGAGGCTGGGCGGGGAGGACTTTGAGGGTCTGACCCTCGCGCTTTCGTTGTACGAGAAGACCAGGGTCGAACTCTACGGGGCGGCCGAGTCCGCCGAAAGGCCCCGCTCGCTGATGGACATGGCAACCATAGG
>Ga0172379_10003287_pt1 | contig 26133 bp, 25 predicted proteins | sample GrowelOW334metaG_FD_119756 | JGI IMG/M metagenome (GOLD analysis project Ga0172379, IMG submission 119756) | Groundwater microbial communities from an aquifer near a municipal landfill in Southern Ontario, Canada - Groundwater well OW334 metaG | ecosystem: Environmental > Aquatic > Deep...
GCCCGCGCGGCCTGGAATGGATACATGGAAGCTCCCCAACACGGCGCTTACCGCATCGAGGGCATCATCACGGGTACAAGAATGGGCGTCGAGACATTGCCCATGATCGTCTAATCGTAGTTTATTATTGATTGATTTGTAGAGACGCAAAATCTTGCGTCTCTACATTTTAAAACGGTTACATTCCCCTGCTCAATCTCGCAAACAACACAAAGGCTGTCGTGAATAAGACCGCCATGACAACCGGCGCTATGGTCGAGGGCCAATTGCGCTTGTTTGGTCTGAAGCCTTTTAACAACAGTGAGTTACTGACAACCGAGACTGAGCTTAAAGCCATGGCCAGGCCAGCGAGTTCCGGGCGCAAGACCAGACCCAAACCAATCAGGGCACGGGCCGCGACGGGTATGCCAATCACATTGTAGAATAAGGCGAAGAAAAGGTTTTGTTTGATCTTACTCATACTCTCGCGCGAAAGTTGGATGGCCGTGGCTACGTCACGTAAATCATTGCGCATGATAATGATCCCGCCCGTTTCCATGGCCACGTCAGTCCCCGACCCCATGGCAATGCCTAAATCCGCTTGCGCCAAAGCCGGAGCGTCATTAATGCCATCGCCTACCATAGCTACAACCTTGCCTGATTTTTGCAGACTCTTAACTTCGTTTGATTTATCTTGCGGCAGGACCTCGGCCAAAACATTGGTTATCCCGGCCTGAGACGCGATGGCTTTAGCCGTACGCGCGTTGTCTCCGGTCAGCATGAAAACTTCAAGCCCCATCTTCTTCAACTTTTCGATAGCTTCTCGTGAAGTGTCCTTGATGGTATCTGCTACAGCGACTAAGCCGATGATCTGTTTATCGTCCGAGAGGATCATAACCGTCTTCCCCTGCTCCTCGAGCTTAAACATTTTTTGATCTATCTGCTCAATGCTCAAACCAGCCTTTTCAGTCATCATCTTGCGATTACCCAGGGAGTATTGCGTATTGTTGATCAGACCCGAGACCCCGTGCCCGGCCACAGCCTGAAAGTTCTCAACCTTCTTCAGTTCAAGACCTTTGACATGGGCGTATCCATAGATGGCTTCAGCCAACGGATGCTCTGACTGCCTTTCAAGCGACGCGGCTAACGTCAGCACTTCGTCCTTATTGTCATTGCCTAAAACCTCGATATCCGTCACCTCTGGCTTGCCTTTAGTGAGAGTCCCTGTTTTGTCGAAGATAATGGCGTTGACGGCCCTGGCCCTTTCCAGGGGCTCACCACCTTTGATAAGGATGCCGTTTTCCGCGCCTTTGCCGGTTCCGACCATGAGAGCAGTGGGTGTCGCCAGTCCCAAAGCGCAGGGACAAGCGATGACGATGACAGCCGTAAAAGCCATCAGAGCGAAGCTCCAAGTAGATCCAAAGACCAATAACCAAACAACGAATGTCAGGATGGCGATGACGATGACGGCTGGCACGAACCAGGCGGAAATTCTATCCGCTAAATCCTGAATGGGCGCCTTGGATCCTTGCGCTTCTTCAATCAGACGGATGATTTGCGAGAGGGCTGTTTCCGGACCCACACGTGTGGCTTTAAACTCAAACCCGCCGGTTTTATTGACCGTGCCGCCGATGACCATATCCCCCTGGTTCTTTTCGACCGGTAGGCTTTCGCCGGTAATCATTGACTCATCGACGGAAGTTGCGCCTTGGGTGATTTGGCCATCCACCGGAATCCTTTCGCCCGGACGCACAACCACGATATCGTCATGCATGACTTCTTCGATCGGAATATCCAGCGTTTGGCCGTCACGCACAACCCTGGCCGTCTTGGCTTGCAGACCCATCAGCTTACGGATGGCCTCGGATGTCTTGCCTTTGGTCTTGGCTTCCAGCCATTTGCCAAGCAATACGAACGTGATCAGAAAAGCCGATGTCTCAAAATACAGCTCGGGAATCTTGTCTCCGCCTAAACCAATCAATGACTGATGAACAAATATATAGTTCAATAGGTTGACCAGACTGTAGACAAAGGCCGTGGTCGTGCCAATGGCGATCAAGCTATCCATGCTGAAATACCGCATGCGTAGAGATGACCAAAAACCTCTGTAAAATCCGGCGCCTAATAATAATTGGACCGGTATCGCCAAAAGCAAAGAGACAATACCCATCCATGGCTTGAGGACAATCGAGCCGGGCAACCATGGAAAGAAGTCCAGCAACATGAAGTAGAGCATGGGCAGGCTCAATATAGCACTCGTAACAAAGAGCCAATAAGCTCTGGCTGATTCTTCCGCGCTTTTTCTCAATTCACGATCACTGTCAAATTTTTCTAAGATTTCCGCCTTATAACCGGTGTTCTCGATCACTTTGACCAAAGCCTGCCCGGTTATGACTTGCGGATCTATATCAACCATAGCTTTTTCGGAGGCATAACTAACACTGGCCTGCTTTACGCCTTTGGATTTCTTGAGAGATTTTTCAATCAATAAAGCGCATGACGTGCAGTCCATGCCGGAAACTGCCAGATTGACTCTTTGGGTTGAGTTGTCGGCCATATTATTGCGACACGGTGTAAGCCGTATCTTTTAACGCCTCCTTAACTTCATCTAATCCAATTTCGCGATCAGCATCTATTTCCGTCTCCCCTTGCAAGTCTTTGATCCTTATCTCTTTGACTCCCGGAAGATCCATGAGCGTCATTTTGGTCAGCTTGATGCAGGATGCGCAGTCAAAGCCGGCAATCTTAAATTTATTGGTAATCATATGGATAATATTAACATTTAGCCGTCTTTTATTCCACGATCACCTGGCCGCGGTCACCACAAACTCTCCCCGGTACATGCCCATGGAACATGAGAATGGGATCGTCCCCGACTTGCTTGGCGTGAACCGAAACACGTTGGCGCCAGAACTCAGGACAGAATTAATGCCAAGGCCTGATGCGACCAGCGATCTCGCGCAACCGGTGGCCTGATTATTTACTTCCCAGCGAACCGGTATGCCAGTGCGTATGACGAGCTGGCTCGGTTGATAGCCGCTGTCAGTCACCGTCATTTTTACAACTTGTTCATTGGTCGTCGCATCAATGACTGAGGTGTAGCTGGTAGCGTTGACAGGATCGTTGCTCGGCAATCTCAATCCAGCCAAAGCAATGCCGTTACGCAAGTTCATGACTCCTAGGACGATCACTAGAGCACCAGCGACTTTGAAGATGAATTTGCCGGTTGAACCTTTAAACGACGTGGCCGCTAACCCAAAGACCAGCAATCCAGGTACTGTGCCAATGGCAAAGCCTCCGAGAATAATGGCGCTGGCCGTGAAACTACCGGTTGTCAGGGCATAAGCCTGAAGAGCCTGAGTGAAGCCGCAAGGCAGGAAGAAGGTCGCGGCTCCCATCAAGACAGGCATCCATGTTCCGGACTTCTGAGCTTTATCCATGACTCCATGCGTCAAAGCCTTAGGTGTGCCGGGCAGATAACGACGGATTGAATCCGGTAAGAGGTGCAGCATGTCCAGGCCGACCAAAATCATGTACGCCGCGGCGACAGCCAAGATGATGGCCGTAGTCGTCGATGAGAAAGCTAGGCGCGCGCCCAGCCATCCCAAGATTCCACCGAGGAGCGTATAGCTCATGACGCGCCCGACCAGAAACATGATAACGGGTTTAGAACGTGTAACTTGACCTGACTGCGCGATATTGGCCGTACTCGAAATCATCAAGCCGCTGACGATGGCTAGGCAGGATGAGACCGAGGCTAAGACACCTAAGAATAAAGCTGTTCCAAGACTCACGCTATCCGTTGGACTGCCGGAAATCAAACCTCCGAGTTTGGAGATGATCCAGGCCAAGCCAAGGGCCAAAGCGAATAAACCAGCCAATTCGGACCAGCTTGGGCGCGTTCTCTTTTCTTGAATGACAGGCGCTTCTTTTAAGACTTTATATTTTTGATCCAAGAGAGTTTTTTGCAACTCCTCCTTATCAATCGATCTGTCTGACTTAATTATGACAGTTCCGTGAGCCGAGTCAGCCTTAACTTCTTTAACGCCATCTAACCCCTTCCAAGACCTCTCAACCAAAACCTCACAGCTATGACACGTCATGCCGTTGACATGCACACTAAACTCAACGGATTTATCAATATTTGAATTTTCCATAAATAACTGACGTTAAGATTCAATTCTAAATGAACGTCACCGCTTCGCCAGCGGGACTTAACGTTAAGCTATGGAATCTTTCTTGGGATGCAAAATGCCCTGGCTAAAAGCGTAAGCCAAAGGCGGAGAAGTTATTGAAATTGGAATTTCCGACTTGTTTTGTTTATTCTGATAGACAGCCACATCGACTCCCAGGTTACTCGGCGCCAATTTTAATGTCACCAAATGCTCCACGCCGCTCGGAGTTATGGTCTGCCAAAAAACCCAAGGATCTGCCTGCGTGTATTTATCCAAGACCTTAAAATCAGCTAACGCGCCCAAAGGGCAAGAACCCATATCCATCGAGCTGACCAGCATTGTATCCGTTTCCATGGCGTGACTTTGTAGACCTGTATGCTGAATTGAACAAACTCCAAAAACGCTGGTCGTTACGGCCGCTACGAGCGCGAAACTCGCGAAAAGGCGTTTAATTGACATGAGGGATATCAGTCTCTTTTGGTTCTTTGTCCTTCTTGAGTAAGAGTACCATACCTATAATAATACCCAAAGGCAAGGCCAGAAGACACAAGATGCCGAATAAGCCAAAACTAACGTTCAATAAACTCAAACCCGTGGCCGCCTGATCGGATTGGACCATGGATCCGCCAACCCTCGAGATTATGGCCCAAAAAACCAAAGTCAAAATAAAAACTATGGGCGGAGCCACGAGACAACCTATGCCGAGTTTAGCATTTTTTTGCATGGAAATTTAGCCTTTCTTGGCCAGTTCTTGAAGAGCTAATGGTACGCCGTTTGACTCGATAATTTCATTTCTTAAATTCTCTAAGTCGGTTTCATTGAGGACACCTATCTTGTCGATCCACTGATCGAAGGGTTCATTTTGATCGGCAGACCCGATGTGGGCAGCTCTATCACAAAAATCAGGAGTGGTAAGCATTACAAAACAGAAAAGTTTAGCATCCTTTGGCTGGTTACCTGCTTTGGCTTTTAATTCCGATCTCGAGATCAACTGCCTACTCAGTCCTTTGTCGAGAATCTTTGCCGCGTATGTAACCGAGTTGATTTCCGCGAGATATACGTATTCGGTTTCTTGAAAACGGAAGACGTCACCGAAGGCTAAAAGAGCCATATATTACGCGTTGTTAATCTGCATCGCTAAATCGATATCCTCTACATCTACCTGACAGTCTGAATCATGAGTTGCTAACTGATATGGAATCTCTTGGTACATACCGCTCTCTTTCCACGGAGCTTCCTCGTGTGACGCATCCTCAATGAATTTCATGTTTTTATTTCCAAATCTTTTACATACTTCCTCGAGCACCTGCAGCTCACTCTTACTGAACAGTTTCTTTTCAAATTCATTCATGATACGACGCGGCACGATACGATGCATCATCACACCGTCCTCTTTCTGGATATCTATCATATCTGCAAGCGGTGAACTATCCAGATCAGCTTCAGCATCATCGACCATATTTTTAATCGTTGATGGGATTGGACCATGATCTAACTTTACGTATTGATCAAAAGTGATTGGAGAACCAAACTTTTTAACGTGAGTGAAATCGAGATAGTAGAAAAGTTTCATCAGTTTTACTTTGCCTAAAAACTTACTATCCGTATGCTCACAGAAGTATAAAATAGTTGCCTTTAATTTTGGGATGGAAATACGCATACCTTTCATGTCTAGAGTAGCAGATTAACCCGCTTTCGTTAAATCTAAGCGAACAAATAGGCTGTATGTAGCCCTATTTTGTCCTATATATTTAGGTATATTTTTATCCACAAAGCAAGGCTTATTATAAGGTTTCCTACAGCGACGCCAAATGCCGAAGTATGCCTTCAATATCAGACCGCTATCTTTGGTTGTGTTTCAATATCTAGATAAATATAGTCATCCTTCTTCGCAAGGAAATAAAAAAGGTAAATCAAGAAGCCGACACCAACAACTAAAAAACTTAGCGTGGCTATTAGGCAACTGAACCGTTTCTTGCGCATAAGCGATGCCGTCGTACGCGTTTGGCTAATTACTTGATAGCCTTTTTCAACAGCGATGCGAACTTGAGCCTTAAGGTCTCCCCGAGCCGTATCAATTAACCATTGCGGATTTGTTTGGGACATACATTAGATTAAATCTATTTAAGTATCTCTTTATGAAGCATTTCTTCAATCCTTTTCGTTTCAACACTGTAACCGCTAGCTCGTCTAAGTTCACGCTTTAGAAAATCAAGACCCTTCTTTGAGGTTATGATACCCTTGAGCGCGGCAGAATTAACGCACGACTTTTCCCGCCATAACCCCTCAACGCATCCGCCCACAAGACATCTTTTATGGAATGGAGCAAAAGCATTCACCTTAGCGGAATACTTTAAGTTGGGATCCAAAAGATCCACCGAAGTAACCAATACATTTTGGATGGGTTTTGAATCTTGAATGCGATAAAGTTGCCAGACGTTACCGTTAGTTAGAATTGCCCAGTCCACGCCTTCGTGGACGGCATAACTTGCCACTTGGAAAAGGTGATTTTGATTTAAGGCAATATTTATAGCCTTAACCTCTATAAATGCATGAATCTTATCTTTTATCCTGATCCCATAATCCGCATATTGTCCGCGGATCTTGTACTCCGTAGTTACGTCAAAAAATTTATCAAAACCCAAAACGTCGCCTAGAATATCATTGACAATGTTACTGGTATCGGATTCGTTTACGTCCTTTTTATGGGCCATTTCGAGGACTGCAATATACTTCCGGAGGGAAGGCTGGATATTACGTATAACGATTGCGGGCACTTTTGACACTGGACGTTGCCGAGGTCGCTTTTTATCTTTCTTCGGCTCTGGCGGCAGAACGGATCTTATATCCACATCCTCCGCCAAAACTAACGATGAATTGTCGAACATAATGAAATTAGTGAATTAATAATTTATTTTTGGCTATATTATTAAAAGGACACCCCTGAGGTGTCTAGGCCCAAACAGTATGACCGGAGTCATTGCCGCTTGTTTTATCAGGAGTGCCCGTTACGGCGCACCAACAACTCCTGATGGGCTGTACCCATGAGTCACACTATTCGAACCTAGACGCTGACAATATAGTGCCATTGCATTATAAAATCAACCTATGCCACCTATGGATAAAAAAGTAATTTGCAAAAAAGTTTAAAAACCGTGCATCTTACGATTACCAAAAATAAAACTCCGCTTTTGCGGAGTTTTATTTTTGGTAGCGCGTACGGGAATCGAACCCGTATTACCAGGATGAGAACCTGACGTCCTAGCCATTAGACGAACGCGCCAGAATCAATTGCGAATGCCAAATGCCAAATTGCAAATGCTTGAATCGCTATGCGATATTAGTGAGATAATGCCGAAGGCGACCTGAATTTGTCATTTGGCATTCGTAATTTGGCATTATCTCTTGAGCCAATCTTCTGATTGTCTGACTAACAACTCGGGAGCTTTGAGCGGTTCAGCCATGAGTTCCTTTACCACCTTTTCCATGCGACTGCTTTGGGAACCTTTAATCAGAACCACGTCATTGGGTTGCAATATCTCTTGCTGGATATGCAGAGCGGCTTCGGGACTCTTATCGAAATAAGCAATCTTGCCGGTCATCCCGGCTTCGGCGGCCGTTTTACCAATGATGGCGGCCAGTTTACCACAACAAACTAAATAGTCAACATTAGCCGCCGCGATTTGTTGCCCTATTTTCTGATGCTCTGTCTCAGCTAACTCCCCTAACTCAAGCATATCTCCCAAGACCGCGATGCGACGTCCGCCCGGAGGCACCGGAAAGTTCATCAGGTCCCTAATAGCGGACTGCATAGCCTGTGGCTGAGCATTGTAACTGTCATCCAAAAGCATGGTTTGTTTAATGCCGGGAATAAGCCGAGTGCGACCGGCCATACCGACGTAATGGCTTTCGAGATAATCAATGGCCGGGGCGGACATATGATCCATGGAAATGCAAAAACCGATGGCGGCCGAGATAGCGTAGGCGTGCGTTTCCCCGTAGACTCCCTTAAGCCTGAATTTGTATTGCCTATTCCTGAGTATCATGAGTTCCAATTCCAAACCAGCTTCCTCCGGATACTGCGGATCGTAGGATACTTTTGACGAACGTATGGAAACTACATTTTCCTGGCCCTTGCCATAACTGACAAATTCAGATTTAGTCAATCCTCTGGATTCCCAAACCAGCGGATCATCGGCGTTCAAGATAACTTCCCCATGCTCTGGTATGGCTTTGAGAATTTTGCGCTCCTCTTCGATAGCTTTTTCGACGGAATGGAAATATTCTGTGTGCTCGGCTCCCATGGCCGTGATGATAGCTACCTGGGGAGGAGCGATGGAAATCAAATAATCCAAATCCCCCGGATGGTCAGCCGCCATTTCTAGGATCAGATAACGGGCCCGCAACTTCTTAAAACCGCTGGCATGGAGATAGGCCTCCCAAAGCAATTTAATCCATTTCAAAGGATTACGACCTGGCATATCGCAATCAAAGACTGAAAGAGGGATGCCTAATTCGTTATTGAAATTCTTTTTCGAAGATCGCACGTCTTCGGGTGACAATCGCCCTTTGAGGGCCAGGGTCAAAGCGTTACGCGCCGAGGATTTGCCGACTGATCCGGCTATAGCCACAACCGTCGGCTTATCCCTAAGGATCGTCCGCCGGACGCATTTCCCCAAAAATTTTTCTAGCGCCTTTTGCATACGATATTGAAAATAGCTCGACTTCAACCATTTGTCGAGTGGCCAGCGCCCGTTTTTAGTTGCGCGTCGGTTTAACGTCCAAATACCGCAGGATATAGGACGCCATATCGCCAAAAACCGGAGCGGCGCAGGTTTCTGCCCAATCAGACTTGCGGGGGTTGTCAAATTTGACCAGCATGACGAATTTGGGGTCATCCGCCGGGGCATAACCGGCCATAGTCGCCTTAATCTCCGTGGCCTCATACCCCACGCCATTCCTTTTAGCCACTTGGGCCGTACCTGTCTTAGCGGCCACCCAGTAACCGGGAACGGCCGCTTGTTTGCCGTGCCCGTTTTCCACGACCGAAACCAGCATGCCAGAAATCAAACGGGCGGCGCGGGAGCTGATAGGCTGATTCAGCTCTTCCGGCTTAGTCACCTCTCTTCGGCCATCAGGATAAGCGACCTCTGAAACAATATATGGCTTCATAAATTTACCCTGATTGGCCAACGCCCCGTAAGCCGCAATCAGCTGGATGGGAGTAACGGTAATGCCCTGTCCAAAGGAAGCTGTGGCCGCCCAAATATCTCCCTTCTTTTCCAAAGAGCTGATATCACCCGCCGCCTCCGGCTTGAGCCCTAAATCAGTCTTTTGTCCAAACCCGAATTTTTTGACGTATTCCCTAAACAAAGGTTTGCCTAATTGACGCTGAACAAAGATAACACCCGTATTTAGAGATTTCTCTATGACTTGTTGCATGGTTTGAACGCCGTTGGCTTTGCCATCCGAATTTTTAATTTTGTGGTCATCAATTTCTTCCAAGCCCGTATCAACGTAGGTTGTCTTAGGGCCAACCTTGCCTGCCTCTATGCCGCTGGCCATGGTAATTGCCTTAAAAACCGAGCCTGGTTCGTAAGCGGTAAAAACCGCAGGGTTGTTAAAAACACCGACGTCTTTAATATCTTTTAGATTCCCGGGATCAAAATCCGGATAAGAACACATGGCTAAAATTTCTCCGGTCTGCGGATTGGCCACAATAATGCTTCCGTTGTCCGCTTCATAATTCAAAACACCCTGACGGACTAATTCACAGGCTTTGTACTGGAGCGACCGGTCTAAGGTGAGGATGACGTCCGCTCCGTTAACGGCCTCGCGAAAAACTTGATCGGTAAAGGTCAAACGGCGACCAGTCGCGTCTTTTTCTCCAATCAAACTGCCGGGTTTACCGGCTAAAACGTCTTGAAAACTTGATTCGATCCCATATCGGCCCACGAGATCACCTTTGTCATCTTGAGTGACCAACCCTATCTCCTGCCCTCCCATGTTCTTTTCCGGATATAAACGCGCGTTCTGTGAGGCAAAACCGATCCCCTGGAGCTGGAGCTCTTTTATCTTAACGATCGTGTCGTATGGCACGTCTTTAGCCAGATTCTCATAAGGATCATCGGGTTTGTTGAGTTTGTTTATCAGGTCGACGTCAGGGATGCCAAGGATGGGCGCCAGTTGCTGAGCAATCTTGACCGGGTCAGTCATGATTTTGGGCGTGGCATAAACCAACCAGGCTTCGCGATTGGAAGCCAAGGGATAGAGCTTGCCGTCCGTCTTGTCCCTAATCAAAATACGTCCGCGGTCGGGCAAAAGCTTTGTTTTTAAATCGTGTTGATCAGAAGCCAGGACGTTATACATCTGATGATCCAAAATCTGCAATTTGCCTAAACGTAACGCGATAATTACCCCGGCTATAATTAAGACGGCGGTAAAAACCCAAAAGCGGATTTCAATCTTTTTATGGTCTGACCTCGTGGGTCTAGCCAGGGCTTGGTTCACGTCCGAATTATAGCATTAACGTCCTCGACACGTCCTCTAACGTCCCTCCGGACAGAGCCCTCCAGGCGGCCGTCCTAATCGTCCTGGTCGTCCTAAACGTCCTTCCGTATCATTTCGACCGGAACCCCTCCCCTTTGTCATCTCGACTGAAGCGAAGCGGAATGGAGAGATCGCATTAACTAAAGTTGCTTAGTCACATTCGATCGACGATTTCTCCACTTCGTTCACTTTTGTTCACTTCGGTCGAAATGACACGGAAGGAATGGAAATCGGTCGGAATGACAAAGAAACGATTCATTGGAGTTCGTCTAAGTCAGATATTTCCTATCCTTCAGGCTTTCGGGCAAATACTCCTGGTCAACGGGTTCTGTGAAGTTTGGATTATATTTATAGTCTTTGCCATAGCCCAAATCCTTCATAAGCTTGGTCGGCGCATTCCTGAGATGGATGGGCACGGGTTGATCTGACGTTTCGCGAGCATCGGCCGCGGCCGCGCCGTAAGCCGTGTAGAGCTGATTGGATTTAGGGGCTTTGGCCATATAGACGACGGCTTGGGCTAAGTGAACATTGCACTCCGGCATACCAACCAGATGCACGGCTTGCATAGCCGTCACAGCCTGAACCATGGCTTGAGGGTCGGCTATGCCAATGTCTTCAGACGCGAACCTGACGAGGCGACGAGCCACATACATCGGGTCTTCCCCGCCTTCCAACATCCTGGCCAACCAATACAAAGCCGCATCAGCATCAGACCCGCGCAAAGACTTATGCAAGGCGCTGATGACGTTATAATGTTCCTCGCCTTTTTTATCGTATTTTAGATGAGACCTCTGCAGGACGGCTTTAACCGTGGCCAGGTCAACGACGCTTAACTCTTTTGCTTGTTTGTTGACTGCCTGTGAGCTCATCTCCAAAAGATTCAGCGCCGCCCTAGCATCACCATCAGACAGTCGTGCCATAGTCTCCAAAGCTTCATCTAAAACCTTGAGTTTAATTTGGCCCAAGCCCCGCTCTTTATCGTTTAAGGCTGATTGTAAAATTTGTTTAATCTCATCCTCGGTCAAACTATCTAACACAAAAACTTTGGCCCGGGAGAGCAAAGCCTGATTGACCTCAAAACTTGGATTTTCGGTGGTCGCACCAATGAACACTAACGTCCCCCGTTCGATATGGGGCAATAGTGCGTCTTGTTGTCCTTTATTGAAACGATGTATCTCATCAATGAACAAAATCGTGCGTCTTCCATCAATCTTAAGTTGCTCTTCAGCTGACTGCACAATTTTGCGTATATCGCCTACCCCAGCCGTGACGGCCGAGAGGCTGATAAAAGTTGCATGGCTGGCCTTGGCTATAACTTCGGCTAAAGTCGTTTTGCCAGTGCCTGGCGGACCCCAAAAGATACAACTCGGGACTTGATCCTGTTCGACCAGACGCCTAAAGGCTGAGGTTTTGCCAGCCAAAGCTTCTTGCCCCACAACTTCATCAAAAGTCCGCGGACGCATCCTGTCCGCCAAAGGCGCGTGAGCCTTACTCGCCTTGGATGTGTGCTGATTAAACATCTGACTCTGCGACATATAGAACAATAATAGAACGATGGTTGGTGAACGTCAAATAAATCCTCTGTCATTTCGAGCGTAGTCTCACGCCTGAGGCGGATGCGCCTATGGCGCAGAGAAATCGTCGATCAAATGTGACTAAGCAACTTTGGTTAATGCGATCTCTCCATTTCGCTTCGCTTCAGTCGAGATGACAGAGGGGGAGGAGTGCTTCAGTCGAGATGACAGATAGCCCACTCCACCGCCAAACGCTTTTGAGGCCTGTGCCTCGCGTCATCAAACTTACCCGCCAACTGTTGATCGAAAACCTGGTCCAATAGCTCCCCCATCTCTTTGCCTGGTTTAACTCCCAAAGCCAGCAGATCCCTGCCTTGCAAGAGCGGTTTAACTTTTTCAGCATGTAAAACTTTCACTCGTCTTAGAATCTCTTTACTCAAAGACGCTTTGCCAGTAGCCCGCAGAAGCAAAACCAGATCGTTGGAGCTCAAACCCATCTTGGAAAGCTCATAAACAGAACGTCTAACGAACTCGTCGCTATTCCCCACCTGATGAGCAAGCTCGTTAAGTTTATCGACGACCTTGGCTTGTGATTTCGAAAGATTAATTTGTCCCAAAAACTTACGACCAACGTCGGGTTTTAAATAATGAATCAGAGCAGCAAGCAAAAGTGTTTCCAAAGTAGATTGCCGCGTCGTCGGACTCCTCCCGCCAAAGGCGGACTGTCGCGCAATGACAGAACTGACTTGCGCGATATGATCCACGGCTTTTTTAGTAGCCTTCCAGTTCGTAGGACTCATGCGTGCCAAAGCCGGATGAAGTTTAGAGAAGACGCCGAGTTGACGTCCGGCTTCCAGACCCATACTTGGCTTAGGTGACTTGAGCATCAACTTACGCCACTCCTCCCCCACCCTTTCCTTGGCCAGATGTTTGAGACTGATGCTTCTGCAGAGTTTGAGGGTTTGAGGATCAATTTTAAAACCGAAACGCCCGGCGAATTGCATGACACGCAGGACGCGCAGTGGATCATCGCCAAAGCTGGTGCGATCAACGGCCCGCAGGATGCCACGTTTGTGGTCAAGGAGACCACCCTGGGCGTCTAAGATCTTTCCGGTCAAGGGATCGTAAGCCAAAGCGTTGATGGTCAAATCACGCCGGCGCGAAGCTTTTTCAAACTCTAAATTCGGCTGACTCTTAACTTCCGGCTTGCGACCGAGACCGGGCTTAGTGCGTGAGTCTGTTCGCGGTAAAGCAATATCAATCCCATCCAGATTAAAAACTCCAAACTGCTTGCCTATCTCGACAACGCGTCCTCTCGCGTCCTCTCGCGTCCTGGAACGTCCTATATTATTCAAAAGATGTTTAAGGGCTGATTTTTCCAGACCATAAACTTCCAAATCAAAATCTTTTATTGCATGTTGCCCAAGTAGAGCGTCGCGGACCGACCCGCCGACTAACAAGGCCCGGCCACCGGCTTTTTTGACCTCTTGGGCGATTTTGACGACCATCGGCCATTTGTCGTGTTTCCTGTAGAGACGCCCTCCGAGGGCGTCTCTACGTTTGTTTGATGTCATCAATCGCATATTTAAAATTGATAAACCAAGAGTCTCCTACCCAATACGTTTTTAGGCCTGCCCAGATCAATGACTTTTATAGGTTGCTTGCCCTTAAATTCAAAATCGCAGGAAACGACTCTTGTGCCGGGCTTGAGTTCTCTTTGCAGTTTCGGCAATAAATCATTCATGAGGCCAGGGAACAAGTAGATAAAGACTCGGTTCGCGTCTGCCAGGTCGCATTTAAAAAAACTGGATCTGATGAATTTGAGGTTTGGATGTCCGACGCGTGACTTATGGATGGCCATGAAGTATGGCAACCAAGAACGTTCTATGCCGACGAACTTGGCTTTGGGCTGTATGGCACTGCCGGCTCTGAGAATATGCCCCTCACCGCAACCCAGGTCATAAAGCACGCTGTTTTCATCCAGTTCCAAGGCGGAGAGGATTTGAGGGGCGATCTCAGCCGGCGACGGTATAAATGGTGCTCGCGTAAAAATCAAACTTGATTCCCAAAAAAAGACGACGACTGTCACAATAACCGCCATGGCAATGGTCAGGATGTAAACGACTAACAGCAACCAGGTCATGGCCATATGATATGGGATACCCGACGCTTTGGCAAAAACAAGAACGCACCCGACGACAGCTTGAGCGTGAGACGTGGACGCGAAGCGTCTTTACGTCCCGAGTGTGCTCTTGCCGCGCGGGTGCGCGAGTTTTACTGGACGACGGGTTTCATGCCACGCCAGTCCATGACGAGGCCCCTGTCATCGACTCCGTAGAAGCACCACACCGGGTCGCCGCTCTGGAGATCTTCCAGGTACAGCTTGTGACTTCCGCGATCGTCTTCCCAGGTTATGACCTTGTAACGACCAACGGGCAGGCAGTTGTAGCCGTTGATCTTTTCGAGGCCGAGACCGCAGCACGGATGGCATGTCTCGATGGGCTCGACGACTTCGAACGAAGCTTCGAGGGGCGGGCACGGGATGTTTTTGTCCCAGTTGCCGCCAACGTTCCTGAAAGCCGTCACGAGATGCGCATAGATCAAATCTACGACGCCCGCCTTTTGTGAAACCTTCTGTTTCATGAAAGTTCTCCTTCAATGTGCCTACGGCTTTCCGAGCCGCGCGGCATGTGCGAACCAGTTCATTCCCTTCTCACCTGACCACAGCGTGATCACTTGAGAACAGAAGCCTACCGAGAACCGATAGGCTGAGGTGTCCCGAGGGTGGGACGAGTTTGGAAGGAGCGCGAGACTGCGTTAGGCCGCCAGGAGCTTGCGCGCTTCGCGGAAGAGATCGACGATGAACTCGCGCGACACGTTGACCATGACGAGGCCGCACTTGTGTTGTCTCATCTCCGGGCTCACGTTTTGGGTTTGCCCCTCGCAAACGTAGAACACCACTCCCGCCACCACGACGTAGTGGCACTTGGCTGCGACGTAGTCGCGGTACGCGATGCCGTTGATGACGACCGCATCCAGCGACTGCCCGGCCTTGATGGCCTGGTTGTGCGCGACCCGCTGGTTGTATCCGTCGTTCTCATGGAGCACGACGAACACCTCATCGCCCTCGAGCCCTCGGCTGATGGTCAGCAGATCTCGGATGGAGAGGTCACCGTAGCCGATGAACTCGCCGGCCAGGTTATACCACCTCCCGTTGTGGATGAAGTCGTCCAACCGCATCTGGTCCTTGGAAAGACCAAAGAGGTTGCTCTTGTGCTCGATCCAAAGACCTTCGATCAATCGCGACATGTTGTCCTCCCTTGTCATGGTGCAAACGGCCTTCCGAGCCGCGCGGTTATGATCAACCAGTACATTCCCTTCTCACCTGACCACAAAGTGATCACTTGAGAACAGAAGCCTACCGAGAACCGATAGGCTGAGGTGTCCCGGGGTGGGACATGTGAGGTAGTCTGCTAAAACGAATCAACTACATCGTCTTCAGCCTTCATAGAGACCGTGATGCGATCTGCTTCGAAGGACATGATGGGGAGTTGAGACGGGTCACCGCCATTCTGCACGTAGGCCTTGTAGGCTTCGATTGCCATGCGCGCGACTAGGGCATAGCGCAAAGATCCGTCATGTTCCTCTTGAAAATCGCATGGTCCTGTCTCGAGAAGTTGCTCGACGATCCCGACATACTTGGCTTCGTCGCTCCACCACCCGTTGGCGCCCATGTCCAGGAAGTCGGGGTCTGGATGGTATATTTTGGATGTCGCCTCGACGAGATCCTGCTGGAGCTGCCAGCTTCTGACCTCATCCAGAGACATCTCATTGGTGAGGTACGACTCACAGTGATGGCTCCAGATTCGATAGACGCGCTTCCCTTCTCGTTCGATGAAGTGGATGATCGGAACCATTCCTGCAGACTTCGAGAGTTTGAATCGACGCACGTTTGACATGCCGTCCTCCTGTAAGATGCATACGGCTTTCCGAGCCGCGCGGAATGTGCGAACCAGTTCATTCCCTTCTCACCTGACCACAGCGTGATCACTTGAGAACGGAAGCCTACCGAGAACCGATAGGCTGAGGTGTCCCGGGATGGGACTCAGTGGGAAAGAGCGAGGTGTTGGAAGCCGGGTGGTGGAGATGGTCTCAGGCCGCCAGGAGCTTGCTCACTCATACTCGATGGAGACGAGCGCTTCACGACCAAACTGTGGGATCGGAGGCGAGATGCGCACTATCTTTTTCCCCGCCTTCTCGAGCTCCTCACAGACGACGTTGACGTGTTCGTAGCCCTTATTGATGCCGAGCTGTTTTGGAGCCTTCTCCCCGTGCCGCTTGCCTTCGTCGATGCTGAACGTAACATACTTGACTCGCATGATATCTCTCCCGGTTGGTTGTCATGAGTAGCGTTTCCCGAGGCTGAACCTAGCGACTTTTAAAAATCGCTAAATCTAGCCTCAGGAAGCACGATTTTGGACTTTAAAGAACAAAGTAATATAGCACAAAATCGCCATTTTGTCAACCGTCTGATACCGCCAGAATTTGGCTTAGAATAAGGCAAATAATTATAAAACGCAAAAAGACCCAAAAGGGTCTTTTTGAATGGTCGGGCTAGTGGGATTTGAACCCACGGCCTCTTCGTCCCGAACGAAGCGCGCTACCAACTGCGCTATAGCCCGTCTAACTATGCAAAACGCGAAACGTGTATCGCGAAACGCCGAACCGACACCCTTCAAACGTTACACGTTACACGATGCGCGTAACGGGTGGGATAATATCAGAAGCCCTATCCCCTGGCAAGATTATGGAGCACACGATAGCATTGAACTATGAGTGGGTTAAAAAAGAAACGGCTTGTGCTATTGATGGCCGGAATCAGCGCCTTGCTTTGGCTGCCTTTGGCCACGGCCAGCGCCCAACAAGCTACAACCACGACGACCTCAACAAATCAGACCCTGCCAACTCCAACCACCGCCTTGACTGGCCTCTCGGTCCAAAATGCTCAACGCTCGCAATACGGAACTTACGAACGAGCTCTGATCAAAGAAGCCTCGCAACAAACGATCACAAGCTCCAAAGGAGCGGAGCTGGTTTTTTCTTACGTTCTGGAATTTAGAACTGGGCACCTGCAAGGCACAACCCAGAAAATTACGGTTACGCCAAGCTCACTTCCAGTTGGCTTCAAACCGGAAGTCGGCGACATGGTGGTCGTCTACGTGCAACCGGATATTAACCAAGCGGTGCCTATCGTATTTTTCGAAAGTTATGATCGGCAAAATACTTTTTTCTGGCTTATCGCAATACTTGTTGTCTGCGGCTTATTCTTTGCGGGCTGGAAGAGTTTAAAAATTCCCCTCATTTATCTTTTAGCTTTCGTCCTTTGTTTTAAAGTCGCTATACCGTTTTATGTCCTGGATTGGCCCGGCTGGGTAACCGCTTTGATCCTGCTGGTTCTTTTTTCCGGTGCCTCAACCCTACTTTTAGCGGGCAAGGGCCGACAATCACTTATCTCTTTGGTTGGGACTTTAGCCAGCGGCTTGCTGTCATACATCCTAATGCTGATTACTTTTTCTTGGGCCCACTTAGGCGGAGCGATCGAACTATCCCTCGGTAACAATCCCCTGCTTGATCCCAAAGATCTGATGATTTTCGGATCTTGGTTAGTCATACTTTGTTTTCAGCAAGACATGGCCGTGGCTATTTCGTATGGTTTATCGGAAATAAAAAGAATCACCGGCGGGCTTAGCTTTAAGGCGTTGTTTCAATCCGGGATGGTCATCGGGCGGGAAAGACTGGTCAATCTGACGCCCATTCTCAGTCTGGCCTTCCTTGGCATACCCATTATCTTACTGGCCCAAGGAACATCCGCCGACTATCCTTGGTTAAAATTTATTAACACCGAGGCCGTGACCCAGGCCATAGCGTTACCTATCACGGGTTTGATCAGCTTGATTCTAACCGTGCCCTTAGTCTCACTCATCATCACTCTGGCCAACGCGCGCCAAATCAACCGTGAAGTCGATCCCCTGCGCCGCGCCGTCAGCTGGCGGCAAACAGAGACGACAGTCGAAACAACGGAAACCGTCGAATAATAGCAAATTTCAAATAGCAAATGGCAAGAGTTATCAGGTACTTACTTACTCTTGCTATTTGTTATTTGCTATTTATAAATTCTTCGGAAGCCGTTCGCCCAAGGATACGGCGGATCATAAGCCGTGAGCTCGGTGGCGTATTCACGACACCAATCAGACACGTAAGCCGTGGCCAAGACATCATCTTCGTTGTACAAAATAATATCGTTCAACAGTTTTTCGTTGCCGGTCGACAGATACTCTTCGAAGACGTCAACTGACTGCCCGCCGCCCTTAACATCCCCGCGCCAGGCATGGCCTAAAAATTTGGCCACGTATTTTAAGCCGTAAAAATATTGCGGGATAACCATGCAAGAAGTCACTATCTGTTTGAGATCGATCATTCTCTCTCTAAACAAATCCAAAGCCGGGCTCCCGCCATAACGCTTCTCGAGGACGGCTAAACGGACCTTTTCGTAAGCCGCATAATGAATCACCTGATAATCCAAAGGCATTTCGGCTATCCAGTCTAAAAATGACTGCCACATGAGTTTTTCATCTTCCAGGCGCTTGGCCACGAAAGGTTTGTAGTAAGCTTTGTCTTCTCCGCGGACATAGAACCCAAAGAGGTAATCCGTATCATTAGGCGGATCGCTTTCAATATCAAAATGAATCTCCACTTTGGTCTTAGGCAAAAACACCGCCTCACGGATGATAACTTGTTTGTGTTTAAGCGATTGAGCTTGAAGCTTGGCCACCTCCAGACCATGCAGACGGAGGCCTGGTGCCCTGCCATCCAAATCAACCACGTCCATCTCAGCCGCGTCGCTGACTGTTCTGATGCCTAATTCCCGCAAGGCTTTAAGCTTCTTAACATCAACGTTAAAAAGCTGGGCGATATCATCTGTTGATCGGGACAACTTCTCGCAAGCGTCTCCCCAGGGGCTGGTATCAAAACAACTCTTGCGCAAAACCGGATCCGGTCTTTCGCCTGCTCTGATGCGTTCCAATTCCTGAGTCAGCTCTTCGAACTCGCTGATATATTCACCTAACTCAACCGGCAACTCAGTTCTGTCTTTGGTGAGGATATACCCGAAAGGAGGGAACTTGCCTTGCAACGTCTCGAGCAAGACGGCATAAAACATGAGTTGCAGACGGTGATATTTTTCCAAAGAGTGCGAGCTTTTGATGTCCACCGGCTCATAATACCAATCCCCCAATTCGCTTTGCCCTTCCACGCGGCGCAAAAGATCAGGACGGCCGGTCCAGTCCTCGTTCGTCAACGTACCTTGATAAATTAGCGGCACGCCTTGTTTCATGAGTTCCAGCGTGGCATGGCAATCCGCCTCCACGTCGTGCGTGACTATGGCCTCCACAACTTGCTCATCTTTAAATAGCTCCTTGATCACTTCCACCTCGTGTGCCAAACCATCTTCCAAGCGTTGCTTTTCGCCTTCGGTTAAATCACGTTTAAGCTTTTTCTCTTCGTCGGTGGCAAAGCGTTCGTAATAAGGCCAGTGCGGGCATCGCAAAAAACGGAAGTAATCCGAAGCTGTCAGGTAGTCTTTAAAAGCGGACATAGGGCTAATTGATTTCAGCTAAAAAACTGCTTTCAGCCAAAACAGATTTAAGTTCCTGCACCAACGGTCCGTCCAGGCGGGATTGAAAAATATCTAAACATTTTTGCTCATGATCGTGTTTTTGAGCCATACCAGTCTTAAACATGTTGACCACCGAAGGTGCGACTTTGTAAACCTCTAATAAATTTTGCAGATTATGCAAATGATCGGCCACCGCAATGGCCAAAGCGTCCGGCTCCGCTCCCTCGAGTCTGTCTCGGTAGGCTTGCTTACGCGTCTCCCAGGATGGCTTCTTGCTGGCTTCGCTGACCTGGTCGACCAAACGGGCCACCCGAGGCCCGAACTTCTTTGACAGCTCCTCGAGGCTGACACCGCAATCCTCAACCACGTCATGCAGGATGCCGGCGGCCACCACCTCATCATCATAACCGGCGCGAGCGAGCATTAAGCCCACGTCCGCAGGGTGAGTGATGTAGGGTATCTTTTCTGCAGGATTTTTGCGGTATTGCCCCTGGTGCTTAATAGCAGCAAACTCCATGGCCTTAGCCGTCAAAGGTTGATACATCTGGTCATTCATAATTCTAAGTAATGATATTCGCAAATCCTGTAACGCGCAACGCGCATCGACGACCCTTCAGACGTTACACGATACACGTTACACAAAAAACCCGGCCTAAGCCGGATTTTTTATTTGGTCTCCTTATGCGTTTCGTGCATTTTGCACTTACGGCAAAACTTCTTCAGTTCGAGACGCTGTTTGATGGTCTTCTTGTTCTTGAACGAATGATAACCAACCGTCTTACAGTTAGTACATTCCAGCTTGATGAGATTATCTTGTGACATAATATCTTCAATTACGAATTACGAATGCCAAATTACGAATGCTAAATTCAGGAGGCTTTTTTATTTTATTAACTAACATCGCGAAGCGATACCTGAATTTGTAATTCGTAATTCGTAATTTGGCATTGATGTTAAGGTGGAGCCCACGGTCGGGTTTGAACCGACGACCTACGGTTTACAAAACCGTTGCTCTACCGCTGAGCTACGTGGGCGACGAGCTTTGAGCAGTAGCCCTCCAAATGTGGGGCTCAGTATAGCCAAAGCAGGCTTTAAAGTCAAATATTGCCCCTGGCCCTTTCGGCTTCGAGGATCCTCCTTATGGCTAAGATATAAGCGCAGGTGCGCAGGTCAACCTTCTTGCCCTGCTCTTCATAGACTTTAAACATCCTCAGCCAAATGCTTTCCATCATCTGTTTCAGCTTAATTTCCAGATAATTCTCATCCAAAACATTGCCCGCCCGGTTCTGGGCCCACTCAAAATAGCTGACCGTCACTCCGCCCGCGTTGGCGGCCACGTCAGGAACAACCATAATGTTCTTCTCGAATAACGTCTTATCGGCTTCAGCTGAAACCGGACCGTTGGCGAGTTCGACTATAACCTTGGCTTTGACGTTGGCTACGTTATTTTGATTGATTTGGTTCTCAAGCGCGGCTAAAAGCAAAATATCAACTTCGAGTTCCAAAATAGATTTATTATCGATTTGATTGCCCACACCGGTTTCTGAGAGGGCCATGCCGCCTGCCTTTTTGGAAATCAAAAACGGAATGTCCAACCCGTTTTGATCCATGACTCCCCCTTTTGAATCAGTCACGGCCACTACTTTATGACCGGCCTCATGTAACATCTTAGCGATAAAAGATCCCGCGTTGCCAAAACCCTGAACCGCGATCTTCAATCCGCTCTTTTGCCATCCAAGTTGTTGAATCAAAGATTGAATCATATAAAGACCGCCCTTGGCCGTAGCGTCTGCCCTTTGGGCAATCCCTCCCAAAGCCAAAGGCTTGCCGGTGATCATGCCTGGCTCATGATGGCCGACCTGCTTCTCGAATTCGTCCAACATCCAACCCATGATTTGAGGGTTAGTATAAACGTCCGGGGCCGGGACATCCACGTCTTGGCCAAGCACTTTGTAAAAAGCATCGATATAAGCCCGACTGACTTTTTCGACGAGTTTCAGGTCTTTGCCTTTGGTGTCTATGACCACTCCGCCCTTGCCTCCGCCATAAGGCAAGCCGGCCAGGGAGTTTTTGAGGCTCATGACCAACGCCAGTGACTTGACCTCATCCTCGCAGACATCCGGATGGAAACGTATGCCTCCTTTACCGGGACCCAGAGCTTGGCTGTGCAGAACTCGATAAGCTTGATATTTCTGGCCATCAACCTCGAGCTCAGCCTTGCTGATTTGTTTAAAGTTTAGAATGGCCTGCATCTCCTGGTCGCTAAACCCGGCGATCCCCTTAACAGTCTCAAGTCTCTGCATCAACGATTCGTAGAAGGCGTTCATAACTTTGGAATGTGGAATTTGGAATATGGAATTTGGGCAACTGGTTCAAAATTCCAAATTCAAAATTCTCAATTTATTAAGTCGGGTTATTATAACTCAAAGACAAAATGAGTCCAATGGCACAAAATAGACCTCCATTCTTTACTATTCTGAACCCGACTCTTTCTTTTTCGCGACAAATCTAGCCAGCTCTTCATGCTCCATTTTTTTCGGCCAGAGAAGATCTCCGCGGGTATTATAGATGGGTAATTGATGGAGTTCAGCGAGGCGTTTAAGGCCGACCATTAAAGTTTCCCCATCTTTAATCGGGGACTTTTCTTCCAAAAAACGTTTTGCGAGCATTTCGAGCTCTTGATATCCGCCACCTAAAATCTTTCTAAATTCTTCATTAATCACATCCTTATTTTCTTTGTTTTCCCGATATATCTGATGTTCGATCAAATCCTTGAGACTTGAAAATACATCAAAATATGCTTTCAGCTTGTCAGCTTTTATTCCTTCGTTCTCCATGAATAAGATGAACGGACGGGAATAATGAAGGAATGAATACTCAACCGGGTATTCGGGGTACCTGTAAACAGCTTTCTTCAACTGTTCCCAAACGGTCATCTTCGAGGAGTCTTCGGTATGGATCGATTCGTCATCAAATAAATGAGCATCCCTTAAGGTATCGGCATTGATATATACTCCAATGATGTCTTTTGGCTTCACTCTTGGTGACATTATCGTAGCTTGCATAGGATAATCTTCATGCGGCGAAACAGCCACCCGCACTTCCGGGGAAAGTACGAGGCCGAAGGATAACTGAAAGGCTTCCGACTGCAATCCTATGCCAACTTCTTTCCTTGCGAAGAACAACTTTAACCACTCGCGCCTAAGGGCTTCCCACGCCTCTTTATTTTCTAGAACGAGCCTAAAATTATTCGGATTCCCCATCAAGATTCGCCATCTAAGTCGTCCCTTATCGGCTCCTTCAGACAATTCGTTAAAGTTGCTGCGATCAATACCGTCAATCTCCATAAGCCGTCCAAATTGATCATTGTCCAGATGCTCGATGAACTCATAAACCGCATCCTCAATAAAACCCTCCTGATGCAGATACGGCTTATTTTCGTCGTAATATTCCGTCTCTTGCGTACTTAATAGCTTGTCGCGGAACACTTTGAGCATACCCTCTGGATAAAAAACATTCCCTTTCTGCCTGTTATGCTCTTTACTCCGAATTTTATGCTTGGCAGCTTTGTCGAGACGGCCTAACGGTTTATAAAAAAAATCAGTCTGAGGGGTCGGAACTCCGGTTTCCAGCGTAGAGACCATCAGATGCAAATCCGCGGAACTTTGCGATCGCATGTCCCTATACTTCAGATTTTCCGTGACCAAAAAATCAACTATTTTATCCATGGCCTCGCGATTGGGTTCGGCCTCATTTAACGCCTCTTTTTCGCCTTTTAATTCTTCAACGCCCGCTTTCGGGACAAAAGGATTCGGCTCAGACGCTGGCTGAAATATTGGCGGACGTTCTGACATATAAGTGCAATCACTTTATCGTCTTTCAATGCCTACTGCAAGGTGGCAACCATGGGTTGAGTTTGATGTTTCTATCTTTGGGATTTTTAATATCATAACTTACTGGCAATATTTCTTTTGTACTCTTTTTGAACACACCGCACAAAACATTCTCTTTAACTTTTCGTTTCCTGGGGCAAATACTTTTTCTAAACTTCTCTTTGCTCCATCATCGTCGTATATGGTACCCAAAGGATTATTTACAGCAGATATGCAAGGGTAAATCTCTCCATTCACACGTACAGAAAACATGTGTGTCCCCCTACTACATACTGGTTGGCCATACGTACGCATGCCGGGAACAACTGGGATTTCCATATTAAATTCTTCTTTATCTATTCTTTGCAACACCAAGAACGCTTTAGTCAACTCTTCTGCTGTAAGTCCCAACTTTTCAACTGTATCTTTAGTCTGACCAAGCTCTATAAAAGCTTCAAAGTAAGGAATGACACCATTCCTTCTGCAATACCTTAACAAATCAGGAAGATCGTCTAAATTATCTTTGATGACGTAGGTATCAATCCCAAGGACGCCGTGTTTTTCGTTATTCTGATCAAGTTTTTCGCGAGCTTCAAACAAAGCATCAAGCCCATGCTGTATCATTTTACTCGCCCCTTCCACACCAACTAGTTTATCCTGTAAAGCATCATTAAGTGTATTCCTTTTGATAATGACGGAGCCAGATTGGAGTAATTTTTCAGCATCGTTATTATCTCTTATTAATGTGCCGTTGGTAAAGACAATGCTCTCTAGCCCTCGTTCTTTTATGTATTCAGTAACTTCCCAAAAATCCCTGTCCATCAATGGCTCTCCTTGGCCTGCAAACGCAATAGATTCGCCGCCTCGTTCTTTCACAAAATTAACAATCTCTTTGATCTGTTCTAATTGCAATCTTTCACTGGATTGCTCCATATTCATGTGCTTAAAGCATCCCTCGCATTTAAAATTGCATCCACCATTTAAATCTACATAAGCAGAGGTGAATTGTAACTTCCCTTCCTTTTTTTGGATAATTTGCTGATTTTGCGCGCCAATATCTTCAGCTCTATTCTCGCTGTAATGTGGAACTATTTTTTCGTGGTTCATAAATTATATGATCCTTTAGGGTTTCATCCTAACAAAAAGTAATACGTGAGTCCAATGCCGTTCTCATCCTGACTCGCTTTGGAGATTGGTGTTTGGTTTTTGGTGTTTCAAAAAATCCCCGAAGGGATTTTTTGTTATGGTGGGCAGGCCAGGATTCGAACCTGGGAAGGCGTGAGCCAGCAGATTTACAGTCTGCCCCGTTTGACCGCTTCGGTACCTGCCCCGTCGCTCGCGAGCGACGGGGCCTGCCCTTCGTTCGCGAGTATGTTGACTATGGAGCCGTAGTCGGGACTTGAACCCGAGACCTTCTCCTTACCATGGAGATGCTCTACCAGCTGAGCTACTACGGCACGACTTGGTCTACGAAAATACGAATGGCCTCATACGAAAATACGAATATTTATTTTATTGGTAATTCGTATATTCGCGTGAATTCGTAATTTCGTAGACCATAGATTAACCTATTGGCCGAATTTTATCAATACGTTCCCTGAACTGTTGTAATCTTTGGTAATCTTCCGAAAGCAACCTCAGCTTGTCGTATCGACGCTTAGCCTCTGGCCAATCACCCAAAGTGATGGCGCATTCCAAAGCCAACTCACAATACTTGGCTGACTTTGGTTCGAGATCGCTTGCCCTTTTAGCGGGCGGCCAGGCTTTGGCCACTTCATTCCGATCGGCATAATGTCTGGCCAACTCGGCATGGCGGCAAGCCAAACGCGGCCGGAGTTCAATCGCTTTAAGGCGCATCTCTTCAGCTTTGCCAACCTCCCCTTCCATTTCGGCAATTTCGGCCAACGCGGCAAAGCAGGCATCATCCGCCTGTCTGGTCTTAGCCAGATATTCAAAAGTTTCTTTCGCCTGTGGATACATCTTTTGTTTGAGATACAAAGTTCCAATGCCCTGATAGGCATCTTTATTGCGATTGTCCAAAAGCAAAATCTCTAAATAACGCTTCTCTGATTCGCCCCATTTCAAATCACGCGCCAAACTGCGAGCCTCATCCAATAAAGTCTTGATCCTCTCCTGCTCACTCGGTGCGACTTTAGCAAAAGGCCTGGTCGCTTGGCGATAAAGCCGATCCAATCTCACCAACCTGATATAGGCGGCGTGAAAAGTTTTTTTAGCCTGAAAGGCGCTCTGTTGATAAAGATATTTAATCGGCGCCAATTTATCTGTCTGGATTCGGGAGAATCTTTGGGCCACCATGGCGTCGCGCTTCTGCCTTTCGCTCTCTTCTTTGATGGAGAGCGGGTTAAGCA
>Ga0172379_10003288_pt1 | contig 26125 bp, 51 predicted proteins | sample GrowelOW334metaG_FD_119756 | JGI IMG/M metagenome (GOLD analysis project Ga0172379, IMG submission 119756) | Groundwater microbial communities from an aquifer near a municipal landfill in Southern Ontario, Canada - Groundwater well OW334 metaG | ecosystem: Environmental > Aquatic > Deep...
GGTTTATTAAATCATTTGTTAGCACATAATTATTTGTGTGTAGCTATTTATATTGAGGCTGATTCCTTAAATCAACTTTTAAAACCATTCTCTTACGTATTTTATATTGACACAAACGGCAATTCGGAAACAACACAAATAGTTCCAAGAGTTAAGCCCTCACAGCAATTTAGAGGAAATGTATTAACTGTTGAGAATATTGATATGTGGATTGGTAAACAAACTGAATTAATACTTTCATCTTTAGCTGCAAACGAAACAATTAGGGTTCGATTTATACTCGATGATGAAATGAACGACTTCCTTTTTGAGAAACAACTCATTGACAAAGGTGGCGTATTTTGTCAATAAACGGCACTTATCCGCACCAAATAACATTTTAAATATCATATTATTAACCTTATAGGTTAATTTATTAGGTATGTATCTGAAAACATGCGAGTTTGATTAATACATAAATTTGCCACTAAAAATAATTAACAATTAAATTAGGAAAAAATGGCAAATGACTTAAAAAAAATTAACATTAAAGGCTTTGCAGTCGATGTGTTAAAAATGGCAGCTATACTTGTGATAGCACTACCTTTATCAAACTTCGTTGTCGAACAAGGTAAGAAAGTGTACACTAAAGTTATGACTAAACCAGCAACTCCCGCTGTTTAAGTTTTGAAATCAAATCAAAAAAAAGTAAAAAATTTTAAAAAAAAGTATTAAAATGAAAAAGAATTTATTAAGTGCGATTAAGGATGCTAATAACTACCTTAATTTTGAAAAAGACGGAACGCCATTCGCAGGTGAATCCATGAATTTCTCTGGTGGTATGAATGCAACAGGTACGCCTGACATTTCTTTGCCATATGTTATCACTGCTGACAATACGACTGCCGGTACACTTACCGATGTTGTTATTTTGAACCCAGTTTTAGGACTTGGTACAACTAACAATGGTTGTAATGCAGGTGTAACAATGACATATGATGTTACAGGATGGACATTCTTAGCATTCAACTATATGTTGTTAAATCTTAACGTGTATATTCAGGAATTGTATATTGAGTGTTCAACTCAGGCACAGTTAACCAAAAATATCACCGTTGAGTTCCAAGACCCAAATGGTGATAAGAGAACAACTACAATCGTTCCTCGTATCAAAGAAGCAAACAACCAGACAACTATCGTTACTGCTAAATGCGGTTTCTGGTTAAATGGTACAACCAAAATAACTTTGGCTTCATTACAGACAACTAACGCTGTTACAATCAGTATGTATCCTGCTATAGTTGGTAACCCAATCGGTACAATTAAAGGTACAGGCGGAGCAACAGTTCTTGCTGACCCAAATATCAGCATGACATCTGTAAAAATGGTTCAATAATCGTTATCAAACAAATAAGCTAAAAAGCGGTGGTGGTGCTAAACCGCACCGCTTTTTTTTATTTAAAAACATAACTTATAAACAATGAGAACAATAGGAATGCACCAATATATAATCCGAAACAACCCTGATGGTGTTAAAGGATTATGTGGGAAATATAATATGTTTCCAAGAACAGAAAGTGAAGAAGAAAAAGCATTAAATAAAATTTCAGAACAAGGCGATATTCCTGCTGGCGAAATTATAGAACTACATCCTGACATGGATGTGTTTTTAATTTGGCAAAAAAACAAAAAGGCTGGCGTTATTGAAGAAAAGTCTGCTGAAACAGAAACAAAACCCGTTGAAACCAAAACAGAAGTTGTTAAAGATGCTTTGAGTAATGTTAAAGTATCGAATGTACTTATTGGAGTAGGGGCAACACTTATTGCAATCATGGTCATTAAAACAATCGTATCGTAATGATATTATTAAAATACGACATACAAAAAACATTAGATAATGCCATCAAGACCAATAATAAGGCATTAATCAGTGATATTATACTTGACGAAACATCAAAGTTAATAGTCAATAAGAAAGATTATGTTATCAAAGCATTAAATCAATCTAAAATTTTTGTTGATTATAATTTGAAAGACCAAAGTGTTTTAAATACCGTCAAGCAGAATATCTACAATGAACAATTAAGAAAAAACATTATTCAATTGATATTTGCTCAGAATAACATTAAGCCTGAAAGAAGTCATGCGAACTTACATACATATTTTTCTTTTGATGCAGAATCTTTGGAAGGCTCTGTAAAACAGCATGAGGAAATTAGAAATACTATATCAAAAGAAGCATTAAAAAATATTATTGACTGGAAAAAAATAGCGGTTTATTATACAATTATTTCAATTGGTTGTTGGGGTATAGGTTTATTAGCGTGGAAGTATTTATTGTCAATAGAAACACTGATACAACCGGAATCTGTTACACCTCCAGCACCAGTTCAGCCGGAAGTACAACCAATTCAGCCCGTTCAGCCAGTAATGCAACCTGTTCAACCAGTAGTTAATCAAATACCGACAGCATAATGGTACGAAGTAGATATTATAATATTAATGCCGAAGATGTTGAATACAAAGAAGTATCAAAAGATATTATACCTATTCCAGATAATTTAAAACGTAAATGGAAAAGCGTAATGTCTATGTCTGATGGCACATTTGCGGAAAATACCTTGCGTAAAAATGATTATATCGTAAAGGGTAGTGCGGTAGGTGTAGCCGTTGGTTTTGTGGTAGGTGTTATAATGCACAAAAACAAAATTTATTCGAGTTTGATAGGTGCTATAATCGGCGGGGCATTAGGTTATCTTATTGGAACAATACCTGCAAACCTTAAAAAGGAAACAGTAAAAGAAGAAATAACAGAATAAAATGAAAAGCACAAACCAAATTCATAGACAAAATATTAAAGACAATACGCCATTCAAGCAATGGATAACTGTTGAGAAAGCTACTTATATTTCATCATTTCCTGATAAGAAATTTAGTGAGGATGATTTTGTATTGTGGTTAAATAGAAAATATAATTTGCACCCAAATTGGTGGCAGACTATAAAAAAAGACCATTTTAACTATGCTACACCGGATGTTAATGGAACAAGCACAGCACCAACAAACGGACAAAATTCAATATCGTGGTATGAGAAAAACAAAGATGTTATTTCTCAATGGTTGACAAATGCAGGAATACTTATTGGAAATTCAAATACACCAGCGACAACAGACGTTGTTACGACTGAAAAAGACGGTTTTAGAATAATGGGTATGAATGGATTTGTGGCATTAGCATTAGGAATTAGTATTGTGGGGCTTACTATATACGGATTTAATTATTACTCTAAAAATTCAAAGTGATGGAACAGAAAGCGAAGTTTTATTTAATGACAGCAGGAACATTACTACCTGCGTTTGTAGGCTTAAATGCTTATACTATTGTTACGAAAAAAGAAATTGATAAGACGGCTATTTTATTATTTGCCGGACTTGCTATTGTTGGTGGTTATTTTTCCGCTAAAATCTTAAAAGGTAAATAACCTTATGAATGAAGTAGTAAACACCGGAGGACTGCCAACAACCCTATATTTTAGGATTGCAACAAGAGGTCAGCAAGTCATTAGATTTGTAGCATTTGACTATTACGATAAGAAGAAAATCTATTGTAACAGGTATATGCCAATTAATGCCGAAGGAGTTGTTTATATAAGACTTCCATACACGCCGGAACGAATGGTTTTTAGAGTGTATAATGATAAGACAGGAAACTTAGCAAACTTTCAGATTGTCGAAAAAAGACAAATGCCATTTAAAAGCAAAATGAAAATTTCAGATTATTCAAAAGAAACTGCTGAATTTTTAAATTTAGCTATATGGATGTCAGTACACTTGAAAGATTTAAGCGGTGGCGGTTCTTCATATATGAGTAAAAAGGCTAATTATAGGATTGATGTTTACGACTGGATTACATCAGATGGGGTAAAATTAAATACACCTGCTCGAATTACAAAAGAGGAAGGTATAATGGAGTTAAGTCAAGGCAGATTAATTGATTTTACCGTATTTGAAATACTGGCTGTTGAGTTACATGAGTTCGCACATTTCAATCTCAATAAGGTCATGGAAGATGAATCTGAGGCAGATATAAATGCTTTAAAGATTTATTTTGATTTAGGTTGCCCTGTTATTGACGCAGCAACAGTATTTTTGAAAGTATTCAAACATTCAGATACAGAGGAAAACATGGATAGGCTTGTAAAAATAGAAAATTTCATTAATAATTATACAAGACAATATAAATATCAATTCGAGAATTAATATGTGCAAATGTTCAGAAAATAAATACGCTAAAGACATGAATACAAAATATAGTGCTATTGGTAGAGAGGTTGCAAGACCTAAATTAGAAGATATGAGATTCAGCAATGCAACTGGAAGTGATGAATACTATAATGCTTTTGGATGGGGCAACTCTAAAACAGAGCAGTTGAAAAGAAAGTTCAAAACTCATTTTGGAAGTAAAAAATGGCGTGATGCTTGGGAGGCTTATAAAAAAGCAGGTGGAGACAAGGATAAGTTAAGCAAAACTTGGGCTGAAATAGAGGAGCTGTATAATAATTCTGAATGGAAAGATAAAACCGAAGTCGGTGAGTTTTTTGCAAAATCATCAAGGGTTGCTAAAAAATTCAATTTAGCACCTATTAGGGCATTTGCATTATTATTTGTAAAGATGAATGTGTTCAATTTAGCTTCTGCATTCAAACTTGCACAAATGAGGACACCTAATAAGTACAGCAAAATCACTACTTTTTGGAAAAATAAATTAGGTGGTCAGCCTGATGCTTTGAATAAAAATGTTGAACGTGGCTATAAGAAGAAACCACTTGGTGGAAAGAAAATGGATGTTGATTGGAGTAAAACAACCAATTTCACAAATGCAGACGGAACAACAAAAACCTTAAAATTCAATAGCACAATACTAACAACAGTTCCGACATTGGGAGCAGCAGTAGGAACTGCCATTGCGGCAGCATCGGGACCCGGTGCGGCGGGTGGAGCAGCATTAGGCGGGGCAGTTGGAGGAATAGCTTCTGGCTTATTAAGTATTGTAAATGGCTTAAATATTCCAATGGGTTCAGGCGAAGGACAGCCCGAAGGTGGTGGAGTGCCTACAGATGCAGAAATAAAAGCAATGGATTTGGCGACTTTACAAAAAGAAGCAGAAGAAGATGCTAAAGATTGGGCAATGCCTAACTGGGGATGGTGGACTATCGGAGGAACGATTGCTACAATTGCTACAATAACAACAATAATTTTAGTTAACAAATTTAAAAAATAAATACCATGAGCAAGATTGATATATTACATGATAAGTTTTCGGGAAAGTATAATTCCTTTGTTGTTGGTAATTTCAAAGTAAATGACACACCTACAATGTTTTTAAATCTTACAGACATGACTAATTATGTGCCAAAAGACGAAACGCCACCACCAGTTGCGGGTTCGGAAACAACATCGGCACAAGCAGCAGCATGGATAAGCGACCCAAATAATCAACAAGCCGTTTCTGAAAGTGTTTCAGCATTAGCGAATCTTTTTGGAAGCATGAGGCAAAGTGGTAAAACTAATTTGCCGACACCCGTAACATTATCAAACGGTAGTGTTTTAAAGACAGTTGCACAAGCAGAAACCTACTTAGGAATGATGAAATCACATTTTGCAGCATGGGAAGCTATGGCAGCAAAAGGACAACCCATACCGGAAGCAATGGCATCAACACTGATGGCGGATTACAATTTAGTATTATCTGCTCTTGGAGTAGGAGAATTGCCAATAGGCGATAAGAGTGGAAGTAATAAGAGTGGAAGTAAAATGAAGCCTTATTTAATTTGGGGTGGAGTTGTATTGGCGGTATTGGGAATAACTTTCGCAATCTTAAAATATAAAAAAATAATTTAATTTAATAATCATTAATAATTTAATAAAATGAAAAACGAAAAAATCGCATTATTAGTTGGAGCATCGCTATTGGTGGGTTACGCATTGAGTTTATTGCAAAATATTGGGAAGCCAAGAATTAAATTACTTCCATTTACTGAACACGAAAACGGACTATCGGTTTTAAATTATGAAATTAATGGCATTAAAGAATATGCAATACTTTCTAACGATGGTATTTCTGGCTCACTTGGTACTGACGGCAATACTACGTGGATGGTTGATATGAATAGTTTAAAAAACATTACCATAAGTGCCTATAATAAAAAAACAAAAAAAGCATCTGCCGTTTATACCGTATTGCCGGATGGCATGAGCCTTGTAAAAAAATATTAAAATAATTTAATTATGAAAACAATACATTGGGTGTTAATCGGAGTAGGTTCATTAACGTTAATTGGTTGTGGAATCGGTGGTTATTTCTACATCAAAAATCGTAATGAAAAGGAAGAGTTAGAAGCTGAAAAGAAAGCAGCAGAGTTAGACACGCCGGAAGTGGATGTTCTAAAAACTCAGGCAGATATGGAAGCATTACAAAATGAAATTGCAGATGTTCCAACATCATCTATGACACAGGCACAAGCAAATAAAATTGCAAAGAATATTAAAAAGTTAATGATAACTACAATATTCACGCAAGGCGTAACCTATCCTGCAATTTTGAAGGCAAAAGCTAAATTAAAAAAAGGTGGCTATAAGTACAAAAATGTTGGTAAGGCAATAAAATTATAAAATTATATGTCAAAAAAGAAGATTTCAAATACAGTATGGATTGTGGCATCAATAGTTGGTGTTGCAATACTTGGTGTTGGTGGATATTTTGCATTTAGAACACCAAACTCTAAAGCATCAGACAATCCCGAATTATTGGGGGGTACTGGGGCAAGTGATGGCGGTTTAGTTGTTGATATTTTAAATACAGCATCAAATGTATTAGCTGGCAACAAAACTACATCATTTTGTTGTTTTGATGAATTTGGTGGATATTATAAGAAAAATAATAAAAATTGGGGGGAATAATTATGAAAAAAGGTTTAATTTGGACATTGGGTATATTAGGAGTAGTCGGATTAGGTATTGCTGGTTACTTTGTTTTTAAACCAAAAGACGAAACAACTGACAGTGGCGGAACAGGCACGGGCGGTGGCGATACTCCTATTAATAAAGACAATATTGCAAATACTGGCACAATGGACTTAAATCCTAACTTGGGTCTTATAAAGAATATAAAAGATACTGCTAAAAATAAAGGATTTACCGTAACGGAGGCACGGTCGGGTTCATTATTGGTAACAATTAAGTCTGGCACTACAAAACTTGCTGAGTTTAAACCATCTGATTCTAAGGCAGTACTCGATGCTGTGTTAGCAATTGTTCTCAATACCATGAAATATACAGGCTTAGGTTCTGGTGCTTTGAATACAGGTTCTTCTGATGCAATATATAAAGCAGGAATCATTGAGCAAATAAAATCAGAGGTATCTAAAAAGAATTTTACTGCAACTATAAGTGATAATGGAGTAACGGTACTTTCGGGTAATACTATAGTTTCAGATTTTTTAAAATCCTCAGACAAGGCTAAATACGATTCGGAATTAGCTAAAATCAAAAATACACCAGTTTATGTTAATCCCGACATTAGAACACTAACTCAGGCACAAGCTGATTTATTGGCACGTCAAATTAGTAACAATGCTACAGATATAATAGGTAAAACCAATCTTATTGCCAATAAGCGTGGTTCGATAACTGGATTTACTAATATCATTAATCAATCGGTAAGCTCATTAGGACTTACTCCATATATTTTTAACGCCAATACAGTTAAGGTTGTTCCAAAAATGACACAAGCACAAGCGGACGCACTTGCATTAACAATTAATACTATAATGCACTTGCAAAAACCAAGTCCTGCTGAAATAGCTTTGGTTATGACTAATCAGGATGCATTAAATAAGGCAGGTTATGATGTAAAAGAGGTGGCGAAAACTTTTATTGCCGTTATGAAGCCATTCCCTCCATCAATTACAGCAACCGAAACTGCTATAATTAATGCAATGAATGATAAAAAAACTACAGAAAATCAAATTTCAGTATTAGAAACAGAAAAGGCAACCTTAACTACTGATTCGAGTAATAAGATTAAAACACTTACTGACAATCATTACGTATATAATCCTCAAACAGGCAAAGCTACTTATACTTCTTGGGTGGTTTAAAACAAAAAATAATTTAAAATGAAAGCAATACATTGGGTAATAATAGCAGCAAGTTCAGTAGTTCTTATCGGTGGTGGAATCGGACTTGTTATGTGGAATAATAAGAAAAATAAATCTGAGGGAACGGGCGATGATACAGATACAGAAGAGGATGGTACTGATACAGGTGGCGATGATGACGGATTGGATACGCAAGACCATACAGCACCTCCGCCAGACGAAGTTACTCCACCAGCAAGAACATTAACTCAAGCACAAGCAGACCAGCTTGCACAAGCCATAAAAAGAGCAATGTCTCAGCCGTCAACAGTAGGCACGAGGGCGATGATTGCAAGCTATAAAAACACGCTTACAACTCACGGATATAGATATAATCTTGATGGCACCGCAACCTATATTGCATCATTTGGATTTTGCGGATTCTCAAAACAGAAATCATTTTATGAACAACCACTACCTTAAAAGGCTGTGGCTTCTAAAACAAGGCGAAGGGGTTTTACGCTTTTTAGATAAATTATAAATTATAAAAATTAAAAACTATGAAAAATTTTATTTTAAAAAACAAGTGGGTTTTAGGCATAGCGTTATTATTAACAGGCTATGGAGTGTATCATTTTGGCTTTAAGGGCAAAGGCATTAAGGGCGGAGTTTCGAGTAATCCTGACCCAGATTCAGTTCCTGATGGTGGTTATGGCGAACTAACTCCGGCGGAAATTGAATTAGGGAAGAAATTACAGGTAGATGCTATTGCATTAAAAATCACAGAGATTTTAAAAAGCCAGATGCTAAGTAGCACAGCAACAAACTCAATGAATATTTTAAAATCTGATTTAGAAAAATTGGGTTATAAATATGACAGAGCAACAGGAAAGGCAGTAAAAATAAAAATTAATAGGGGGTAAAATTATGAAAAACAAGAAATTAGTTTACGGAATAATTATCGGACTTGCGGTAATCTGTGGTGGAATCGGACTTTATGTTTGGAATAAAAAAGATAACTTTTGGGACGACAAAACAACAAATGATAAAAGTTTTCTTTTAGCATCAGACGTTAAGGTTATTGGTGAGTACGTTGCTAAAATGACACCAGTTGATTTAGCTGCATTTAAAGTTGCTTATGTTGGCAATAAGGATGAAGCAACACAATACGCCTTGCTTAAAAAATACGGTTACAAAGGTTAATAACTTAATCAACAAGAAAATGACAGGCTTGGACTTATCTTCTTATAGTAGTTTTTCGGACAATAACTTTGATGATAATTGGTTAAATAATAGCTTTTCTAATGAGCCATTAAGTAATGATTCGGAAAATATTGAACGCAAAAGAATATATATAAATTATTATGGAGATGTAAGAAGTATTTGTCCGAATGCAAAATATTTACAAATAACTTAATCAATAATAAAATGGAACGTTCGGTAAAAATAGGTACGGTAGCAAAAATAACATCCATTGCTGGTACAGCAGGAAGCGTTATTGGATTAGCGTATGCCTTTAAAAAACAAAAGAAGTTTTGGGGTTACGTAGGTTTTATGGTATTAGGAAGCCTCATATTGTCGGGAACGGCTTACGTTGCTTCAAGTGCATTAATCAAAGAAGAGTAATTATTTTTTTAATAAATTAGAATCATGGAAACAGCAAAAAAAGCACCAACCAAATGGCAAATTCATTTAGCCGAAGTTAGAAAACAGAATCCTGAATTATCATTGAAGGATTGCATGAAGAAAGCAAAAATTACTTACGTAAAATAATTAAAATTATGGCAACAAAAAAGGTCGTAAAAAGAAAAGTTTCTAAAAAGAAAAAAAGTGAAGATTTTGACACCAAATGGCATAAAGCTAATAAGGTAGCCGGAGTTGTAAAAGTTAGTAAAATCAAAAAAGTGAAACAAACGAAAAGAGGCAAAAAGCAAGACGAAAGATTGAGTGGAGCGAAGGGTGCAATGAAAGCCGGAAAACGTGTTTCTAAAACAGGTCGTGTTTATCACGAAAGTCGTAGCAACAGAGCCGATTAGCTTGATGGTACGGATAAATATTTCATTCTTTTTTCAAAATAAGTTAAATTCGCAAAATGGAACAAAAATTAAATATGACTGAGGAACGGAAAGTGGTAACATTAGCCGTTATTTCTTTTGGTGCAGGTATATTGGGTAATTTAGTTGCTCACAATCTGAGAACCGGAAACAAATACACAGCCATATTATTAGCCACAGGTGGAATTTTAGCAACTTATTTTGTTTTAAAATATGACAGATAACGTTTCAATAGTACGGTTACATTCGTTAAAGAACGGAAATATTTATCATTGGGGAATACTGGTTGAAAAGCCTGATGGAGATGAGTACATATATCACAATATGTACGACAGAAAGAATAAGTTAGGCGGAAATATTGTAAAAGAAAATTACTCTGATTTTAAAAAGCAGGGATATTTTCTTTTTGATAAAACACCAATACCATTGACAGAGGAACAGGTTATCGAGAAGTCGAAGCCTTTGTTAAGGCAAAAATGGGATTTAGCTTATTTTAGTTGTAGGGATTATGTGAAACGGATTTATTCTAAGTTACCAGAAGGACAGGAAAAGTTAATTGTATGGGGAATAGGTGCGGGATTGGTTATATTGACAGTAGGAATAATAATTGGAGTTAATATTTATAGAAAAAATAAAAACAAGTGAAATGGTAAAAACGACTTGGCTTGTAGAGGTTCGAGATTTTTACGATAAGGAATGGATTGTAATTGATTCGTTTATAACAACAACGCCTAACAAATATAAAGGATTGAAATATAAAATTAAGAAGATTAAGCAAAAATAAAAGAAATGGCAAATAACATAACATGGGATAGTGTGCCGATATTTGACGGTTGGGGATGGGATGATCATTGGACATTAAACGATTGGGTTACGTGGCATAAGGCATTACGGGTAAAATATTCATCCGATAATAAAACTAAAAAGGATTCGTTAGGTAGAGAATGGCTTTACAACTTAAAAGCTGACCCTATTTGGATTAATCAATGGAGAAAACAGTCTTTTGGAGCAGAGCCTACTAATAGCATTTACAATACTCAATCAGATGCTTTTAAGTACATAAAACAGCATATTTATTTGTATGTTATAACTGGTGCAATTACACAAGACCATAATTTAAGCAATCCTACCGCAGTAAAAGATACGTTAACTGATGTTGCACAAGGCGTTGGCGATGCTATTGAATCTGCTGCGGATACCATTACTACTGGCTACAAAATATTAAAATATGGAGCAATCGGACTTATTGCATTAGCTGTGATAGGTGGTAGTGTTGCAATATATTATAAAATAAAAACAATTAAAAAACTATCAAAATGAAAAAAGGATACACGATTTTAATGTGGACTTCAATAGTAGGTGGAGCATTGGGAATTACTTACTTAATTGGTTCTGCAATAAGAATAAACAAGTTAAAAAAAGATGCTGAGAAAAAAACAGACGACCCGAATGTGTTAAATACTGTTGTAACAGCACCCGCACAAGTTGGTGAGTTTCCATTATCGGAAGCTAACTACGGCTTCAAATCAGACAAAATCACAGTATTGCAGTCAAAATTAAACGATGCTTATAATACGGGGCTTGTAACTGATGGTGTTTGGGGACGTAAAACGCATACAGCAGTAAAAGAAAAACTTAATAAACAATCTATTGTTGATAACGCAGATTATAAAAAGGTTATTGACGGATTGACAGCATTAACATTACAAACAGCAAAAGCGGTGTATGCTGCGAATGACACTTATCTCTATTCTGAGCCAAAAGCATCAACACAAATAGGTAAAAAAATTCCAAAGGGTAGTTACATCGGAAAAGAAGTAAAAAAAGCAGCAGCATTTGAAACGTTTACAAAAGTTTCCTATAAGGGTGGTTATTTTGACCAAATAGGGTATGTATTAACAAAAGATATTAGGTATTAGATGTTGAAAAAATTAAATAAAAATTAAGCCTACCATAAACATGGTAGGCTTAATTAATGATTAAAACCCATACTTAAAAGACAAAAGTATGAAATAAAAATATAAAAAGCAAATAAGTTAATAATTTAAAAAAGAAGAAAATGGAAACAACAGAAAAATTAACATTAGCACTTGGATTAGTTGTAGGGCTTGTAATCGGATTTTTGGTTGGCTACAATGTACCCAATCCTAAAAGGGATAATACAAACAAGTAAATAACTATGAACGAAAAGCGACAACAAATATTAATAATTGCAGGCTCTATAATTACAGGGGCTTCATTGTTAATTCTGTTTCGTAAACAGATAGCTACATTCCTTAACTTTCCGCTAAAGGCTTATTTTGAGGCAAAAACAGAAGAAGCACTTTTAGAACTTCATCCCAAATTCAGAAATGTTGCAAAAAGGTTTTTAAAAGAGGTTGAGGATAAATTAGGCTATACTCCTATAATTACTGATGCTGGGCGTACTTATAATGAAGCACAGGCAAATCAACAATCGGGAACTGGTGTCGCAATGAGTTATCATTTAGCACCTATCGGATTGGCATTTGATGTGAACTTCAAAAACGAACAAGGTATTCCTGTATTGGTTAAAGCAAGTTCAAAAACCGCATGGCAACCAGTAGTTGATATTGCAAAGAAGTATAATTTAGAATGGGGCGGTAACTTTACAAATGTAGCTTACGACCCCGTTCATTTTCAATATTCTTATGTAGTTCAGGGAAGAAAGCCAAGTGAATTATTGAAGTTAGATAGAGATAGTAACGGATTTATAAAGATATAATAATTAATTCATTATGATAAATATACCAAAAACATCGGGGAAATTTCATTACATGAGCCAGCATAAAACAATGGTTGGTATAAGGAATGATGTGAAAAAATTAGGTTTAAAAAAGGGCAAATATATAGTCAAAAAATATTCTGAAAAAATAGAACCTTTCTTTTTTGAAAAATGGTTTAACAAAAATGCAAAAACGCAAATAAATACAATTTATGTTTTATTTATGTAAAACTAAAAAACAATATTATGGCAACAAAATATAAAGTATTTAAAGAGGTTACGATTTATCAGGTTAATGTTCGTAATAAAATTCCATACAAACTTAAAGTGGGGGATATTATTGAAAGCGAAATGAGAAGTAATGATGGTGGTAAAAGTTATTCAAAAACACCTACTACAATAATTGATGGAAAGGAATACGGTACTATGTTTGTTGAAAAATTTGCAACACCTATTGATGTTGAGGAAAAAACAACAGAAATACCACCATTAAAGCCTCAAACAACGGCTAATAAATTATTAACTCATGGGATTATTATTGGTGGTGGTTCTTTAGCTGGATTAGCTGTTCATAATTTAATGAAATCAAAAAGTTGGGGATTAGGAATATTAATTCCATTAGGAATAATTACAACCTACTCCATAGCTATTTTTGCTGACTATAAGGCATGGAATAAAAAATAATGGCAAACTTCAAATCCATAGTATATAAGGTTTTAGATGTCGAAAAGGGCTATCAGGCTGATTCCGGCGATAGTGGTAATTATACTAACTCAGGAAAATTAGTTGGTACAAATTACGGCATTTCTGCAAAGGCTTTTGAGCAATATTACAAAAGAGAGCCGTCAATACAGAATATGAAAAACCTGACTAAAAATGATGCTTTAGCTATATACAAAGTGGATTATTGGGATAGGGTACAAGGCGACAAAATAAAAAATGAATCAACAGCACATTTTATATTCGATGTTTTTATAAATGCTTATCGTAACGGATTAAAGAGGGTTCGAGAATCATTACAAGAATATTATCAGTCTTATGAACAAAAGATTGTTGATATTAACACAAATTCAAGCCTTTCTGATACAGAAATAAATTTAATCAATTCAGCAAAAGACAAAAAACTTTTGTTTGATATGATAAAAAAACGTGAAGTTAATTATCGGACTAATTCAGGTTCTCAATACGCTAAAGGTTGGGTTACTCGCTATAATGCCATTGAATATAAAAACGATTACAAAACAGCCAAAAGAATTGCGACAGGCGTTGCTATTGCTTTTGCTCCGGCAATTTTAGTCGGTGCATTCTTTTTAGGAAAATTGATTTACAATAAATACATTAAAAAATAGAAACCATGAATTACGCAAAATGTAAAAAAACAAGCTACTATTCAGCAGATGCGGTTGAAACAAAAGAAGTTATAGTAAAAACGGTAGTTGCACCAGTTACAACAGTAGCACCAGCTACAAGAGTAAATCCAGTAGTAACGGTAAAGCCAACAACTACACCAATAACAACGGCAGTAAAGCCTTCTGTAAGTACATTACTCGCTAAACCCATAGTAGAATCAAAGCCTATTGCAATGATTACAAAGCCAGCAACAGCAACAAGACCTCCTCTTGAAGGTGTGATTTCAAGACCTGCGGTTGTAAGCACTCCATCAACTTCATCTAATCCCGCACCAGCAAGTACGGTAGGCGGTGGAGGTGGTGGTGGAATTTCTTCCGATTCTTCGGCAGAGGATAAATCCGCAACTACAACAACAACAGGCGGTTCAAAGGTTGTGTGGTATAAAAATAAACTAACTTGGGGTTTATTCATTATTTTTGCAGCAGGAACATACTATTACGTAAAAAAAAATAAAAAAGGAAAAAATGAATAAAGCATTAAAAACAACCGGAATAGTATTGGTTATCTTAACAACCTTAACGTTCATTGGATTATTTGTTAAAAAACAGATAGGTTTAGTTTCTGAATATTGCACAAAAATTAAAGGATTCAAAGTTGTAAGCTTAACAAGTAGAAACTTCACATTTTCCTTTGATTTTTACTTTATGAATAAATCTAAATTAGCAGTTGAGATACTATCTATTGATTTAGATATTTTCGTAAATAATGTACTATTAGGCAAAGTGTTATCTGTTAAAAAAGTTACTATCGTAAAGAATGGTGTTTCGACCATTCCATTAACAGCGTCATTAGATTTAACAAGCATTTCATTATCAGAAATAACCCCAATAGTAGCTTTATATTTTGCCGATAAAACAAAGGTATTAGTTCAAATGAAAGGCAATATGAGAATTAAGAAAGGCATTTTTGAAATACCTGCAAAAATTGACGTAGTTAATAACATAAAGGACTTAACGACTAAGCCGGAAGTTCCTATAAATTGCAATATCTAATATGGACGAAGTAATTGGTATTTTCAAAGATTGTATTTTAAGGGAATCTGAAAGAACAAATTCAGATTGGGACGATATTCATGTGATAATAAATTCTCGTGAAGGCTTTGACCCTTATTATTCTATTTTGAATTTAAAAACACAAAGTAAAAAGGATGTTACTTTTAATTACATTCTTGGTGTTAAGATTGATTTATTACTAAGGGAATTATTTGCAGTACCATTCATAAAATCTGCATTAAAAAACCTTTGTGAAGAAAATAATTTATCTTTTGAAAATATTAAAATAAGAGTTTATACTCCATTGAAAAAAGACGGCGGAGTAGAATTTAAGAAAAATGTATATCCGATTCTCTTTAATAATGAAAATCCGATAAGACAATTGAAATGGAATGAAGTAATAATCTTGTAAAACAATAAATTATGAGCGATAGTTCGACATTAAAATCAACATATCAGGGAAGCGTAACAGGTTCAACCTTAACAGTTCCTAATGGATATACGACATTATATTTAGTTAATGATGGAACAGGTGATGTTACGATTGTAAATAGTGGCACAGGTCAAACATTTACGCTAAAACCTAATGAATGGATTCGTGATGGTAAAGGTTACTATTATGGATGTGTTTGTACAGTTCCGGCAGCAACAGTATTAAGATACCGTTACCAACTTTAAATTATATTATTATGAATGGATTAGATGGTGGTAAGTTTTTTTCAGGTACAGGTAATACAGTAATTACAGACGCAACAGTAATTAGTAATATTACTAATCCTGCTAACTGGAACGGTAGTGGTAATTATACAGGCTCTACGACAGGCTTGGTTAATGGTAATGTGTATTTTGATACAGCAACAAAGTTGAGATATGAATATCTTAATTCAACACTAACAAGAATTAATTATAATACAGAGTTTTAATATGACAGCGAAAAAAAAATCATATCTTATTATTGCAGTTATATCAATTTTATTAATTGCAGTATGCACATATATTCACATTCTAAACGTTACCCCATGAAAAAAGTTATTATTATTATCGGATTACTTCTCGGCTTCTTAATAGGAGTTATTGCAGAGTCGTATTGTCAATCAACAAGACCTACTACAATAAAAGGTCAATTCAAGTCATATGATTATGGCACAGATACAGCCGTTGTTTATAAGATTGTTAATACTGATGGATTAGGTGAAGCGGGATTCATTGCGGTTGTCGGCAATGATACAATGTATTTGTTACTCTCAAATGACAGTATAAGATTGTTTGGGACTAAGCCAATGAATGTATTAAGAACCATAGATAGCACAGGCAACTTTATAACGCCTTACGATACTACATCATTGAGTAATCGTATTAATTTGAAAGCAGACAGCACCGACAATGCGACACGAACATGGGTAACTAATCAGGGATACCTATTGACTGAACTTGACCCTGTTTATGCGGGTGATTCCGCCAATATTATGTGGTTTAGCGATACAATTCCAATGAGTAGCAGAATAGCATTGCTTGAGGCATTGAATTTACTGAATGACAGTAATTATATTCACTCAACAGAAGCTGATACTATTTACGGCACTTTATCACTTCCTTATTTTGATTTTACAACAGACCCCGCCATTAGTTCTAAGGGCTATAATTTTAATTTGTGGGATAAAGATGGAAGCGACATAGCCACATTCTCAAGCCCACTGTCAAGTGGTTATAGTTGGATAAGGGGGGCAACAAGATTAGATACGATTGTAGTAATTGATGGTACGGATGCAGACACGGCATTACTATACTGTGATAGCGTTAAATTTATCATAGATAGTGATAATCCGATAAAATTCCTAAATGATTCTGCATATTCTCCGACAACTGGTTTCAAGTGGTCAACTATTCCAACGCCCACTGAGGTTGCAGCAAAAGCAGACACGGCAAATGTTGGATTGTTAGCTACTTACAATGAATGGAGTAAACGGAATTTGTTTTCAACAGGAATTAATTTAGGGGCAAATCAAAAGATTTTGTTTGGAGGAAATGCATACAGCTATATTGAAGAATCGAGTTCTGCTAATATGGTAATTAGTGCAAGTACAAGTGTGATATTTAGGATCGCCGGAAGCACTTATGGCGACATTTCCGCAAGTGGATTTTCGAGCAGTTCCGATATAGCAATGACAGGAACAGGAAACAGAACATTATACGTTAAGGCATCAACAAATCTACTGGCTGGATATGGATTAAATCTCCATGCTGGCAATATAACGGCTGGCGGAACAGCAGACCTTGATGGTGGTTATATGACTGTAGGGGCTGGCACGTCAAAGGGAACTGGCAAGGGATACACGTCAATTAAAGGTCTTGGAAGACAAGCAACAACATCAACAACAGCAAACGCCTTGACTGATGTTCTTTATATCCCATCACAAAACAACTTAGTTGATAATGTTGCAAAAGCATTGTTTGAGGTTGTTGTAACGAATGACGATGGCGGTGGTGGGGAAATTCATTATACTATTTTCGCAACCGATGGCGATACAACTGATTCAAGAAAGGGCGTTGTAACCTATTCATATGCTGATGTTGATGGAACGACCTTAATTAATATTGGCGAAGATACAGGCAGACCGCAAAGCAATCCCGATGCCGTTACAGATATGACAGTAACGTGGAGTGCTGTTGATGGAGCGAGTAAGATAACTATTTCTGTTACAGCAGATATTCAATTTGCCGGAGCAACGAGTTTTAAAATTAAGTATTGGGTTTCGGACGAAGCAAACGCAAACATAACACAATTATAAAATAAAAGTAAAATGAAAAATTTAGTATTATTATTTCTATTCCCAATTTCTATTTATTGTCAAAATTTTGAGGCAGAAATATCAAAATTGTACACACAACGAGACACCATAAGCTGTTCCGACCCTAACAATGACTTGCGTAATGCTGCATTTGTTGAGAAGCTTGGAGGGCTTATGCGCACATACGTACAGGCAACAACCATTACGGGAGGTAAGATGTATGAGATGTACTCGACAGGCAAATTTACAACTCCGACAACAGGAAATTACCTGTATCAGTCAATGATATACCAGGGGCTAATGACATTAGAATATTCAACGGCTAAATACAGTTATAGGGCATTGCGATCTACTAACGGCAGAACGTTTACGGACGATGTTACGAGATTGCCTTATTATGTTTTCCCTACTAAGATTTTCTGTGATGATTATCACCATATCATATATGCTATTTGTCGTAAAACAGATACCAGTATGCATCCTGACGCTAATATTACAACTGCAAGATGTGTTGTTTTGCGTTCATTGGATTTTGGTGATACGTGGCAATTTTCACATGACAATATTTACGCAATGGGGACTATCACGGTAAACAATGCGAAGAATGTTACAACAAGTTCGACAATAACAGTTGACGGAAATGTATTAACTGAAGGAGTTGATTGGACTGCAAGAAATACGCAAACAACAGCCCGTAATATCGACTGTGCTAAAACAATAGCAAATGCAATTAACTCAATTGCTGATGATAAGTATAAATGCTGGGTTGCTGATAGTGGTTTAACTGCTACAAGTCCGATAGTTATTAATGTTTTCTTTGTTGATACTGCTGGAGTTTATGGAAATGGAAAAACAATTATTAGTTCTGATGGAGATATTTCAACAACTAATTTCACTGGTGGCATTGACCTTACTATTACTCAAATGATGGACACCGCCTCAATAAATTTCTTTGCAAATTATCCAAATGGAGTAGGTCAATACGAAAAAAATCAACACGTATCGGGAGCAGGTATTTGTGATTATTATAACGGAAACCTATATCACTTCTCTTCTTATGTCAGCATGAATAATTACACCTTCAACCAAACTCCCTACAATAACGCTTATTTCGTTTTAGCTGCAAAACTTTTAACAGGAACACTGAATAAGCCGTCTGAAACAACATGGCATCTCGACACCATTCCGCAAACATATAGCCCTACCAGTTTGGTTTATGCAGACATGACGGCTGCTAATTACGGGGATAGTATATATATATATTATCGAAATCAGGGGTTTATAAGTCCCTATGAAGCATCTACAACAGCCCCAATGGTATATACAGCATCGTATAATGATGGCTTAACATGGAGCAATTTAATAACATCAAACCAAACTTCGGTAAGAAATTCGGGTACGGTTATAAGAGTGCCTCGATGGAATGATAGATTATGGTTAGTTGCAGAAAGTTACAAGTATAATTCGGAAATATTAATGAGAATATGGAGCGAAAGAGTTGGATGCTCGAGAATTTGCATTAATACGTTTAATCCAAATACAGAGGAGTGGTCAGACATTTATAGGTTTCAAGAATCATATAACGAGCAATGGAATTATTTTGGCAGGGGTGAAGTAGGCTATTCAAGCGTTCCACTTGGAAATACAATTGAATCAGTTATTTATAGCCCGTTTTATAAAACTATTTATATTTTCACGATTGATTATACGGGGTCTGGACATAAAACAGTTTATTTACAGAAATTGAAAAATTAAAATGAAAAATCTATTATTGATTTTTGCTTTATTTGTTTCGATTGGTGGCTGGTCGCAGACATTGAAATTGAATAATTCGACTGTTACAATAGGCTCAACAGGCAATATTACAGGCGACACAATCCAAAATACAGTTGTGGAATTGCAACCTAATGAGTGTTATTTTCATTATGCACACAGCAAGCAATCATTCAAAGATTCAGCAGTAGTTATTGCAGGTGGAACAAATGTACAAATAACAAATGCAAGCGATTCACTTTGGCGTGTCTTAGAAATGGATAATATTACTTATATGCTTGGAGATACTATTGAGGTAGATTATAGTGGTAGTTATAATGTATTTTTCTCTATTGCAGGTTATGGAACTAATGCTGTTGATTGGCAGGTTGATATTGCTAAGCTTTCAGGAGTTATTACAACTTACGCTAATTCGGTAATGGAGTTTACTACGAGTGGAGCAACCAATAAAAACGGCGGCTTTAAAGTTTGGAACATCGACTATGAGGTGGGCGATAAAGTTTGGCTTGTTATTTCAAGAATTGCAGGAAGTGGCGACTTTACGATAACGACATCTTCTTTTTATTTACAACAATATTATGCAAAATAATTCGACAATATATGACACCCTCCAAAGAAACAAAAGATACTGATACTAAAAAAATACAATGGTTCAAAGAGCTACTTCCGTATATAATTATGGCTTCGTCATTATTCGCTCAATACAAGATTATGCAGTACGATATTGATAATATTAAGTCAGAGGTTGCCGAACAAAAAAAATTGCTTGAAAATTATAAAGTAATGACATTTCAGGTCAATGAAATATATAACGCCTTAAAACCAAAATGATTATGAGTGAATTAATACTATTTATCTGTATGTTTTTCGCAATAAATAAAGTGGATAACGACACGACAAAAACAGTAATTAGAAAGTATCAATTTCAAAGAGAAGTTGCTGTAAATGAAACGATACAAAAGTTGGACTCTATAAAGGTTTGGATTGAAGATTATAAAATAAAAAATGATTCTCTTTTATTAATTAAAAAATAGTTCGTAAATTTATTCTTAAATTAAAAAAATTATGAAATAATAATTAAATTTTAGAATTATGAAAATTGAAATTTTAAAAAAGGGACAACCTAACCTAGTGCTTAAATTTGATTACTTTAACGCACTGAGTAAAGTTGCCGTGTTTGGATCGTACGAAGATGGTAAATTAATCAATGACAGAGTAACAGTACATTTAAACGATTCACAGATTAACGAAATCAATAAAACTGCTGTTCAAATTTTATTAAGGGATGAGTTAAAGGATTTTGAAATTATTAATTAAAAAATAGATTTTATGAAAAAAGTTAGTTTGATTTTAATTGGTTTGTCGCTGTTAGTTTCGTGCACATTCGCACAGGCTACTCCTCCGGTTGTCGTGGAGGGACAAAGCAATCTTCCTGTTAGCGAGTACATTTCAGCGGACACTACAGGATTAACACACAAAGTTGATTCATTAAAAGATGTTATGATTGAATTAAAAGCAACTGTTTCAAAAGATTCAGCATATATAATTACTGACAATGGAGTAATCACAATTGATAAAGATGCTATCAATAAACCAACTGGCAAAAACTTGTGGGAGTGGTTGACTTACGTTATATTTACGATAGGTATTTTATTTGTAATGATTATTACAGCTTCAAAGGCATTATGTAGCTCTAAAATCATAACCAATAGTAAAAATGTAATTGTTCAAAGATTGTTTGCGGAAACTTCTTCCTTTATGAAGAAAACGCAAATATTATCAGCATCAATTGCTGGTATTGGAACAACCTTATTAACCTTACAAGGCTCAATGCAATTACTTTCAGTTGACTTGTTATCAATTGTGCAATCAATAACAATAGTAGCCTTAGCAATTGCCGGAGGAGCTACATTAACATCAAGTAAACCTGAACATAATAAACCAAAAGTATAATGGAAAAGATATTAGCTTCCGAAATAGAACTATTTGAGGGCGATGCCTTACTTGAGTTAACAGCCAAAAAGAAATGGATTAATATTCGTTTTACCTGGGAAGAAGGTAACGTATATCTAAATATTGTTGCTTTTGGTTTTATCAAAATAAATATTGATGTAAGCGAGGTTTTTAAACTTTTATTTCATAAGCAAAAACGCAAACATGAAAGTAATAATTAAGCGGACACAGTACAGGGATAAGCAAGTAACAGGCTTATTAACAGTTGAGGATTCTGACAAGATTCTATTCAGTTGTTATACTTTGGAATTGCCTGACTTGCAGAATCAGAAACAGATTAGCTGTATTCCTTTAGGTTCTTATGAATGCCGTAAAACTGAGGGAAGTCCACATATTAAGTATCCGCACATTGATATTATAAATGTGCCTAAACGGACTGGAATTAAGATACATAAGGGCAACTATTATAGTCAAATCGCCGGATGTTGTCTTGTCGGATTAGGTTTTACAGATATAAATGCAGACGGTTACAAGGATGTAACCAGCTCAGGAAAAGCATTAGAAAAATTACTTGAAGTGGTCCCCGATGTGTTTATGTTGGAAATAATTTAGTATATTTGCATTATGGAAATAACAACAGACAAACAATACAGAGATGCCTGCCACAAAATGGAGGAGATAGGCGATAGACCTAATTTTGAAGATAATGCTGAGTGGGTAGCTGAATTTGAAGAAATTGAAAAAGCTATTGAGGCATACGACAATTTACATTTATGAAAAAAGTAAAATATAACGAACTCATATAGCTTCCCACTCGAACAGCTTATAAGTCATTTTCAAAAGTCTGGTTAATAGCCGGATTTTTTGTTGTAAATAATTTGCATATAAAAAAAACATTATATTTGCATTATGAGAACGTTATTTAGATTATTTATGTTGATTGCATTTGTAGCATTTGCATTTAACACGCCTTGCTCAGCGAAATGTGCAACCGATAATGATGTGGGGATTCATTGTATTATGCCTGTTCAAGTTGATGTAATTGCAGACCAAGTCAGCATTGCAGAAAATAACTTGATGTATGTAATTGATAAAAATGAATCAAACTGTTTTTATGAAAAATCTGAAATTAAGGAGGTTGAATTTTATAGAAAAACATATGATTTGATTAGTTTTTCTATCTATAATTTTAACCTAAGTAATAATGCAATTAATGGAACAAAATTTTTTATATAGTTTTATTCCAAAAAAATTACACAAACTTAAATATGAATAAGCATCTGTTTTTGCACAGATTAAGTTTCTTGAAATAGATATAGATTAAAATAATTTTATTAAGCCTTGCAAAATTGTAAGGCTTTTTTTATATTTGTAGTTCTAAATCGTATGATTAACATTTATAAACTAAAAACTATTACCATGAAATTCTAATTAAAACAACAGGGCTGTTTAAATAAAAACAACTGATTGAGGAAATAAAAACACAGGAATAGCATGCAATCCTGCTAACAGCCCACCACGAATAGAAAGAATGAAAGCCGGAGAGAAATTTCCGACTTCTTTATTAATAATAGCGGTTTTTGACCAAATAATATGGGCAATTTAAAAAAAAAAACAGGAAACAATCTAATTGCCCCTGTTTTTCGCAGTTGTTACGCTGCTGCCTTAAATTCAACGTTGCCGTTTAATTATGTTCCCTAAATTGCTTACGCTGTGTAGCCACTTAAATAAATAATCAATTCCATGACATCCCCGATTTGTAGCGGGTGCAGGAGTCGAACCTGCTACCCATAGGTTATGAGCCTATTGTGCAACCCTTACACCTACCCACAATTTTACAGTACTAAAGCGACTGGTTAGCTATAACTGACTGATTATCAATGTTATACGTGGAGATGCGGAGACTCGAACTCCGGTCTTACTTACAAGTCAACAACACTTCAAAGAACATGCGAAGATAAATAATATTTTTTAATTTTAAAATAATGCTTATATTTGTTCAAAGATTAGCGACTTATTTCAGAATGAAAGTTGCTGAAACGTTTGAAATATTGGCGGTTACATAGTTAGAGCAAATGCCTGGATGAACCGTATGCTAATCCTAAATAAAGCCGGAAAGAAATTTCTGGCTTTATTATTAAAACTATTTCGTGAGTTATTTGGTCAGTTTATTATACACCACAATTTCAATATTATACAATTCAATAACGTCGAAACGTAATACAGTACTGATTAAAATAAATATTGGGTTATTTTAAAAGGTTAGTAATTTTTGAGTTAATTTTACAAAAGAATTTAATTTCAAAACATAATAAAATGACTGAAATGGAAGAAAAAAGCCTAATTGCGTGTTATAGGCTGTTTTTATCTGATTATTAATTAAACACTTAAATAAAATGAATAAACAATTTGAACACAGAGGATTTAATTTCAACATCAAAGTTGAGTTAAACACAAAAGTTAAAAAGAGAATAGATGGCGATCGTTGGCATACAGTAACAACTAATTGCATGGATGTCGATAATTATTACAAGAAAGAGGAAGTTAATGATAAATTTCTTGTGATGTGCGTACAGAATTGCGAAAGACTTGCAAAAAAGTATGTTGATGAAAAATTAGACGGCAAACCATCACCTGATGCAAGGTTGTCGGAACTCGGTTTTAAATAGCCGATAACGGTGAGTATTGGCGAAGTTGCCGACTTAATAGCACAAAATTATCAAACTATAAATACTTTAATAAAATGGCAGAAATTACAAATACAAACGAAAACGGCAATAATGCTAATACTGTGTTAGTTGCCGTTGTTGATAAACAGATTAAAAAACTTTCAAAAATGCAAGTTGAACTGTTATCAACAGGAATATCAACAGATGATTACAATGAAATATCCGATATGCTCGGAACTTTGAAAGTTTTTATGGTAAATTGTAGCTCTTACAATGGCAACTAACGATTAAGTATTGGCATTTGTTGCCTCTAAAATTGGAATAGAAAATTTAACTTAACACGAATATAAATATGAAAAACGAAGTACAAAAAACCACAGACAATAACGCTAATACTGTATTATATTCCGTTGATTCTGTTAACGAAAATATTTGCAAACAATTTTTATTTGATTTTGGTAATCTACCAATTGAAAAACAAAAGTCATTTAAAAAATGGATAATTGATAGATTGATTGAAATTGAAAAAGAAACTTTTGACACTAAAATGTGGCTCAATAATCCTATACGATTTTGGTTTAACGAGTATCGGCATGTGTTGTACTGTCATTTCAATGGCATATAACGGTTGCGTGTAAACTGTCGTTTTAATGCAGTTTTACACGCTGTTATACGCTGATTTAAAAACCTTTTTGAGTGTTGGAAATATTAACCTAATAAATAAAAAATACAATTATGAATGATAGAGAGAAAATAGAGCAACTTAAAAGAGAAATTGCTCAATCAGAAAGTAAAATGGCTAATTGCAAACACGATTTTGCCACACCAATTTATGATGCTGAAACAGTAAAGGAAGGATATGGTTCTGTACAAGATGGTGCAGGTTCAGACCCACATTGGAGTTACGCTGGATACCGTGATGTTCAGAAAGACAGATGGAGTAGAGAATGTAAAATATGTGGCAAAAAAGAATACACATACAAACAAGAACCTGTTATTAAGAACTACGAACCTAAATTTTAACGGTGCGTTGGCAGGTTTTTAAATTTGCGTATAACATAGGTATTATTATGTGAATAATATTCGATTCATTGTAGTTGGTTAAAGAATGTTGCAAACCTACCTAATATTTTTGAATAAAAAAAATAAAAACTAATAAATTATTTGTAATTTATTAATAAATAACGTGTAAATAAAACATTAAGCAAAAGGGATTGCGAGTGCTTTTCGTAGTTGGTTAGCATTCCTTTCTCTTTTGTTTAGTGTAATTTTTTTATGGCAAAACGATTTATAGATTCTAACTTATTCAAAAAGAACTTCATAAGGGGGCTTAAAGCACCTTTAAAGCTCCTTTGGGTTTATTTATTTTGCGATTGTGATAATGCAGGTATATGGGAAGTTGATTATGAAATTTCAACTATTTATTTAGGTTTTAAAGTTGATAAAAAGGAAATTGAAAAACTTGGCTCAAGAGTAATATTTTTAGATAATGAAAATAAAATATTCATTCCTGATTTTATCGGATTTCAGTATGGAATTTTAAATGAAAACAATCCTGCTCATAAAAACGTCATAAAAGAGTTAATAAAATACAATTTTTATGATTCTGATAATAAGTCAGTTAA
>Ga0172379_10003289_pt1 | contig 26124 bp, 19 predicted proteins | sample GrowelOW334metaG_FD_119756 | JGI IMG/M metagenome (GOLD analysis project Ga0172379, IMG submission 119756) | Groundwater microbial communities from an aquifer near a municipal landfill in Southern Ontario, Canada - Groundwater well OW334 metaG | ecosystem: Environmental > Aquatic > Deep...
ACGAACATGGGAAATTTGAGATCTTCAACGCAAAGATGCAGGAACTGACCGGATTTACAAAAGAGGAGGCTAATGACGGCGAGTTCACAAAGCTTTTGTATCCCGATCCATTGGAACAGCAACGGGGTCTGGACCGGCTCGGCGATGTCGTGAACAAGGGATTTATTCAAGACGTTGAGACGACCATCAGGACGAAAGCTGGCGAAGAAAAAACATTGCTTATCTCCACTCGCATTGTACATATGAAAGATAAGGTAATGTTTCTCAGTGCGTATCGGGACATCACGTTGCGGAAACGATTCGAAGTGGAATTGAAGAACGCAAAAGACACTGCAGAATCCGCTACGGTGGCAAAGTCTCTTTTCCTTGCAACGATGAGCCACGAGATCCGCACGCCGATGAACGGCGTGATTGGCATGACGGACCTGCTGATGCAGACTGAACTGGATGCAGAACAAAAGGAATATACTGAAATCATTCGCACGAGCGGTGAAACGCTGCTCACACTTATCAATGATATTCTGGATTTCTCGAAGATCGAATCGGGCAAGCTCGATATGGAGAAGCGTCCCATCGAGATTCAAAGTCTTATTGAGGAAACGTTTGATCTTGTCGCTCGGCGCGCCGTCGATAAACGGCTTGATCTCGTCTATCTTATCGATCCGTCGACACCGACCTATATTATCGGTGATCCTGTCCGGCTCCGGCAGATTCTGCTCAATCTGACAAACAACGCGATCAAGTTTACTGAGAAAGGGGAAGTTCTTGTGACAGTGCAGGAACAGTCCCGCAAAGGGGATGCGACGACACTGTTATTCTCGGTGAAAGATACCGGTATCGGCATACCTGTGGAAAAAGTGGAAGTGCTCTTCCAGGCATTTTCTCAGGTGGACGCGTCGACCACGAGGAAGTACGGCGGTACCGGACTCGGTTTGGCCATCACCAAACGGCTTGTAGAATTGATGGATGGAACAGTGTGGGTGGAAAGCGATGAAGGAAAAGGTTCAACATTCCACTTTACCATTACTGTGCCGACAACACTCACAGCAGATTCGCTGCCGAAGAAATATGTCCGCGGAAAGATTCCGGAACTACAGGGGAAGCGTGTGCTGCTGGTGGATGACAATACGACGAATCTGAATATCCTCAGCATCCAATGTACCAACTGGGGAATGCATCCGCGCGCCACTGCATCGCAAAGCGAAGCATTGCAATGGTTGAAAGGGAACGATCCGATCGACATTGCCATCATCGATTATCACATGCCGGGCATGAACGGCGTTGAACTCGCCCGGGCGATGCGAGCGGTACGCGGCGAACAATCGCTGCCCATTGTACTGTTCTCATCGTCCGGCAGAAGCGAGTTTTCGGAAACGGAAAACGCGCTCTTTGCCGCGGTGATCCTAAAGCCCTTGAAGCAAGCGCATCTGTATTCAACGCTGATCGATGTCCTTTCGCGGACCGGTAGTGCGGAGGGAGTGCAGAAGGAGTTTGTTCCTCAGAAGGTTGAAATGTTGTCGCACCGTGTTCCACTGAAGATCCTCGTTGCCGAAGATAACCTGATCAATCAAAAACTGGCGATCCGGCTGCTGCAACAACTCGGCTACACCGCGGATATCGCCTCCGATGGAAAAGAGGTTCTTTCACTACTCACAATGAATCGGTATGATATTATCTTGATGGATCTGCACATGCCGGTGATGGATGGACTCGAAACAACCAGGTCCATTTTGAAAATGATCGAATCTTCGCTCCGGCCGAAAATTATCGCTATGACGGCGGATGCCATGAGCGGCGACCGGGAAAAATGTATTGATGCAGGAATGGATGATTATATCAGCAAACCTGTCCGTCTGGAAGGATTGCGCGATATGTTGCAGCATTTCGGGGAGATGATCATTGAAGAGCGGAAGACGAACCACCATGCTGTTTCAAACAATGCAATGTATCTGCGGCTGAAGGAATTGTTGGAGCAGACAGACGGCGAGTTTATGACCGAATTTCTTCAATCTTATCCCGCGCAATGCGAAGAGATTCTCCAGCAGTTGAAACAATCATGGCAGCAGTCGGATCTGAAACAGATCGTCTTTGCTGCGCACAAGCTGCGCGGACTTGCACTAAGCTTTGGTGCGGACGGACTAGCCGAATTGAGCAAGACCATCGAACTGCATGTCGAAGCAAATCCTGCGATGATCACAGCCGAGTATCTGCAATCCGTCGAACAGGCAGTACAACATTCCTACGAAATGCTCGCAGCAGTAATGACAAAACTGGGTATCGTGTGAATCATTCGACAGGGACGAATACCGGATTGTGCGGAGACTGCGTTTTTCATTCCATTCTCCGCAGTCGTCGCGGAAGCGAGTTCCATCTTTGTGAATATTCCAAAAAGGATCCTGCGTTTCCCAAATATCCAAAATTACCGGTGGCTGTGTGCCGTGGTTTTCTCTCCACGAATTTCACGAATCAACACAAATAAGTAAAAACAGTAAATGACAGAAATACGATGAATTTATTTATAAAAAATATCGGACAACTCGTGACAGTAGCGTCGCATGGAAAGCGGGTGAAAACCGGCGGCGACATGCGTGAACTCCACGTTTACACCGGCGCTTCCTTGCTTATTCAGAACGGCATCATTACTGCCATCGGCGGATCAGAACTTATTTCTCCGGAAGAGATCGATGTCATCGATGCCGAAGGGAAAACCGTGCTGCCCGGTTTTGTTGATTCGCACACTCACACCGTATTTGCAGGAAGCAGGGAAAACGAATTTGCCATGCGGGCCGAAGGGAAAACGTATCAGCAAATCGCCGAGGCGGGTGGCGGAATCCTTTCTACCATGAATGCCACGCGCGAAGCATCCAAGAGAGAGCTGTATAAGAGCGCCGAACGCCGGTTGAATGATATGCTTCGTCACGGTACGACGACCGTGGAGATTAAAAGCGGCTACGGTCTCTCTCCGGAAGCTGAGATGAAGATTCTCGAAGTGATTGCCGAATTGAAGCGGGACCACTATGCGACGATTGTCGCAACATTCCTTGCGGCGCATGCCGTCCCGCCGGAATATAAGGATGACCGGCAGGGGTATGTGGACCGCATCTGCGATTATATGCTGCCGTATGTTGCAGAGAAGAAACTGGCAACATTCATCGATGTGTTCTGCGAGACCGGATATTTCGACATCAAGATGACCGAACAGATTGTTCTCGAAGCAAAAAGGCATGGTCTTATCCCGAAATTACATGCCGATCAATTAACGGCTATGGGAGCAACAGAACTTGGCTCCAAACATGCAGCAATCTCCGTCGACCATCTGGAAAAAACCAACGAGACCGGGATCGCAGCGCTCAAACATTCCGAAACCATTGCCACCGTACTGCCTGGCTGTTCGCTCTTTTTAAACCATCCGTACGCACCGGCCAGAAGAATGATAGACGAAGGAATTCCGGTCGCAATCGCAACGGATTTCAATCCCGGTTCGCAAATGTGTTCGTCCATGCAGATGATGATGACATTGGCGTGCACGCAGATGCAAATGACACCGGAAGAAGCGATTACGGCGGCAACGTTGCATGGTGCGGCCGCGCTTGGCATGTCCGGAGAAATCGGCAGTATCGAGGTCGGCAAACAGGCGGATGTGGTAATCTATAATGTTACAGATTACCGGTATATTCCGTATCACTACGGCACCAATCATGTCCGGCATGTCATTAAGAACGGGGTGTTGCTGGATTTTTAGTTTGATGACAGAAAAACATAATCTTTCACAATCAATCAAAACGTCATTCCAACCAAATTAACAATGAATCAATCCAGCAAAACTTGCTTCGTCTGCAATCAAACACAGGAGCAAATCCCGCTCATTTTTCTTGTGTATCAGAACAAAGAACTGTGGATCTGTCCTCAGCATCTGCCGGTGTTGATTCACCATCCGCAGCAGCTAGATGGAAAACTCTCTGGCGCTAATGACATGAAACCGTCTGAGCACAATGACTGATTATTGTGAACTCACTGACAAGAAGTCACACCAATGATCTGCATCAAAAAATCTACACCCGTTCAACAGGAATATTTTTTTGTTGAAAAATTCTGCAATTGAAGAATTCTTTTTACAGGAGTGACTCCAAACACAGTGGTGCCTTGTTCTATATGTTATAATAAAAGTGTCAACCATAACAATAGAAAAGGAGTAGAAATAATGAAGCGAATGATTTTCTTGACGGGGGCAGTACTTGGTAGTATAGCGCTTTGGGGATGTGAAGGAACAACGGAATCCAAATCAACCAGCGGAACAATGTCGATGTCGGCAAAGTATACTGTTGCACCATTGGCAAAAGTTGGTTCGGTCGCTGCAGTGGATTCGATACAAATTACCAGAGCACGATTTATTTTGCGCGACATTAAGTTCAAATCTCCTAAAGAAGATAGTTCTAATTTCCGAACTGCGCCGATGGTGTTAGAACTGAGTCTTAACGGATCGATTCAGAATGTCGGATCGATCGCTGTTCCTTATGGATCATACAGCAGAATTGAATATGATGTACATAGAGTAGAGCAGCCGGAAATTACCGCATTGCCTGCGGCAGATCAGGCACAATTTGCGGAATTCCTGAGTGGAGAGCGGTATAGTATTATCATTAACGGCATTTCCTATATGACCGGATCAGCACCGGACACCTTTACCTATCGTTCAAAAGTTGATGCGAAACAAAAGGTGGATTTCTCTCCAACGATCGATGTGTCAGAATCTTCACCGTCAGTGAACGCTTCCGTTGTTATTAGTTCGGCGCAATGGTTCAGGAATCAATTGGGCGCACTTGTGAATCCGAAGGACACGAATAACGAAGGAATTATCGATGAAAATCTAAAGACGTCCATTAAAGTTTACAAGGATAACAACAAAGACGGGTCAAAAGATTGAACGTTCACTTGTTTCCCTGTTGGAATAGAATTATATTATTACAGTAATCTTGTTCTTTATGACATAAGAAAAACCATTCGTTAGGGGTGTTATTCCTCTTTCACCCTTGTTGCGGCACAACAGCCGGATAAGGAAAAAAGCAGGAAAACTGAGAACATACCCTTGAAGGCGCCGTGTGCGCCGGAACCACCTGATCTGGATAATACCAGCGTAGGGAAACGACAATAAAATTATCGTTCCACTTTCTTTTTATTCGCCGTTTCTGACGCTGTTTGTCCAGAACGGCGATTTTATTTTTAAATATAGAAAGAGGAAAGATGAAAGCATTGAGGAGATCACTCAGACATGCGGTACAATCCGCCGTATTTGTCGCCGTCATGTGTGCATACATTTTTGCACAACGGGAATCCGATTCTGTAAAATACAGTTTTGATCCTGTTTTGGTGACCGGCACAACGGCCGTTGAGCGGGAAACGCCGGTGACGTTTACCAATCTGAATAAAGAAATGATCCAGCAACGTTATTCACTGCAGGATGTACCGGTGATGCTCTCCGAACTTCCATCCATGATTTCGTTTTCGGATGGCGGCAACGGCATCGGCTATAATTATGTTTTTTTGCGCGGATTCGATCAACGCCGTCTTTCCATCATGGTGAACGGTGTCCCGCAGAACGATCCGGAAGATCATAATGTGTACTGGATCGATTTTCCCGATCTGCTTGCCAGTTCCTCCAATGTGCAGGTGCAGCGCGGTGCAGGAAGCGCCTTCTACGGCCCGCCTGCCATCGGCGGCTCAGTGAACATCATTACGAATCCGTTCACCGTGAAACCGTATACGAAGTTCGAAGCGATGTTTGGTTTTCAGGAATACGGCGACAGTTCGCTGTCGCTGCCGATGACGATGCGAAAACTTTCCGCATCGTTCAACTCGGGTTTGATCGACAACAAGTACATGTTCTACGGCAGGCTCGGAAAGATCCAATCTAATGGTTACCGTGTCCACTCTTCATTCGAAACAGGGTCCTATTTTCTCGGCATGCTCCGGTTTGACGGTGATATGACGACTCGTATCCATCTCTTCGGCGGACCACTTACCGATCAACTGGTGTACACAGGACTTCCCAAATGGACGAACAATGATAAGAAACTCCGGAGAATGAACTTATCCTATTGGGATACCGATTCAACCGGAAAAAATTATGGATACACAACAATGCGCCGTCCGCAGGAGAATGAAGGATTCAATCAGCCGCACTATGAGATCTTAAACGAATGGAAAATCTCCGAAACTCAAAAGCTGCATAACACTCTCTTTTACTATGACAGTCACGGATATTTTGATTATGACGGCTCGTGGGCAGACGCAGCAACGCTTCGTATCGACAGTGTGCACGGATTTGTTCCAACGCCGGCTATTCAGAATACCATTGTGCGTGGCGGTGTCGATCTAGTGCAATGGGGATGGTTGCCCCGATATGAACTTGTTCATGATCAGGGAATGCTTACCATCGGCGGAGAATACCGGTATCACAAAGGATCGCATTGGGGGAAAATACAGTATGCGGAAGGATTGCCTGCTAATTTCAATCCGGACTACCGCTTTTATCAATATGATGGTATCAAACACATGGCTTCCGTCTACGTGACGGAAAGTTACAAACCGCAGGAAGACATAACACTGATGGCGAATGTGCAGTTTGCTTTTAATGAATATCAGATTCGGAATGAAAAATTCCTGAACAACTCGTTCAGTGTACCGTACTATTTCATCAATCCGCGGCTTGGTGTAAACTATAATATCACGGAAGAGTGGAATACTTATGCATCGTTTGGATATACTTCCCGCGAACCACGCCTGAGAAATCTCTACGCGGCGGAAGATTCATACTTTGGCGCGCTTCCGGCGTTCGAAGCTGATACTATTGGAGGGATCACTACATATGATTTTAACAAACCGATCGCTGATCCTGAACAATTACTGAATCTTGAACTTGGTACCGGGTACCGAACGGGGGAATTTGAATTCAACGGTAATGTCTATTGGATGGAGTTCACGCATGAATTGATCAAATCCGGACAGGTTGATATTTTCGGAAATCCTGTGTATGGTAATGCACCGCGGACAAGGCATCTCGGCGTGGAAGTGGATGGCGTTGCACGGTTGACGGATAACTTTATCGTCAGCGGAAACGCATCGCTCTCTACTAATTATATCGTTGAATTTTCTACGGTGGACAGCGCCGTTAACGGTATCGTCTACTGGACATCATTGAAAGATAATCCCATCGCGGGATTTCCGGGCATCACCGCCAATCTCCGGCTCTCGTACCAATGGGAAGGATTATCCGCCTCCGTCATAACAAAATATGTCGGTCCGTTCTATACGGATAACTTCCAGAATACGGAGAATAAGAACGATGCCTATTCAGTGGTGAATGTTGAACTGCTCTATACGCTGCCGAAGATCGGCGATGCAGAGATCACCCTTCGCGGCGAGGTTCGCAATCTATTGAACCGATTGTATATGCAGAACGGAGAGGGAAACGCATTTTTCCCGGCGGCAGAGCGGAATTATCTTGCTGGAATTTCGGTGCAGTTATGAGCACTGTCCGCCGCCGACCGACATCCGGCGCATACATCATCATGAAACCAAAACAGAAACATGCATTGGTCATCTGCAACGGCGAAATGCCGTCGCTGAAATTAATCGCACCATTCCTGAAGACGAAGCCGTTTATCATCTGCGCGGATGGCGGTGCGAATAAGGTCCGTCCGTTCGGCATCATTCCGCATATGATCATCGGCGATCTCGATTCTATCACGCAGAAGACACGGCAGTATTTTTCTTCCGTACCGGTCATCCGGAATTCCGACCAGAACAGCACGGATCTGGAAAAAGTGCTGGACTATCTGCTGCTGAATGGGTTCATATCGGCGACGGTCATCGGTGCTACCGGCGATCGTCCCGACCATGCGATTGCTAACTTCAGTATCCTGTTAAAATATCACCGAAAGCTTGCCCTCCGATATTTTGATGACCGGTGTACAGTAGAGATTGTACAGAAAAAAACACGATTCACCGCAGTGGTCGGCCAACAGATTTCCATCGTTCCCATGGGAAAAAGCAGCGGCATCACAACCGAAGGATTGAAGTATCCTCTCAAGGGTGAAGCATTGGAGCTCGGTGTTCGTGAAGGTTCGAGCAATGAAGCGGTGAAAACGACTGTAGCTATCACCGTTGCAAAAGGATCATTGTTACTGTTTAAAATCCATCCGCATATCAACCATTGATGCTTCTGTCCGCCGATACTATCGCTGAATTTTCCGCTGTCGTCCTTGGACTGATCTCAGTGTATTTAGTCACACGACAAAACGTGTGGTGTTATCCATTGGGAATCATTTCTGTGTTCGTCTATATCTTCATTTTCTTCGATATAAAATTGTACGCCGATATGGGTCTGCAGGTTTTTTTCATTGTTTTGCAGGCATACGGTTGGTATGAATGGCTGTATGGAGGGAAAGGCCATACGGCACTGCATGTCACGTGGGCGAATCGAACAGTATACTGGCTTTCTGCACTTGTTACCGTGATTGCTACGGCAGTGCTGGGATACTCATTGCACCGGCTGACCGACGCAGCGTTGCCGTATATCGATTCCTTTCTTGCTGTGCTGAGCATGGTGGCACAGTGGATGATGGCAAAAAAGTATATCGAGAACTGGATTCTGTGGACGGCGGTGAATATCGGTTCAATAGCGATGTACGGAATGAAAGGATTATATCTGACGATGCTGCTGTACGCTGTGTATCTGGGGTTGGCGATCTTCGGGTATTTCGAGTGGAAAAAATCGTTGGTACATCAAACTGTCTGAAGCGATTCTGCAAGCCTGTTCACTGTATCCAGCACATCTTCCGAACTGAACGGTTTCAACAACACATCCCTCGCTCCCAACGCGAACAATTCCTTCTTCGAATCCTTGTCAAGATATCCGGTGATGAATATGAACTTGGCCTCTGTCTTGCGCAGCAACAGTTCTTTTAGCAATTCCCGCCCGTCCATATTCGGCATGCCCAGATCGGAAATGATGATGCCGATCTGATCCTTCTCCCGTTCATAGAGCGCAAGCGCCTGAAGGCCATCCAGCGCCGTCAACGTTGAATATCCTTCGGTCTCCAGGATTTCCTTCAACATGGCGCCGAGTTCTTTTTCATCATCTACGATCATCACTTTCTTGGTTGTCTTGTTGCCGAATGAAACAGCTTCCGGTTTTATCGGGAGAACAGCCGGCTGAAGTTCTTCGATTACATGTGTTGCGGGGAAATACATTGTGAACGAAGTTCCTTTTCCAATCTCACTCTGGACATCAATCATGCCGAAGTGTGTTTTTACGATGCCGTGTACTATGGCAAGCCCCAGGCCCGTCCCCTTGCCCCGTTCCTTCGTGGAAAAAAACGGTTCGTACATTCTCTTAACAGTCACAGGATTCATACCGCAACCGGTGTCGGACACAGTTAACGAAACGTAGAGTTTATCTTCCGCCATTGGGAATTTTCGCGATAACTCGGTTCCATGAATATTACCGAGAGTAAAGGAAAGAGTGCCGTTCATTTTCGTCTGTTCAATGGCGTCGCGTGCGTTAACGGCAAGATTGATGATCACTTGATGCAATTGATCTTCATCCCCCATAATCACATCGTTGTTGGTAAGGAAGTCGGTCTGAATAGAGACAGTTTTGGGAATAGAATGTTCCAGAAGCCGGCATGCATCGAGCGTGATAGTGGAGAGGGAGATCGGTTTCATCACCCCTTTTTCGGTTCGGGCGAACATCAACAGCTGCTTCGCAATACCGGAGCCGCGTTCCGCTGCGCCGGCAATCATCTGCGCAAACTTCAGGATGTCCGGGTAATTTTTTGCCTTATGTTTTACGAGTTCGGCGGATCCTAAAATCATCGCAAGCACATTGTTGAAATCATGGGCGATGCCTCCTGCAAGAACGCCGATAGAGTCCATCTTCTGCGCATGCAGCAACTGATCTTCGAGCCGCTTCCGTTCGGTGATATCCCGGAAGATGCTTAAAAGCATTTTCTCGTTGATGCCGACGGTGATGAAAGAGGTGGTCATTTCTACATTCAATTTCCGTCCGTCCCAGAGAAAGATCTGTGCATCGGAACGGGGAAGGATGGAGTTTTCGCTAAACCGTTTCTGGTAATCATCAATCCCCTGCAGCGCCGCCGTCTGGTCGGTATTATAGATGACGTTGAACGGTTTTCCGATCAGTTCTTCCTTCGGTTTGTCCACCAGCGTGCAATACGCTTCGTTCACCATGACGATATTTCCATCCTTGTCGGTTACCCTCATGCCGTCCGCAGAATGTTCCCACACAGCGCGGAAACGCTCCTCTTCCGATTTTTGCTGGATGGCTGATGCGATGTGCTGTGAAACAAAGATCAGAATCTCCCTTTCCCTGTTGCCGAAAACGATCTTCGGATCGTAACTTTGGATTGTCATGACACCAAACGTTTTCCCGCCGGAAGTGAGCGGCACACCGAGCCAGTCCACTGCGGGTGCACCAATCAGGTCAAGCTCTCCCTGTTCGGACATGTGGTCGAAGACGGGCGCGGGTGCGTGGAGAATGCGACCGGTTTCCAGGATGTATTCCGTCGATCCGTGTGAGAATTTTCTCGGATTGGGAGGCGTATCGACTTCATCCACGAAATACGGGAAGCTGATCATGCCGGTCACAGGATCGTGCAGGGCGATATAGAAATTCTTTGCGTACATCAATTCGCCGATGATCTCATGGAGATTCCGGAACAGCTGCTGAATATCTTTCGATGAACGGGCGACATCGGTGATGCGGTACAGCGCGGATTGAAGCCGTTCGTTCCATTTTCGTTCTGTGATATCGGTGATGGTGCCGATAGTGCCGATGATGGTCTTTTGAATATCGCGCAGAGGGGCGCCGTATACTTCAGCCCAGAATCGCGATCCATCCTTTCGGTGCATTTCTAGATCGTACCGTTCAGCGACGCCGCGTTTGCGGTTTTCATTCCGGCTCTGAATCTCAGTCCATCGTTCTTCCGGCAAAAGAAATGAATACCCCGGTTTGTGTATCATCTCATCGAATGTCCATCCGCACAGATCGGTCATCCGTTGATTCATGTAAATCACTTTGTCGTGCAGGTCGGTAATGATCAATCCTTCGCTCAGGCTTTCCACTACTTCGCGGAACCGCGTTTCAGATTGGGCAAGCGCTGCAGAAATGACGTCGGAATCCTCTAAATTGCGGACGAGGACGAATACTTCATCTGTTCCGCACGTGATCATCCGAGCCTGGTACCGTCGTTTCTTCTGCCGGATCTCCAACTCATATTCGTATGTTTGAATTGAATTTGTAGAGAGGGCAAGCTGCATATGATGCAGGGTCTTCTCCGCCAGTTCTTTCGGCAGTCGCTCAACGATCGTTGTTCCGATGATCTGATCGGGGGAACCGTACAAATCAGCCGGATTGCCTGCACGGAAATCAAGGTACACGCCATCCTTGCGAAGCCGGTAGGTAACGTTGGGAATGGAGGTCAACAGTGCTTCGTTGCGCTGTTCCGAAATAGTCCTCGATGCCTCTGCGTTACTTCGCTCTTCGATAACCTTCTTTAGTTCATTCCACCGGCGATATGAAAAGATCGCAAACAGTACGGAGAGTGAGGTCAGAGTGAAAATAATTTCTTCAAGATAATATTTCTGGTAGGTGTGGACAAAGTCGTATAATATTTCAAAGAGATGGAATTGTATAGCCAAACCCAATACGGCAATCATCAGGAGAGCGATCGTTATTGCATCGGTATATACAGTAGATGTCGTCTTGTTCTGTTCCATTACTCAGAGTATAGAGATTTTTACCAAAATAAAAAAGCAGGGAAAGACCCTGCTTTTTTATTTGTCGTCATCTTCACCGGATGTTTGCTCCGTATTATTTTGTATCCAGGATAAGCGGAAGACCATCTTTTCCACCGACGATAATCACTTTGGTGTTCGGTGAATTAGCAAGTTTTTCCGTTGCTTCAATCCCTTTCCAGGTGAGGAGCTGCGAATTCAATCCTTGATTGACGATCTTTTGGAAGTCGGATATGCCTTGCGCCTCGATCCGTTTCCGGTCCGCTTCCTGTTTTTCCTTTGTCAGGACGAACTGCATCCGCTGACTTTCCTGTTCGGACTGAAGCTTTTGTTCGATCGAAGCAGAAAGTCCCGCAGGGAGCGTCACTCTGCGCAGCGGTGCTGATTCCACCGTGATGCCTCTGTCGGACGTCACTTTGACGATTTCTGTCAGCAGCAGCAAGGAGAGATGCTCCCGTTCAGAAGTGTATAATGCTTTTGCCTCGAAACTTGCGGTAACACCGCGAGTCACAGACCTGAATTGCGGTTCGATGATGATGCTTTCATAATCCTCGCCAACAGTTTTATACACATCTGCCGCTTTCTCGGGATTCAAATGATAGAGCAGACTTACCTCCAATTGGACGGTCAATCCTTCTTTGGACGGGACATCCATCACTTCTTTGATCTCCTGTGTCTTGATGGACATCTTAACGATACGTGCAAGGGGATTGACCATATTGATTCCCGATTTCAACGTATTGTCTGAGACTGTACCAAAGAAATCAACAACACCAACCGTGCCGGCAGGTATCACAGTAAAACAATTGGAGAGTGCTGCAACAAGCGCGCCGACGGCCACCAGCATGGAAATATTTGACGAACCTTTTGTGTTAGGATTAATGCGCATTGAGCGCCAAGAGACAAATGCCCCAACCGCAACAAGGATAAAAATTAAGAAAAACATACTTCCTCCATATGAAAATTGTTAGTGTATCAACAAAACATCGTAAACGTTCGAATCGTTCAGATCCGTTTTTCCCCCGCCAAGCCATTCGCTCACCGATTGCTGCACAGAACGGAATTCCCCAATCCCGGCGCCGCCGTGATCGTCCTGTGCACCAACAAGAATGGAAATCTTCCATGATGGTGTCGGTGTTCCAAGATACTCAAGCGGCACGGCAAACTCAATCGACTTTCCACGAACATTTCCAATCGGATTTACAGCGTCCTCCTGCCGGGGGATATATTCGCAAAGGATTTTGCCGGTACCATCCAATACCCGTACGCCGCCGCCGACAAGAATCAGCCTGTTATACGCACGGGATGAGTCTAGCTGAAATGATGAATTTGCTCCGACTGTGATCTGTTCTCCGTTTCCGGTATTAATTGCCAGGGCTGCCAGCGTCAATTGAAATCCATATTCCGGGTGCCAGCCGGGATCGTACAGCTGGACGAAGGAGAGGGTGCAGTAAAGATTTTTTTCATCGTACCAAAATGCGGCGTGCGTGATATCCAGAATCCCTTTTTTGAAATGTTGGCTCAGCGGATATTGGAATGTTCCTGTTGCTCCGTGATCATCCCCTTCCGGATCAGACGCTTCCGCCAGCAGCGATGCCGAAGGATTGTTTGCCCTCACAACACTATGAGGAAGGAGAGGGTGCGAGGGTCCGCGAAGAACAGGAAAATCATGGTGCACGTCCGGTTTGGCCAGTGAAAGGTCTGCAAAGTATTTCTTGTCGGAAAAATTGCGAAGAAAGATCTTCGGACTATTCCTCTCTGCAATTGTTTTCTTTTTATCGTACGAAACCATAAACGTTGAAAGAGTATGCTCGATGGTAACAGTCTTTCCCGGCAGCAGATCAACCGGCGAAACCACTGCATCGCCGTTCGGATAAACCCAGAGATAGTTCACTCTAAATTGTTCTTTTAAATTTTTTGGAATGATCGTGATTATGACTTTTTCATTTGAACGACGATAGGAAATCTTTGCAGAAGCGGTACCGATACGCTGTTCGAATTCTACCGACGAAAGCTCTGCAGGCAATTTCGGCTGGATGCGAATCGCTTTTGAGGGGATGTCGACACTGATACCGAAATAATCTTGATACATGGAGCGGATGAATTCAGCCAGACTCCACGCTTGTGAATACGTCCCGGATAGCCTCGGCTCGGTAGTGGAACGAGGGTGTGCATCGAGCAGCTCGGATAATGCTCCAACAGTTCCGCGATACAACATCTGATGGATGGAATTCTTCGTGACGGGATAAATAACATCCTGTAAATCATACCGTGTTGCCGCATAAATCGCAGCGCCGTTCAGCCAGGTCCATACCGTGCCGTTATGGTATGCTGCATCCTTCACATAGTACGGCGGATATTCGTGGAATGGATGAAAATTTGAATCCGACTGTGCGAGTGTTGTTGTGCCGTGTTCGTAGACTAGTTTACTCAAAACGGTGCGGACCATTGATTGTCTTACCTGTTCCGGGATTGCCATGTCGAACGCGAATAACTGATTTGGCCGGAGGTCGGCGGAGGGAATGCCAGTGCGAGTAAGATGATCATAGATCAGCTGTGAAGTCGTGTCGATAAAGTACATGGAGAAATTCTTTTCCAGTTTGTCGGCTAAATTTTTCCAGTGTGCGGCATTGTGGAAGTCATTGAAGTATTCGGCGCAGAATACGCCGACCATCAGTTGTTGATGCCATAGCGCCTGAACGTCGCAGGCGCGGCTGCCGCGGGGTGACCATGGACCGTTAGGACCGACGGCATCCATCCAGCTTTCAGCATCCGCATGAGTAAGAAAACCGAGCGTATCGGAGTGGTATTTGATTGTTCCGTCGATCGAACGGGCAATGACCGGATACATTTCTTTGATGAAATCGACATCGCCGGAGTATTTCACATATTCATAGAGCGATTTTACGAACCATGGAGCGCCGTCCGCTGTATTATAGATGACCGATTGCGGGGTGGCCAGATTCGGAATCCGTCCATAATTGGTATTAGCAGTATCCAGTTCTTGAAATGCGGCGTACGACCGGAGCACATCTCGCGCATCCAGAGTATTGCCAATGACATATGTTGCTCCGGGAAGAGAAATGAACGAATCTCGCCCCCAATAATTATTAAACCATGGAAGCCCTGCAAAAATCCCTTTTGTCCTTGCTCCTCCGGTAGATTGGTTCATAATAAGCGCATCCACTTGTAGTTTTGCCCATGCAATGGCGAGAGTCAATTCTTTATCGCTAGTTGTTGTTGAGGAGAGCGAAAGAAAGTGCTGCATCCGGTTTTTTCTCATGGAGGTGTAGCGTTCGGGATGCTGAACCGCGGCTTTTGCGGCTGCAGCCAAGGAGTGAAGATTCCTTCCTGCGGCAATTGCAAACACCACAGATGATTTTCGTTCATTCCGAACAACGATGATATCGGTCGGAACGATGTCGGATGCAGTGTTGGTTCGTTTCCAATGAAGTGATTCTGCAGTACGACCTGAATCCAGTGCAAAATTCTCCGTCGGCTGTGCCAAGATCTGCGCCGAGCGGTTGTTCACTTCTATCAGGAGGATGTCGATGCTGTCCAGCAGCGTCACCGTTTCTTTTGTTCCGTCCGCATACGTACGGATCAGTTGATGAGGAAACACAATAGAATGTGTTGTTGATCTATTGAGCGGGACGTTATTAACGCGTAATGAATAGTCGTGAAAGATCTTTTCTGCATTAATGAACCAGCCCTGCCACCCGCCGGCGTTTAGTCCGTTCACTTCGCCGTGATATGTTCCAGCTTCTTTGTTGGTGAAGACGTATTGCCGTTCTTCGCCATAGACAGAAATACCAAGATCGTCGAGCGATTGTGCGGATACGGATGATCCAATGAGAACAACAAAAAAGAAAAATACTCTTATCTGGTTTATGATTGTCTCTTTCACAATGGACTTACTCCTTCTCTGATATGTATTCTTTGCGTCTTCGCAGTATTGTAGTATTAAAAATGATGGTGGAACACGGCGTCTGCCAGCAGCCAGCTGGCGTCTCGCATTGCTTCCGGAGTGGTGAGTTCCTCCGGAGAAATTTGTGTCAGTGAAGCGAGTTGTAATGCGGTCCGCAACTCATCTGCATCGCCGTTGATCCGTCCCACAAATGCGTGGACCGGTTTTTGAAATTGCTGCGCACGGCGGGCTATTCCGGCGATTCCTTTCCCGAACAGCGTCTGTCCATCCAACATGCCTTCCGTTGTAACAATCAGATCGCATTCGGTGATCTCCGTTTCGAAATCTGTTGCATCCAAAATATGATCGATTCCGGAAACAAGAGTTGCATTGCAGAAGGTCATCAATTCATACGCAAGTCCCCCTGCAGCACCGCTGCCAGGAGCAGTGGAAAAATCTTTCTGTAGATCGGAACGGACTGTTTCCGCAAAATGATGCAGGGCGGATTCCAGATAGGGAAGCTGATCATCCGAAGCCCCTTTTTGTCGGGCGAATGTATAGGTGGCGCCGCTTTCTCCCAGCAAAGGATTCTGCACATCGGACAGGATGGTGATCGGACAATGTTGATTGTTCGATGTGGGAGGGAGAATACGGTTCAACTGCAGAAGTGGAATGCTGCCGTCGCGCAGAGGATCTCCGTGCTGATCCAACAATGAAAAACCCAATGCCGCGCCCGCACCAGCTCCTCCATCGTTTGTTGCTGTACCTCCGAGGCCAATCCAAATTTCGGTGCAGGAATGTTCCATCACAGCCGAAAGTAATTCTCCAATGCCGCGCGATGTAGAAGCGGCAATGGTTTCCGGAGTCGGCGTCAGCAGATGCAGACCGATTGCTTCGGCTGATTCGATGATTGCACGGTTTTGCCGGGTGATTCCGTATCGCGCTTTTACCTTAATTGTTGGTATAGGTCCGGTCACTTCACGTTCATAGATTGTACCACCGAGCGCATCCATCAGGCATTCCAGTGTTCCGTTGCCGCCATCGGCGATCGGTGCCATGATAATCTCTGCAGAAGGGTCTTTCCTGCGGATCGTTTTAGAAAGGATAGTGGCTATCTTTTGGGCGGTTAACGCTCCTTTCATGGCGTTCGGTGCAAGCAGGTATTTCATAATGTAATATGGAAACAAAATAAAAAGATTCAAACGGGAATTTCTAAATAGGTATAAATCAGCCTAAAAAGAGAAAACAGTCTTTCAGTAATCATAAATTTATGAAATCCTATGATCATGTCTGTTTCCCGTCTAGGAAATTATGTACATTTCCGCACTACAAATCTCTGCAAGCGATACTTACACAATCCATCCGTAAGGAGGATGTATGAGAAACGCAACCTTCCTGCTGTTGTCAATCGTTTTCATATCCGTGTATTCTCAGGATGACGAGAAAATCCTGCCGGCGCAGAACAATGCAATTATTGCCCTCTCCGAAGCAAAAGGATATACGATCACCGATCTCAATAATTTCACTGTCCAAAAATTCGGCAAGGCAGTGTCGGATCTGACCCGGAGACAAGCGGCAGAGATCATCAGAATCTTCCAATCTGAACCGCAGCTACTCCCGGCACCAAAGACAGAAACCGCCAAACCAACACCCCAGCAGATGCCAGTGTCTCTTCAACAACAAAGTGTGCAATCTGCCGCTGACGAAAATAACCGGGGACAAATCCTTGCGCAATTTTTGGAGCCGGGAATGTCCAAACGATTCCATCTGGTGGACGGCAACATCATTCAGGGGACCATCGCTAAGATTGAAGAGGGAATTTGTTTTCTCGAGACGCAGGAAGGAATACTGAAGATTCCCACTGCAGATATTCTGGAAGAGACCGCCGAGATTTCGAAACGCGACGAGAGCAGATATGTCGGGCCGGTAATCAAGGAGACGGTGGAATCAATCTCTATCCGTTCCAAGTACGGCGATGTTGTGATCGACAAAAAAGAGATCCGGGATATGAATCGGTATCATGGCGGTAAACTGGTCCCGTGGGCGGAAGAAAAAAAGCGGTTCTACCGGAGCCAGGTATCGCTCACAGATATCTTTCTTGATGCGACGGCATTTCCACTGGAAGCGAATGCCATGTACATCAGCGGACTCTCTATCGGGTATGGATTCACCGAACAGTTCATGGTCCGCACGTCGTTCGGAAACAATTTCAACGGCGATCTGAATCTGAAACCGATGTGGCAATTCTATCATGATATTTCCGCCACGCAGCGGACCGGGATCGCAGTCGGCCTGGATCTCTACAGTCGCCACGAAATGGCGACGGTGCTGGCAAATTATACTCAGTACATTAAAAATAAATCAACGAAGCTGCTGCTGACCGATCCGGCCCTTGGATTTATCGGTGTCGATCAAACGATTAAAAAAGATTACAAAACAGCATTCTATGCGGAATTGTACCTTGTGTATTCAAAACTCTGGTCGTTGGAGAGCGGCCGGGGAGAGATGGGATATCATTTCGGGATTAAGACAAGCACACTGCCGTTCATCAGAGATAATATTCTTGATACTGCGTATCAATGGACGGACGAAAATATGAACGGTGTTCCGTTCCGGATCTGGGGCGCCTTTGAATATGACTTGACGAAAAATCTGAAATTTGCTGCTACCGTGTGGGCAGACAACGGATACCGCTATCGGACACTTAATGAAGTGCGGCGGGATTATCTTTCCGATTCAACCCCGTTTGTACTCGATGCGAAAGGGGGAGAATACCGGTTGATCGATTTTGATTTTGGATTTTTGTATGCCATGAATGACAGTTTCCGATTTGGTGTCCACTTTAAGGAAGCATATTTTGTCTTCTTCTGGAGAATTCTTGAATTGTAAAACATTTATGACCCGCAGGGGAGTTCAATCGGTTTTTGTGTGTACAGTTATCCTGTGCTGTGCGGGTTGTTCCCGGATCATCGAACTCTCCGCGGACGGTTTAGCGATTCCTGTTTCCATGACGGCGGATGCTGGACGGCCGTATTCCGTTATCCGTCATTTTTCTACGAGCTTGGGATTTACGACACCGATCGGAAGCCGAATCTTCGGCGGTGATCCGCCGGAACTGATGACGATCATCGGTCAGGAAATGAAAAAATCACCGGGTGATGCAGTGGTAAATTTGAAAATTACGGTTATGGTTGATTCAAAAACCTATACCGTACAAGGGGATATTGTAAAATTTGCCGGGAATGACGAAGGGAGCGTACAAATAAAAAAAGCAGTTGATACGCTCGCAACCGCTCCGATGCCGGGGAAATCTGTCCTGGAATTCGATCCCGAAACAGGACTTCCCAAACAGTGACATTTGCTTTCTTCAAAAACAGTTTAGCATTCAATCTACAATTGACCCAGAAGATATGGTCTCAATAGAGTGGCAGAAAGCGAAATATCGGAATGTCGTGGTGATATGTTTTCTGTATTCGATGTGTTTTTATGGATGTGCTGTACATTTCGACGCGATCAATACCCCGGTACCGGTGATGATGAATGCAAACACATCGACACCATATACCGTTGTCACTCATTTCACTTTCCATCAGGATTTGAGTGCTGTGTTTCTCCATCGGTTGATCGGCAGTGGAAAACCGGATGTTCAAGCGATGCTGGAGAAACAATTACGCGCAACACCGGGTGATGCGATCATCAATCTGCAAATTCATGGAGAGACAGAAGTCGGTGATTTCCTGTTGCCGATCGTTATCGGCATTGCCGGCGCATTTATCTTTCCTCCATTTTCATTTTTTATTTACGAACCGTTTCTCTTCGACCTGAAAACGTACACTGTTGAAGGGGATATCATTGTCTACACTGCGGTTTCCTCGAAACCGATGCCGTTGCAACAAAAGATCGATCCAATGACGGGACTACCGGTTGAGCAGCAAAAAAAGATTGAATTCGATCCGGACACAGGACTTCCGAAGAAATAATATCAGAACTGTATTTCCGTATTGCTACCAATCACTTGTTCATCTTCATCAGGATCACTCCGCCGATGACCATGCCGAACAGCCAGTATCCGCCGTCGATCATCGTTAGGACAATGGATTTACCCTGGAATGAATTTGAGACATACATGGCAGTAACGACAAATCCCAACCAGTTCCAAACTGCAGCCTGCAGGGAGCCCTTCAAGTCCTTTACCTGAAACGCGATGTGAACGTGAGACTGGACGTAAAACAGGATCAGGTACGCAATGAATGAACCGCCGTACAAGTACGCCATGTCCATACCGGTCATGCTCTTTGCCATCTCTTCCGTTATGCCTGTGTACATCATCCACTGAGCAGAAAAGACGCTATACCATACAGCGCCGAGTACCCACATGACTGCAGCCGCTATTGCTACCGCAATATAATTGATCTTGAATTCCATGGTAACCTCCGGAATAGGTGTAAGAAATTGATGTGTGAAACAAGGGTGAACGTAGGAAGTCCGAGCCTCAATGGCAACAGGCAATCATCAAAGTTTTTCAGAGTGCTATTTCATTGCCTGCAGTTTCTTCAGATCCATTGAGTTCAGAAGCGATTGCAGCATCGGAATGTCGGTCAAACCTTTTCCCGTTACGGTGACGATAAAGCGGTCTCCGACCACCAGCTGCAGAGAACAGTATTTGGAATACGGGTCTTCGTGGGATTTTTCTATGCCTTTATAACCGTTGAACGTGACGGATTTTTCGTATCCTTCTTCCGTTTCGCTTTGCATCACAGTGCCGGTGATCATTTGCAGAGCTACAGCCATTGCCTCTCCCAGTCCGGCGTAATCAGAGATCTCCACAATTATTCTATAATGGACTTCGACATCGACGGAATCTTCTGTTCCATCCTCCATTGTCCGCAGCCGCTTCTCATCTTTCTGTGCCGTAAAGTCAACGGAAGTGATGGAGGAAGCTACGCTGGAATTGGAAATCGTCTGACCTTTTGGCTTTTCCCGGGTGAAACCTTCTGGTGCAGCGACAGGCAATATTTTTTGCAGTTGTTTGAAGTGAACAACGTTCGGTGGTTCCTGTGATTGTGCTGCGGCGGTCAGTGACCACAACACGATGAGCAGTGTAATGACAAGGGATTTCATTCAATCTCCATGCGAAATATTGTGCAAACCTACGCTTTCTGTGGACAACATTCAAGGAATAATTCACTTTCCTTTCTTCTGTTTTTTGACGAAATTCATCAATCACTACTCACCACATTAATTATTTTTTTGGAATTGGAGCATATATGTCAATAATCACTGATGTTTGGGCGCGCGAGATCCTCGATTCACGCGGGAACCCGACCGTGGAAGCGGAAATCGAACTGGAAGACGGTACCGTCGGCCGAGCAGCGGTCCCCAGCGGCGCTTCGACCGGCGAGCATGAAGCGGTGGAACTGCGTGATGACGATAAGAATCGGTATCTCGGCAAAGGGGTTTTGAAAGCAGTGGAAAATGTCAACAATGTTATCGCAGAGGAATTGACCGGTTTTGATGCGCAGGATCAGGTCGGCATCGATAAACTGATGATTGAACTGGACGGCACGGAAAATAAATCGAAACTCGGCGCCAATGCGATGCTTGCCGTTTCGCTTGCTGTGGCAAAAGCGACGGCGAACTATTTCAATGTCCCGCTCTATCGCTATATCGGCGGTACAAACGCAAAAACTCTTCCGACACCGATGATGAATATCATCAACGGCGGACGTCATGCAGATAACAACGTCGACTTCCAGGAATTTATGGTCGTTCCGGCAAACGCTCCCACATTTGCGGAAGCGCTGCGGATGGGAACGGAAGTATTCCACTCCCTGAAAGGAGTTCTCAAGAAAAAAGGATACAACACCGCTGTCGGCGACGAAGGAGGATTTGCTCCCAGCCTGAAATCGAACGATGAAGCACTCGACGTTATCATGGATGCAATTACGAAAGCGGGATATAAACCGGGCGAAGATGTATTCATCGCACTGGATCCGGCAAGTAGCGAGATGTACCAAAGCGATGGCACCTACCTGTTCTATAAATCCACGCAGGAGAAATATTCCGCTGAGCAAATGGTGGCATACTGGAAAAAATGGGTGGATAACTATCCCATCATTTCCATCGAGGACGGCATGGCCGAGAATGACTGGAAAGGTTGGAAGTTGCTTACCGATACAATCGGCAACAAAGTCCAGCTGGTCGGGGACGATCTGTTCGTGACGAACACCGAATTCCTCGCCAAAGGCATCGCACAGGGTGTTGCAAATTCTATCCTGGTGAAAGTGAACCAGATCGGCACACTGACCGAAACGCTGGATGCGATCGAAATGGCAAAGCGTGCGCACTACACTGCGATTATCAGCCATCGTTCCGGTGAAACGGAAGATGCCACTATCGCCGATATCGCCGTGGCGACCAATGCGGGCCAGATCAAGACCGGCAGTGCAAGCAGAACGGACAGGATCGCGAAGTACAATCAATTACTCCGGATCGAAGAGGAACTGGATACGAATGCTATCTATGCAGGTTTGAGCGCGTTCAATGTGAAGCGGTAAATCGTGCTGTCTGTGATACAATATTGTGCCGCATCCGGTCCGACCGGCGTGCGGCACAGTTGTTTTTGTTCGGAATGGAAAGAGCGCGGGAACGACAGAAATGCAGAAAAAGAAAGGGTGTAGCAGGAATATATTGTTCAGGCGAGTGATTTTGGTTCTTTTTTCCCTTTTCATTTTTTTGTATATTTTCAGCCAGCACTATAAATTTTTTTCGATGGATCGGTAGGATCAATACATCAATGAATAAATTCGCTGCTGTAGTTCTTATGCTGTTCTTTTCTGCCTGTAAACAGGAGGAGATTCCAGATACTTCATCCCTTCAGCCTCCAACAGGTATCCCGTTTCTTACCGGTTCACACAATCTCTATGAATGGACATTTGGCCGGGATTCTTCCCAGAGTCAGATCTTTTCTACTCGCGATAGTCTGACGGTTTCAGTACTCTCGAATTCAGAGCAACAGTTTGGTTATTCGAATCTGACGCTAATGGAAGTGCGATCCAAAAAATATCCTTCGGGTATTTCCAGGGTGTGGTATCGCAATGCGAACGATTCGTTGACGGAAGTCGGATATGCTGGGATTGGTACTGTCCCGTTTGTTATGCCAAAGTCCGATATTACGCCCGCCGCATATTCTCAATTCACATTGCCGTATTTGGTGCGGGTTGCTGCTGCGCAGCATGTGAATATTACCGATTCAATTTCGAAACGATCGGAAAACCGGATCGTCTATCATTTCCCGTTGACGATGAACAGCGTCTGGATCTCGTTCCGCACCCCATTCCTGGAAAAACGCGAGGTGGTCGGTATTGAAGAAATTGCAGTGAAAGCGGGACGGTTCATCTGTTCGAAGATTAAAACGGAGATCTATTTCGGTGCAACGAAAGATACATCCCTGCAATGGTATGATTATGTCGCGCGCGAAGGTTTGATTCTTCGTACGCTGACGTTTTCCGGATTGTATACTTCGGAACAACATCCGGATTCTGCATTCGCCTATTTCGGTCGCGAACGGACAGAACTTATTTCGTATCAATAACCTGTTACAGATATCGTATTCCATCATTTATCCATTTATATATAATTCAACGACAAATCTATGGCTCAAATAAAGTTCGGTACTGACGGATGGCGAGGAGTAATTGCGGAAGATTTTACCTTTGCAGGAGTGCAAAAAGTCTCTCTCGCAACAGGAAGGTATTTTTTACGGCATAAACTTGCGAAGAACGGGATCGTCATCGGATATGATGCACGCTTCCTTTCCAAAGAGTTTGCCCATTGTGCGGCGCAAGTGATCGCTTCAACAGGATTGAAAGTGATGCTGGCGGACAAGATCTCTGCGACACAGATGGTGTCGCTCGGCGTTGTGAAGAAAAAAGCGGCGGGGGGAATCGTAATCACTGCGAGCCATAATCCGGCGAAGTATAATGGATTCAAAATCAAAGGGGATTTCGGCGGTCCGGCGCACCCGGAGATGGTTGCTGAAGTAGAGAAAGAACTTGCACCGCTGCAGGATGTGACCGAACTACCAGTTGAGATCAAGCCGTTCGACGAGCTCGTGAAGAGCAAGATGATTCAGTTTATTGATCTCACGAAGATCTATGTGGCTGATCTACAGACGAAGATCGAGTTCGATCTGATTAAATCGGTGAAACTGAAGATTATCCACGATGCCATGCACGGCGCCGGTATGGGCATTCCCGAATTACTGCTGCCGAAAATCGGCACTATTCGCAGCGACTACAATCCTTCCTTTGGTACAACGAATCCCGAACCGTTGCCGCAGAATACGGAAGAACTGAGCATGGAAGTGCGTGCGGGGAAATACCACCTCGGCTTTGCAACGGACGGCGATGCTGACCGCATCGGCGCGATGGATGAAAAAGGGAATTTCGTCGACTCACACAAGATTTTTGCGATCCTGCTGAAGTATTTGATGGAACGGAAACATTACCGAGGCGCGGTGGCAAAATCGCTTTCTGTGACAGACCTGATCACCAAGATGTGCGATCACTACAATGTGCGGTTGTATGAAACCCCGGTTGGATTCAAATACCTCTGTCGCCTGATGACGGAAAAAGATATCATCATCGCCGGCGAGGAGAGCGGCGGTATTGCCGTAAAAGGACATCTGCCGGAACGGGACGGTATCTTCATCGGATTCCTCCTGGCAGAAGTGATGGCGGTGCGGAGAATGAAACTAAGCCAGCTGGTGAAAGAACTGTTTGACGAGTTTGGTGAGCATCATTTTGGCCGGATTGATGCACACCTGACGATCGCGCAAAAAGAAAAAGTGATGAAGTTCTACAACAGCAAGCCGAAAAAGGTCGGTCCGTTTGAGATTAAACGGTACGATATGACCGACGGTGTGAAACTGGTAACCAAAGACGGATGGATTCTCGTGCGTGCCTCCGGTACCGAACCGATCATCCGGTTCTATGCGGAAGCGAACTCACCCAAGAAGGTTCAGCAGATGTTGAAAGTTGCGACAAAGATCTGAAGATGCAGCGCGCTGTCCGGCAATTTACCGGATGGCGTGCACGCTCTGCGGCTGTTGATGGATGACCGATTCCGGAATTCACAGCCGCATCCGGAAGAAAGGAAACATGTATGTTTCCCCGCAATTACAATGCATACTATAATGTAATGCCGGACGGCACGGTGAAGCAGATCAATCCGTTCACCGGCACCGAAGTCTGGGCAGTTCCCGGACGCGGCAACAAACCTCTCACCAATGCCGGCAATACCACTCCCAACCCGATTCAGAAAAAAGAGACTGAAGAGTACTGCAGTTTCTGCAAATCCCGGTATTTTGACGTTCCGCCGGAAAAAGCGCGGCTGGTGAAAGTGAATGACCGGTATGAAACACTCAACCATATTCCACCCGATCAATACGGCAACACGGTAGCAGAATTCCGCCGGACTGGTAACCTGTTCGAGATCGTCACAATCGATTACTGGAAGAAGAATTACGGCTACAAGCTTAATACCGAGCTCACCGCCTGGCGCGATTCATACATCAACAATCCGCTCGGCAGCAAGCATATCAATGACATCATTCATTACAAACTGAAACAGTCGGGGAAGACTGAGGATGAGATTCACAAGAAGGAAGTATTCGACAAGCTGCGAATGCTCGACGCGTTCTTCGGCGGATGTCACGAACTGATCATTGCCAAATCGCACTATATCGATCAGGCGGAGAATGATACACAACTTCGATCCTCCGGATGGCTGAGCGTGGAGGAACATTTCCAATATTTCCGCTTCACGATTGAAGCGATGAAGAATATGGTGGACTACAACCGGTACATCCGCTATATCTCTATTTTCCAGAACTGGCTGAAGCCGGCCGGCGCTTCATTCGATCACTTGCATAAACAGATCTGCGGCCTGGATGAATGGGGTGCGTCCATCAGCAGTCAATTGCAATTGGTACAGCAGGAACCGAATGTGTTCAACGAATTGGGTGTGAATCTTGCCGCACAGTATAATCTGGTCTTTGCGGAGAACGATACGGCAGTGGCCTGTATCGGCATCGGTCATCGGTATCCTACTATCAAGATCTATTCAAAATCGTACTTCGCCCGTCCGCACGAACAGACGGAAGAAGAAATTCGCGGTGTAAGCAATCTGGTCCATGCCTGTCATGCAGCGTTGACGGAACAATTATCCTGCAATGAAGAATGGTATTACACGCCGTTTGATGCGGTCTATAAGATGCCGTGGCATATCCTGCTGCGGCTGCGGATAAACGTGCCGGCGGGATTTGAAGGCGGGACCGGCATCTACATCAATCCACTGACGCCGGTAGATATTCGGGATAAGATCGTTCCGCGGCTCTA
>Ga0172379_10003290_pt1 | contig 26111 bp, 17 predicted proteins | sample GrowelOW334metaG_FD_119756 | JGI IMG/M metagenome (GOLD analysis project Ga0172379, IMG submission 119756) | Groundwater microbial communities from an aquifer near a municipal landfill in Southern Ontario, Canada - Groundwater well OW334 metaG | ecosystem: Environmental > Aquatic > Deep...
GGCTGACGGCTTGGGAATGAAATCGATCGACGCGGCAATCCGCGCTTTTGCCGCGGCTAGAGCTTCGAGCACAACTGAATCCTCGATTGTCAGGAGGCTCGCCTTCAGAGATCGCAAAGCTTCGACTTTTTTCGAGCAATGCCGGCACTCCGCGATATGCGAGTCCATCCTTCCCTTCCAAGGATCGGGGACTTCCTCGTCCACCAAGGCAGACAAAAGCGCATCATCTGGACACATTGCCATCCTCCCGGCTCATTCGCGCGAGAAGGGCTTCCCTGGCACGGAAGGCCCGCACTTTAACGTTGCCTTCGCTGATGCCAAGTATCTTGCCAATCTCTCTGTAGCTCATTCCACCATATTCCTTGAGTATGAGAACCATTTTCAGCTTCTCGGGTAGGGAGTCGAGCAGCCGCTTCATCTCCTCGGCCGTTTCCTTCCTGAGCACGTCGTCTTCGACGGATCGCTGGATGCCTGCTTCGGTTCCTGTCTCCTTGATTGAGAGAGACCCGGCCTCTACGTCTTCGACTGGGGAGGCTTCGCTTCTCCACCATTTTTCATATGCGCGAGTTTCCCTGCCCTTGCGCTTGGCATAGTTGATCGCCCCGTTCTTCACGACCCGGATAAGCCAGTACTTCGCGTCGTTCCGCGTCGGGAACACCATATTCTTCTCGACAAGCTTGCCAAAGGCATCGTGAACCACGTCCTCGGCCGCTTCGGTGGAATTGGTAATCCGGAACGCAATCCTGAGCAGCATGTCGGAGTTCGATTCATAGAGTGATCGAAAATCGAGGCCATCGTGCTGCTTACCAGAAGATAACAATGTTCTTTCCTTGTCGTTACGGAGATGTGGTTATTGCATTTTCCAGGTCGTACCCGCGGGTCCATCCTCAAGGGCGATACCCATTTCTTTCAGGGTTGTGCGGAGAGCATCCGCGGCGGCCCAATCCTTCGCCTTCTTGGCCGCCGCCCGCTCGGCGACGAGGCCTTCGATGCGGGCTACCGCAGCCCGGTCGAGTGAAACTTCTGCCTTGCGGGCGGCGGCGAGCCCTAAGCCTAGGACAGTGTCCATGTCCAAAGCCGCCGCCAGCGCATGGGCCGCCGGGATTTGCGGATCCCTCACAAGCTGCCAGAGTTCCGCAAGGGCGCGAGGAGCGGCAAGATCGTCCGCGAGACTTTCATCGAAGCGCTCAAGCCGCTCGGCGGCGGCCGGCGTGAGGTCGATTTTGCCGGGAAGCGTGGCTCCCGCTGATTTTTCTCTCAGGTCAAGGATCTTCTCGATCAGGGCTTTCCGGGAAGCCTTGGCCTGTTCCATGCTTTCCCAGGAGAACGTGAGCTGGCTTCTATAATGCCCCCCAAGGCAGAAGTAGCGATAGTCGAGAGGATCGATGCTTCCATCAACGAGGCTCTGCAGCGTGACGAAGCTTCCCTTCGACTTGGACATCTTTCCCTTGTCCATGATGAGGAATTCGGCATGAAGCCAGTAGTTCACCCATTTTTTCCCCGTGGCCGCCTCTGATTGGGCAATCTCGTTGGTATGATGCACCGGGACGTGGTCGATGCCACCAGCATGGATATCGAAGGACTCGCCAAGATATTTCATGCTCATCGCGGAGCACTCAATATGCCAGCCAGGGTATCCCCTGCCCCAGGGGCTGTCCCATACGAGAGCCTGGTTCTCGAATTTCGATTTTGTGAACCAGAGCACAAAATCGTGCGGGTTTTTCTTGTTTTCATCTACTTCAATGCGCGCGCCCGCCCTGAGATCGTCCATTCTAAGATTGGCGAGTTCGCCGTATTTCGGGAATTTTGTCACATCGAAATAGAGGTTGCCTCCGGCCATGTAGGTAAAACCGTTCGCCTCTATCCGCTTGATCAGTTCTATCATGTCCTGCACATGCTCGGTGGCCTTGCAGACCACGGTCGGGCGCTCTATACCAAGCCGGTCCGTGTCGGCGAAAAAAGCGTCAGTGTAAAATTTTGCGATTTGCAAAACACTTTCGCCGCGCTCTTTCGCGCTCTTCACCATCTTGTCTTCGCCAGTATCGTCATCGCCGGACAAGTGCCCTACATCGGTAACGTTCATGACGTGGGTTACATCATAACCAAAGCGCCTGAGCGTCCTGACGAGAATATCCTCGAATATGTAGGTGCGAAGGTTGCCAATATGAGCGTAGTTGTACACCGTTGGGCCGCAGCCATAAAACCCGACCTTCCCGCGTTGAAGAGGCGTGAATTCCTGCATGGTATGACCCAACGTATTGTAAAGCTTGAGAACAGGCATCGCGATATCCTCCGGCGACAGGCTTGAAATTAGGCCGCGCAGTCGTCACTATTGGTGATGACCATGAAAAACCTATGGCAAATCGCCCAAAAAATCAATATACCGCCAAAAAGAATAAAATATAGTGAGCGAATGGCTCACCACACGACATTCGGCATAGGCGGACCAGCCGATATTTTTATCGAAATCACTTCCGCGGTAGAATTGGCCAACGTCATCGTCATGTTGAACCATGAAGGCATACCTCACTTCACGCTTGGGGGTGGCGCCAACATCCTCGTGGGAGACAAGGGCATACGGGGTGCTGTCCTCGACCTTTCCGGGCTGGCTTGGGCCCACACCTCCGGCGACAGCATCAGCGCGGGGGCTGGCATAAGCGTGGATAGACTATGCGAGAACGCGCTCGCGTTCGAACTCGAGGGGCTTGAAAATTTCTATGGCATGCCGGGAAGCATAGGGGGGGCACTCTACATGAATGCCCGTTGTTACGAAAAAGACTTTTCGGAAAACGTCGAAACAATCACGGCCATCTCTCCCTCGGGAACGCTGGAAACCCTCCGCCCCCAGGCTGGCCAATGGTCCTACAAGAGATCCCCCTTCCAACCAGAGGGAATGTGGTCAGGCTGGATCATCGCGGGCGCCACGTTCACGCTCGCATCTGGAAAGGCTGAGCATATCGCCGACATCATGCGTTCGCGGAGGCTCGACAGGATAGCCAAGGGGCATTACCGAATGCCATCCGCCGGTTCGATGTTCAAGAACAATCGGAGCTTTGGAAAACCAACAGGACGTATTCTCGACAGTCTTGGCTTAAAAGGCATGAAGATAGGCGGCGCGGCCATTTCTCCCTGGCACGCCAATATCTTCATCAATGCAGGGGATGCCAGCGCCAGTGACATGAGAGCTCTCATCCGAATGGCGCAGGAAAAGGCCTTCTCTGCTTACGGCTTCCACCTCGAGCCCGAAGTCCTTTTCGTAGGCGAATTCTGAAAGCTACATTTCGCGCAGACGCTCATTATATCCTTGCGTTCGTTCATCATGCCATTTACACTAAAATCATATGAACTCGATGAATGAACCTGCCGGCATCTTCGCCTTGATCATGGCGATCGCCGTGGTCTCTCCATACTTATCGGATTTCATGGGTGTGCCGGTGGTGGCATCCATGACTCTTATTGGCATACTACTTGGTCCCCAGGTATCGGGGATTCTCGAGCCAACGATTCTCATCCAATTTATCGGCTCGCTCGGCATGATTTATGTATTTTTCTCGGCAGCGACCGAAGTGAATCTTGGCATTCTGAGAAAACGCACGAAATCGGTGCTAATTTTTGGCCTACTAACCTTTAGCATCCCCTTCTTTTTCGGCCTCGCTTTTGGCCTCATCCTCTTTAGCCAGAGACTTCTGTCGGCAATCCTTCTGGGAGCTTTTTTTGCTTCATCCGGTTCGCTTATCATACAGCCCCTGTTTCGCACCGACCTTATGAGCAGGGAATCGGCTGAAGTTGGACGAGGCGGGGCGGGCTTCTCGAGGATAATGGTCGCCATCGTCGTATTCATTTCAAGCATGGTATTTCCTGAAGGGGGGGCCTTGCCGGCGCTCAAGACGGCGGGGTTATGGGTCGTCTATTTCGGCGGTCTCTATTTCCTTTTGCCGCGCTTCGCTTCGCTGATAATTCGCAAAACCAGATTGCAAGGGAGCATCGACGCGGTTTTTATCCTCTTTCTCCTCTTCGCGAGCGCGGGCTTGGGACTATTCGTTGGCGTGCCTGGCTATATCGGCGCTTTCTACGCCGGGCTGCTTATGGCGCCCGTCTTTTCGTCATCCAAGTCCATCTCCTCAAGGATAGACCTGCTTGGCGATTCGCTTTTCCTCCCATTTCTCCTTGTCTTCATAGGCGCTTCAGCCGATTTCAGCAAAATCCCGTCGCTGCCGCTCGCGCTCGCGCTCATAGCGGGTTCAGCGGTATTGGGTCTCGGCTCGAAGTTCCTCGCCGCCTTCTTCGCCGGAAAATTGCTGAAGTATTCCAGAGCCGATCGCGGCCTCCTCTTTGGCTTTTCATCTTCCTTCGCCGCCTTCTCGCTTGCCATAGCCTCGGTTGCCGGCAGTTCAGGCTTCTTCGACCAGCCGCTTGTGAGCGGGGCGATTATACTCGTCATAGTTTCAAGCAGCATCGCTTCTCTCACCACACGCAATTCGGGCTCATCGATACTGCTCAAGAAAGCGCAAGGCCAGGAACATATGCCGCGGGCCGGCGAGCGCATCATGGTAGCGCTCTCCAAGCCAGGCAGCGCGCACTACCTTATGGATTTGGGAATTGCGCTTCATGGCCAGGATTCTCGCTCCCCCCTCTTCCCTCTGGCCATCATCTCGGATACAGAATCCGAAGGTGAGTCCAGACAACACGCCGAGACAATGCTCGCCGCTGCCATCATGCAGGGAGTGTCGTCGCAGATTTCGGTAATTCCCGTATCGCGAATCGAAATGAACGTCGCAAGGGGCATTCTCGATAGCGCCGACGAACAGAACGCCGATACGATCATCGTGGGTTGGAACAGGCCGCCGCGATTGGCGAACGCGTTTTTCGGCTCCGTCATTGACCAAATCGTCAATGGCGGGAATCAAATGGTACTCGTTGTGCGTGCCGTGGCGCCCTTCAACGCCGCTCACATCATAGCCATCGTGCCATCCCTGTGCGACCACCATCCTGGGTTTTCGCGCGCCGCGATGGCGCTCAACGCGCTTGCGAAAAAAAGCCAGGCGAAGTTGCATCTCATTACCCTCGAAGGACAAAGCGTCGCGCTTTCCCGCGCCTTCAAGGAAGCCGGCTATCCCGCCCAGATGCAGATGATCGAACTGGAATCCTGGAAGGAAATCGGCAAAGCCATGAAACAGCTCCCGGCCGCTCCGCGGCTTTTTGTTCTCCTTAGCGCCCGCCCTTCGGAGCCCTCATGGCATCCGGCAATCGAACGCCTCCCCCACCGCATAGGCGAGGAATTCCCCGATTCGAATCTTCTCATGATTTATTTCGCTAGTTCAGAGGCTAGGCCAGAGAGATCCGACGCCGAAACGGATAAAAGCAAGTCGCATATTGTGGATGAAAGCGATACGATAATCAGCTTCTCCAAAGCAAACCCTTCCGTGCGTATTCTCCAGGAAGCTATCGCTCAAGGAAATATTCGCGTAAACATGATGCATTCCGCGATCGCCGATGGCATATTCGAACTCGTTTCCTCAGCTTTTCCCTTTGACAGGAAGCAGTCGAGCAGACTGGGCACCAGGCTCACCGAGATCGTGCAGCGTCAGCCCATAGAGATCGAACCCGGCGTCGTACTCATCCATGATCGGGTTGATGGGATCATCAACCCGATCGTCTGCCTCGGCGTTCACCGCCAAGGATTCAGGATCTCCCTCCTTGAAAAGCCCGTTAAAATACTCATTATTATTTTCGTACCGGAAAGCGAAAGCCCCGAAGATCACTTGGCGTTCTTGGGGAATATCGCCCATTTGTTCAAGGACATGAATCTGGCTCTTCGCCTTCTCGAAGCCAACACTCCGGAGGATCTTCTAAAATAACAAATTTCAGTGAGTGATCAAAGAAGAGGTCGCCCTTCACGGGCGACCTCTTTGCTTTTCTTCGCCAAAGCCGCGGTTTAAGCCGCGGCCGCGGCTCACTGGTTCTTGATGAGGACGAACTCCACGCGCCTATTCTTCCACCTGTTCTCTACATCCAAGAAGCTCACTACAGGCTCGCTCGATCCCAATCCCTCGACGCTCAGCCTTCGCGCGTCCACGCCGTTTTCTATGAGCATCGTGCGGACGAGTTCAGCCCTTCCCGTCGAAAGGGGTATCAATTCCTTGGTCTCCTCATTCTGGATCCTCGTCTGCGAATATCCCAGCATCTTGCCAACGTTATTGGCATGGCCCTCAATGCGAATCCTGTAATCAGGGAATTTGTTGAGAATCTGGGCTATCCTGGCCACTACCTTCTCGTTTCGGGCAATAATATCGGACGAAAGCCCAACGAAATCGGCATAATTCGCTCTGAACACTATTGAAGGCACTTTGATCTTGAGCCTGTCCCCATCGCGAATCACGAGCACGTCAACCGCGATGATCCCGGATACTGTCGTGCTGTTGCCGAGGGCATCGCGAGCCACGAATTTAAATGGATAGTCGGTCGCCGACTCTACCAGTTCGCCCTTGGGCGATTTCCCATCCCACACGATTTTTGCGGGAGGCTTGCCCTTCCCGCTCCAATCTATAAATAGCCGTTCTGAACTCACGGCATTGGGATTGCTCGATTCGACAATGGCCGTTTCGTATACTTCAAGTTTCCAGTCAACGATGCCAGCCGCTCCATCCACATTGATGCCGAAGGTCAAGCGATCGCCCACACCATCGTCATCGGGGCTGAAGTATTCCGGGTCGACACTTATATCGACCACCGGCGGATCCACATCGACGAGAACCATCTGGCTCGTCGCTTGAGCCACATCACCCTTGGCGTAATTAACGACTAGTTTTCCTATATATTCGCCTTGGACGACTTGGCCCTGGAGATCACGGCCGTCCCACACCAGACGCGCGGGGACTTCCGAGTCCGAGCCTCCGAAGAAACTCTTTTCCACACCCTTCTTGTCCACGAGGGAGAATCGCCAGGATTCGATGCCTTCCCTTCGCTCGACGACAATCGTGAAGGAGACGTCGTCGCGTACGCCATCGCCATTGGGCGACATGCCGGTGTCGGAAGCCGTGACATACACCTTTGGCTTCGTGCCATCCACCGTAATGCCATCGATTTTGGCAGTGGCAGCATTGCCCGCCAAGTCGGTCGCGGTCACTTCATAGCTATAGGCTCCATCCCGCACAATGGCTCCCGATGAGTCTTTCCCATCCCAAATAAAGCTTTTGGCTTCCGATTTCCACGACCAGGTTCTCACGACGGTTCCCGCCGCGTTCTTTATACGGCCGGTCCAATCGTCCCCGATGGAGGAATTCTGCGTAACCGCTGTCGTATCTTTGTTGCCATCGCCATTCGGGGAGAAGAGAAGCGGCGAGGCGGAAGCCGAAATCTTGGGCCCAATCGTATCGAGAAGCACTGCTTGGCTGGCCATCGAGAAGGAATCATCATTGTTGTACAAAAGCCTCAATGCTACCTGGTATTTTCCATCGGGAGCGAGGATGCCGGAATCGGTTCTGCCATCCCAGGCATATTGGTCCCTCATGTCGGTCGAGCCTCTCCACGCTTTTACTGGATTGGCTTGGCGGTTGCCCGATGCGTCGAGGCCATAGACGGCGATCTCGTATTCTTTGATCGCCTGCGTTTTCGGTGCCTGTATGTTGACGTAGAGCGTATCTTTCACTCCATCGCCATTTGGGCTGAAGGCCTTTTGATCGATGTCGAGCCTAACAGTCTTTTTCGCCGCGTCGACCTCGATGGGAAGCCGCTGAGAAGTAAAGCTGTTGTCGGCCTGGTCGATCGACCGTAGTTCATAGAAATACATCCCATCGGGTACGAGGCTTCGCGCCTGGTTTTTCCCGTCCCACGTCACTGAGCTCAATTGTTTGTCCCATGACCAGCTGCGCACGATCTTGTCGGCCCCAGAGATAATCTGGCCTTGCCAGACATCGCCCGGCACTGCTTCCTGCTGGATATCGACAGTGTCAGATCTGCCATCGCCATTGGGAGAGAAGATCGCGGAGGACAAGCGGACCGTCGCCTGGGGAGCGATTCTATCAATCACGAAGGGACCCACCTCACTGGAGAGCGAGTCGTCATTCAGATAATGCACCGAAAGACGAGCACGGTAAGCTCCGTCGGGAGCCGGTATTCCTGAATCAGTCACGCCGTCCCACTGATATTGGGCTCTTATATCCGAGGAGCCTTTCCAGCTCTTGACGGGCAGCGCCGAGCCGCCAGCACCTTCCTGAACGATGAGAAGTTCATAATTCTTTATTCTTTCAGGATACTGAGCCCGCACTCCAAACGTTATGGAGTCGCGCTTCCCATCGCCGTTCGGGCTGAAGGCGAGCGTATCCGCGTCAAGGCGAACCGCCTTCTTCTCGGTTTCTACAGTAATGACGATATCGTGGCTCACGGTTTTATTGCCAGCGCCATCTATCGATTCGGCGCTATAACGATAACTGCCATCGCGCACCACGGATCCAGTATCATCGCGTCCATCCCATGTGAAGTTTTGCGCTTCATTTTGCCAAGTGTAGCTCTTAACCACCCTTCCATCCGAGGCCTTTATTATTCCTGTCCAATCGTCGCCGGCGACCGAAGTCTGCCTGATCTCGACGCTGTCGGATCGACCGTCGCCATTGGGCGATATGATGTCGAGAGAAGCGCTCACGCTGATGTTCGGGAACACTCTATCCAGAAGGAAGGTAGGCGCTGAAGCATCTATTTCATCGCCATTCAGATAATTCACCGTCAGACTCGCCGCGTATCGTCCATCGGGAGCTTGAATACCTGAATCAGTTTCTCCTCTCCATATCACTTTCTGGGGAACCGCTCCATTGCTTTTCCATACGCGAACGGAGTTCATGGCCATCGGACCTTCTTGGGCGACGATACGCAGCTCATAGCTCTTCACGCGCTCGGGAGCCTGCACGATAGCGCCGATCGCCAATTCATCGCGAAGTCCATCACCATTAGGGCTGAAGGCGCGTTGATCGATATCGAGCCTTACTGCCTTCTTTTCCGTCTCCACGCTGATAGGCAGTTTCCCTGAGGAATAGCTGTTGCCGCCAGCGTCGCTCGACGCAAGCTCGTAATAATACAAACCGTCGGCAACGATGCTTCCTGTCGAGTCTTTTCCATCCCAAACGAGGGATTCGAGCTTGTCATTCCAAGTCCAGCGGCCTACGACATCGCCGCCAGCGGTGCTCATGGTGCCCCTCCAAAGATCTCCCGCGGTTCCTTCCTGAACGAAGGTCACCGTATCGAGCACACCGTCTCCATTTGGGGAGAAGAGGCGCGCGGAAACTGAGACGCTTGCCTTTGGAGGCACTCTGTCGACCATGAAAGGCCCGACCTTAGTCTCGGCCGCATCGCCATTCGGATAGGAAACGCTCAGGAATGCCATGTAGCTTCCATCGGGAGCCGCAATGCCGGAATCGGACTGGCCATCCCAATCCACGCTGCGCGGCAGTACAGCCCCGCCTTGCCACGATTTGACTGCCTTTGCGCTTTTCGCTGTTAGCTCGGACCCTGAATCGGCTTGCCCTATCCAGAGATTCCAGCCCGCCAATTTCGTCGACGCCGTAGCGTCGGCGCTAAGCGTCAAAACATCTTTTATGCCATCGCGGTTAGGGCTGAATGCCAGACTGCTGGCGGTGAGTTTTGCTTCTTTTTTCAGCGTATCCACTTGAATGGGTATTTCTTTCGATACAAAAGCGTTCCCTGCCCTATCGGTTGCCGAGACGACATAGCGATACATGCCATCAGGCACCATGATGCCTGAATCGCCCAGACCACCCCAGGTTGTTGAAGGCAATTCATTGGCGAAATCCCAGCTTTTAACCGGATTCCCCTTCGCGTCGATAATCCTCGCGGTCCAGCTATCTTCAACTGTACCCGACTGCGTTATCGCGATTTTCGATTGCTCGGGGCTTCCCGCGGGGTTGAATACCGCTTTATCTACCTTCGCCTGCGCTGAAGGATAGGTTCTGTCGAGGAGGATCCTCGCGCTCTCGATTTTCGTTGAGTAGCCGTTGATGTAGGACAATTCCAGGCTAGCCTTGTAGCTGCCCTCTGGCAGCGTTCGGCCATCTTTGTCCTTCCCGGCGAAAACGTAATGGTCGACTAAAGCGCTATCGGCATCACTGCTGAAGTAGATACCCTTGTCCCCGCCCTGGCCATCCCCAGTTATGGAGAATTTCCAGGAAACGAGGCCATCCATCGTTTCTACTTCTGGAGAGACCGTAACGGTTTCGGCTATTCCATCGCCGTTAGGACTGAATGCATCTTTGTCCAGAGTGAGCGATGCCGAAGGCTTTCGAGTATCCACACGAACCTTGTCCGAGGTGGTGGCGAAACTGTTCCCCGCCCTATCCACCGAGAATATATAAACGGCATAGTCGCCGTCAGGGACAATTTTCCCCTGATCATCCCTTCCATTCCACTCGAGGGCTTCGGGGAGGTTTTGGGAATAGCTCTTCACTACCTTCTGATTTTTCTGAGAGTCGCGAATCTCGAGGTTCCATGTGTCTTCCTCGGAACTTGAGAGCGAGAATATGAAACTGTCCCTCGATCCGTCGCCATCAGGGCTGAAAACATTGTTCGTATCCGCAAGTTTTATCGTCGCCGAGGGGGGTGTCCTGTCCATGTAGAAGGGAGCGGAAATCTTTGGCTCGCTGTATCCGTTCTGGTATTCGAAGGTGACCATAGCTTCGTACTCACCATCGGCCAAAGACTTGCCGTCCTGTGAATAGCCGGTGAACGTATATGATTTCTCAGGAAGGCTATCGGCCCCTCCCGATACTGACCAGACTTTGTTTTTCTCGGGATTGAGGATTGCTATCTCCCATGCAATCAAATTCTTGAATGACTCGAATGAGGGTAACACATGCAGCTCATCTCTCACGCCATCCCCGTTGGGGCTCATCACCGATCCATCCATCGCGATCGATACGGCGGGTTTCATCGTATCGATGATGATGTCCCGGACTTCGCTGACCGCCTTGTTTCCAGCTTCATCCTGCGTGGACAGCTTGAGTGTGTATAGGCCATCCGGCACTCTCTTGCCATCGTTGTTGGTGCCATCCCATTCGAAATCTTTGGGCCCGCTTCGACCATTTACATTCAGCTCAATGGATCTGACCACCGTTCCGACCGCGTCCGCTATATCGACTTTCCAGCTATTCTCTACTTCGCCGTTGGTTCTGAATGACAAAACATCCTTTTTCCTGTCGCCGTCGGGACTGAAGATCATGGTGGGATCCAGCGGTTTCACGGTTCCCCATGGCTTTTTTGAATTGACAACGACAACCGTCATGCAGCTGAGGTAGTCGAGATTCTGATTCCCATTATCGTCCCAAGCCCTAATGCTTATGGTATAGGAATCATCGGGAACTATAGTGCCCTGATCGTCTCGGCCATCCCACGTGAGGACAGCTGGTATCTCTACGCTTTTTTTCGTATAGAGGAAAGCTCGGCCCGGCGCCGCAATAAGGCCGGTTATGGAGTCCGCCCTGTCGTTGGAAGCGCCGAACGTTTTCAGGATCTTGCCGGAAGATTTGTCTTCCACCGTCATTTTCCAGCCGGCGATATATCGATCATCGGATATCGATACGGGAATTTCAAGCGTATCCTGAACACCATCGCCGTTGGGGGATATGAAGATTTTGCCTCCAAAAGGGACGGGAAGTTTCGCGTCGATCAAGGGCGGGGTCTTGTCCTTAATGCCAAAACTCAGGTTGAATCCCGCGCTCACCGCGATGAGCGAGTCATAGAGCGGCGCGACGGCGGCTGAGGCGCTGATGGTGGCATCCCTATGTGTTTGCTTGCCCAGCTTTATTCCCTTGCCAAGCGGGATCGTGCCGGATATGCCAAAGGAAGGCAGCAAGCTGCGGCCAGAGCCGGCGAGGACATCGCGAAGGCCGAAGGACCAGCCAAGTCGCAGCGATGCATATTCCCTGAACCCGAAACCGACGGAAAGATCGGCGCCAAGATCCTGGAATGAAGGGCTCCACAGATCGATCGCGACATCGAGATTCCAGTTGTAGGTTTGAACAAGGTAGCTCCTCATGCCGAGGCCGAGGGTGAATGCCGAAGGATAGGAGCTTGCCGTTCCACCAAAAATCCCGGTGAGCGGAACTGTCGAATATCCTTTGCCTATATCAAGGATGGAAAGCCCAAATCGCGTATCCTTCAGGAATCCCAAATCGCCAGCAAACCAAGTGGCACCCAAATCGAGGCCGATACCCCAGCCGAAACTGCCATTGCCCCCCATTGTTATGTCGAGAGCGCTACCCACATACAACGAATCCAGCAGATCTTTGGCGAAACTCGCGCGCAAGCTTCCGAAAGTGCCGAGCGGCATGCTTGACATCGTACCAGGCACTGAGAAGAATCGCGCGTTGCCGCCCCAAACGCCATAGGGCGTGGGAAGGGAAAAGGATACGGCCGCCGCCGAACCCCAGCCCTGGGTACCCGAGCCAAAATCACTAATACCGGTGTACGAGCCTTCGACCTGAGTGAGCTGGCTTCCGCCCGTCACCGAAGGATTGAGGATGGTTGCCCATGGCGACGCTTGCCCTGTCACCGTCGGCGTCGAAGCCAAACCCCAGGGAGAATACAAGGACGGAAGAAAGATAGCGCCTTTGGGAGGATCATATCCGGAAACTGAAAGAGTGCACGCAAGAACAATGCTGAATAAAGCGATCAGGGTTTTCTTAAAAAAGGACATGGGTCTTCTCCCTTGACGACTATAAGCTACATAGATAGGTATCACGTAACGGCAAAAAAAACAAAGCCGCGATGTGGATCACCTTCTATTGATTATCGACAGGAGTCGATCCGGTATTTACAGGCCTATTGATAGATTATCAAGCCCGGCCTCGGATCGAGAGCCATGACTTCAGCAGGGGAAAGGATAGGGTTGTCCCAGCCAGCCAAAGGGAAATCCGATTTAAAGAACAGCTTGAATCCTTTGACAGGCATGTTTTCCGCTTTCGAGTTGAGGGAATAGGTACTTTTCTTGAGTGCGGGGCTGCCAAACCCATCAGCGGTATGGACGAGAAGCACGCGATCGAGATTTGCGCGCACTCTGTCCCTGTTCAATATCATTTTTTCGTGGAACTGATGGACGACGAGCATCCTTATGCCGGGAATATTGTTGGCAATTATGTAATCCTGCATGATTTGCTGCGCCTGGTTCAGTTCTTCGGCGGTGATCGAGCCTATCTCCTTCATTGGAGTAAGGGTTCTCCACTCGGGATCGATGGCGAGATGCACATTTGGATACTTGAGGAAAGGAAGGATCCTCTCCATTGATGCCTTGACCGAATATTTGCCAATCTGATGGTCCACGAATACAAGCATGCCTTGAGATTGGGCATAGTTGATGTAATCTTCCAGGACAGAATCCTTGAGAAAGCCGATTTCCCCACCCGGCCAGCATGTTCCATAGATTATATAATAGGCAGGGATAGCCCCGTCCGGACCGTTGACTTCATCGTAATACCGCGCGTAGGTCTTCACCCTGCTCGCGATCTCCTCTTTAGAATAAAGTCCGAGAATACCCATTTTTTGCGAAAAGGGATGACCATAAAAAGCGACGACAGTATTGTTGGCAAGAAGAGGTATTCGTTCGGCCAGGGTTCCTTCGCCACCCAGAAGCGCTGGTTTCGTTACTGTCTGAGGCAATGAAAGCTGAAAAGCTTTTTTGTACATTGTGGGGAAAAGCCTATATGGCGTATTGTCCGTGGAAGCGACTCGAGCGATCAGCGCAAAGATAAAGAGACAAAACAGCAGCGATCTCCTGGCGAACATGAGGACTCCATTTCACGAATATTTTCAATCTCTTCTTACTATCGTCAATCGGGACACGATGCTTGAATGCCATATGAAGACATTGGCATAAGAGAAGAAATGCATTGCGCCATGCAAGCTCTGGAGCCATGGGTATTTTTTTCTCGTGCGGAGCATATTTTTCCGCATAAAACGTTTATCCAGCTATTACCAGGCAGACACCAAAAAATATAAAAAATTAATATTTAACTTTATTTCTTTTTATCATATATAATAATAAATTTTTAGATTTATATTTTTCATTTGGCATGACTTATGCTTAATAATAGATGCCCGTGAAAACGGACTCGGCCAATGCCAAAAAACGCAAGCCAGAATAATGGCTCTTTGCGGCAGGCCAGAATCGATTTCCAAAGGAGTTTTACCATGAAAAAAGCGCTTATCGCCATCGCGATCGCTTTCGTCGTTCTCGGAGTTGCATCAGCTCAGCCTTTCGCTCAGCCAAGTTACCCCTGGTCGGCACAGCCCAGAATGGGACAAATGAATGTTCCCGCCTATGGCCCGGGCTATGGCCGCGGCTACAACGTCCAGAGCTATACCCCCCTCACCCTTGAGAAAATCACCCTCGAAGGGACGCTTGAGCTCGTGAATTCCCAGGTAGCGATCAAGAAAGACAGCAAGACCTATTACGTGATGATCCCCAACCGCCTCTATGGATTCGTTGATGGTCTCAAAGAAGGGGCTACTGTTAAGATCGACGGCTATTCGCATGAAATTCCCGGTGTCAAAGATAGTTTCGCGGTGCGCGTTGACACGCTGACCCTCAATGGCAAGACGATTGATCTGACGACCGCCACGGGGAACTTCGGGCCTATGGGTCGCGGCATGATGGGTGGACGCAGCCTGCAGGGTAGCCACATGGGCGGGTACTGGGGCCGCTAATCTTTTTCTGCTGCTTCATCGATAGATGACGAGGCGCGGCCGCCCTTTTGGGGCGGCCGCGCCTTTATGTGCCCTTTTGCTTTTTGCATCCCCAAAACCGCTGCAAACGAAGGGGCCGTCCGCGAATTTTCGCGGACGGCCCCTTCGTACCGATCATGGGCATCCCCGGACCGATAATTTGTCGATGTTGGACTAATTCGTCCAAGAAAGGCAATCAGACGTACTTGACTACTTTACCTGCCTTGAGGCATTTAGCGCAGATCTTCACGGTTTTGACCGTTCCATTGACTTTCGTCTTCATCTGGATGAGGTTGGGCAACCACGTCCTTCTCGTGCGGTTCTTCGCATGGGAAACGTTATTGCCATACATAGTGCCTTTGCCGCAAACTTCGCATACTCTCGACATAGTTGGACTCCAAACGAAATAGTAAAGGCACTTTACTGGAAAAAAATGGAAATGTAAAGCCCTGGACATAGACAGCGCTGCAATATTCGGAATTTCACGCTGAATGCCCACCCTGCATCAGGCACCGGGATTCTGTCCCGCCATGTACTTTGCCATGGCACCCTTGTTCTTGATCATCTTTTTCATCATTGTGCGCGATTTTTCGAATTTCTTCAGAAGGCGATTGACTTCAGCCACGGAGGTACCCGATCCCCTCGCTATTCTTGATCGCCGGGAGGGTCCGATTATGAGGTGATTCAGTCGTTCCTTCTTTGTCATTGACCTCAGGATGGCTTCCTCGTACTTCATCTCCTCGAGATCAATCTGATCTTCGTTCACTTGACCGGCGAGCCCAGGAATCATATCGAGCATCGATTTGACCGAGCCCATTTTCTTCATCTTTTGGAGCTGGTCGAGATAATCCTCAAGCGTGAAGTTTTCCTGAGCCAGCTTTTTTTCCAGGGCTTCGGCTTCTTTCTGGTCATAGACTGTTTGTGCTTTTTCAACAAGCGAGACAATGTCACCCATGCCGAGAATCCGGCTTGCGATCCGATCAGGATGGAAGGGCTCGAGTCCGTCCGGGCGTTCCGAGGTCCCGATAAACTTGATGGCCTTTCCCGTGACGGTCTTGAGGGAAAGCGCCGCGCCGCCGCGCGCGTCGGAATCGAATTTGCTGAGAATGACCCCTGTTATGCCGATCTTCTCATCAAAGGTTTTGGCGATATCGACGGCGGCTTGTCCCGTCATGGCATCCGCGACGAGAAGAGATTCAAGGGGATTCACCGCATCGCGAACCCGGGCGAGTTCGGCCATGAGCGCGTCGTCGATCTGCAGTCGCCCTGCCGTGTCGATGATCACCGTGTCGAAGGATTCCCGCTTCGCCCTCGCGAGAGCCGCCGTGGCGACACACACGGGATCTTTGGTTTCCTCGGTGTGGACCGCCACGCCGATCTGAGCGCCGAGCACCGAGAGCTGTTCCACGGCGGCCGGCCTAACGAGGTCGCATGCCGCAAGAAGGACCTTTCTTCCCTTTCCTTTGAGGCGGTAAGCCAGCTTGGCTGCAGTGGTCGTCTTGCCCGAGCCCTGCAAACCCAGAAGAAGGATGACCGACTGTGTGTCAGGACCCTTTAGAGCGAGATCCTGGTTCTCATCGCCAAGAAGAGCGACCATCTTGTCGTGGACTATCTTTACGAACTGCTGACCCGGGCTTACCGAGCGAAGGACCTTCTCCCCTTTGGCTTCTTCCAGCGTCGAGTTGATGAAACGCCTCACCACGCGGAGATTCACGTCGGCTTCGAGAAGAGCCATTTTTATCTGTTCTACCGCGTCCTCGACGTTTTTTTCGGATATGGAAGCTTTGCCGCCGATTCCGCGGAAGATATCGACGAATTTTTCCGTAATTTTCTCTAGCATTGGGAAACCACCCTATTGTGCCGGGATTGTCGCGGAAAATGTATAGTCAAAAGGCTGTATGGTCAACCGCGCGACGCGGCCGCCGTTTAGAGATTGCCTTTCAATCCCACCGCTTCGGCCGCGCCCCTAAGAGCAAGGATCGTCTCGGAAATAAGATCGTCGAGCGGCACTCCCATCATGGCAGCGCCTTTTTCAATCACATCTCTCCTTACACCGGCGGCGAAATTGACAGCGCCCCATTTTTTCTTCACCGAACGTACTTCCATATCCAGAACGCTTCGGGAAGGCCGCACGTAGGCGCAAGCAGCGATAAACCCTGTCAGCTCATCCACCGCGAAAAGCACTTTTTCCATCCTGGCTGTCGGCTCGACTTCGCTGCAAAGCCCCCATCCATGACTTAAGACAGCATGAACGAGATCTTCACCATAGCCCGCTTTTTCGAGGATGCTTCTGGAGTGAGCGAGATGTTCTTCGGGAAACTGCTGATAATCGACATCATGGAGAAGGCCCACAATTCCCCAGAAATCTTCATCTTCTCCATACTTCAGCGCGAAATGTCTCATGGCCGCCTCAACGGAGAGCGCATGCCTGAACAAGGAATCTTCGCTGTTGTATTCGCGCCATACCGAAATCGCCTTGGCCCTATCCATAGTTTTCACCTCACTGCAAACTGAATATCAATTTCGAACCATTCTCTATCGTTGCACCTGGAGGCGGTTGCTGCGACACCACATAACCGTCGCCATTGATCACCACACTGAGATCTTTCCTTTCGAGGAGAGGCACGAGGGAACGCTTTGAAAACCCCGTCAAGTCGGGCATCGTCGCGCCTACAATCGCTGGCGCTTCAACAGGCAGCACAACCGATCCTTCATGGGTGACCGTAGGCGACTTGCCTCTTTCGATATCGATGCAGGACAGCACGGCCTCCGCCGCATCCCTGAGCACAGGCGCCGCTATCTGGCCGCCGAGGTAGGAGGCGCCTCGCGGTTTGATTATTGCGATATATAGCGCTATGCGGGGTTTGTCGGCTGGGAAAACGCCAAGGGTGCTCGCAATGTAGTCCTTGTCGGAATATGCTCTCGTCTTAGGATCTATCATCTGAGCCGTTCCCGTCTTGACCGCCATCCGGATGTCGGAAACCTTGGCCCTCCACCCCGTCCCTTCCATGCTGGCGGTCACTTCCATGGCATCGAGGATCGCCCTGGATGTTCCCTCTGAAACGACGCGACGCACCACCTGCGGTTCATGCGCATAGAGCAGGTCGCCATCCGCGGTTTCTATCCGCAAGACTGTGGTTGGCTTGACGAGCAATCCCCCATTCGCGATGGACGCGGCGGCGGTGATCATCTGCAGAGGCGTCACCAAAACTTCCTGACCAATGGCTATCGTGGGCTTGGATCGCCCTGACCATTTTTCCGGCTCTCGCAGGGAACCTGTGCTTTCACCTGACAACCCCACTCCTGTCTTCATACCAAAACCGAAGGATTTCAGCCGTTCATACAGATCGGTTTCGGATATTCTATCCGAAGCATAGCCAACGCCCGCATTGCTGCTGTGCGCGAGGACTCCGGCCAGGTTCTGCTTCCCATAGACACCGAGATCCTTTATGACGATTTTTTCCCCGCTGGGGAGGGTGCGGCGGTACGCCCCGTCGCAATCGAAGATCGTCTTCGTCGTGATGGCTCCCATATCGAGTATGGATGCCATACTAAATATCTTGAATACCGAACCGGGCTCATACGAATAAAGAGAGAGGAGATCCCTCCTTGTTTCGACTCCATAGGAGGAATATTCGTTGAGATTAAAGCCTGGCTCAACGACATATGCCAGTATTTCGCCAGTATGTACATCCATTGCCACGGCAAAGGCAGCCTCGGCGCCATTTGTCTTGACAGCCCCCCTTATGCTCTCTTCGATCATATATTGGAGGTTTGCGTCGATGCTGAGCGTGACCGTATCGCCCCGGGGAATCTTGCGCGCGGAATCCAGTAGATGGCCAGTGCCCTCGGCGGCCTTTCTGGGTTTCGGCTCGAGCTCGCTCTCATACTTCACCTCGATGCCATCCAAGCCGGCATTGCCCTCGCCGGTGAATCCTATCAGATGGGATGCGAGTTCGCCTTCCGGATAAAGACGTCCTGAGACTTCATCAACCTGAACGCCCTTAAACTTGCCTGCCTTTTTCGCCTCCATAATGGGGCGGGTTTCATCCGCGGAAACTCTTTTCGCGATATAAAAGTAATTCTGGCTGCCATCGCTATATCTCGACGCTATACTTTCCGCCGGAATCTTCAGGAAGGCCGCCAATTCCGGTATTTCCTTTTTAAAAGTATCCGCATTGGTCGAAGGACGCCAAATGGAAATGTCATATTTGGGTATATCCATAGCCAAGGTGAGGCCATTTCGATCAACGATGGCGCCGCGTTCGCCCGCGCTGGCGAGATCTGCGGCTCCACCTTTTTCTGCGGTGAACGCGAGTTGGGCATATCTGGCCATCACCAGCGCCGCGAATATTCCCAGAAAAACAAGAGCGGCCGCCAGGCGGAACTTCGTCGTTTTCATTCTTCATCCATTTCGTGTGAAAAAGCTAAAGGCGGGGAAGCAGGAACACTCTTCCCAGTATATTGTTCATCGGCACCAGTCCAAATTCCCTTGAGTCTATGGATTCGTATTTGTTGTCGCCGAGGAGAAGATACGAATCTTCTTTAGCTCCCCTTTCAGCCGACAAGGCTTCATTTCCCTCTTCAATCCATACTCGCTTGATCACCGCTTTCGTGGTACCAGGGCGAAGCGCCGCTACGATATCGTGATTCTTCGGCTTTCCCCACAGCAGGAAATAACCGCCAGATGGATTCCGAAGCCCATACGCACCCTTAAAGATAAAGACGATATCACCCGAACCGAGGCTTGGAAGCATGGATCGCCCTTGAACGACAGCGAAATCGGCGACAAAAGCCCTAAGCAAGATAAGCGTCATGATGACAATCGCAAGAATCAGTCCCACGCGTGCTGGCCGTGGTCGCTTATTTTGGCGTTGGCGCCCTAAATCCAGAAATTTGCCAGTAACGGATTTTCCGATCGCAATCTTCATACGTATCCTTCAACAAAATATTCCTTCTTCGATAATATATCGGTTGAAATCAGCCGATACTCGAAAAACCTATGGACATCGAAACGAACCGGAAGGATCGTCAAAGGGGAAGCGACCCCTCGCCGCAATTCCGTCCAAAACCTTTCCTCACCATCCTCGATGGAAAGACCGCCACAAAAAACAGAAATCATCATGCGCCACATCGCTCCGCGATACGCGATCCAAGCAATTCTCGCGAGCGGGATGAAGCCCGTCCTGCGCGCGCCTCAATTACCTTCAATCCTGTCTCGCTGATACGGAAAAGTCGTACTAGAATCCAATCATATGCCGATGAGGGTGTTCATACTATTGCCGCTGGATTCAAAGGCGGATTCATATCCGCCGCCAAAAGATTATCTGGCATCCCCAAGGCAATTTCCAAAGGAACAAGGTCCGCAATTTCCATGCGGACGGCGGCGAGGTCTCGCCGAATCGATGAAGAAGCGCCGATCGTTCCGGGCGCCATCGACCCCACGCCAGTTCAAAGCGAAGCGATTATCGCTTCGAGCCCCGCTTCTCCGATCCGAAACAGCAGAACCTTCTCAGCCGCCCTTGCGGCTATACGGCCAGCGGCGATACGCGCTCCAAGAATGGTAATATTCGCGATTCTCGCGGTGGCCGCCTTTTCGGCAGGAACCGCTGCCATAATTGGGGCGACGAGCTTCCCCGTGGCGCCCGGCAGCCTGCTTCTGCCTGACGAAGATTCGGTCCAGGCGGCCTTGATGGCTTACCTCGAGCCCGACAGTTCCGCTAAAGAGGATCTGCCTTCCGGCGCCCTCCCCCCTATTCCTCTCTCGGTCTCGATACGATCGTATAGCGTAAAAAGCGGCGATACTCTCGAGAAAATCGCTAAACGTTTCGGTCTTCGTCAGGACACCATAATTTCCTCTAACAATCTTCAAAGTTCGAGCTCGATCCATTCTGGCGTTCAGCTCAGGATTCCGAATATGGACGGGGTGAGCCACACTGTCCGCAGCGGAGATAGTCTTTCCTCCTTGGCGAAAACTTACGCGATCGATATCACGCGCATCGTGGATGCGAATGATCTTGCCAGCGGCACGATAAGCAAGGGCCAAAGTCTCTTTATTCCAAATGCCCGACTTTCCTCGGCGAGCTTGCGCAATTTCTATGGCGAACGTTTTCTCTGGCCAGCCAGAGGCCGCATTTCCTCTCCCTTTGGCTATCGGGCGAATCCCTTCACTGGCTTGAGAACCTACCATTCCGCCATTGATATCGTCGTGTCGCTTGGGACCAAAGTCAAAGCGACAAGCGAAGGCAGGGTTGCGGACACTGGATATAATTCCGTTTTCGGGAATTACATAATCCTGAAGCACGCGAATGGGTATCAATCTCTTTATGCCCATCTCAGCAGCATTTTGGTCAAAGAGGGAGCTTCGGTTGTTCAAGGCTCGGTGATAGGCCTTTCCGGCAATACGGGACAAAGCACGGGACCGCATCTTCATTTCAGCATTTTCAAGAATGGCCAAGCCCTCGATCCCACAAAATACGTGAAATGATGGTGAATCGATTATACGGGTAAGGCTTAAGACAAGCCGACTGTCATAAAAAGGATACAAAGCGCCCTCTTGGCCTGTATCCTTTTTTATATCTTTTTCGCTCAGGGCGAAGCTTCAGAAAAAATCAATCATTTTCTTCAAATTTATTTATTGTGCCAATTATAATTACATATTATTTTTATTTTCATCATGTATGGCATGGCGTTTGCTATTCTCTTTTGCAGGAGGACTGCCATGCAAAACCTAGCAGCGAACGATGAATGCCTCTCGAGCTATTTCCGATCCATAAAGGCCATACGGCTGCTCACGAGAGAGGAAGAAGAATTGCTTTCACGCAAAATCGCGCATGGCGACCAAGCCGCCCGCAGACGTCTGATCGAAGCCAATCTCAGGCTCGTCGTGCGCATCGCGCGTTCGATGTGGAATCCGTCGTTGTCACTCATTGATCTCATCCAAGAAGGAAATATCGGCCTCATGAAAGCAGCGGAAAAATTTGACGGCGGCCGGAAGGTCAAATTCTCGACCTATGCCGCGTGGTGGATACGCCAGTCGATCGGACGCTCGCTCGTGAATACAGGAAGGGCGATACGGCTGCCTCACCGAAAGGAAGAGCTTATACGAAAAGTCCAGGCGGAAAAAAGCATAATGAGCCAGACGCTCAAGCGACAACCGAGTTCGAGGGAGATTTCGGCAAAATTGGGTATTCCCGAAAAGAAGCTTAATGATGTTCTCATCTTCTCCGAAAGAGTGACGGGCTTCGAATCCCAAGCGGATCAGGATACCGTGAATGTCCTCGACATGTATGAAGACTATACTTACTCGCCAGAAAAGCTCTTTGGCGAACATATGGTGCATGAGCAGACAAGGCAGCTCCTTTCTGTCTTGCCGGCAAGGGAAAAGGACGTTATACGGCAACGCTTCGAAATCGAAGGTCATGAACGCCGATCGCTTAAGCAGATGGGCTGCGAAATGGGTTTGTCGCCCGAAACGGTTCGGCATATCGAGAAGCGGGCGCTCAGGAGGCTGCAGGAAGAGGCGGCAAAAGGGTATCTCTGCTTGACCGCCTGAAGCGATTCAAGGAATTTTTCGCGTGAACGTGGGCGGGGCCGCTGGAAAGCGGCCCCGCCCACGCCTTGTCCAAGGGCCTTCATCAGATTAGTATGGCAGCGTGGCTTTGAAAAAACGTGGTGGTCGAGTACAAAGAACTTCGAAAGGCGGAGGGAAGGCCGTCTTATTCATAATGGCGACCGTGACTCTGCTAGCGCTTTCCGGCGCACTTGCCTTCATTTTTGGCGCGAACCGACATCCCGATCGACCCGTGACATCGACGACTATATCTCCAACCACAATTTGGCCCTATGGTCAGCCGGAATACTCCATCGAAGTGCCCGAAGGGTACGAGGATCTCCTCCCTGGCGATAGCCCAGTGACGGATACGGCGCAAAAGCCAAGGGATGTCGAAAAGGCACCAAGCCCGCAAAAAGCCCAGCCAGCCAGCAAGTCAGAAGAAAAAGCGGAAACCTATATTCTCACCGTCAGGAAGGCGTCGCAAGAAAAAGGGATAAAGCCTACGCTCATCGTCGTCATTGACGATGTGGGCTACAATCTCGAACAACTAAAGCCATTCCTCCAGCTACCCTTCCCTATTTCGATTGCCGTGCTCCCGCAGGTGGATCATAGTACCGAAGCCGCGAAGCAAGCGGCCGACGCTGGCAAGGAAGTCCTGCTGCACCAGCCAATGCAGGCGCTCGGAGGCAACAATCCTGGCCCGGGGGCGATTCTGCTCACTATGAATCCTTCGGATGCGGAAGCCCTCATGGGAAAAAACCTGGACAGCCTGCCAGAGGCTGTAGGCGTGAACAACCATATGGGATCGGCGGTTACTCGCGACGCGCCTCTTATGGGCGGAGTGCTCGACCTTGTCAAAAAGCGTGGCATCTATTATCTTGATTCTCTCACGGCACCGGGCACCGTCACCGCTGTTCTCTGCCGAAAATTATCCATACCATACTGGGAGCGCGATGTGTTTCTTGACAATACGGGCGATAAGCAATCTATTCTCCGCGCTCTCGAAGAGGGCAAAAAGGTCGCCTCTGCACGAGGAGCCTCTGTGTTGATCGGCCACGTATGGTCAGCGGAACTCGCGCAGACCCTCATGGAAATCTATCCCCAGCTCATCGAAGAAGGTTACTCACTCTCCACGATATCCAAATACATGATCCAGAGCGCGGTCGGAGACAACGATGCTCGTTCTGGGAATTGAATCGTCCTGCGATGAATGTTCTGCGGCCATTGTCGAGGATGGCAGGAAGATCCACTCGAACATAATCGCGACCCAGATCCCTCTCCATGCGCCCTACCAAGGTGTCGTTCCGGAAGTGGCAAGCAGGACCCACACGCAGTGGATCGAAGGCATAGTCCGACAGTCTCTGGCCGAAGCCGGGATAGTTCCATCGCGGTTGGGGGGAATTGCCGCTACATTCCAGCCGGGTTTGATCGGATCGCTTGCTGTAGGCCTCTCCTTCGCGAAAGCCATGGCCTTCGCCCTCGGGAAGCCATTCAAGGGCATCAATCATATGCTGGCCCATCTTTACGCCCCCCGGCTCGTCGAAGACATCGAATACCCCTTCATCGGGCTTCTCGTTTCGGGAGGGCACTCCATCATCTGCCTAGCCGAGGATTTTGACCGGATCAGGGTTCTTGGAACGACAATTGACGACGCGGTAGGCGAGGCTTTTGACAAAGTGGCCAAATATTATGGTTTCGGTTATCCGGGTGGCCAGGTGATCGATGAACTCGCCGAGAAAGGAGACCCGGGAGCTTTCCGCTTTCCCGTGCCTTCTCTGCACAAGGGCGACCATCGTTATGATCTATCATATTCCGGGCTTAAAACCGCTGTCATCCACCATCTCGAAGACTATAGAAAGGGAACCGCTGAAGCCAGCCCCGCGAACATCGCGGCATCCTTCAGAAAAGCCGCCATAGACGCGCTGCTCATCAAGCTGCTGCTCGCCGCGGAAGATACGGGAATTCGCACTATCGTGGCGGGAGGAGGAGTGGCGGCCAACGCCTATTTGCGCCGGGAACTCGCGGCCCGCAAGGACCTCGATGTGCATTTTCCTCCCCTCGCCCTCTGCGGCGACAATGGGGCGATGGTCGCGGGCTTGGCCTACCGCTACTTTGCCCGCGGTGAAAAGGATGGCTTCGACCTCGCGCCTCAATCACGCGTGCCGATCTACAAGCGAGGCGTCAGCGGAGGAAAAACGGCATGAAGTCCCTGGCGAAAGCCGCCGAAACCGCCGTTTCCGAATGCCTTTCGATGAAAGCGGGCGAAAGGCTTCTCATCATTTCCAATCCCGGCACCGAACAAGCGCTCATCGCCGAGGCCCTGCGGGTCGCCACAGAGGAAAGAGGCATCCAGGCCACGCTTCTTCTGCAACCGGTCAAAAATCAGGGGGACTACGCCGAGGATTTCGTCCTGGAAGCCATCGCCGCAAAACCCGATGCGATCGCCTCGATCTCGAAGGAGAAGCTCGGCAAGGACAAGTACCATATCGCCGAACCCTTAGCGGCTCCCGATGGCAGGAAATACGACCATGTTTTCAACTATCTCCTCCATGGCACCAAGGAAACGCGTGCCTTCTGGTCGCCGGGTACGACGGTCGATATGTTTGCGCGCACCGTCGCGATCGATTACTCAGAAATGAGAGAGAGGGCCAAGCTCCTCGCACGGATCATGGATGGGGCGGTTGCGCTGCAAATATCCTCGCCTTCCGGAACTGATGTTTTCATTGGCTCGGAAGGCCGGAAGGCCTTCATTGACGACGGCGATTTCAGCATGCCTGGTTCGGGCGGAAACCTGCCTGCCGGCGAAGTCTTCATATCGCCCATCGTGAAATCAGCCGAAGGGACGATCGTTTTCGATGGCTCGATTGCCGATATCGCCGGCGACATCATCATCCAGACACCAATCTCCTGCGCGGTTTCAGGCGGCTTCGTGATGAACTGCGATGGCGGCGCGGAGGCGGAGCGCCTCGAACTCGCGCTGAGAAAGGGCATGGACATGGCCTCATCCCTTGTTTCGAAAAGCGGCATGAGTCCCGAAGAAGCCCTTCGCTACGCCACGAACGCCCGGCATATCGGCGAGTTGGGCATCGGACTCAACACGGAGGCCAGGATCGCCGGCAATATGCTCGAGGATGAAAAAGTGTATGGGACCTGTCACTTCGCCATAGGATACAACTACGACGAAGATGCCCCCGCGATGATCCATCTCGATGGTCTCGTGAAGAGACCGACGATAACCGCTCTCATGCCTGATGGACGGGAAATCGGGATAATGAGAAATGGCGACCTATTTTCATTCTGAGTATGAATAAGCTATACTCCCCTTCATGGAAAAGAGCAAAGCTTCACACTGGGCGGACCAAACCGCCGAAAAGATAATCGCCGAATGGGGCGATAGGGATACCTACACCTGCGCTTCAGGCATCACTCCTTCCGGGACTGTCCACGTCGGCAACTTCAGGGAGATGATCTCGGTGGAACTCGTCGTCCGCGCCCTGCGCGATCGAGGAAAGAAAGTCCGCTTCATCTACAGCTGGGACGATTACGACGTTTTCAGGAAAGTACCTCTCAATATGCCTCAGCCCGAAATGCTCGAGAAATATCTCCGCTTCCCGATCACAATGGTACCCGATCCATGGGGAAGGGATGAGTCATACGCCCGCCACCACGAAGTCGATGTGGAATCCGTGCTGCCGACGGTCGGGATTTTCCCGGAATTCCTCTATCAGGCAAACCGCTATCGCTCCGGAATGTATGCCGAGGGCATGAGGCGGGCCCTCGAGATGCGCGAGCACCTGAAGACAATACTCGACAAGTACCGCGACGATGATCA
>Ga0172379_10003291_pt1 | contig 26111 bp, 29 predicted proteins | sample GrowelOW334metaG_FD_119756 | JGI IMG/M metagenome (GOLD analysis project Ga0172379, IMG submission 119756) | Groundwater microbial communities from an aquifer near a municipal landfill in Southern Ontario, Canada - Groundwater well OW334 metaG | ecosystem: Environmental > Aquatic > Deep...
ACCTTTAACTTTTGAATTTTGATTATGCCTATTCGTTCTAAACAATTTATTCTACCCTTTTCTAAAATAACCATTAAAGACGTTCCTTTAGTGGGAGGGAAAAATGCTTCTTTGGGGGAAATGTATCAGAAACTTACTCCCCAAGGTGTGCGCGTGCCGGCTGGTTTTGCTATTACAGCTTATGCTTATAGATATTTACTTAAAAAAGCTGGTATTGAACAGCAGATCCGTAAAATTTTACGAGGCCTAGATACCAACAATATGAAAGATCTGGCTGCACGTGGGGCAGCTGTGCGGCAGGCTATTATGGAGGCCAAATTTCCACCTGAATTAGAAAAGGCTATAGTGCTTGAGTATCGCAAACTTTGTCAGCAATTCAAAACTAAGGCAGTGGATGTGGCTGTACGTTCTTCAGCCACAGCTGAAGATCTGCCCGACGCTTCTTTTGCTGGGCAGCAGGAATCTTATTTGGATATTAAGGGTGACAAAGAGCTTATCTTGGCTTGTAAAAAATGTTTTTCCTCTCTCTTCACCAATAGAGCCATTTCTTATCGGGTAGATAGAAAATTTGATCATTTTAAAATAGGTCTTTCCATAGCTGTGCAGAAAATGGTGCGCTCGGATAAGGCTTGCTCTGGCGTGATGTTTACTATTGATACGGAATCTGGTTTCCGAGACATGGTGCTTATTAATGGTTCTTGGGGTTTGGGTGAGTATATTGTAAAAGGTGTGGTGACTCCAGACGAGTATTATGTATTCAAACCAACTTTCAAATTAGGCTATGAAGCGATAGTTAGTCAGCGCTTAGGGTCCAAAGAAAAAAAATTAATATATTCTTCCAATTTAGAGCAGCCTACTAAAAATGTAATAGTGCCAGTAGCTGAAAGACAAAAATATTGTCTTAACAAAAAAGAGGTTTTGCAATTGGCTAAGTGGGGGATAGAAATAGAGGATCATTACAAAAGGCCAATGGATATAGAATGGGCCAAAGATGGCGTGTCGGGTGAGCTTTATATAGTTCAAGCTAGACCGGAGACTGTAGAAGCGGTGAAATCAGTACAAGTTTTGGAAAGATATAAGCTTAAAAAACAAGGAAAGGTTTTGGTGACTGGTGCAGCCGTGGGAGCTAAAATAGGTCAAGGTTTGGTAAATGTTATTAAGTCAGTAAAAGAGATAAGCAAATTTAAACCTGGTAGTGTTTTGGTAACAGAAATGACTGACCCAGATTGGGAGCCAGTTATGAAACAGGCTGCTGCTATTGTTACTAATGCGGGGGGGCGTACTTGTCATGCCGCCATTGTGTCGCGTGAACTGGGCATCCCTTGTATTGTAGGTACTGTTAATGGGACTAAAGTTTTAAAGAACGGTCAAAAAATTACAGTAGCTTGTTCCGAGGGAGAACTGGGACATGTTTATGAAGGTTTATTGCCTTTTGAAGTGGTTAAAACAGATTTACGAAAATTCTCTCGCCCGAAAACCAAAATAATGATGAATATTGGTGAACCGCAGCAAGCCTTAACCTTGTCTCATATACCTAATGATGGGGTTGGTTTGGCTAGGGAAGAATTTATTATCAATGAGGCTATTAAGGCTCACCCTCTAGCTTTGTTGAATTTTAATACTCTAAAAGACGCTTCGGCTAAAGCCAAGATTGCCAAATTGACAGTGGGGTATAAAAATAAAGCGGACTTTTTTGTGGATAAGCTGGCTCAAGGCGTGGCCTTAATTGCTGCTGGGTTTTACCCTAAAGATGTTATCGTAAGGTTGTCTGATTTTAAAACTAATGAATATGCTAATTTAGTTGGTGGTAAGGATTTTGAACCTAAGGAGGAGAATCCTATGATTGGTTGGCGTGGGGCTTCACGTTATTATGATCCTAAATATGAAGCCGCTTTTCGTTTGGAATGTCGAGCCTTTAAAAAAGCTCGTGACTTGTGGGGTTTAACCAACATTAAAATTATGGTGCCATTTTGTCGCACCATTGAAGAAGGGCAGATGGTGCTAAAAGTGATGGCTAGTGAAGGCTTGGTTCGAGGTAAGAATGGTTTAGAAGTGTATATGATGTGTGAAATTCCAGCTAATGTTATTTTGGCTGAAAAATTTACTAAAATATTTGATGGCTTTTCTATTGGTTCTAATGATTTAACTCAGCTGACTTTGGGTATTGATAGGGATTCTGGTATTTTGAAAATAGCAGGTACAGGCAATGAGAAGAATGAAGCAGTAAAAAGTCTGATTAGTCAGGTTATTAAGATAGCTAAGGCTAATAAATGTAAAATTGGTATTTGTGGACAAGGTCCATCGGATTTTCCAGATTTTGCTGAATTTTTGGTACGTGAAGGTATAGATTCTATTTCACTTAACCCTGATACAGTACTAGCTACCACTGTGAGAATTGTGAAATTAGAAAAGAGTTTAAAAGGGCGCAAAGGTAAGAGATAAACAAGAGTGGTTGGTTTTATTGAATATACCCCCAGCCTATTTATAAGGCTGGGGGTATATTTGAGTGTAGACTTGACTAAATTTTTTATTTATGCTTAACTTAACAAAAGTTTTTAAAATATAAATAAACAAAAAATAAAAATCCAAGAAAGGAATTTAACATAAATGAAGCAAAATAAAATTGTTTGTCTTGTTTTTAATTCAGCCACTATAATTTCACCTATTCAGGAGAGAAAATAATCATGCAAAGGGATGTTCTTAGTATTATTTCAACCATAAAAGCCGAGTGTGGAATTCCACCCAACCAAAATGCCATTGCTTGCAGTATCGACGGGAATGGATTCACATTGAGAATTCCACAAACCCTTATTGTTAGGGATGGTGAATACAAATTACGACCAACAGTGGTACTTAAACAGAAAGGTCCTGTTTATCGTTTTTTTGCTGAGGATTCGAATCATTTGATTCGGACAGCGGTTGAATTAATGACAAACAACAATTAAGGTGTTTTAATGAATGGAAAAGATGTAAAAATAAAACTTGATGTTGAGAATAATTCTACGCATCAAGAAATTTCCGATGCACTAAAGGGCTTTACCTTCTCGGTTTATAAAAAACAGACTAGTGGGTCCTATGCACTTTTGCCAGAATGTTTATACCCTACGGCTAGAGAAGTCGCAAAAAAATATAAGAATGCGAGGTCATATAATGAAGGGTCCACAAAGAAGAAAAAAGGTCCTTTTCAAGTGAAAAAGGCGAATGGCTCTGGCGAAAAGATGTTTGTTAAAGTCAGCGCTTCTGATATGGCGGATTTGAAATTGGGCTTGGTTAGTATAGGCCGAGAAATAAAGCGCCGGAATTCTCAAAAACGGTGCGAAAAGTAACATCACAAACACCGTCGTTAGATTTTGAAAGGTTTTTGGCTGGAACAGCAGAAACCTTTCTTTTTTTATGGTAAAATGGTAAAGTAAAATCCGTTAAAAGTTGATTAATTTAGAAAATTCTATACTTAGCGGAGAGGTCGCACCGGCCCGAGGCCGGCCAGCCTTGGGCTGGTAGTTAAATCAAGTATAAAGACATAAAAATATGTATTACGTATATATTTTATATAGTGAAGCAGTTAATGAGTTTTATAGAGGTTTTACATCAGATTTGAAGAAAAGATTTAATCAACATAATAAAAAACAAGTTAATTCAACCAAAAAAGGAACACCGTGGAAATTAATTTATTATGAAGCCTTTACCAATAAAACTGATGCTTTAAGAGAGGAGTTATTTTTAAAATCTGGTAAAGGCAAAGAGAGAATAAAATATTTATTAAGAAATAGTATATAATTTATAATATTGTGGAGAGGTCGCATAGTGGTCTAGTGCGCTTGCTTGGAGAGCAAGTGTACCGCAAGGTACCGGGGGTTCGAATCCCCCCCTCTCCGCCAGTAAAATTGTTAAATGTGATCTACTGATTTAAATAACTCAGTAAATAAATATGAAAAAATTATATCTTGATTCATTATATGAGTATCCCAAAAAGGAAGTTTATATTTTAGCTAACAAATTAGGAAGGAGATTAGTTGATTTTTTGGGAAAAGAAATTTTTTGTTTACTTCTTGATAGTAAAATTTTGTTAGCAACTTTTAAGATTAAAAGATTGCCATGCTTTTCTGATGACACTTATAAATTACACGCTGCGGCTAAGGCTTTAGAAGGATATTTAAGAAAAGTAATAGAGGGTAAAAAATTGCAAGAGTTTAAAGACGATACTATTGGAAATGTTTTTGGTAAAAAAGATAAAGAAGTGCGAAAAAAAATTAAAGATAAAAAATTAATAGCTAAAACAAAGGCAGTTTGGGATTTTTGCAGAAACGATATAATGCACTATTCTTCAAGTCAATCACATCAACCACTTGAAATGTATGATAGGTATAAAGAGATCGTTGAAATTATACCCCTTCTTTTTAAAGATTTTTATGGAAGAACTGAACCAGATGAGGAAATAAAGAAAAATTATAAAAAATATGTTAGATTTAAGAGATTAAAGTAGTTTAATTATTTGATTTATCCCCTAAGCTTTATTGAGATGGATATCAATAATCAATATTATACAAAGTAACTCTTAGAAGGTTTCATAAATAATATAATTATATAAATTTTATAAATGCCTAACGAAGTAGAACAAATAAAATCGCGGCTGGATGTGGTGGATGTGGTTTCAGAATATGTGAAGCTCAAACAAGCCGGACAGAATTGGAAAGGGTTGTGCCCATTTCACAATGAAAAAACCCCGTCTTTTATGGTACACAAAGAAAAACAGATTTGGCATTGCTTTGGTTGTGGGGTAGGCGGTGATATTTTTGAATTTATACAGAAAATAGAAAATGTGGATTTCCCTGAAGCTTTAGAATTATTAGCTCGTAAAGCTGGCGTTACCCTAGAATCACGCAACCGTTCAGCCGAAGGGGACAGTAAAAGACTTAAACTTTTTCAAATAGCAGAAGAAGCGCAGAAGTTTTTTGCTAATCAACTAAAGTCTTCACCCCAAGCTGCTGCGGCTCGTAGTTATTTAAAACAAAGGCAGCTGACTGATGAAAGTATAGATACCTTTGGTGTTGGTTATAGTTTACCTGAATGGGACAAGTTATTCGTTTTTTTAAGACAAAAAAATTATACTCCGGAAGAGATAATAGCTGCCGGCTTAGCTTTGAAAAGCGAACGGGGTCCCGGTTGGTATGATAGATTTCGTAATAGACTTATGTTTCCTATTACTGATGTACAAGGCAGGGTGGTTGGTTTTGGTGGTAGAATTTTGGATACGCAAAATTTCCAAGCTTCACCGATGGACAAGCAGGCCAAATATATAAATTCTCCCCAAGGAGCTATTTATAATAAAAGTTTGGTGGTTTATAATCTTGATCGGGCTAAACAGTATATTAAAGAAACAGGTTTTGTCGTATTAGTAGAAGGTTATATGGATGTAATAGGCAGTTGGCAGGCGGGAGTAAAAAATGTGGCAGCGACTTCGGGCACAGCTTTAACTACCGAACAAATTAAGTTACTCAAACGTTATACTAATGATATTCGTTTGGCTTTTGATGCAGATTTGGCTGGCAAGAGTGCTTCCGAGCGGGGCGTGGATTTGGCTTTGCAGGCCGAATTAGAAGTAAAGATAATTTCTTTGCCTTATGGTAAGGATCCAGATGAATGCGCTAAAAAAGATCCGGCTTTGTGGAAACAGGCGGTTGAACAAGCCTTGCCCATAGGCGATCATGCTTTTAAAACAGTACTAGCTGAAACTGATGTTAATACCCGAGAAGGCAAAAAAGAGGCAGCTCGTAAATTACTTGCCGCCATTGCCAAATTACCTGACCCAGTAGAAAGAGATTACTATATTAAGCGTTTAGCTCAAGAATTACACACAGAAGAGAAAGCTATAAGAGAAAAATTGATGAACATTAGTCCATCTACACCTTCTAATAATCCAACGGCCGTAACTACACCACAACTAACAACTAATATTGATAGGCACCATCTTTTATCTGAACGTTTGTTAGTATTAGCTTTCCGTTCAGTTGAGCCTTGGGCGCAGATTATAGAAAACATTGAGCCAGAATTTATAGCTCCAGGTTTATCTCAAGACCTTTACAAAAGAGTAATTATATTTTATAATGAGCATCAGAACTTCAACCATGACGAGTTTCAAGCCGAACTTAGTTATGAACCAGAATTAAATCATTACGTTGGCACCTTGTTAATTCAAGGAGAGCGTGATTTTGTCGATTTTGATCAGGAGTCTATTACTAGTGAAGTGCGGGTGATTAGTCGTGAATTAAAGGCACATCATTTAAATAATAAACGTAAGTCTATAAGTGTAGCTATTCAGCAAGCCGAACGTGCTGGTCAGCAAGTTACACCGGAGATGTTAGAAGAATTTGCTAGTATTACTCGAGCTTTAACTGAATTAAATTACTAAAATTTATTATGGCCCACAAAGCCCATACTACTAAAAAGAAGTCTAAAGTTAAGAAAGTAAAAAAAATAACCCCCAAGCGTAAGGTGGGTCGTGTGGTTGCGCACGGTAAGGGGAAAAAGGTTAAAGTTTTAAAGCATAAAACTAAGGTTAAAGTTGCCCCACAGCTTAAGTATTCAATTGAGAGAATAAATAAGTTAATAGACAAGGGCAGGACTCGTGGTTTTGTTACAGAAAATGAAATTATGGATACCTTCCCTGAAGTGGAAGAGGCGGTAGGTGTTTATGATGAATTTTTAGATGAGTTAGAAAGACAAGGTGTTCAATTAGTGGAGACTGAAGATAGTATTTTGGATCTTACACAAAATAAAGACCAAATTTTAGAAAAAGCTGGAGTATCAAATGATAAAAAACCTTATGATCTGAGTGAAATTTCAGCCGATTCTATTCAAATGTATTTAAGAGAAATTGGTAAAGTGCCCCTACTTACACCAGATGAAGAAATTTCTTTGGCCAAGCGTAAAGAAAGAGGAGACCAAGATGCCACTAGACGTTTGATTGAAGCCAACTTACGCTTGGTGGTTTCTATTGCTAAGAAATTTACTGGCAAGTCTTTGTCCTTACTTGATTTGATTCAAGAGGGTAATATTGGTATGTTTCGGGCGGTAGAGAAATTTGATTATCGTAAAGGATATAAATTTTCTACTTATGCTACCTGGTGGATTAGGCAGGCTATTACACGCGCTTTGGCTGATCAGTCGCGCACTATTCGTATTCCAGTGCATATGGTAGAAACCATTAACCGTTTTCAGCAAGTGGAGAGACAGCTTATTCAAGATTTAGGTCGCGAGCCATTGCCCGAAGAAATAGCCGCTGAAATGGGTGAGCCTATAGAAAAAATTCATCATATTATTAAAATTTCTCAAGAAACAGTATCTTTAGAAACTTCAGTAGGTGATGATAATGACGACGACTCAACTTTGGGAGACTTTATAGAAGATATCAAAACTATTGCACCAGATCGAGTGGCAGCTATGCAACTGTTACGCGATCACGTCAAAGAAATAGTTAAAGATCTTTCGCCTAGAGAACAAAAAATATTAGAAATGCGTTTTGGATTACATGATGGTGTGTCTCATACTTTGGAAGAGGTGGGGCAGGAATTTGGCGTAACTCGTGAACGTATTAGACAGATTGAGGCTAAGGCGCTGGAAAAGATTCAACAGAGTATTGGTATGAAAAAATTACATGATTATTAATTAATAACAATTAATTTTTAACTTCCGAAGTTTATTATGCAGAAAAAAGATTTACTCAAAGAGGTAATTGAACATATTGATTTTAAGAAAATAGACGCCTCGTACCTTATTCCAGCGATGAGTAAAATGTCATTCTCGTCACGTGATTTAGCGCGAGCGGCTGATATTTATTTAAAAATGCTTAAAGAAAAAGAATCCACTGTATTTTTATCTTTGGCTGGTTCTACCAGTGCGGCTGGTTGTATGCAAGTATATGTTGATTTAGTAAAGAATCATATGGTAGACGCGATAATCTCTACTGGGGCATCTATTGTGGATATGGATTTTTTTGAGGCCTTGGGCTTTAATCATTATAAAGGTACGCCGTTTGTAGATGACAATGTTTTACGCGAACTACATGTGGATCGTATTTATGATACTTTTATTGACGAAGATGAGCTTAAGGAATGTGATTCTACTATTGCTAAGTTAGCCGATGGTTTAGAGACTAAGCCTTATTCTTCACGTGAATTCATTCGCGAAATGGGTAAATTTTTGACAAATGGAGGCGCTAAAAAGAAAGATTCGTTGGTGCAGGTAGCTTATGAAGAAGGTGTGCCGATATTCTGTCCAGCTTTTTCTGATTCCAGTGCTGGATTTGGTTTAGTGTATCATCAATATCACCATCCCGATAAGCATATGTCTATTGATTCGGTTAAGGATTTCTTAGAATTAACCAAGATCAAAATGGCCGCACCGACTAGCGGTTTGCTTATGATAGGTGGCGGGGTGCCAAAGAATTTTATTCAAGACACAGTGGTGGCAGCTGAAGTTTTGGGAGTGGAAGTACCAATGCATAAATATGCTGTGCAAATTACAGTAGCCGATGTGCGTGATGGTGCCTGCTCTAGCTCTACCTTAAAAGAAGCTAGTTCTTGGGGTAAAGTAGAAACCACTTATGAGCAAATGGTGTATGCCGAAGCTACTATGGTGTTACCTTTAATAGCTGCTCACGCTTATCAAAATGGCGGTGGTCAGGGGCGTTCAGCTAAACGTTGGGCTGATTTTTTAGATAAAAAATAGTTTTTACTATTAATGAAAATAATATGACTACTAATGCAAAAACCAGTCCGAGAGACGTTTTTATGCAATTGTTGTCTATAGTTACGCTGTATTTATCAGCTTTTGGTTTTGGCGGTTTATTGTTTCAATATATTAATATTTATTGGCCAGATATTCTAACAGCTGATTATTATCAGGTGTCAAATTATTATAGTGGACTTCGTGGCGCTTTAGCTACTTTGATTATTGTATTTCCGGTTTATATTTGGACTAACTGGTTTTTAACTAAGGAAGAAATTAAGGTTCCAGAAAAGTTAGAATTACGTACTCGTAAATGGTTGCTTTATTTTACTGTATTTGCCTCAGCCGGGGTGATTATAGGGGATTTAATTTCTTTAATTTATAATTTTTTACAAGGTGAGCTGACTACTAGGTTTATTTTAAAGATATTGGTTATATTAATTATAGCTGCTGCAATTTTTGGTTATTATTTATGGGTGTTGCGCAAGGATAATAGCATTAGTATCAGCTTGGGAATGAAAATTTTTGTTTGGTCGGTTATAGCGGTTGTAGGAGTTGCGATAGTTACTGGTTTTTTTGTAGCTGGTTCACCTCAAGTAGAGCGTTTGCGTAAATTGGATCAACGGCGAGTAGATGATTTACAGAATATCCAAAGTCAGATTATTTTCTTTTGGCAGCAAAAACAAGTGTTGCCTAGCTCGCTGGATGATTTACGGGATAGTATTTCTGGCTATCTGCCGCCACAAGATCCAGAGACTAGAGCAGTTTATGGTTATACTAAAACAGGTGATTTAAAGTTTAAGCTTTGCGCAGATTTTAAAACAGAGGTAGGTCCGAATTCGGTCACGACACCCATTGTGTCTGGTCCAATTGGACAACCAATCGGCAAGTCAATGGGTAGTGACAACTGGCAGCATGCTAAAGGTTTGGTGTGTTTTGATAGAACTATTGATCCTGTAATCTGGAAGCCAATTAAATAGATTTGTTGGATTAGTATATAGCCTCTCCTAAGTAAGTAGGGGCTATATGTTGTAGTCTTGCCAGTATTTTTTAAATAGTTTAGTATACTAGGGCGCTCTTAGTAGAGCGTTAACAAGTACGTACCTTAATTACTTGTAATATTCCGGGGTAGCTCAGCGGTAGAGCAGAGGACTGTGAACACATTTTTCTGATATACTTAATTAGTATTTCAGTATAACGCAGCTCTCAAAAGAAATTTTGAGATGAACTCATTGGGATAACGGTGAAGGCTAAGGCGAAAGCTATGCTAATACCGTGGGAACCTCCATTATTGTATAGTGGAGGGCGCCGTAGAGACTAGATACCGATGCACCTAAGGTTGTATATCAACTAAGGTGAAGATATAGTCCACGCTTTAGAGAAATCTAAGGATAAGTGTAATCCTTTGGTCGTGGGTTCGATCCCCACCCCCGGAGCCAAAGAAAAAATCGTGAGTTCGTGCTCGCGATTTTTTCTTTTGTTTTGATCAAAGTGGAGGAGGATCCCCACCCCTGTAGTAAAATTTTAAATCATGGTAGGAGTTATAATTTTTTGATATAATAATATAATGATTAATATTTTCAAAAAATTAAAGGAGCTCAATTTTCCAAAAGGAGAATATGTAGTAGTAGGTGGCGCAATGGCAGCACACGGTATTAGAGAGGCACATGATTTGGATATATTAGTTACCCCCAATCTTTATAAATTATTGTTGGAACAAGGATATAAATCTTGTATCTGTAAACAATGTATACAACTTGGTAGATTAATGCTCAAGAAGGATAAAGTAGATATTCTACCGGGTTTTATGTTTAATAATTATATTGGTGATATAAAAAAGCTTATAAAAAATGCAGATTTAATAAAAGGTTATCCTTTTATTAAATTGACAGAACTAATAAAATTTAAAAGTGAAATGGCCAGACCTAAAGATTTAGAAGATATAAGATTAATGAAAGAATATCTAAGAAAAAAAAGGTATTAAATTCTGTTTACGTATTTTTTGTATTGACTAAGTTTTATCACTATTAGTAATATTTTTTCGGACATACTTTCAAGTAATCCTAACTCACTTTCAATTTGTCTCTAATTAAGAGTTCAGAATTCGTTCAATGGGTATAGTCAAAGAAAAAGTCGTGAGTATAAGCTCGCGATTTTTCTTTTGTTTTTGGTTGATATAATTGTCGAAATGTTTATGGGATAAATAAGTAATATTATCTCTGTAAGATATAAGGCTATTGTAACGTTTTATATAATATGAAAGCCGCTGTAAGCGGCGTCGACTATCATTAATTATATAAAATATGCCAAATTTACAAACCTTAGCTCAATTTTACAAGCGTCCTTTAGTGTATGTAGTAGCATGTATAGTTGTTGTTTTAGTATTATCAGCTGGAGCAGCTCTAGCTTCGCAAGATTTATTGCCAGGCGATACACTCTATCCCCTTAAACAATTGACAGAAAAAGTTAAGTTGGCGTTGGTATCACCAGAAGAATCTAAAACTAAAGCAGATAATATTCAAGCTAACGAACAGTTAGGTGAGTCTGTGCCTAATTCTACTACCAAAGATGATGATAGTAATAAAGAGGAAGAAAATAATAATCAGTCGGAACACAATAAATCTAATAAGTCAGATAATTTACTGTCCATTGATTCAAAAATTAACCCCAGTAATATTAGTGGTGATGATGACAGAGAAAATAGCAGCGAAGACGAAGATGGCGAAGAGGATGATGATCAAATTTCAGTCATAAATTCTTCTCCTACACCAGCGCCTGCACCTACGCCAGCTCCTAATACAGCGCCAACGCCTACCCCTACAGGTTATACTATAGCTCAAGTGAAAATGCATGCCACTGCAACGAGTTGTTGGTCAGTAGTTAACAATAGTGTGTATAATTTAACGTCTTGGATTTCTGCTCACCCTGGTGGGTCGCAAGCCATCTTGAGTCTTTGTGGGGCTGATGGCTCAGCAGCTTTTAATGCTCAGCATGGTGGGCAAACTAAGGCCACTAATGCTCTGGCATCTTTCCGTATTGGCGCACTTATAAAATAATAACTTGATTTACGGCTTAATTAGAATATACTAAATTCATGAACATAAATTATCGTCTATTATTTATAGGGTGTGCTATGTTAGTTACACTAGTGGGCGCTGGTTGCACGTTAAATACGTCTACCAATAATAATCCTGTTATAAACAATGAGCCAGTCACCGTGGTGGATACTCTCAATCTAAGCAATCAAGGTTTAACACAGTTGCCTAATTTTGTGTTAACTAAAATTAAACTACAAGAATTAAATATTTCTCATAATAATTTGACAGGGGCCTTACCAGCCGAGATACGGCAGTTGCGGAATTTGCGTAAATTAAATATCAGTTACAACCAAATGACTGGGTTGCCAGCTGAGATTGGGCAACTCACAGATCTTAGTGAGCTTAATTTGTCATATAACCGTTTGACTGGTTTACCGTATGAGTTGGGTAATCTTAAGAATCTCAAGACCCTTGTTCTGACTGGTAATGATTATTCAACCCTAGACCTTGATGTAATTCTTAAAAGTTTGCCTAATTTGAAAGTGATTAAGTAAATATTATTAAAATGTAACTATATAGGGTAGAATATAAAATATTTTAATTAAATAGTGCAGCCCTTGACATTTTTACCATCTTATACTATACTTTAACAACAAAATTATTTATATGTAGAAATGTCGTCGAGTTTCAAGAGTATAACTAAATTGTTAATTGTATTATTAATATAAATTTATGAACGGTGTTATAAAGAAAAAGACTGACAAGGGTTTTGGTTTCATTACCCCCGACGGTCAAGCTAAGGATTTGTTCTTTCATAGTAATTCTTTGGTAGGTATCACTTTTGATGAAATCAAAGAAGGCGACAAAGTCTCCTTTGATTCAGAAGAGTCACCTAAAGGAATGAATGCAGTCAATGTACAGAAAGTATAATATTCTTCAAAAAATCTCCCGATGGTTATCGGGGGATTTTTTGTTCCTTAGTCGTCTATCTTTTGCCGTTCCTTTCTGCTAAGCTTACCTTATGTTACAGCCACAAAATAATAGTTTTCATGGATTAGGTATCGCACCCAAACTGCTTGATATTCTAACTAAGAATCAATACACCACACCCACTCCTATCCAACAGCAATCTATTCCCTATGCCCTGGAGGGCAAGGATCTTATGGGTATTGCTCAAACTGGCACTGGCAAGACCTTGGCCTTTGGCATTCCCATGCTTCAGCGTTTGGCTCAAAACAAGGGTCTGGGCTTGATTATCGTTCCAACTCGCGAATTGGCTTTACAGGTTGAAGAAGCAATCCAAAAGATTGGACGACAATTGGGATTAAAGACAGCTGTTCTCATCGGCGGTGAACCAATTTTTCGGCAAATTAAATATATTCGCATGAACCCACACATTTTGGTGGCCACTCCAGGTCGGTTGATAGATCATCTTGAACAAAAAACAGTCAAACTTGATACTGTAAAAATTCTTGTTTTGGATGAAGCTGATCGAATGCTTGATATGGGATTTGCTCCTCAAATAAATAAAATTTTAGCCAAGGTTCCTAAAGATAAGCAAACTATGCTTTTTTCGGCGACTATGCCTCAAGCCATAGTGACCATAGCCGCTAAACATATGAAGCTTCCCATCCGCGTTGAGGTGGCACCTTCCGGTACTACGGTGGAAGATATTACACAGGAGTTGTTTGTAGTTGATAAACTTAATAAGGTTAATTTACTCGGTAAAATTTTGTCTGAATATCGAGGTAGTGTTTTGGTGTTTACGAGAACGAAATATGAAGCCAAAAAGGTTGCCAGTAATGTTCGTGAAATGGGGCATAGTGCTTCGGAGATACATTCCAATCGTTCGCTTCCCCAACGTCGTGAGGCACTACAAGGTTTTCGACTTGGCAAATACCGAGTTTTAGTCGCTACTGATATTGCCGCTCGCGGTATTGATGTGTCGGGTATTGAGTTAGTTATTAACTATGATCTGCCAGATAATCCAGAAGACTACGTACATCGTATTGGTAGAACTGGTCGGGCTGGGTTGGTTGGCCACGCCATTTCATTTGTTGCCCCACATCAACGTATGGAAGTTCAAAATATTGAACGTTTGATTCGCAAAAGTTTACCTATTTCAAAAATGTCTAATTTGCCAGTTGTACGTATAACTTCTAGATCGGATAACTTCAACAAGAGACCGCAAGCTCGTCAGCGACCAAAGTTTGCACAGAGAAATAGTCGTCAACGCAAAGCCCCCAAATATTATTAGCTAGGTTATAGTAGAATTGTGAAAGATATAGTTAACAATGCCGTATTATAATATAGGGGATAACTGAAAAATTATGGAGGAGATAAATTCATTTGAACAAAAAACTGACCAAGATTTGGTGCGTTTGTCTTTGCTCAGTAGTTCATCTTATAAGTTGATAATTGATAAATATCGTCAGCCTTTACTAAGATATATTTTTCGCTTAGGTTGTAAAACCAAAGATGATGCTGAAGATGTTTTGCAAGAAACTTTTATCAAAGTATATTTGAATTTAAATGATTATGATCCGCAGATGAAGTTTTCTTCTTGGCTTTATCGCATTGCTCATAATGAGACAATGAATTTTTTTCGTAAAGTCAAAATCACCCCCCAAGTAGCACAATCAGAAGGGGAAGAAATGTTGATGGAATTAGTCAGCGACGGCGAAGATCTTTCTGAAGTTGTAGGAAAAAATATAGAAATTGAAACTATTCGCAAAATTATTAATACGTTGGATAGCAAGTATAAGGACGTTTTAATTTTGAAATATATGGAGGAAAAAAGTTATGAAGAAATATCCGATATTTTAAAAAAACCTTCCGGAACAGTGGCTACTTTATTAAATAGGGCTAAGGTGGTTCTCAAAAATGAATTACTCAAATATAATATTAATTAAGACACCTATGGATAATGAAAATTTTTCTAGTAATATAATCAATAAAATCCAATCAGATCATTTAGTTCCCAAACCAAGCTGGGAATTTAAGGTGAAGAGTTATTTATTGTGGACTTTGCTGGTAATTGTAACTCTATTTGGCAGTTTGGCCGTGGCTACCATTATTTTTATGATTACTGATTACGATTGGGATGTTTTTGAATATTTAGATCGAGGATTAATTGAGCATATTTTTATTGCTATACCTTATTTGTGGCTATTAATTTTAATTTTCTTTATAGTATTAGCTCGTTATGTTTTTAGAGAAACCAAACGAGGTTATAAGTTTGAAATTTATAAAATTATCAGTGTTAGTTTATTGGGTAGTATTTTAATTGGTGGTTGCTTTTACGCCCTGGGCATTGATTCGGAAATTCATGAATTTTTCGCTTATCGAGTGCCATTTTATGAAAAGTTAGTTCAGACTAAAAATGATATTTGGATTTATCCAGATCAAGGTTTGTTATCTGGTATAGTGTTAGTTAATAATAAAGACGCTAGTTTTGTTTTACGTGATTTTCGGGGCAATGAATGGTTAATACAGAGAAATGATGACACAGAGTATCAAGGCAATATTAGGGTAGGTCCGGGTGAGGAATTAAAATTAATAGGTAAAAAGACTTCTGATGGTGTTTTTTCCACTCAGATAATTCGGTCTTGGTATAATAGGTAGTTGAAAGAATATTTAATTTGTTAACGTATTAATAAGTGTAAAGGTCAAAATTAATATCATTATTTACACTTATTTTTATGCATTATATTAGAGATACAAATTAGTGACTAACCTAAACAATTAAATATAGCTTTTACCCGCCCTGGTCAGGCGGGTTTTTATTTTTAATAAAGTGAAAGAAATAGTGACTTTCAAGAGTATTAATTAGTGAAAGGTCGTAAATATTTGAACTAATTATAATTATTAAATATATATAATATGCGAAATAAATTATTGTTCTCTTTATTGGTTTTGCCGTTAGGTTTTATTATACTCTCTGGTGTTGCTCAGGCTAAAAGCACCTCCTCTAATAAAATAGCCTCCTATGGTCGGGGCGTACACCAGGGAGTTTCAGGTAAGGAAGTTTCCTATAGTAGTAAATTAAGTAAATTGACTCCTGAACAACGACAGCAAATTCAACAGGCTATGGATAAATTAAAGCTGGACAAGCAAAAATTAATGCAAGATAAAAAGGATTACAAGAAAAATCCTTCGGACGCATTAAAGCAGGCTATCGTGACTGATCAGGCTACTATTAAACAAGACAAGGCTGATTTGAAAAGTTTAAAGAAACAGTTTGGCTTAATTTAATTGATAAATAATTAAGAATAAGCCTTGAGAATTAAGGCGGATTAATAACCAAAGACCTCCATAAGGAGGTTTTTGTGTTTACTGTATAGTAGTGTAGAATAAAGCTGTATTATGTCTTGGTTTGTTTACGCCATCAGCTCGGCTTTGCTGGTCGCACTAGCTTCGATGGTTGAAAAAAAAGTGCTTATTCGTGAACATGCTGCTGAATTAACAGCGACTTTGGGTTTGATTGGTTTTTTATTGGCTCTACCATTCTTTTGGTTTATTGATTATAAGAATTTGAGTTTAACGCCACTGGTGGTTTTGTTTTTTACCTCTTCTTTAGGGTTAGCAGGTTATTTATTAGTGGCTAAGGCCATGCGGCATATGGATTTGAGTGAGGTTTCACCTTTTTTAGTATTTAGTCCAGCCTTAACATCTTTATTAGCCTGGTTGTTTTTAGGAGAGGTTTTAAGTTTTACGCAAATAATAGGTATTGTTTTGTTATTATTGGGCGCTTATGTTTTAGAAACAGCGCCAGGTAGGAGTTTGTTAGCTCCTTTTAGGGCTTTTAAAATATCTTCTGGCATTCATTTACTTTTGTTATCCCAATTACTTTATTCTGTGGCTGCTTTTTTTGACCGAGTGCTACTAGCTAAGTGGCATATGCCGACGGTGACTTATTTGGGTTTCGTTCATTTATTTTTAGCCTTACAATCCTTTATTATATTGGCTCTATTTTATAATGGCTATCGCGGTATCAAGCATGGTTTGAAAGTGGCTGGCTGGCCTATAGCATTAGTAGCAATACTAGCTTTAGGATATCGTTTTGCCCTAGTGAAAGCAGTGCAAGTGGCCTTTGTGGGTTTGGCTGTGGCAGTGAAACGTTTGTCCATTTTATTTAGTACTATTGTTGGTGGTAATATATTTCATGAACGCAATTTGTTACGTCGTACGGTGGCCTCTTTTATTATGATTGGGGGAGCCATTTTAATAGCTATAGCTTAGTTTATGTGGGGATTTAATTCTTTGGAGTGGAATATTTTAAAACGACTGAATACTCCAGCTAAAGTTCAGGATTTTTTGGAAACTATACCAGCTAATTTTGAAAAAGGTGGGGAAACTTGTTTGTCACCTCGTCGAGTTTTACGTGAGTGGCGCGCGCATTGCATGGAGGGAGCTATGTTAGCGGCAGTGGCTTTGCGGGTGCAAGGTTTTAAACCTTTGGTAATAGACTTAAAATCAAATCCGCAGGATGATGATCATGTGGTGGCAGTATTTAAATTACGCGGGTGTTGGGGAGCGATTAGTAAAACTAACCATGCCGTACTTAGATATCGCGAACCAATTTATCGCAGTCTGAGAGAATTAGTGATGTCTTATTGGCATGAATATTTTACTAATGATGGTGTAAAAACCCTAAGAAGCTATTCTCGTCCTTTGAATCTAGCTCGTTTTGATAAAAAAAGTTGGATGATTTCCGAACAAGATTTGTGGTACATACCAAGTTTTTTAGACAAAATGCCTCACGTTTCAATATTGACTCCGGTTATGATAAAAAATTTGCGTTTAGCTGATAAAATAGAAAGACAAGTAGGAAAAATTATTCAATATAAACGTTAAAAAATCCCTCAATTGTTAATTGGAGGATTTTTTAGTGGCCACTAAATTTGTTAGTTTAAACCAACATTAACCACAGGGCTGTAAAAATCAACACTTGAATGAAAATGCCATATTGCCAGTGCATTTTATGACGCGCTGGATTGTGAATAGAACTATGAAAGTTATAGTACCAGCGTAAAGCTCGGAAAGGAATTAATAAATATATACCCCACAACAAATCTGGTAATATAGCTCCAGCTAAGCTGGCTAAAACTATGGTCGTATTTGCTGCTGGGGTAGTAGCTATATAAATAAGAGTGAAAAATACTAAAATAATTCCATCAATAGTTGTGGCACCCACTAATCTTTTAATAGCATGCCAACGAGTAAGTAAGCCGTGTCCTACATGTTCATCGCCGTGTGGAATGGCATCTAGAATGAAATGTGATATTAGTCCTAAGAAAAAAGCGACTATAGGATTGGCTGTGTAGGTTGCTAGCCAAAGTCCGGCTGCCGCATGAACAGTTAGGTACATAAATAATAAAGTTAGAAATAAGGGTTAGGTTTGACTAGATTCATATTAACATTTTTTATAAGTAAAATAAATCCCGACCTGTTTATTAACAGACATCGGGATTTATTAAGTTTACCTTGTTAAATTACATGGTTGTCTTGCAACAGTCTTTGCACATTTTGCAATGGGTAGCTGCTTCATAAATAGCAGATATACCAACTAAGATATAGATAACTTTAGATACTAAGGCTTCTTGCCCACCGAATAGTTGACCAATATCCCAGTTAAATAGGCCTAGTAATAGCCAATTTAAACCTCCCACAACTAATAAAGTGTAGGTTACCATGTGCAGACCCTTATATTGACCTGACATAGATTCACCTCCCCTCGGGTAAAAGATGCATTGTTTACATTATAGCACGTTAAGCCTTCAAATTGTATGGTTGGTTGAATTGACAATTATTCTTATAACCATTATGATAATTTGTGCTTGTTAGTTTTTTGGGCAAGTGGCGGAACTGGCATACGCACAGGACTCAAAATCCTGGGCCCGCAAGGGATTGAGGGTTCGACTCCCTCCTTGCCCACCATGAAGTACATACTCGCCTTGAGGTTCGTATGACTTCATGGCACGTCCCTAAAAAGATTGTTTTATAGTTTGTATCTTGTATATAGTTTTGATTTGAGTTATTCTAAAGTGACTCATAACTGACGCGGGGTGGAGAAGTGGCATCTCGCCTGGCTCATAACCAGGAGATCGCGGGTTCAAATCCCGCCCCCGCAACCAAAAATACCTTAGCCTTTGGGCTGGGGTATTTTTGATTATAGATAAAGGATTTGAAGGGTAGTTTTAAATCATTAATTGCTTCATGTTTTAGAATACTCGGGTTCTGAAGGAGAAGCAAAGCTTATGCCAAGCATTGCTTTGCGACGGGTGAGGAAAAATCCCACCTCCGCAACCAACCTTCGCTAAGGCTTCGGTTGGCAAGCCAAGAAATTAAAAACCGTCCGCCAATTGGTGGTTGATTTTTAGATAAATAAAAAAGGAGTTGTAGAAGTAGAATTAATTACTACAACTCCCAATGTGCTTTGTGATTGATGATTATTTGTTAAACTGTATATCTTTAGGTCCAAAGCGTATTGGTAAAGTATCGCCTATGGTGGCGATGGTAATATATCCTTTTGGTCCCAGAGACAGAATTTTTACATTTGGGTCATTATTGCAATTCTCCCAAATTCTTTGCAAGCAATGGCCACATGGGGCAAGTGCTTTCTCTAATAATAACAACCCACTGATTCTTTTGGGTGGTTTGAGAATTATGAGGTTGGTGTTTTTGTGAGCTGCAGCTATAGTTATAACTTTGATTTTAGTGGGGCCTTCAGCCGCGATCATACTATCAATTGCATTTTGCTCGGCGTGTGTGGTGCCGGTGAGATTGCAGCATTCAACATTGCAGCCCGTATAGATATTATTTTTTTCACTTAATACTGCTGCCCCAACGAAGTAATTGGAATATGGCGCTTGGGCATTAAGTCTCACCCGAAGAGCTAAGTTTAATAATTGTTGTTCGTCTAATCCTAGTTCACAAAGAAGCGCGAACTGTATGTTAATTTTTTTGACTATACTCCTCATAGAAACTCCTTTTGCATGCAATATCTCAAGATTTTGAAATTTAGGTTATTTGTTATGGAATTTGTTCCGGATTTATGATTTTTGCGGGGTCGAGTTTGCTGCCGTCGGGTGGATAAAGCACAATCATCTCGCCGGTGGTTGGGCAATTCAGACATAGTCGATCACCTCCGCCGATATCTCCTCCACTCGGGCCAATGTTGCTGACCGTATAAAGATTAAGGCTGGTGCTAAAAGTGATGTTTTTATCTTCCACCCACTGTTGTGGAATTGGAGGGAAACCTTCGCCTTTTGCGTTCCAAGAGAGTCTTACTGTCAGTTTGTTATTTACGATAGCAATCGTAGAGATTTCTCCTCGGTAAATGTAGCCGTCTCTGCTATTCTGGCGTTCCATTTGTCCGCCTATAAGCCGCGTCACATCTGCTGTTGTTAGTTTCATATGATTTTTCCTATTATTTAGTTTTATTTATGTTTGTATTTACTTTAAAACGTTAGTTGTAAAGGCAATAATACACAACCGGCTCTGCGCATGTGAATTTGATTTCTTGACCTTTTTTGAACACGTGCGTCACTGCGTCGGTTGGTTGCCATGTGTCGTAACCATTTTTGAGTATCACAGTCAGACTACCCGATACGATTAGAATTGTTTCTTGTCGTTTAGCTTTTCCGAGGTTGTAGGTACCTGGCAAGATTACGCCAATACTGGCACTTTGGTTGTCTTTGGTGAGAAATTCCAGACTCTGTAACATGCCGTCTCGATAAGTATTATGTTTAATGCTGTTGTTGGTGCTCATAAACAATCTCCAATTTTGATTTATTTGTTGTGGTTTATAATTTACAATTCTCCTTTAGATACCATGAATAATATCCAAAAGAGAATTGTAAATGTTTATTAAAGAGTAGCTAAATTTAACTCTAAATAGTTTTATTTGTCAAGACCTAATTTCACCATTTCTGAAAGTTACTGGCGGCATTGACTTTAACTCAAATGTAATTTAATCTTAAGTTAATTAAAAAATAATTACATAGTTCATTACCACATTTGATCATTTCAGAAAGGATACGTTTATTATGTTTCCGCAAGCAATACCAGTCGTGTATTTAAAATTATTTTTTTGTGTCCTATTCTTTTCTTCGGGCATAGCCACTTACATCTCAATGCTCTACCAAAACGCTCGGCGTAAGGAATTACAAATACCATATCCTTGGCCCCAACCTATGGGATCTATACTCTCTACTAGTGCAGGCATTGCATTTATCTTTACACTTCTTGCTATTCTTCTGGAAATGTTGACGTGTACTGCGGTAGTAGTGTTGGTCAATCCATTAGCCTGGTTAACAGGTATAAATATTCTTATAGTAATTTTTAGCGTAATGATTCCTGTAAAAATCTATGCGCCTCAGGCCCTAGGTCTGACAGAAGGATGGGAAGAATTACACTTTCACGATGAACGAATCAGACAGCAAACCATTGCCAGTATTACTGGCGTCAAGATATAACTCAAAAGGATTTTCCTTACCCCACTTAATTCCCACTCTCTGTTTAATCGAGCGTGGGAATTTTATTACCCCCTCACCTTACAAAGTTGTTTTAGGTTGGTACTCAAATAATTTTCAACACTTTTAAGATCGCCAGATGATGTTTTTTATGTTGACAAATTGGTTTCTTTGTCTTAAGGTTTCATCAAAGCAAAATTAGTTTGTTCATTTCCAACCAAATCACTACATCAATTTTCTCGGAAAGGAGAAATGTTATGCCAAAAAAATCAGGGGCAGATAAACCAAAAACGGGCCAAGGGTTGGAGTACCACCTCCATACAGCACCTAAAGATTTAGCCCCGCTATGTATAACCGTTGGAGCACAAGGTAGGGTGCAATTAATAGGAGGCCTCTTGAAAGATACCAAATATTTCACTAACAAATATCGAGGGTTGATTTCCTGCACAGGTACTTACAAAGGCCAAAAAATATCCATTTGCGCATCTGGTATGGGAGGACCGTCTCTCGGAATTACTTCGCCTGAAGCAATTCGTTGCGGCGCAAGGATTATTATAAGAGTCGGTTCTTGTGCAACTCTCATAAGAGAGGCAAGTGTTAAGCAATCAATCATTGTAAATGCCGCAGTTCGTTTTGATGGTGCGTCTCTGGATTGGGCACCGATTGAAGTACCTGCCGTAGCTGATTACCGAGTAGTGACGACACTTGAAGCGGCTGCACAAAAAATTGCGCCACAGGACTACTGGGTAGGAAATGAAGTTACGACAACTTGTTTTAATGTTGGACAAGGCCGGCCGGACCTCAGTGGTGTTATTCCACCAAGGATGATGGCGCGACACAAAGAAATGATAAGGCTTAAGATGGCATGCTATTCTATGGAAGCAGCATCACTTTTCATTTACTGTATGTCACAGGGTATATATCTGCCTTCAGGTGCAATTAACGCCATTTATGGTAATCGGATTACTAATAAATGGAGCACAGAAGATGAAAGAGAAGCTGGTGATATGCAAGCCTCAATGATCGCTCTGGAAGCGTTACTGATTCTTGCGCAAAATCCGCGGATGCAGTATTACATGAACCTAAAGCTCCCCAAGCCGCGAAGATAGAAGTAGTAACATATTGTTGCAGAATACAACAAGCCCGTTTTGATTGACGGGCTTTTTTTATTATTTACTTCACCACCTTACGAAGTTGTTTTAGGTTAGTACTCAAATAGGGTTCACCCATGGGTTGACTCATTATTTTAAAATTACCTGATGATGATTTTTTGGCTATGTTTGCTATACTAACATTATGAAATTGATAAAGATACACAATCCAGAAAATGCTTCAGAAGAGGAAGTTGCAGCATATGCCGTTAGTTATGGAGTAAGGGCAATTGTAAACGACCAAGATGGAAATATTGGCATGGTTTATATCTCTAAAAGGAAACATCACAAATTAGTAGGTGGAGAAATTGAAAAAGGCGAGACTGTTCAGGGTGCATTAAAGCGGGAATGTCTTGAAGAATTGGGTTGTAATATTGAAGTGCTTGGAGAAGTAGGACAAATTATTGAATACAGGAAAATGTCTTCACTTAAAAAAATTTCATATTGTTATTTAGCTAAGGTGATCGGGTTAAAAAGCAATGTTTCTTTTACGCAGGAGGAATTAGACAGCGGTATTCAGTCCTTATGGCTTCCCATAGATGAGGCGATTAAAGTTTTAGCTATAGACAAGCCGACGGACTTAGAGGGTAGTTATATTATTGCTAGGGAGAAAGCTTTTTTAGAGGCAGTAAAATTTAACTAATATTAATTCTCTTTTTTAATTCCATCATTTCCCAAAGTTGTTTTGGTACACATAAGGCGATTATTAAGCATTGACTAATATAAATACCTAATGTTAAACTGTTTTGGCCTAGTTTATAGGTAATATAGCGGGGCGGAGTAGCTCAGTTAGTTAGAGCGTGGGACTCATAAGCCCAAGGTCAGTGGTGCAATTCCACTCTCCGCTACCAGATATTTAATGAAGATTACACAGGTTCTTAATAGAATTTTTTGAATAACAAACAAACATCCTGATAAATATCGGGATGTTTGTTTGTAGATGATTGTCAAAGTTCTTTACTAACTTTATACTATAATAGTATTAAGTATGATAATTTCTTTAGTTAATCAAAAAGGTGGAGTAGGTAAAACAACTACAGCTGTGAATCTAGCAGCTTATTTGGCTGCTTTAGGGAAACGGGTATTGTTAGTGGATATAGATCCTCAAGGCAATGCTTCGGCCGGCGTAGGAGTAAGGGCAAAAGATGATGGTGTGCATTCTTATCATGTGTTGCTGAATCCGCCCAAGGTTTTGGATGCTATACAGCCTACTTCTTGGGATAAGCTTCACATCTTGCCAGCTCATGCTGATTTGGCTGGTGCGGCTGTAGAATTGGTAGCTGAAGAAGGTAGGGAGTGGCGTTTGAATAGAGCTTTGGAATTGGCTCGGCCTAATTATGATATCATTTTAATAGATTGCCCTCCATCTCTTGGGCTTTTGACTATTAATGGTTTAGTAGCAGCTGATACGATCTTGGTGCCCCTGCAAGCTGAATATTATGCCCTAGAGGGCTTGGGGCAGCTATTACATACGATTAATTTGATTCAAACGCATCTTAAGCCCAATTTGGGGATTTTGGGCGCAGTGGTAACTATGTATGATGGCCGGAGTCGTTTATCCAGTGCGGTAGTAGAGGAACTTAAAAATCATTTTCCTAATAAACTTTTTCAAACTTTTATTCCCCGCAATGTTCGTTTGGCTGAAGCACCTAGTTTTGGTCAGCCTATAGCTGTTTATGATGCTAAATCAAAAGGTGCTCAGGCTTATGAGGCTTTAGCTCGAGAATTATTACCTCATTTATTTAAAGATAATATAAATTTTTAATTTCTAAAATTTACTGGGTATGGCAAAACCGTTTCAATTAGGTAAAGGTTTAAGCTCACTTATTCCTCAACGAAAATCCGAAGACAAAGACAAAAATTTTTGGGGAGGGGCTAGTCAGCCAATCGCTCCAGTTTTGCCAGCTACTCATTCAGTGGCTAGCGGTGACAGAATAGAACAAATTAATCTTGGTCTTATTAAACCTAACGAGCACCAACCTCGTCAGTATTTTGACCATGAGGCTTTGGAAGATTTAGTTAGTTCTATTAAAGTCCATGGCATTATTCAGCCTTTGGTAGTGAGCCGTAGCCCTGAGGGTGCTTACAATTTAATAGTAGGGGAAAGGCGTTTAAGAGCAGCTGAAATTGCTGGTCTTAAAACAGTGCCAGCCATAGTTAGAGAATCTACTGAGCAAGAAAAATTAGAATTGGCTTTGATTGAAAATATTCAGCGTCAAGATCTTAATCCTTTGGAAGAAGCCGAAGCCTATGGCCGTTTACAAAATGAATTTGGTTTAACCCAAGAAGCTATAGCCAAACAAGTTGGTAAATCTCGTCCGCAAGTAGCCAACACTTTGCGCCTTTTGTCCTTACCAGTGGAGATACAGTTAGCTTTACGTGAAGGAAAAATTACTTTTGGTCATGCTAAAGTTATTTTGAGTTTACCTACCAAAGAAGAGCAAGAAAAGTTATTTAGTTCTATCACACGCGAAGGGTTGCCAGTTCATTTGGCAGAAAGCAAGGCGCGGGCTATCAATGTTAAGAGTCATGTGCGTAAATTAGCTACTAAAGATGCCGATGTTCAGCAAGTAGAACACGAACTACAAGCCAGTTTGGGTACTAAAGTTAAAACCAGGGGCAGTAAAAATAAAGGCGTTTTAGAAATAGCTTATTATTCTTGGGAAGAATTAGTGGCATTGGTTGATAGAATAATTAAAAGATAGGTAAAAAAATTAATCCCGATTGAAGTCGGGATTAATTTTTATTTCTCTTAAAAATATCAAGTAGATTACTACGTTTACGTTTAGAGTAGCCCTTAATATGCGTTTTGGCCATATTAGTTTGTACAAATTCTAACCAATCTTCGCTAGGGCCGGCTCTATTTTTGTCAATTACGATTTCTACTACATCGCCATTTTTTAGTTTGTGGTTTAGAGGAACTATTTTTTCATTCACTCGTGCCCCAGCGCAATGGTTTCCTATGTCAGAATGAATATTATAACCAAAATCTACCGGTGTAGCTCCTTCGGGTAAGTCAATTACGTCGCCCTTGGGGGTAAGTACAAAAATGCGGTTTTGGAATAGGTCTAATTTTAAGGCGCTTAAATATTGTTCACTATCTTTAATTTCACGTTGCCAAGTTAATAATTCGCTAATCCATTTTAGTTGTTCTGGCGGAATGGTTAATTTAGATTTTTTATCATCTTCTTTGTAACGCCAGTGAGCGGCAATACCATATTCAGCAAAATCGTGCATTTCTTGGTCACGAATTTGGAATTCTATTATACGGCCGTCTTTACCAAAGACTGTAGTATGTAAACTGCGATAGCCATTTGGTTTTGGTTGGGCAATGTAATCTTTAATGCGCCCAGGCATAGGTTTCCACCCCGCGTGTATTAGACCCAATACTTGGTAGCAAGTCGCCACATCGGGTACTATGATTCGAATAGCCACCAAATCATAAACTTTAGCTACATCCATATCTTTACGCAAGAGTTTGCAATATAAACTGTAGTAATGTTTAGCTCGTCCATGAATAGCCAATAGACTTATGTCGTTGTTTTTTAATAAGGTTTTAACTTCGCTGATAATATTTTTTACATAAATCATTTGTTCTTCTATGCGGGTTTTGGCTGTTTTAATTACCCAAGCGTATTCTTCTGGGTAAACATATTTAAAAGCCATATCTTCTAGCCTACCTTTTATTTCTCCCATACCTAAACGATTAGCAATGGGGG
>Ga0172379_10003292_pt1 | contig 26107 bp, 24 predicted proteins | sample GrowelOW334metaG_FD_119756 | JGI IMG/M metagenome (GOLD analysis project Ga0172379, IMG submission 119756) | Groundwater microbial communities from an aquifer near a municipal landfill in Southern Ontario, Canada - Groundwater well OW334 metaG | ecosystem: Environmental > Aquatic > Deep...
GAATGATGATGAGGTCGTCGGTGAAGAAGGTGTGATGGAAAAATTCGGCGTCCCCCCCGAACAGGTGATCGATATGCTCGGCCTTATCGGCGATTCATCAGACAATGTTCCCGGCGTTCCCGGCGTCGGGCCGAAAACTGCTCTCCCGCTGGTGCAGAAATATAAGACGATTGAAAAGATTCTCGCCAATGTCGATGCCATTCCTCAAAAAGGATTACAGGATAAGCTTCGAAATAACAGAGAACTCGCACTTCTCTCTAAAAGACTTGTCACTATTGATATCAATGTTCCCATCAAGGCAGATCTTCACCACCTGAAAGCTAAAGGGAAGGATATCCCTGCACTCATCAAATTGTACGAACAGCTTGAATTCAAAACATTTGCAAAACGTCTGAAGGAACAAAGTGCAGTCGGTTCATTGACCGAACCCATAATTGAAGTTCAGGCAGAACCACCGGAAGAAGTACAAACCATCGCGACATCGCAACATGAATATTTCATCATCAAAAAGGATGCGGAGTATTTGAAACTGCTTGCCGAGTTGAAAAAGACAAAAGCATTTGTTTTTGATACAGAAACAACGTCAACCGATGCATTGCGCGCAGAACTCGTCGGCATCTCTTTTTCCTTCACACCGCATACAGCATATTATCTGCCCGTTATTGACAACACAATAGATGAACACAAAAATGATCTGTTCTCTGTTAAATCTGATAATCGACGCGTTGGATTCCCCATAGAGCGCATCGTAAAGGATTTGCGATCGATTTTTGAGAATGATAAAATAAAAAAATACGGCCAAAATGTGAAGTATGACTCTCTTGTCCTTTCAACAAAAGGCCTACAGGTTGCTGGTGTTGCCTTCGACACGATGATCGCTGCATACGTTCTCCGGTCCGACCGTCAGCATTCGTTGGATTCCCTGGCGGCCGAACATCTGAACTACCGGATGGTGTCATTTGACGAACTGACCAATGATGGGAAAAGAGATATCCGCAATATTCCCTTGGATGAGGTTGGAAATTACTCCGCCGAAGATGCCGATATCACCTTACAGCTTGTCGACATACTGCATGACAAAGTTTCGGCGGGGGGATTGAAACCGTTGTGCAGCGAGATCGAATTTCCTCTCGTAGAAGTTTTAACGGCAATGGAGATCAATGGCGTAAAAATCGATATTCCATTCCTTTCACAATTTTCCGGTGAAATAGGTTCGACCCTTGATGAGATCACTAAACAGATCTATGCACTTGCCGGAGGTCAATTTAATATCAATTCTACTCAACAATTGGCGAAGATTCTTTTTGATAAATTGAAACTCCGTTCTATTAAAAAGACCAAAACGGGATTCTCAACGGACGTCGCTGTTTTGGAATCACTGAGGAGAGAACATCCGATTATTGAACAATTATTGGAATATCGACAATTACAAAAATTGAAGTCTACTTACGTCGATGCATTACCGAAGCTCATCAATCCTCGCACCGGAAAGGTTCACACATCGTTCAACCAAACAGTTGCTGCAACCGGAAGACTGTCCAGCAGCGATCCCGGGTTGCAGAATATTCCTATCCGTACCGAATTGGGAAGAAAAATGCGTCGAGCATTCATTCCTTCCGATAGACAGTCTCTGATCCTTTCGGCCGACTATTCACAGATTGAGCTACGGATCATGGCGCAAATCTCCGGCGATCAAGGCCTGTTGGAAGCATTTCTTAACCATGAAGACATTCATTCTTCAACAGCAGCCAAAGTGTTTGGTGTCGACCAGAAGGATGTTACGCGGGAAATGCGGCGGAAAGCGAAAGAAGTAAACTTCGGAATTATGTATGGAATCGGCCCATTCGGATTGGCGTCCCGGCTCGACATAACGCAAACGGAAGCAAAAGAGATCATCCAAAGATATTTTGAACGATTTCCTAAAGTGAATCAGTACATCTCAAGCACAATCGCTGCAGCTCACTCAAATGGATACGTAGAGACGATCAAAGGAAGACGGAGATATCTTCCGGATATTAATAATAAAAATCAAAACATTCGTGCAAATGCTGAACGACAGGCGATTAATATGCCAATTCAGGGCACTGCTGCGGATATGATAAAAATCGCAATGATCAATATTCATCGTGAACTGAGAGCGAAAAAACTTCAAAGTAAAATGATCTTGCAGGTGCACGATGAATTGGTGTTTGATATTGTCAAAGAGGAAGAAACAAAAATGCGCAAAATTGTTGAGGAAGAAATGCGTGATGCAATGCAGCTTGAAGTGCCAATCCAGGTTGAACTCGGTGTCGGAAAAGATTGGTTAGAAGCTCATTAATATTTTCTGGGACGTATAAAAAAACACCCAAATCTGTATTGCAGATTTGGGTGTTCTGCCTTTACACAGGCGTATGTTTTTTGTCTCTGCGGAAGAGCATCAATACTCCAAAAAGAATAATAGCTACCGGCCAGTATTGACGAATTGCATCTTTTACATCGCTTGGGTATAGATAACCCACTTCTGTCATCATAAATGCGATCCCTAAACCGACGAAAATCACTGCCGGTAATAGAAGAGGGAAATCTTTGATATTAAAGAGATACATCATAAAAAAGGATAATCCAAAGGAAAGTAAAAACCCCGGCACATACACGTAAGCCGAATTTTCGATAAGATCGTATTTTCCAAGAACAAGAAGCACTCCAGAAAAGAAACACAAACTACCGAAGAACAAAGCCTGCCGGATGTTCGAGAGGAATGACCGAATAATCATTGCTCCACCGTATCCAATCATACCGAACAATATCAGCGATACACCATCCACATGGATAATATGCAGCTGTCGGAGAAGTAGACCAACACCGATGAGAACAAGTATGATCCCAAAAAATGGTATCCGGTTGAATTGTTGTTTATCCATTACGATACCTTTGTCTGATATATATTGTCATATGGAACGATAAGCGCTATCAATACATACAACACCAAACCTGCACCAAACGACGCGAGACATAAGACAACGTACAGCATCCGTATTAAACTCGAATCTATTCCAAAATATTGGGCAAGACCGCCGCATACGCCGAACAATTTTTTGTCTGACATCGAGCGGCGAAATTGACGAAATGGAACTGCTTGAAATGGATTCGATTCCGCTGTGCCGGACGATTCCCCGGACTGTGTAGCCGATGCTCCCGGACCCTGCTGCGATTGCCGATAGTATATTATCGCCATGCCGAGAATTATCAATAGTATCGGCAGAATATACTCAAATGCATCCTCAATAAAATTAAAGAAATGAAATACTTCCATATTCGCCAGCAAAAGCAGAACACCGACAATCACCAAACCGATGCCGAACCAATTACGCGTTGATTCTTTCGTCCGTGGCATCGCGGTTGTTTCTTGTGATGGAGGATATTCTTGAAACATATAAGGTTTTTTCGGGACGATAAATATTGCAGCGATATAAAGGAAAATACCTGTTCCGCCAAACAAGATCATTAACACGAATAAAATCCTAACGACGACGGGATCGACATCGAAATATTCTGCTAATCCTCCACACACACCCGCAAATACTTTATTAGTCTGCGAGCGGTAAAGTCTCTGACTGTTCATATCTTCTCCTTTGAGTGACATAATTTGTTACGATATGAAGGGCATTTAGTTGCGACAACGTATTATTTCGTGTTCAGTAACGACAAAAGAGACCGGGATATCCGTTGGCTCTATTGGGACTTTATCGACAATCTGAAAATCATACGCCAACGCAATCATCGGAACACGCATCGATTGAAGAAACCGGTCATAAAAACCGGCACCAAATCCTAATCGGTTTCCATTCAAGTCCACGGCGAGCGCTGGAACAACGATCACCTGAATATTCTTCACCGAGACCGGTCTGTACATTTTTGGCTCAAGAATTCCGTATGCACCTCCAACGAGTTCGCCGAGAGAAAATAGTTCGGAGTGCTTCATAGTCTTCGTCGCTTTTTCAGCAATCGGAACAACAACATGCTTTTTCTGTTTAATCAGCACACGTATGAGCTCGTGTGTATCGACTTCATTATTTTTTGAAGAGATGTACGTGTGGATGGTATCGGCGCTAAAAAACTCCGGAAGAGAAAGAAGCTGTTCTAAAATCTGTTTGGAACGTTCTCGTACTTCCGATTTTGAGAGGGATTCCCGCTGCAATTTCAGTTGTTCGCGTAAGGTTTGTTTATTCACAACGTACTGTTATAGATGGTTGAGTGTAAAAAAAAAGTCCCGCCGAAGCGGGACGCAAGAATGCCGTTCACGTGTTACACTTCCATAATTTCTTTTTCTTTTATAGTTAAAAGAACATCGATCTCTTTAGTGTACTTATCCGTAAATTTTTGAACTTCCTGTTCACCGCGCTTTCGTTCGTCCTCCGAAAAATGTTCGTCCTTTTCCGATTTTTTCAACAACTCGTTCTCATCGCGGCGGACATTACGAATGGCGACTTTCCCTTCTTCGCCGAATTTTTTTACGAGTTTAACAAGTTCTCTCCGTCGTTCTTCATTCAGCATCGGAATTGGAACGCGGACGATCTTACCGTCGATGCTTGGATTCAGTCCCAAGTTCGCTGCAATGATTCCTTTTTCGATGGGATGCAACATAGCCTGGTCCCAAGGAGTAACAGCAAGCATATGCGCATCAATAACGCTGATGGAACCGACCTGATTGATCGGCATGGGCGAACCATACGCATCCACTTTTACAGTATCAAGCAATGCCGTCGTTGCTTTACCCGTCCGTACTTTCACCAGTTCATGACGGACGCTTTCAACAGCTTTTTGCATCCGCGTTTCACAACTTTTAAGAATATCTTTTAATTGCATATGGTACCTCCTATAGTAGAATTTAGGCCAACGATGGGGCAGATTCAGTAACTGTCGTGCCAACTTTCTCGCCGAGGATAAGGTTCAACAGATTGCTTTTTATATTCATATTGAATACTCCGATCGGCAATTTATTCTCCTTGCAGAGTGTTATTGCCGTCATATCCATCACCTTCAGGTTCCGCTTAAAAACATCATCATAATTAATCAATGGGAAATGCTTCGCTCCGGGATTCTTTTCCGGATCGGAATCGTAAATCCCGTCCACCCTTGTTCCTTTGATGATAATTCCCGCTTCGATCTCAATACCGCGCAGAACGGCGGCAGTATCTGTTGTAAAATACGGATTTCCCGTTCCTGCTGCAAAAATTACAATGCGGTTTTTTTCAAGGTGACGGACGGCCCGGCGGCGGATATATGGTTCAGCAATTCTGGCCATATCAATAGCGGTTTGACAGCGGGTATACATTCCATGGTGCTCCAGAGTATTCTGTAATGCCAGTGCATTAATTACTGTTGCGAGCATCCCCATATGATCTCCAGTCACTTTATCAATACCGTCGGAGGAATTCTCAATCCCACGGTAAATATTCCCTCCCCCGATAACTATACCGATCTGTACACCGAGATCATAGACCTTTTTGATCTCTTCGGCATATTGACTGAGTATCTTGGAATCGATACCGAAGTCCAGGTCACCCATGAGTGCTTCACCGCTTAGTTTTAATAGTATGCGTTTATACTTTGCTGTAGCCATTTGGTACTCCCAATAAAAAGAAAGGTCTCAATTGAGACCTTTCGGATATTAATTCATCGATTCGCCAAGTTGAAATCTCTTGAACTGTTTCACCGAGACATTCGGAGAGAGGAGATCTTTCACCATCTTTCCTGCATCCTTAATGAAACTTTGTTCCAATAAAACCACTTCCTGGTAATACTTCTCCAAGCGGCCATTAGCGATCTTATCTGCAATCTGCTCTGGTTTCCCTTCGTTCTTCGCTTGTGTCCGGTAGATCTCAAGTTCCTTGTCGACTAATTCCTTGTTGACCTTGTCCCGCGACACCACGATCGGACTCATCGCCGCCACCTGCATCGCGATATCGCGTGCGATGGTTTTGTTCGTAGGATTGAGTTCAGCGCCGAGTTCGACAATTACGCCGATCTTTGCACCCATATGAACGTACTGTTCAAGGAATCCACCTTCGGAACTGAGGCTCAAAATTCGACGTATCTCTGTCTTCTCGCCGACTTTACCGATTAATTCAGAAAGAGCATCCGACACTGTTTTTCCGTTCGGCTGAGGAAGTGCAAGCAATTCCTCAACCGAAGCTGGTGTTTTATCAAATGCAATTTGAGCAACCGATTGTGCAAAGGAAGTGAAATCTTCGCCGCGAGCGACGAAATCCGTTTCGCAATTGATTTCCACCATTACGCCTCGTTTGCCATCATCGGAAATCTTGGCAACGATTGTCCCTTCGTTGGCTGTTTTATCGGCTCGCTTTGCTGCTGTGGCTGCGCCCTTTTTTCGGAGCACTTCGATTGCCAACTCCATATTGCCATTGGTTTCATCGAGCGCCTTCTTGCAATCCATCATTCCTGCGCCTGTTTTGTCGCGCAGTTGTTTTACTAATTCACTTGTCACTGCCATAATTATGCTTTGTCCGTTTCTTGTTGTGGTCTGCGTGGTCTGCGTTCTCTGCGGTCGTGTTTATCGTTCTTTTCCTGCTTCTCTGCTTCGTCCGCTTCCGGCGCTGTTTCCACTTTGCGTGCGTTGCCTTCAACGATCGCATCGGTAATAACGCGGGCGATCAGTTGTATGGATTTCAATGCATCGTCATTGGCGGGGATTATGTAATCAATCCCGTCCGTATCGCAATTTGTGTCGACCATTGCGAATACCGGAATACCGAGACGATTTGCTTCTTGAACAGCGATCGCCTCTTTCTTTACATCAATAACGAATAATGCTCCCGGCAAGCGCGTCATATCAACGATACCGGAAAGCGACTTCTGGAGTTTTTCCTTCTCACGGGAAAGAAATAATGTTTCCTTTTTCGTAATCTTTTCAAACGTGCCGTCAGTTTCCATCTTTTCGATGTTCGTCAGACGTTTTACGCTTTTACGAATAGTAGTAAAATTGGTCAGCATGCCGCCGAGCCAGCGATCCGTTGCATAATACTGATGACCGCGGACGGCTTCTGCCTGAATGACTTCCTTAGCCTGTTTCTTTGTGCCGACGAAAAGGATTTTCTTCCCTTCCGCGACAAGGTTGGAAATTGCTGTCGCAGCGTCCTCAAGAAGGACTTGTGTTTTTTTCAGATCGAAAATGTGGATGCCGTTCCGCTCCATAAAGATATACGGACGCATTTTGGGATTCCAACGGCGGGTAAGGTGACCAAAGTGGGCACCGGCAGAAAGTAATTCTGCGAGTTCTACACGAGGCATAGTGTTCCTTTATGTTTGGTTTGTTTTCGTCTACTTTCATCATCTTGATGCAGAGTTTCGCAGTGCGAAACACCGCTGCATCAATCCGAAAGTATGTTTGATTTAATGTTACTGTCTCCGGCGAGGACTTGGCGTCCTCACCAGAGAACATTCTCTTAGCGCTTGGAGAACTGGAAGCGTTTACGGGCTTTTTTCTGTCCGTATTTTTTCCGTTCCACCATGCGGGGATCGCGAGTCATCATGCCGTTCTTGCGTAGCACAACGCGATTCTCTTCGTTGATTTCAACCAATGCACGGGCAACACCGAGGATCACAGCGCCGGCCTGACCGGAAGGTCCGCCGCCTTCGACGTTCACATTCACATCATACTTTCCGAGGGTATCGGTTACATTGAAGACCTTCGTAATAGAATTGCGATGTGTTTCCAAAGGGAAATATGTTTCGAACGCGCGTTCATTGACAGTGATCTTTCCTGAGCCGTTCTTTAAGTACACACGGGCGACCGAAGTTTTGCGGCGTCCGACTGCGTTGATCATTTGTTGCATGTACGTCCTTCTTAATTGAATTCGATGACTTCTGGTTTTTGTGCGGCATGCGGATGTTCCGTGCCTGCATACACTTTTAATTTCTTGATGATCTGGCGTCCCAGTTTCGTATGCGGGATCATTCCTTTTACGGCATGTTCAATAACGCGTTCCGGATGATTTTTCAGCACATCTTTGAACTGCTGAAACACTGCGCCGCCCGGGTATCCGGTGTAATGGAAGTATTCTTTCAACTCGGTACGCTTTCCCGTCACTTTCACCTTCTCAGCATTCACAACGATAACGAAATCGCCAATGTCTGCATTCGGTGTAAACTGCGGTTTATGTTTACCACGGAGAATGCGCGCAACCTGTGAAGCAATGCGGCCTAACGTCTTCCCGTTGGCATCAACGACGAACCACTTCTGCGGTACATCGCCTTCTCTAAAAAAAGTTGTGCTCTTATCTACAAAAGCCACGTTGGTTCTCCTCAAAAACTATTGGTTAAAATTATCGATTGAAGTTTATAAATATAGCGTATTTTTGAAATATATGCAATATTTATCAACCATAATTATCATACAACAAGCAATAACGGATTTTCCATGATTTTCTTAAAGGATTGCAGGAACTGCGCTCCGATTGCCCCATCTACCACGCGGTGATCGCAGGACATCGTCACTTTCATGGTGTGACCAACAACGATTTGACCGTTCTCCACCACCGGCTTTTCAACAATTGATCCGACCGCCAGGATCGCCCCTTCCGGTGGATTGATGATAGCAGCGAAATTCTCGATATCATACATTCCCAGATTGCTGACGGTAAATGTGCCATTGGTAAACTCTTCCGGTTTCAGTTTGTTCTCGCGTGCACGCTTAGCAAGTTCTTTTGTCTCTGCAGAAATTTCAGTGATGGTTTTTTGATCAGCATTACGAATGACCGGCGTGATGAGTCCCTCCTCAACTGCAACGGCAACACTGACATCGATGCGACCGTGCTGGATGATCTTGTCCGGAGTGAATGAACTATTTGCTTTCGGATTTTCACGAAGCGCCAGCGCAACTGCTTTCATAACGATATCGTTGTAACTGATCTTCGTTCCTGTTGCCTCAGTGAATGCGGAGCGGAAATCCATTGCACGTTTCATATTCATTTCCACCGTCAAATAGAAATGCGGAATGGTGTTCTTGCTTTCGAGCAATCTTTTTGCGATCGTCTTTCGCATCATGGACAGCGGAATTTCTTTTGTCTGCAACGGTGCCATAATTTTACGCGGCACCGAAGATCCGCCGCGCGATTCCACATCCGCTTTGACAATTCTGCCGAATGGCCCGCTGCCCGCAACGGTGCGAAGATCAATATTCTTTTCCTGAGCAATTTTCTTCGCAAGCGGAGACGCTTTAATACGCTCATCCGTCTTGATCGCCGGAGCAGTTACTGGTGCCGGTAATACGGCAGGAGCCGCGGCAGATGCTGAACCAGCCGGTGCATGTTCCTGTTTGAGAGCAGGCACCGATTCCGTCAAGAGCGCAGTGATATCTTCCCCCGCTTTGCCGATAATCGCAAGCGGAGCACCAACTTTCACTCCTTCACCTTCACTTGCATATAATTTTAGGATCACACCCGAATCATATGCTTCCTGCTCCATATCCGCTTTGTCGGACTGGATATCAGCAAGAATGTCGCCGGACTTAATCGATTCGCCTTCTTTTTTTCGCCATTTAAGAATGACACCTTCTTCCATGGTATCGCTCAGTTTTGGCATTAACATTTTCGTTGCCATAATTTTCCTTTGTACTTTCACATCGGCACTCCGGTTTAGAACAACCGAAGCTGCCGGTCATTGTTATCGGTATAATACTTTTTTAACTGCTGCAATCACTTTTTCCGGAGTGGGCAGTGCTGCATGCTCAAGGTTTTCTGCATACGGCATAGGAATATCCGCGCTGTTGATTTTCTCTACCGGAGCATCGAGATCGTCGAATGCTTTGGTATGTATCCGGTGTGCGATCTCCGTGCCGACGCTGGCGAACGGCCAGGAATCTTCGACAATCACGCAACGGTTCGTCTTTCTCACCGACTCGAGGATAAGATCTTCATCCAGCGGACGGAGCGTTCGGGGATCTATCACTTCCGCACTGATCCCTTCTTTTTGAAGTTCTTCTGCTGCCTTCAATGCCACAGCAACCATCTTTGTCCAAGCGATTATGGTGACATCAGTTCCTTCCCGTTTGATATCCCCTTTCCCGATTGGAATTATATATTCCCCTTCCGGAACTTCACCTTTGACACCATACATCAATTCACTTTCCATGAAGATGACTGGATTGTCATCGCGAATCGCTGCTTTCAACATGCCTTTCGCATCATAAGGAGTGGACGGGGTCATCACGATCAGTCCAGGGACATGGGCGACCATCGATTCCAGTGCCTGGGAATGCTGAGCTCCCAGCATGTGTGCGGGACCGTTCGGCCCGCGAAACACGATAGGTACTTTAAATTGACCGGAGGACATGTATCGTGCTTTTGCCGCATGATTCATTATCTGATCGAAGGCAAGGATCGCAAAATTCCATGTCATCATTTCCACGATCGGACGAATACCAATACCGGTCATTGCCGCTCCTATTCCGATACCGGCAAAACCTGCTTCCGTGATCGGTGTATCAATGACACGTTTATCGCCGTATTTTTTCCACAAACCCTGTGTTACTTTATACGCACCATTATATTGAGCGACTTCTTCACCCATGATGAAAACACCGGAATCGCGTTCCATTTCCTCATCGATTGCCTGATTAATTGCTTCTCGTATCTGTAATACAGCCATTGTTCAATTTCCCTTTATCAATATTTGACTCCGGAACTGCAATGTTGCGCACCGGAGAATTTCATTTAAGCGTAAATGTTTTCATGCAATACATCCAATGAAGGCTGCGGGCTGGCATCGGCAAACTCCACCGCCTTTTGTACTTCTATTTTGATTTGATCATCCATAGATTCGATGTCCGATTCTTTTAGAATACCTTCGTCCAACAATTCCCTTCCGAACGTCTCAATTGGATCGCGTTTCTTATATTCTTCAATTTCTTCTTTCGTTCGATATTGACCCGGATCGGACATGGAGTGTCCGCGATATCGGTACGTACGTGCTTCCAGGAATGTGGGTAGATTTTCTTTTCTCGCTCTTTCAATGGCAACGCTCATTTCGCGGTACATTTCGATAACATCCATGCCGTTTACAGCACCGCGTGCCATTTCATATCCCGCTGCTTTTTCGAATAAGTGTTCACCTGCCATTGCACGGGAAATCGCCGTGCCCATTCCATACCCGTTATTTTCGCAAATAAAGATCACCGGCAATTTCCATAATTGAGCCATGTTCAATGTCTCATGGAATACACCCTGATTTGTCGATGCTTCTCCCATGAAACAGATCGTGACTGAATCCTTTCCCTGATATTTCGTTGCAAATGCCGAACCAGCAGCGAGCGGCGGATGACCTCCGACGATTCCCCAGCCCCCCATGAATCCTTTCGAGAGATCATAGAAATGCATTGAACCGCCGATGCCTTTGGAAACTCCAGTTGCTTTCCCGAACAGTTCCGCCATACAGCCGTTCGCCTCCATTCCGCGTGCGAGTGCAAGACCATGGTCGCGGTATGCCGTATAGATAAAATCATCTTCGCGAAGTGCGGCAATCGCACCGACGCCGGTCGCTTCCTGTCCGATATATAAATGACAGAAACCGCCGATCTTTCCTTTCCCGTATTCCTGTGCGGCGCGTTCTTCGAACCGACGGATAAGCAACATTTCGCGGTACATTTTGATCAATTTCTCGTTCGACAGATTAAGATCCGTCCAGCGAGGTTGTTTCGTCTTCTTTTTTTCTTCTTTCATTCTTGATATATCCTAATGATAGTATTCGATGATAGTGAGAAACATTTATACATGTTGCTCCGCATGATAGGAACTTCGTGTGAGCGGACTTGATTGAACATGCTTGAAACCCATTTCCAGTCCCCGCGTGCGATACTTCGCGAATTCGTCAGGATGGACATATCGCTCTACCGGAAGATGGTTCTTTGTCGGCTGCAAGTATTGACCGATCGTGAAAATATCACAATTCACCGCGCGTAAATCGGCCATGACATCCATAACTTCATCCGCAGTTTCACCGAGACCGACCATGATTCCGGTCTTCGTTGTAAAGCCGCGGTGTTTTGCTCTGTCCAACAATTCCAGTGAACGATGATACTGTGCCTGGGGACGAACAGTCCGATAGAGCCGCGGAACTGTTTCGATATTATGATTAAGGATATCCGGCTGGGCATTCAACACAACTTGTAATGCCTCTTCACTTCCCATGAAATCAGGAATGAGTACCTCAATTGTACAGAGAGGCACATGCTTGCGTATCTCGTGAATGGTATTTGCAAAAATGTGCGAACCGCCGTCGAATAATTCGTCGCGATTCACCGAAGTAATTACTGCATGTTTCAGTTTCATCAACGCCACGGCTTCACCGACACGCCGAGGTTCATCCTCATCAACAATATGCATCTTTCCGGTCTTCACATTGCAGAATCCGCAACTGCGTGTGCAGGTATCGCCGAGGATCATGAACGTCGCAGTACCGGAGTTCCAACATTCACCCATGTTCGGACAGCGTGCCTCTTCGCAGACGGTATGGAGTTTCCTGTCGTCGATCATGCTCTTTAGACGGGAATAATTCTCTCCGCCGGGAACACGCGCTTTCAGCCATTCGGGTTTCCGGATACCTGTTTGTTTTTGTTCCTCTGTTGCAGGAATTTCTTGAATTACAATTTCCATGTTCACACCGCCTGCATCACATCAAAATTTTCCAAATAGTAGACTACTTTCTGCATGAACATTCCACCGAGTGCACCGTCAATAATGCGATGATCGTACGACATCGAAATATAGACCATTGAGCGGATCGCAATTGCATCGTCAATCACCACCGGACGCTTCTTGATCGCACCAACGCCGAGGATGGCGACCTGAGGTTGATTGATGATCGGGAAACCATATAGATTTCCATATCCGCCGGGATTGGTAACGGTGAATGTTCCGCCGGTCACTTCATCCGGCATCAATTTTTTGCTTCGCGCACGATTGGCTAGATCGTTCAACGACCGGGCAATACCGGCAAGGTTCTTCTGTTCGGCATTTTTGATTACGGGAACGATCAAGCCGTTTTCCAGTGCCACTGCGACGCCGAGATTAATATCTTTCCGCACAATGATTGTGTCGCCGTCAACGGAAGAATTGAGCATCGGAAAATCCTTGATCGCTTTCACCACCGCATCCAGGAAGAATGGCGTATAGGTCAGGTTGAATCCTTCTCGTTTTTCGAATGCTGCTTTGTTCTTCTCACGGAACTTCACAATAGTTGTCAGATCCGCCTCTGAGAGTGAACCGACATGCGCCGATGTGTGTTTGCTGCGCACCATATGTTCCGCAATCGCCTTCCGCATGGTGTCCATTTTGATAAGATCCACACGACCTGCAGTATAGGTGATTGGTGCTGCCGGTTTTGGTGAAGAATACGACGGCGGAGCAATTTTCTGAGACGGAGATGCAAGTGTGCCGCTTTTCTTCTCCCGCACATAGGTGAGAATATCGTTTTTCGATACTCTTCCATTCGATCCCGTGCCAGGAATCGATTCCAGTTCGCTCATAGAAACACCTTCCGTACGCGCAATGTTCAAAACAAGCGGAGAATAAAATCTGCCGCCAGGCACCGGTTCGTGTATGACTTGTTGTGTAACAGTTATGGATTGCTGTGCAGAAACTGTTTCAACAGTCGGTGCTGGATTCGGCGCAGTTTCCGGAGCAGAAACAATAACGCCAGCTCCGGTTGCGATCTTTGCAATGACGGTATTGACTCCGACCGTTGTCTGCTCCGGGAATAAAATTTCTGCCAATACTCCCGCGGCCGGTGCCGGTATTTCGGAATCAACTTTATCCGTACTGATTTCCAGCAACGTTTCATCCTTAGCAATCTTGTCGCCGATTTTCTTGTGCCATTTTGTAATCGTCCCTTCTGCAATACTCTCGCCCATTTGCGGCATGATCACGTCCACCAATGTTCCGCTGGAAACAGATGGTTGCGGCGCAGAAACTGCAACCGCTGGTGTTGATTCCGTAACGGGTGCTGCTTTCGATGCTACAGGTAAAGGTAACGGAGCAACAGCGCTGACGGTTGCATTCACATCGGTATTGATTCGCGCGATAACAGTATTGACTCCGACCGTTGTTGTTTCCTGAAACAAGAGCTCGGCAACAACGCCTGCAGCGGGAGCAGGAATTTCTGAATCAACTTTGTCCGTGCTGATCTCAAGCAGTGTTTCGTCCTTAGCGATTTTGTCGCCGACTTTTTTATGCCATTTGGAGATCGTTCCTTCGGCAATGCTTTCGCCCATTTGAGGCATGATCACATCAACTAAAGCCATAATTTCCTATTGTTATATTTTGTTAGAATGCTGCCAGCTCCTGTAAAGCGGCAATGACTTTTTTTGTGTTCGGTAAAAAGAACTCTTCTAATGTCGGACAGTACGGTGTTGGCGTGTCGATTGCGCCGATCCGTTTTACCGGAGCATCGAGATACTGAAAGCATTGATCGGAGATCAATGCTGCAATCTCTCCGCCGATTCCGCCGGTGATATTGTCTTCATGCGCTATCAACACTTTTCCTGTCTTCCGGACTGATTGAAATATCAGTTCTGTATCAAGAGGCATTAAACTGCGCAAGTCGATCACTTCAACGCTTATACCATATTCATTCTGCACAACATCCGCCGCTTCAAGCGCCATATGGACCATTGATCCATAGGTGATAATAGAGACATCGTTTCCCGATCGCTTGATATCACCTTTCCCAATCTCCACTATATATTCTGTATCGGGAACTTCACCTTTAATATGCCGATACAACCGTTTATGCTCAAGATACACTACTGGATTGCTATCGCGAATCGCAGCTTTAATCAAACCTTTCGCATCATACGGTGTTGCCGGTGCCACAATTTTTAATCCCGGCTGATGAAAAAACCATGCTTCTGGATTTCTTGAATGAAACGGACCCCCATGAATACCTGCGCCGCTCGGAAGACGGACCACCATGGGACACGGTAAATGCCAGCGATAATGTATCGATGCGGAATTATTCACCAGTTGACTAAATCCTGTCGTCACAAAATCTGCAAACTGCATCTCCGCAACCGGACGCATGCCGACGACAGCTGCTCCTGTTGCTGCCCCAAGAATTGCTGTCTCTGCAAGGACTGTATCGATCACCCGGTCTTCCCCGAAATGTTGGAGAAATCCTTTTGTCACTTTAAACGCGCCACCGAATAGTCCAATATCCTCTCCAAGAAGAAACACAGATGAATCCCGCTCCATCTCTTCCCAGAGCCCCTGTGAAATTGCTTCGATATAGGTTATGTGCGCCACGCGGTTGTCGGATTATCGTTCAGTGAAAAAATCGGTTCATACTGCATACACGCCAATCGCCGCATCTTCTGCCGGCGGGTATGGAGAATCAATTGCAAACTGAACCGCATCCTCCAACTCAAGAAACACTTTTTTCTCGTACTCTTCCTTTATTGTGGAAGTCAGAATCTTCTTGTCCTGCAACAATTTTTCTATGCGCTGCACCGGATCCTTTTTTTTCCATTCCACCAATAAAGTCTTCGGAACATATTCTGCTCCATCATGGGCCGAATGACCATGCATTCTCATTGTGACGGATTCTATCAATGTCGGACCTTCACTGGCACGCGCCCGTTCAACCGCGGTCTTACACGTCTTGTAGACTAATTCTATATCGGTGCCATCAATCGTGACACCGGGAATTCCATATCCTGCTGCCCTGTCCGAATATTTCTCCATCGCCTTCTGCTTTGCAACCGGTGTTGAATACGCAAATTGATTATTCTCGATAATCAGGATCAGCGGCAGTTTCATTACCGAAGCCATTGCAAGCGATTCGTGTACATCTCCCACATTGCTTCCGCCGTCGCCGATATATGTCATTACAACTGCTTTTTCTTTTCGAAGTTTGCTTGCCAGTGCAACACCTGCAGCCATCGGGATCATTGCACCAAGATGGCTGATGTTCCCATAGATCTTTAAAGAAGGATCTGCATAATGCCCTGTACCATCTCGTCCCTTCGATAGCGAATTCCCTCGTCCTAAATGCTGCAGCATTAAATGCCGCAGCGATTGACCTTTCACAAGATGTGCGCCCATATCCCGATGCATCGGGAAGAGATAATCCTTCGTCTCCAGAGCGAATGCAGATCCTACTGCTGTCGCCTCGTTTCCATTACCCGTATATGCACCTCCGACGATTTTCCCCTGGCGATAGAGCTTGAGAATTGCTTCCTCAAATGCACGGGTCAGCAACATAAAGTAATACAGGTGAAGGTACTGTTCCTTCGTCAAATTCACTTTTACATTTTGCTGCATTATGGTTCCGGAATTAGCGGTTCTCTTTTTCGTAACTGCCATTGCCACCCATTCAGAATGCGTTATTAAAAGGCCGCTAATTTTTCGAGTGCACTGGTAATATGATGTTCCTGCGGAAGCACTGTATTCTCCAATGCAGGTGCGAACGGAATCGGAGCATCCAATGCAGCAACGCGGGCAAGCGGCGCGTCGAGATGTTCAAAACACTCTTCGGCAATCTGCATTCCGATTTCCGCACCGAAACCGCCGGTCTTTGTATCTTCGTGCACGACGAGAACTTTCCCCGTCTTCCGAATTGAGTTGTACACAGTTTCTTTATCCCACGGAATGAGTGTTCGCAGATCGATCACTTCAACGCTGATACCTTTTTCTTCCAGCTTGCGGGCTGCTTCAATGGAACGCTGCACCATGAATCCCCACGTTACTACAGTAATGTCTGTGCCTTCCCGTTTCACTTTTGCTACACCGAACGGCAGACAATAATTCTCATCCGGCTCATTTGTCGCTGCAAATTGCTGCCGATACAAACCCTTATGTTCACAAAAGAGAACCGGATTCTCTTCGCGGATCGCCGTCTTCAATAATCCTTTTGCATCCGCTGCATTGGAGGGCATGGCGATCCAGAGTCCCGGAACATGCGTGAAAATACCTTCGATACTTTGGCTGTGATACAATCCGCCACGGATGTAACCGCCTGTTGCCACACGGATAACGACCGGACAAGTCCAATCACCATCTGTACGGTAGCGCATGTGAACAAGCTCGTCCTTAATTTGCATGAACGCAGGCCAGATATAATCACCGAACTGAATTTCAACGACAGGTTTGAATCCTCGTACTGCGAGACCGATCGCAGTTCCCATAATACTCGCTTCCGCAAGGGGCGAATTGAAACAACGATCTGCACCGAATTTGTTCGTCAGATTTTTTGTCGCTGTGAACACGCCTCCCTTTCCATCGGCAACATCTTCCCCGTATACCACCATTTTGGGATTGCGTTTCATCTCTTCATGCAGCGCATGATTGATCGCATCCACCATAACGATGCTCGTACCGTTGTGCATTGGTTCCACAAAATTCTCTTTGGGAACGATCACGTTCGGCGAGAAAACATTCCGCAATGCAGTATCGGCTGTTGGACTTGCAGCGGCTTCGGCGTAATCTGATGCAGCCTCCACTTCCTTCTTCACTTCAACGCGTACCGCATCAAGGTCCTTCTGGGAGGCATATCCGTTCGCGATGAGATACTTTTCGAATTTCGGAATGGGATCCTTCGCTTTGTCTTCTTCAATCTGTTTCGCTGTCATGTATTTCTTCGGATCGTCTGACGAAGAGTGCGGGAACAATCGCACGCAATGCGCTTCGATCATAGCGGGACCGTTGCCGCTCCGCGCGTACGCCACCGCTTCGGATGCGGCGCGGAACGATTCTAAGAAATCTGTTCCATCAATCTCGAATGTTTTCAAGTTCGGATAAGCACTGTATAACCGCGCAACCGATCCGCCGACGATTTGGTCTTTTACCGGAACGGAGATTGCGAATTTGTTATTCTGTACACAGAAAATCACAGGAAATTTTTCACGACTTGCCCATGCCACCGCTTCGGCAAACTCTCCTTCGCTCGTCGCTCCCTCGCCGGACGAAACATAGGTGACTTCATCGTTTCCTTCTTTACGTGAACCCATTGCAGTACCGACTGCCTGAAGATATTGTGTCCCGGTCGGAGAAGACTGTCCCACTATTCTATAGCGTTTATCGCCGTAATGCGACGGCATCTGACGGCCGTGCGACGACGGGCCTTCAATGCGGTGCATGTTTTCACAGAGAATGTCTTTTGCCGTAGTACCATAGGCAAGGGAAAATGCCAGATCCCGATAGTACGGATATGCCCAATCATATCCTGACTTCATCGCCATTGCAATCGCGACCTGAGCTGCCTCGTGTCCCGGCCCGCTGATGTGAAAAAGAATTTTCCCCTGCTTCAACAGATTCATTTCCTTCTCATCGATATAACGGGCGAGCACCATTGTCCGGTATGCGAACATCAGCTGTTCTTTCTTCAATACGCCGTTATGTAATTGAGATGATGTCATAACTCCATTGGAGTGTGCCGGATGTTTTTTCTCCAGCACGGCGGATTTTTTTGACGCCATTACGTTAGTTCTCCTCTATAGCAACTTCATTGTGGCGAAGCAGTGATAAAAGTTCTTTTCTGGAGATCTGTTTGATCTCTAATGAAAAGATTTGAGCAAAATGTGTCATAAGGTGATTCTGGACTTCAGTGATACTTACTTCCCTGCCAAGGACATTTTTCAGCGAGGTCACGCCTTTATGAAATATTCCGCACGGGATGATCCGATCAAAAAATGACAGATCTGTGTGCACATTCAATGCGAATCCATGCATCGTAATCCATTTGCTCACTTTCACACCGAGTGCTGCGATCTTGTCATTCTTCACCCAAACACCGGTGAATTCCTTTTCCCTTCCGGACTGAATACCGTATTCATTCAGCGTACGGATAATCATCTCTTCGATATCGCGCAGGTAGCGGTGAATATCCTGATAATGTTCATTCAGATCGAGGATTGGATAACCGACGATCTGGCCTGGACCATGAAACGTCACATCGCCGCCCCGATCGATCCAGAACATATCGATCTTTCGGTCGTTCAGTTCCGTTTCTTTTGCTAACAGATGATTCTCGTCCGCACCTTTACCGAGAGTAAACACCGGCTCGTGTTCTGTCAACAATAGTACGTCACCGACACGCTTTTCGAGACGTGCAGTAAAGACCTGCTTTTGCAGGTCCCACGTTTCGGCATATTTGGTTCGTCCGAGATCAACAACGAGCAAGTGATTCATAAAAAAACAAACTTCCGAAGTACAAAGGACTCCGGAAGTTCTCATTCATCCTTAAATATGTAATGCGCGGCCGTATGCATCCAGTGCCGCTTCCATCACCCCTTCCGTCAATGTCGGGTGTGCGTGGATAGTGTTATATAATTGTTCGGCAGTTGTTTCGAGCGTACGCGCAGTAGCGAGTTCGGCGATCATCTCCGTTGCTTCCGGTCCGATGATATGTGCGCCAAGCAGCTCTCCGTATTTTGCATCGAAGATCAATTTAACCATACCTTCTGTTTCGTTGAGAGCGAGTGCTTTTCCGTGTGAACGGAAAGGGTACCGTCCCACTTTAATCTCTTTTCCCGCAGCGCGAGCTTTTTCTTCCGTCATTCCAACGCTGGCAACCTGCGGTTGGCAATATGTGCAGCCCGGGATATTCTCATAATCCACGGCGTGCGGATGTTTACCCGCGATGGATTCAACACAGACGATTCCTTCGTGCGAAGCTTTATGCGCAAGGCATGGAGGTCCGGCTACGTCGCCGATGGCATAGATGCCGTCAACATTGGTCTTCAAATGTTTATCAACTTTGATGAAGGACTTTTCTGTTTTCACTCCAAGCGCTTCAAGTCCAAGATTTTCTATGTTGCCCTGCACACCTATCGCACTCAGCACGATATCCGCCTTGATCTCTTTCGCACCGTCCTTATTGGAATATTTGACGGTGGCTTCTTTGCCCGGAGTAACACTTTCCACTTTCGTGTCGACAAGCACTTCAATGCCGGATTTTTCAAAGTTACGGCGAAGAATTTTGGTAATCTCGCGGTCTTCAATCGGCAGCAAACTGTCGAGCATTTCGATGATAGTTACTTTCGTGCCGTATGCATTATAAATATATGCAAACTCTGAACCGATCGCTCCTGAACCGATGACCACCATCCGCTTTGGTACTTCGGGTAACACCATCGCTTCGGAACTGGTAATGACTTGTTTGTAATCCACAGGAATGTTCGGCAGAATGCGAGGCCGTGCTCCGGTAGAAACGATAATATTCTTTGCGTTGATCTTTTCCTTTTTCCCAGCCGTATCTACTTCCACAACACCTTTGGCGATGATTTTCGCCGTTCCATAGATATGGTCCACTTTGTTCTTTTTGAAGAGGAATTCAATTCCCTTAGAACTCTTTGCCGAAATATCGCGACTTCGTTTCACCGCTTTCGAAAAATCCGACTTCAGGTTATCGAAGGTAAATCCAAAATCTTCTGCATGCTTGAATGTGGTGAGTACTTCGGCATTCTTGATGAGTGCTTTCGTCGGGATACATCCCCAGTTCAGGCAAATGCCGCCGAGTTTGTCTTTCTCCACGACCAGAACTTTCAGTCCTAATTGTCCTGCGCGAATGCCGGCGACATATCCGCCCGGACCTCCGCCAATCACAACAACATCAAATTGCTTATCAGCCATAAATTCCTCTTTCTAGAATTGAGTTATACATCATAACTTGGTGCTTCTTCTTGTTCGACCTCTTTCTCATCCTTCTGTGCCGGCCGGATCACTGCCTGGACAATGTACCGCAGCAGACCGAACAAGATGAATGCAGCAAAGAGATAAAACAGAGCACTTCCCTTTGTAAAAATGATCAGTAACAGGCAGAAAAATAATGAAATACCTTTCACCGGATGTTTCTGAAGCCCTTTTGCCGACAACTTCGGCAGCGTATCGTATTTCACTTTACTGACCATGATGAGTGAAACGACCACACTAAGCGGGGCGAGCATTGACGCCGCAAATGGTTCCAGGTGGTTTGTTTCATCCATAAACGTGAGAACGAACGAAACGATTGCGAACGCACTGGACGGTATCGGAAGTCCGACAAAATAGTCCTTATCAAATCCCACCAGTTGCACATTAAATCGTGCAAGCCGTATCCCACCCATAATCAACAGTAACGAACTGATGATGAGTCCCCACTCCTGATATTGATACAGGTGAAGTTTGTATACAAGAAAAGCCGGCGCTGCTCCGAACGACACGACATCGGAAAGCGAATCAATCTCCACACCGAACTGGCTGCTGGATTTGGTCAACCGCGCCATCATTCCGTCCAACGCATCAAAGAGCCCTGCCATCAGTATGAAGTACGACGCTTCTGTGAAGTGCCCTTCACTCGTCTGAACGATGGAAAGGAATCCGCAAAACATGTTCAGCACGGTGAAGAGAGTCGGTACGACTGCTCGCGTGATTCTCACTTCAACTCCGCGATAATGGTTTCACCCGCGACTGTCTTTTGATTCATCGCTACTTTTACCGTCGATCCTTTCGGGACATAAATGTCGACACGGGAACCGAACTTGATCATCCCAAAGCGCTTACCAGCTTGGACTGTGTCGCCAACGGCAATGTGTGCAACGATTCTTCTGGCGACAAAACCGGCGATCTGTTTGAAAAAGACCCGTCCACGGGAATTTTCCATTCCGATATGCGTTTGTTCATTCTTTAATGACGCCTTGTCTTCAAATGCAGCAAAAAATTCACCCTTGATGTATTCGAAATATCCGACCGTACCGCTGATAGGGTTGCGATTTACATGAACATTCACGGGAGACATGAAAATGCAAACCATGGTCGCTTCGCCTTTTATGTACTTTTCTTCCATAACCGATTCGATCTTGATAACCGTCCCGTCCGCCGGCGAGATCACAAGGTTCTCCCCTTGCGGTGCGATCCGTTCCGGATCGCGGAAGAAGTTCAGCGTGAAGATAAACAAGAGAATGGCAAACGAGATAAGGATCGTTTTTACTATGACCTGACCGATCAAGAAATAAGAACCAAAAGCGAGAACAAGACAAAATGCAGTGACCGCAAAAAACACATCATAACCGTACTCTGTAATCAAGATGATACGCTCCGAATTTTCAGAAAGTGGTGAACACGATGCATGGAACAGATAAATTTCGCAACAAAATTACCGAAAAAATGAGGCAAAGTCAATCTTGCATATTTTCGATAGTTTTGCTACTTTATGTCAGAATCTTATTCAACCTATGACCCTTATTCCAAAGAAATTTATAACACTGAAGATCAAAGCGAAATCCCGATTTTTACTATAAAGTGAAACGTCCCGAAAATCCATCGGGACTTTTTTTTTGCTGTCCCCAAATCGTTAACGAGTGAGAATAGCAGAATTCCAAAAACAGTTTGAACAGTCCGCCCCGCCGGCAATTGCATGGAAAGGGGATAATATTGGACATCAGATCGGCAGAGCCGATGCGGTCATACAAAATATTCTGATCGCACTCGATTGCACGCCGGAAGTTGCCGCGGAAGCAATTCGGAAAAATGCGAATTTAATCGTCACGCATCATCCGCTGTTGTTTCACCCGCTTAAAAAGATCACCCCGCAGTCCCGCGTCGGTGATCTTGTATTGACGCTGACTGAACACCGAGTGAACCTGTATGCTGCACACACAAATCTGGACAGTGTACAGTGGGGAGTAAATTTTTGTCTAGCAAATACTCTGGGACTTACTGATGTTCGAATCCTCTCCCCGCTCATCGACAGTGTCTCCAAGATAGTTGTTTTCGTACCGCAGACACATACCGAAGCCGTTGCCAATGCTATGCACAATGCCGGCGCAGGAATGTTTGCGAAATATGACAAATGTAGTTTTCGTTCCTCAGGTACCGGAACATTCCGCGGAAAAGGGAACGCGCAGCCATTTATAGGAACAGTGGGAATTCTGGAACGTGCTGCAGAAGAGAGGATAGAGATGATGGCGGAGAACTGGAAAGTCGACGCCATTATTGCGGCAATGCTGAACGTCCACCCATACGAAGAAGTTGCCTACGATGTGTATCCCCTTCGGAACCGGAATACTGAATATGGACTTGGAGCGATCGGCAATTTGTCGAAACAGATGTCCCAGTCGTCGTTCCTGTCACTGGTGAAGAAAAAACTCGGCGCGTCGGCGCTCCGTTTTTCCGGAACGGCGAAAGCCATCCGCCGCGTAGCCGTGTGCGGAGGTTCAGGATCCGACTATATCAATGATGCCGTTAGCCAGGGTGCCGATGCCATGGTTACGGCGGACTTGAAGTATCATACCTTCCAGGAGTTCGAAGAACGGATCCTTCTAGTGGATGCCGGGCATTACGAAACGGAACATGTTGTGCTTCCGACCCTGGCAAAGAAATGCAGAGAGATAGCAATTCATGGAAAACTGACTGGAAAAATTTTCATTACACAACATCGAACAAATCCCGTACATATATTCTAAGCAAGGAGAATCAATTGGAAGAAACACTGCGGTTACTCTACCAGTTACAACTAGTCGACAGCAATCTGGATGACGTAGAAGAATTAAAAGGCGATCTGCCGGAAACAGTCAAAGCACTCAACGAAGAAATCACCGCCTTGAAGGAAAAGGCAGATGCCAAACAGAAATTTATCGATGATTTCGTTTCCTCCAGGAACGCTGCAGACAACGATATCAAAGATTTTGAAGAGAAGCTCAAGAAATACAAAGAGCAGCAATACCAGGTGCGCAATAACAAGGAATATGATGCCATCACGAAAGAGATCGACTTCGCTGAAGAGTCCGTGAAGACGCTCAATAAGCAGTTCGAGGATTTTGAGAATCAAATGTCTGTTGCGAAACTGGAACTGGAAGAATATCAAACCAGCTTGAACGAGCTAAACGAGACGTTGAAAGAGAAATCGGACGAACTATCGGTTGTCTCAAAGGAAACGGAAGACGAAGAACTGAAGTACAATCACGAACGGGAAAAAATTGTCGCACGGTTAGACAAAGAGATCCTCTCCCGTTATGCGAAGATCCGTACGGGTCGCGGCAAAGCCGTTTCGACCATCCGGAAACAGTCATGCAGCGGATGCGGCAACAGAGTTCCGCCGCAGCACATCATGGAGATCCGGCGTAATGATAGAATCTATCTCTGTCAGCACTGCGGCCGCATCATCGTATCGGACGAACTGGCGCACACCGTGAATGCTGCAAAATGAAGCTGACGGCGTTTACTGACGGTGCTTCGCGCGGCAATCCTGGCGATGCGGCGATTGGAATAGTCCTGAAGGATGAGCAGGGACGGACCATTCTGACGCACAAGAAATATTTAGGCACAACAACCAACAATGTGGCGGAATATTCCGCCCTGTTGGCGTGTCTTGAGCTGGTCAACAAGACAGAAACTTTTCATTGCTCCGAACTTGTTGTACATACAGACAGCGAATTGATGGCCCGTCAGTTGAACGGCCAATATAAAGTAAAGGATGCAGGATTAAAGGTGCTGTTTTTGAAAGTGAAGGAAGTGCTGACGACATCTCCCTTCACATTTTCCATCCGCCACATACCCCGATCATTGAATAAAGAGGCGGATGCATTGGCGAATGAGGCGATAGACACAAAATAAGAAGATTCACATGAACGAAATTATTATCATCATAGCAATCACGATGATCCTGTCCAGTCGCTCGTACGACCGGGACGCCCAAGTTTTTAATTCATCATCTATTCATTCTCATCAGCGAGATGTTGTACAAAGCCAACAAGCTGCCGTGGTGCGCCAGGCAATCGCTGTAATTCATTCACGAATTATGGAGGAAAGTCCGAACTCTTTCCCCGTACGCTTCGCAGCGTGCAGGGATGGACACAGTGCCGGATAACATCCGGGGTCCCGTTCATTCGGGATACGGAAAGTGTCACAGAAAATAAACCGTCCCGGTGCAGTGCGCCGGGATAAGGGTGAAACGGTGCGGTATGCAATCAAGCGTACTTAATGTAAGAGCGCACCACGCCGTCAGTAATGACGACGGTACGACAAACCCCACTGAGAGCAAGACCGCGTAAGTTTCGTTTCCCCGCAAGGGGAAAAGAGATGTCCGCTCAATTCTTTATGGAGACGAAACGGGTAGGTCGCTGGAATCACACAGTAATGTGCGATCAAGAGAAATGATTGCCTCTCCTGCTTGCAGGAAAGACAGAATTCGGCTTATCAGCTCGCCCAGCGCTTCGTTGGCTTTGTGCAACACTTTGAGATTGAAAGATGCATTCTCTCACAAGATTCCGATTAACTTCGGTATCGCATCGGAGAATTGCATTGACTACAAAAAAAGAATACCGTTGGACGGTCGCTCCCGCTCCTCCGGCCGAACTCGTCAAACAACTGTCTGACGAACTTACGATCTCTACTTCACTTGTTTCGATCCTCATCAACCGCGGAATCGACTCGTTCGAGAAAGCCAAAAAATACTTCCGGCCTTCCATCGATCAGCTTCATGATCCGTTCCTGATGGACGGAATGTATATTGCCGTCGACCGGTTGCTCCGCGCCAAGAGCAGCAACGAAAAAATCCTTGTCTACGGTGATTACGATGTGGACGGCACCAATGGTGCCGGTATGCTGTACCTCTATTTCAAAGAGATCGGCTGCGACGTCACCTATTATATTCCGGACCGGCTGACCGAAGGGTACGGCATCTCACAACCGGGAGTCGAATTCGCAAAGAAGGAAGGGGTTACTCTTCTTATCGCTATCGACTGCGGCATCACCGCACTCGCTCAAGTCGAGTACGCGCGTCAACTGGGCATCGATGTGATCATTTGCGACCATCACGAGCCTGCCGATGAATTACCGAACGCCGTTGCCATTCTCGATGCGCTGAAACCGAACTGCCGCTATCCGTTCAAGAGCCTTTGCGGCACCGGCGTCGGCTACAAATTTATTCAAGCGATTGCACGCACACTGGGACATGAAGAAAAGATCGAAAAATATGTGGACTTCGTTGCTCTGGCCACAACGGCGGATATCGTACCGCTGGTGGATGAGAACAGAATATTTGTCCGGCTGGGATTGGAACGTATCAATACCAACACCCGTCCCGGTATCCGTGCGCTGCTCGAAAGCGCGGGATTGAAAATTGGTGCGATCACCAC
>Ga0172379_10003293_pt1 | contig 26104 bp, 23 predicted proteins | sample GrowelOW334metaG_FD_119756 | JGI IMG/M metagenome (GOLD analysis project Ga0172379, IMG submission 119756) | Groundwater microbial communities from an aquifer near a municipal landfill in Southern Ontario, Canada - Groundwater well OW334 metaG | ecosystem: Environmental > Aquatic > Deep...
CTGTACTATTGCAGATTTTTTTAAAATGCTTGCGATAATTTATGATTTTATTGTGAAATGGATAGCAACTCCTTTAGCCATAATATCACTTACAGTTGGAGGAATCCTTATGATGATGTCAGCTGGAAATCCAAATTTGATGACGCTTGGAAAAAAGATTTTTTACGCTGCAGTCATAGGATTATTTTTAGTTTTCGGTTCATGGGTGATAATAAATACTATTGTAACAATTTTAGGATATAATCTAAACGGAAATACTGATTGGAATATACTTCAATAATACTATATAGATTTTTGGCCCTCATAGCTCAATTGGTAGAGCAGTTCCCTCTTAAGGAATTGGTTCTGAGTTCGAGTCTCAGTGAGGGCACAGAGCTTTACAAAACAATAAAAATAGAGTAGAATATAGAAGTTATATAATTAATCAAAAAATCATGTCACTAAAGACAAAAGAAAAAGCAAAGATAATAAAAGATGTCAGTTCGCACGAAAAAGACACGGGTTCAGCCGATGTGCAGATTGCATTGCTGTCTAAAACAATAGACAAACTTGTTTTGCATTTAAAAAAACATCCTCAGGACGTGCACTCAAAAAGAGGCTTGATAACAATGGTCATAAAAAGAAAAAAATTATTGGCCTATTTGAAAAAAATATCTGAAAAAAGATATTCAGTAATCATCAAAAAAATAGGACTAAAAAAGTAAATGCAGCCAAAGCCAAAAGAACAAAGAGTAGAAGTTCTAATAGACGTACAAAATTTATATCATTCAGCAAAAAACCTTTATCACTCAAGGGTTAATTTTCAGGAAGTTTTAAAACAGGCGGTTTCTGGAAGAAAATTTATAAGGGCTTTTGGTTATGTTATCCGCACAAAAACTGGCGAAGAAACGCCATTTTTTGATGCATTGAGCAAAATTGGAATTGAAACGCGCGTAAAAGATTTGCAAGAATTTTATGGAGGAGCCAAAAAAGCAGACTGGGATGTGGGAATTGTAATTGATGCAATAAGGACAGCTCCAGCTCTTGATGTTGTTGTTTTAGTTTCTGGCGATGGAGATTTTATTCCATTGGTGGAATATTTAAAAAACCAGGGAAAACGCGTTGAAGTTATGGCATTTGGAAGAACAACATCCTCAAAATTAAAAGAAACAGCCGATGAATTTATTGATATGGATGAAGGTTTGCCGAAATTTTTATTAGCAAGCGGAGGAGCAAAAGAAAAAATAATTAAAAAAACAAATTAAAAAATAAATAATTAATCGCAGAGGAGAGCAAGAGGTGTACGGCTATATGAAAGCGCTGGAATATCCAACTTTTTCACATATTCGTACAATTATCTCTCGCTGCAAATATAATGGCAGTAAAAGATACGTTTGAGATAAAAGTTGGCGACCCTTCGACAAGCTCAGGGCAGGGAAAACCCATAATAATTAAGACTACAAATTGGGCAGAACAAGCTTCTGGTTCTTGTTTGGTTTCCCAAGGAGATACAGAAGTTATGGTAACCGCCACGCTTTCTCCGTTTACAAGGGAAGGAATGGATTACTTTCCTCTGACAGTTGAATACGAGGAGAGATTTTATGCAGCGGGAAAAATTTTAGGCTCAAGGTTTATGAAAAGAGAGAGCAGACCCACAGATGAAGCTGTTTTAAACGCCAGAATGATTGACAGAGCAATAAGACCTTTGTTTCCAAAAGATTTCAAAAAAGAAGTCCAGGTTATTGTTACCTGCCTTTCATGGGACGGAGAAAATGATCCAGACATTTTGGGAATGATTGGAGCTTCGTTTGCTTTGGCTGTTTCAAACATTCCATGGAACGGGCCTTTGGGAGCAATAAGAGTTAGCAGGGTAAATGGAGAATTGGTGTTTAATCCAAGCTATGCGCAGAAAAAAGAAAGCGACATGGATTTGACATTGTCTGCCATAAATCAAAATGACAATATTTTAGTTAACATGATTGAAATGGGGGCTAAAGAAGTTTCAGAAAAAGATGTTTTGGAGGCAATTGAAATGGCTGAACCAGAAATTAAAAAAATTATTGAAGTTCAAATCCAAGCGGTTAAAAAAATTGGGAAAACAAAAGATGAATTTTTACCTGCTGTTGAACTGGACATTGAAAACGAGATAAAAGAATTTTTGGGAGACAAGCTGGAAAAGGCAATTACAAATGCCCCAGCCGGGGAAAAAAACTTGGGCACTACTGAATTGTTAAAACAGGAATTGGCAAAATATCTGTCAGAAAAATATCCAAATGAAGGAAAAGAAAAACAAGTCTTGGCTTTTTTTGAAAAAGAAATTGAAAGAATAATTATTAAAAATATAATTGAAAAAGACCATAGGCCCGACGGCAGAAATTCAACCGAAATAAGGCCGTTGTCATGTGAAGTCTCGGTTTTACCGAGAGTTCATGGCTCTGCAGTATTTTTTAGAGGGTTAACAAGAGTGCTTTCAGTTTTAACTTTAGGGGGACCTGGCGACCAGCAGGTTTTGGAAGGAATGGAAATTTCTGGTAAAAAAAGATTCTTGCACCACTATAATTTCCCTCCGTTTTCTTCTGGAGAAACATCACCCATGAGAGGGCCGAAAAGAAGAGAAATCGGGCATGGAGCTTTGGCAGAAAAAGCTTTGCTTCCGGTGCTTCCAAGCGTTGAAGAATTCCCATACACAATAAGAATTGTTTCTGAATGCGTTTCTTCAAACGGTTCAACTTCAATGGCTTCAACTTGTGCTTCATGTATTGCTTTAATGGATGCAGGAGTTCCAATTAAAGAACCTGTGGCAGGAATTTCGGTGGGTTTAGCAAAAGATGAAGAAACCGGAAAATACAAAGTTTTAACAGACATTCAGGGGCCTGAAGATCATTATGGAGATATGGACTTTAAAGTTGCTGGAACAAGGAATGGAATTACTGCAATTCAGCTTGATGTTAAGATTGACGGCATTGATAAAAAAATTACAGAAGAGGCTTTGAGCCGAGCAAAAGATGCAAGATTTAAAATACTTGATATAATAAAGAAAGAGATACCAGAACCAAGAAAATCTTTGTCGCCTTATGCTCCAAAAATATTTACGCTTAAAATTAATCCTGCAAAAATTGGAGAAGTTATCGGGCCTAAAGGATCTGTAATAAATAAAATAATTGAAGAATGCGGAGTGACCATTGATGTGGATGATTCTGGATTAGTGTTTATTACCGGCACAGATGAAGCAGGAGTTGAAAAAGCCGCAACTTGGATTAAAGGAATTGTTAGGGAAGTGGAAGTGGGTGAAGTGTTCCAAGGAAAAGTTGTGAAGATTATGGACTTTGGAGCTTTTGTGGAAATATTGCCCGGCACAGACGGAATGGTTCATATTTCAAAATTTGTTCACGACCACATAAAAAGCGTTTCTGAAGTTGTAAAAGAAGGAGATGTGATACCAGTAAAAGTCATATCTGTGGATGACTTGGGCAGAATAAATCTTTCAGCAGTTGATGCAGGATTTAAACCAAAACCAAAAAACATTAAAAATTAACACGCAAGGTGTTCAGCAAAATTTCAGCCCATAACGCAAATTATATATCAGGGCTAAAATTTCGAAGCAAATCTGCTCGCTTGCTCACAGACCCGTGCAAAAATATTTAAAGTATTTTTTGTTAATAGTAATTATTGCTTTTGTTATTCCTCAAATAACTTTAGCTGCTTGGTGGAATCCATTTTCATGGGGAATATGGAATAGGATATTTCATTTCCAAAGAACAGAACAGCAACAAGAAAAATTAATCGGGGGAGATAAAGATGCTCATGGGTGTTTGATTGCAGCTGGTTATTCTTGGTGTGAAGTAAAAAACAAATGTTTGCGTTCATGGGAAGAAAAATGTGAAGCCGACCAAACCGCTGGCTGGAAAACATATACAAATAATAAATATGAGTTTTCAATAAAATATCCTAAAACATGGATAATTAATGAAAATGAAGATGGGTTTAATATTTTAAATATAAGTAATTCCCAACCGCCCAAAAACATAAAATCATGCAGTAAAAATTACTTAGGATTTAAAATTTTAAAGGGTGCACCGTATTTTGGAACAGAATATATTTCTGAAGCTGGCATAATCGAAGAAAGCGAAATAAACGGACATAAATTAATAAAAACTAAATTAACCAACTTATCATCTGATTGGGGTTTGTGTGCTAATTCACGTTATTTTTTACAAACCGATCAAAATAATGAATATTATATAGAAATTATTTTCTATGGTAATAATGAAGTTTTAAATGAAATTCTTTCCACTATTAAATTTAGAGGCATTACTATTACCTCGCCAAAAGAAGGAGAAGTGTGGAAGGTCGGCGAGACACACGACATAACGTGGAAATCAGAAAATTTAAACTCGGATGACGTTGTTAATATCTCAATAGACGATATCTCCGACAATAAATATTCCATTTCACATAGTTACAATATCGCCAGCAATATATTAGCTAATCCCGGAAAGTTTTCATGGAAAATTCCTGATAATATTATTTCAAGCTCCGCTTATGTAGTTGGAATAAACTGTGCTACTAAAAGTTGCATCGGGAACCGTGGCAATTCTTTCGTCATAAATTCCTTGACTGTAACCCAGCCGACAATTACCAGTATAACATCACCAGGTAATATTAGCGGTCAATTTCATTCAGGAGATAAAGTTACAATCAAGGGAAAAAACTTACCCACTAGCGGAAGCATTGTTTTAAGCTACGGTGAAATATATACAACTTTTCAAAACAATGAAAGTTCGGAAAGCATAACCTTCACAGCTCCATCAAAACAACCTGGGGCATACAATATATGGATTCAGGGACCTGGTCAAGGTAGAGATTGGACCGTAAAAACTAATATAATGACAGTGAATATTCTAAAATAGTATTAAAATAAATAAAAAAAATGGTGACTGCTGACGAAGAAATCCAAGCCAAAGAATTTTTAAAGAGAGCTGAAATAAGGACTATGAAAAAAGACCTCTTAGCAATAAGAGAGCTTGACGCGTTGAAAGAAAGAGATAAAATAGGTAAAATAAAAACTTTAGAAGAACAAAGGTCAGAACAGCAAAAAAAATTGCAGGAAAAAGAAGCCATAAAAGCTGCTGGTGAAAAAGCTGGGCTGGAAGAAGTCTTGCAAAGAAATGAAGGACAGGAGAGAATTGCTGAAAAAGATTTGAAAGACTATGCTACAGAACAGGAACGCCAGCAAATATTTTTACTTGAATCTCAAAGATTGGGTTTTGAAAAACAAATTGATGTAATAGACAAAGAAAAGGATCCTGCATTAAAACTGGAAAAAAATAAATTGCTTTTAGAAAGCAGGAATTGGCAGGAAAAGCTTAACGCCATACTGGCAGAAGAAAAAAAACTGGAAACCGAGCAAAAATTTGTAACAGACAAGCAGGCTACCACAACAATTGCAACAGAAAGAAAAAGCCTGGAACAATCAAGATGGGATTTGGATAAAAAAATACAGGATGTGGAAAAGAAAAGATGGGAAACTGAAAAGCAAATGCAGGACATAGACACAAAAGTAAATGGCATAGGCAAATCTTCAGAAAAACTGGTGGCAGAAAAACATGAACTTCAAAATAAAGTTTTGGGCATAGACAAATCATTGAGAGAAATTTACTCTGTTGTAATGGCAAGAGAAGAAGAAAAACGAAGAGGTTCTGCTCAAGAACAAATTGCCAGGAGAGAAGCAATATCAAAGGCAAGAGCATTGGAAAATGAAAATGTTCAAAGACAACAAAGATCAGGAATTTCTCTTAAAAAACAATCTGCAGATGAAGGGTATTTAAAAAAAGCGCCGACATCATTTAAAGAAGGGATTATAAAAGCATCGGAATCAGAAGAAGAACAAAGAAAACAATTTTTAAAGGACGTGGCAAGCTGGTCTGAAGAAGGGGTTAAACCGCAAGCTCAAACAACAAAAAGTACAGAACCTTCTGTAGTGGCAAAAGCGCAAGCAGAAGCAAAGCCGGTTGTGCCCATTCCACCAGTGCCGAAAAAAAAGACTTAATAAAAAAATAAAAAATTTTCGTTATGGATAAAAAAATAATTGAAGAATTGAAAACGAAATTAGAAGAACAAAAAGAATCTTTAGTTAAAGAATTGGGAAGTTTTGCCACTAAAGATCCAAATTTAAAGCACAATTGGGACACAAAATATCCGAATAACCCAGATGGGGACAAGGATGATGAAGCCGATGAAGCTCAAGAATATGATAATAAATTATCTTTGGAATATAGTTTGGAACTTAATTTAAAAAATGTAAATATAGCTCTAGAAAAAATAGCAGGAGAAAAATACGGAACCTGCGAAAATTGCGGGAAAGAAATAGAAAAAGAAAGATTGGAAGCTATTCCAGAAGCCAAATTATGTATGAAATGTAATAATAAATAATTTTTAAAACAACAAAAAATCCCGTAATGCGGGATTTTTTAGTAGCTTATTTTTGTTCCAACAGGATATTTTGCCAGAGGATTTCTTGCTCCCACAACCTGGAAGTGCACATGGCACCCTGTTGCGTTTCCTGTTTGGCCTATCAGACCAATTCTGTCACCAACATTAACCTTGTCTCCAGGTTTTACAGCAACATACTGGAAGTGTCCATAATAAGTAACGGTGCCATTTGAATGTAAAATTGTAACATAATTTCCCATTCCCAAATTCCAAGCATTGTTATACACCGCCCTTTGCACTTTACCGGAGGCGGCTGCATAAACAGGAGTTCCGCATTTATTGGCAAGGTCAACTGCATTCATATAATGAAGCCCTTGAGTAATTTTCCCTTGAGCAGGAAATATAAAGAAGTTATCTGCCAAAGGAGCTTGGTAATTAAGCAGTGGAGCTGCTTTTTTAGGAATTACACCACCCGGAATAATCAAAATATCTCCAACATAAATGTCATCTTGGTTTGCCAAGCTGTTGTAGGAAATAATATCGTCTGATTTGGCTTTGTATTTTGAAGCAATAGCAGAAACAGTGTCTCCTGATTTTACAACGTGCAAAACTCCATCTGTGGGCAAAATAGCCAAGCTTTCTCCGACTTTAATTTTTGCTGAACTTGTTAAATCATTTGCCCAAAGCAAAGTGTTAACTGAAATTTTGTAGGAATTTGCAATTGATTGGAAAGTGTCTCCCGGCTGTACTGTGTAATCGGTAACATCTTTTTTGTTTTGGTTGTTTCCTCCAAACACATCTCCCAAAACTTTTCCAGAAATAACAGAAGGCGCTGAAACAGCATAAAGGGTATTGCTTTGTATTATTTTTAAATCTGGAGTTTCCAATGGGATTGCGCTAGCCACGCTGGAAAATAAATTATTTATTGAATTAGCTTCTGCCTTGTTAAAAAACTTGTTTAAAAAAGCTACCCGATTATCTCCTAAATTATTCAAACCAGCTGAACTAACACAAGATGCATACATTGCAGAAAACAAAAAAACGGAAACTATACCAAAATAAAACAAAGGATTTTTAGACAATCCCCCAAAATTAGATTTTTTGCGCGCTCTTTTAGTAGAGAACAAAGAGGCTTTTACCCTTATTAAAAATGTATGAATTATTTTTAACAACTTGATATAAATGTACCATTTTCAAGCCTCAAGGTCAAGAAGTTATACACAGCTTCTATTTATGCTATAATATTTAAATGGAACTGACTTCACCCAAAATAATAAAAGAGCTTTTGGTAAAATATGAAACTCGGCCCTCAAAAGGATTGGGCCAGAATTTTTTAATAGACAAAAACGTTTTAAGCAAAATTATTACGGCATCTAATTTAAAAACCACAGACGTAATTTTGGAAGTGGGACCCGGATTAGGAACTTTAACTCAAGAATTGGCAAAACAAGCAGGACAAGTAATTGCCATTGAAAAGGATAAAATAATGATTGAAATTTTGGCAGAAACTCTTTCTGACTTTAAAAATATACAAATCATTCAGGGCGATGTTTTGAAAATTGAAAATTGGGATTTGAAAATTGAAAATTACAAGCTGGTTGCCAACATTCCTTATTACCTAACCTCTCCCTTAATAAGAAAATTTTTGGAAAGTGAAAATCCGCCAGAAGAAATAATTTTGATGCTTCAAAAAGAAGTTGCCCAAAGAATCTGCTCAAAACCGCCTAACATGAGTTTGCTGGCTGTGTCTGTGCAATTTTACGCAGATACAAAAATTGTTTCAAATGTTTCAAAAAATTGCTTTTGGCCTGCTCCCAAAATTGATTCTGCAATAATAAAAATCACTCCCAGAGGTCAGACCTCTCGCCCAACAGGAGGTCTGACCTCTACTAATTTGTTTTTTAAAATTGTTAAAGCAGGCTTCTCCCAACCGAGAAAACAATTAGCCGGTAATTTACTTGCCCTGAGCCACGCCGAAGGGTCCAAAGAATTTAAATTAGATAAAAAAGAGGTAAATAGTTGGCTTTTAGAAAATAAAATAAACCCCACCCAAAGGGCAGAAACATTGAGCGTTGAGGAATGGATTAGCTTGACAAAGACTTTTAATAATATAAAAATAAACGAATAATTATTAAGCAAATAAATTTTTTATGGCAAGAGGAGAAACACCAAGAAGCGAAAATACAGAAACAAGCCCAGAAGAAGCTGCAGAAAGAGCAATGGGTGATGCTGTGGCAACAATAGAAAGCAGAGATGCCACAGATCCTATTATTTCTGAAAAATGGGGACAAAAGGCCAAAGATTTTTTTCAAAATCCAAATGTTCAGCCCTTTGTGGACACAGCCAGAGTGGGTAGCTTTACTTTTTTAAAAATATTTTGGAATATTCTTGTTTTTGCAAAACGGGCAGTAGAAAAAAGCGGAAAAATTTCATTTAAAGAAGGTTATGAACTTGGCCAATCTGCGATTAATCCTGAAGACGCAAAAAAATAAAACTTAAAAAAATATGACAAACGACAATATTCCAAAAGAATTGTCAGCATCACAAACAAACTTAAATTCAAGAATTTTTGATTTGGTTATTGGAAGAGTCTTAAAAAAAGCTTATCTGAGTTTTGATGAATCTGGCAAAAAAAATATAGAAAAAGTTTTTCTTTCTGACAATAATGAAGAGAAAGAAAAATTTATTAAAGAACATATCCCTAATTTTGCAGAACTTTTTAACGAAGCAACAAAAGAGATTGAAGAGGAAATGAAGCTGGAAATAGAAAAACAAGTTTAACTGGGTGTTGATAACTTAACTGGCTTGAAATTTTTAAATAGTGTAAAATTAATAAAATAGTAAAAAATTCTGATGGAAAAAAGCACTGCGCATAAATTTGATAGAGTAGCAAAAATTTACAACACTCCAATTTTCCAGTTTTATTATTTTTTTGTCCACAGGTCTTGTATCAATTTTTTAAAAAATTATTTAAAGGACAATTCTAGTGTATTAGATGTTGCTTGTGGAACAGGAATCTTTTTAAAAAAATTGAGTAAGGAAAAAAGAGGGCTACAACTTTTTGGAATAGACAATAGCGAGAAGATGGTATCTATAGCACGCAGGCGTTCAGACATAACTAATTTTAAAGTAGCAAACGCGGAAAAAATTCCATTTGAAGATAATTCCTTTGACTTAATTACTATAATAGATGCCTTCTACTATTTTCAAAATCAAAAAGCTGCGATAAAAGAATGCTCAAGAACATTAAAACCCAATAATTATTTATTTATTTTTTATCCTGCTTTAGATATTCTGCCAAGATGTATCTTAACCCAAATGAAATTTGTTTCTCGATTATTCTTTTTTAATTTAGAAGAGTACTCTGCATTCCCTAAATTGAAGGAATTAGAAAAAATGGCTAATAGAAACAATTTAAAGTTAATAAAGAAAAAATTTACAACAATGCATCGGCTCCTTCTTTTGCAAAAAATATAAATTATGTTTAAAAAATTAATGTCTAAAATTAAATCTTTTTACTTATATTTACAAAAAGTAAAAAATGAAAATCCTGAAAAAGGAGCAGCATTTCTTGCCCCTTTTATTCCTGTATTAATAGGGCTTGGAAGTGCGGTGGCAGGTTGGTACGCCGTAAAGTCATCCGTAACTGGTGCTGCTTTAGAAATTTTAGCAGGCGGATTAGTTTTAGTAGGAGATTTATTTTTATATATATCTGGATTTTTATGTAAAACTGCTGGCGAGGTATTCGACGCCTCATTAGTTTGGTTAAGCACGCCAATAACTCATAATACTACATTTATAAGCGGGTGGGGTGCTATTAGAGATTTTAGCAATATGTTTATTGTTTTAGGATTTGTAGTTGTTGGTATAGCCACTGCATTAAGACTTAGAGAATACGAAGCAAAAAAACTTTTAATGCCTCTTATTGTTGTGGCTCTTTTAATTAATTTTTCAGGTTTATTCTGTGGATTAGTTATTGATGCTTCAAGCATAATGACAAAATCTCTAATAACAGCTGGGGGTATAAGTACTACACCAGGAGGTGGCATGGGAATGCAATATTACCAAATGATAAAACAATCTTCTGACAAACTACTCGAAACAACTACACCAGCAAATGATAGAGATACTAATTTAAAATTTCTTAGCGCAACTATTGAAATATCATTTATGTTTCTAATTGTTGCTGCAACTTTTGTCTACATGGGCATCATATTTATTATCAGGTATGCAATGCTTGCATTTTTATTTATACTTTCTCCTCTTGCTTTTGTCTGCAAGGTTTTTCCTATTTCAGCTGCGCAAAAAATATGGAATGATTGGTGGCAAAATTTCCTAAAATGGGCTTTTATAGGAGTAGGGGGCTCATTTGCATTATGGATAGCAAGCACTATGATGCAGAGTTTAGTCACAGCACATGCAAATAAATTAGAGGTAACAGAGATGATTGTTGTTTTAATATTTCTTGTCATCGGTTTTAAAATAACAACCAGGCAAAGCGCAGGCGTGGCTAGTGCAGTTATGGGAGTGGCAACAGGAGCAGCTGGTTTTGCTGCCGGAGCCATCGTCGGCGGAGCAAAATTAACTGGAGTAGCTGGGCTGGCGCAAAGAGGGAGCCAAAAAGCTCAGAGTCTGGCTACCCAAGCTGGAGAAAGATTAAACTTAATTGCACCAGGTACTGATAAATTAAGGAGACAAACGCAGTTGAAAGAACATAAGAGTGAGGAAAGAGCAACCACGTGGACAGCGGAACAACGCAAAAACCTAGCAACGGGTAGAGACGGTACTACAAGACAAAGAAATGATAAAGTTGAGGCTATAAAACAAATGGCTGAAAAAGGTGAGTTGGGTAGTCTTAGTTTAGCTCAGCGAGAAGTTGCTGTAACTTATGCGCAAAATCATGGAACGCCGGCAAGCGTTTTAGCTAAGAAAGATTATCGGGCATCAGAATACGATACTGGCCCAACTGGTAGAGCGACAGTTCTTGGAAGTGGTTTTGCGGCTCGTGCTGAAGCATTGCAAAATAATTTGTCGGGTATGTCTCAAGAACAGCTTCATAAGGTTGATCATAGAGATATAAATGAGGAATTTATAATGGGTCATGCTATGACCGGAAATATTATTAAAAAGTACAGGACAGCTGATCTTGCAAGAATAATTGCTATAAAAGCTGCCGCTAGAACTGGTCGGTTAGCGACTGAATTGGCTGCCGCGACTGCTGCAGGCGATGTTAATGAAATAAGGAGATTAACTAACATCCAAAACGAAGCTGCAAGATTATAATTTAAATTTTATAAATTTGGAAAATATATATTATTATGGACAATGATAACAAAATAAGAGTTATATTTACAGAAAAAGCAGACGATGAACTATCTCAAATAATTAGAAAACATAATTTAGATGAAGCTTTAGTTATAGTAAAAATAGACTATATCTCAAAGGCTTTGGCATTAGAAAAAGTTTCAGAGAAAGAAACGTCAGATTATCTACAAAAAGAATTGAATATTCCTTCACAAACAGCAGAGCAAATTTCTAAAGAGATTATAACTAAAATTATTCCATTTCTAGAAAAGGCACCAGAGGAAAAATTTAAAGATCCGGCTTTTGTTGAAGAAATTTCTAAAAAAGTTTTTGGAACGACAGACGAGGTTAAAAAAAATATAGATATCTCACCGAAATTTAAGCCTCCGATAAATATAAACGAAATAATAGAAGAAGAACCAAATACTAAAAAAATACCACCTTCACCATCAAAAAGAATTAAAAAACCAATTACATTAGAGGAAGTTAAAGAAACTGCTCCGCAAATTAAACAATCTAAAGGACCAGATAATTATAGAGAATCAATTGAGTAAAAATTGCAAATAAAGAGGCGACTTTCAACAAATATGCTGAAAGTCGCCATTGCTTTGTGACTCAGCCACCTCTGTGTAAAGGATCGATCCCCGGCCAAACTCCATATTGCGCATGGAATTCTTCAGCCTCTCGAATCAATTCATCACGCGTCTTCACGCGGGGAGGTTCTTGGCTCTGGTTACCACCACCGCGATTGCCTTGACGGCCACCACGTCCCCCACCTTTGCCGAATTGCTTGGCGCCGGCTGCAAAACCAGCAATAGCCATCCCAACTGTTTGGTCAAGAATAGAACTACCGTCGAGGTTACCGACACGAATGTCGGACAACTCGCCGCGGTCGCCAGCACGGTCGCGTTTTACCATATCTCTGGCAAACGCGAGCGCCTCTTTATAAGCAGGCGTGTTTTTGAACTTGGGGCCTTTTGCGTTGAGCTCGTCAACTGTCATCCCAAGTTCGGTTGCGATTGAACGGATAATCCGTCCTGCAGTCTCTTCGACACTGGCATTCGCTTCGAGCTTCGCCTTCGACGCCGCTTGAAGCGACTTCTGGTAGTCGAGTTCGTACCCGACATCTTCAACTATTATCGAGTTTTCCAGGATTCTCAAACCCCAGTCTTGCTCAATTTTCTCGAAGATTGGCATACACCCAAGAGCGATAAGATCGCTCCATAACTGTACACCATTGCCCCGCGCTGCCTGCGCATGCCTCTGGTCGCCACTCCGCACCCATGAGCGGAGAGCTGCGTCCAGACGTTTCACCACTTGGCTGTTTACGTCCTTTGGAGCACGAAACAGCCACAGCCCTGGGTCAATAATCCTCATAGTCATTACAAACTTGACTGTTAGAGGAATGTTCTCCGACTCAGCGGTTTCAGCCGCTGTAACAACTGGTTCTGGGGTTATATCTCCCAGATGGACATAGATTCCATGTCCGAATGCATCTGGGCTGTTCTGCTCTTCGTACCTTGTCACGGTGACAAAAGGCCGAAGATAAAAAACCCACCCGCCAATTTTCCAGATACACCAGCATCGTCCAAAATGCTTGGACCCATTACCGTCGCATATCTTTCCGTCACCACCAAAGTGATGGCCCGTGGAAGACATGGCACGGTAAACGAACTGCCCCATGAATTTAAAGGCAACCGCTGTTGCCTCTTGGACAACTACTACTCGTACCATCGCCACAAGCGCAGCGATTCCAACCAATCCCAAAAATCCAATCAAGTACCACATGGCCTTCACTCCTTCCAAAATAGCCTTAACAGCGGGCAAGGGAACACCCCTCGCACCATCTGTGTTTGACAATGTTCTTACTTATTTATAATAGCATATTATATGTATCTTGTCAATATGTTGAGAACTATTGTTGCTTATGGCATTTTATGCGTGATATAATAGATAAAGATTTCTAATTTAAAGTTTCAAACATGGAACAATATCCTATACCTCAATTTATTGAAGCAGAAGGGAAAATTGCTTTCTTTATATCTTTCAGGCAGTTCTTTTATCTTGTGGGAGCAGGGGTTGCTTGTTTTTTCTTGTGGTTTGTTCTGCCAGAAGTTATTTTTTATATGGCAGCCATAATAATATTTGTTGGAGCTGCAATTTTAGCTTTTGTAACAGTAAATGGAACGCCCATAATAAATATAATTTTTGCATCAATTGGGTTTTCAATGGGCGGGAAAAATTACACATGGAAAAAGAAAGAATCTCCTTATCCATTTAAACCAATTAGAAGAACGCAAATTAAAAAAATTGAGCATGGACCAGTTTTGCAGGCTCAAACAAGCCAATTAAAAAAAACACGCACAGCAATAGAGATGCGCACTAAGTAATTTGAAATTAAAAATTAAAATTTCGTAAAATGGCAGAATCAGCAACACAAGCATTTTTGGAAGTTCAAGATATAAGAGAGGGAATTTTGCTTTTGAAAAATAATTCCATAAGGGGAATTTTGATGGTTTCCTCAATAAATTTTGCATTGAAATCAGAAGAAGAACAGACGGCAATTATTTATGCTTTCCAAAACTTTTTAAACTCATTGGATTTTTTCTGCCAAATTGTTATTCAGTCCAGGAACATAAACATCACTCCATATTTGGACAGCTTGAAAGATTTGGAAGACAGACAGATGAATGAATTATTAAAAAAACAAACTACTTCTTACAGAGAATTTATAAAAAATATGGTTGTGGGGGATGTGGTTATGACAAAAAACTTCTACATTGTTGTGCCTTACAACTTAATGGAAATTCTTGGAATGAAAGGGGTTGGAAAACAATTTAATATTTTTCAGCAGGGGACTGCGGGCCAGCAATCTTCCACAATAAAAGACGATGAGTTTCAAAGATGCAAAACACAGCTTTGGCAGAGAATGGAATATGTTTCAATGGGTTTGAAAAGATGCGGGCTGGAAGCTATGCCTTTGACAACTCCAGAATTAATTGAACTTTTCTGGTCTATACATCACCCAGACCAAGCGGAAGTTGGATATTACCCGGAAATTTTACCAGAATTATTAAAATAATTTAAATTTTAAAAATGGCTTTTTTAGATAATATTTTTGGGAAAAAAGAACAAGACCTCACAGAACAAATTTTTCAGGAGGAAGCTTTTGATGTGCGCGACATTATAGCTCCGCCATACATTGGAGTTATGCAAGACCACATAAAGCTTGGGGAAAGGTTTGCAAAATCTTTTTTCGTTTTTTCATATCCAAGATATTTAAACACTGGATGGTTTTCTCCTGTAATTGATTTGAACACTCCAATGGATATTTCATTTTTCATACATCCAGTTGGATCAGAATTAATTTTAAAAAAACTAAGAAAAAAAATTACAGAAGTTTCTTCAGAAATTTTGGAAAGAGAAGAAAAAGGATTAATTCGTGATCCGGCTTTGGAAACTGCTTACAAAGACATTGAAAGTTTGAGAGATAATTTGATGACAGCCCAAGAAAAAATGTTTAGGTTTGGGCTTTACATTACAATTTATGAAACTTCAATAAAAGAATTACGAGATACAGAATTAACACTAAGATCAATTTTTGAATCCAGATTAATTTACATAAAGCCTGCTTTATTTAAACAAAAAGAAGGATTTATTTCTTGCAATCCCTATGGAATGGATTTGATAGAAGTTCACACACCCATGGATACAGCTCCTCTTTCAACCTGTTTTCCATTTATTTCTTTTGACTTGAGCTCAAACGAAGGGATTTTGTACGGCATAAATAGACATAATAATTCTTTAATTTTGTTTGATAGATTCAGTTTGGAAAATGCAAACATGGTTGTTTTTGCAAAATCTGGAGCTGGAAAATCTTATGCAATAAAACTGGAAATTTTAAGATACTTGATGCAAGGAGTTGATGTGATTATTGTGGACCCTGAAAATGAATATGAATTTTTGGCTGATGCGGTTGGCGGAGCATTTTTGAAAATTTCTTTAACTTCGCCAAACCACGTAAACCCTTTTGATTTACCATTGCCAGGCCCAGATGACAATCCACAAGATATTCTAAGATCCAATGTTATAAATTTGGTGGGACTTTTGCGCATTATGCTTGGCGGATTAACGGCCGAAGAAGACAGCATTTTAGATGAAGCTTTAACAGAGACTTATGCAGTCAGAGACATCACTCCGCAATCAGATCCAAAGACGTGGGCAAATAACACCCCTTTAATGTCTGACTTTCAAGAAATTTTGGAAAGCATGACTGGAACAGAATCTTTGGTTAAAAGAATTGGTAAGTTTACCAAGGGAACTTTTTCTGATTTTTTCAACCAGCAGTCAAACATTTCAATGGACAAGAACTTTGTTGTTTTTGGAATAAGGGATATGGAAGAATCTTTAAGGCCAATAGCTTTGTACATTATTATGCGATACATTTGGAACATGGTACGTTCAAAATTAAAGAAAAGAATTTTAGTTATTGATGAAGCGTGGTGGCTTATGCAATCTGCCGATGGAGCTTCATTTCTTTTTGGATTGGTAAAAAGAGGCAGAAAATATTGGCTGGGAGTTACCACAATCACTCAGGACGTGGCGGATTTTATGAAATCAGATTATGGAAAAGCAATTATCACAAACTCGTCTTTGCAATTTTTAATGAAGCAATCAACTGCAGACATTGATTCTATACAAAAAGTTTTTAATTTAACTGAACAAGAAAAATATTTATTAATTGAAGCTGCTGTTGGAGAAGGATTATTTTTTGCCGGCAGAAAACATGTTTATTTATCAGTGGTTGGAAGCCCGACAGAAAACCAAATAATTACAACAAATCCACAGGAAGTTCTGCAAAACAGGGAAGCTAAGAAAAAATTAGAAACCGCTCAAAATTGAATATGAGATGAATAAAATTTCCAAAAATTTAATTCTTTTTTTAGGGATGATTTTTGGCTTTTTTTTAAAAGCTGATTTTGTTTCAGCGCTGGAAATTCATTATCCCAGCATATTTGGATATTCCATAGATGAAACATCCTCTTTTCCTCAATATTTTTGTTATTTTTATGGATTGATAATAAACTTAGCTTTTTTTGTAACAGTTATCGTAATAGCTTTCGGAGGAATTTATTTTTTAGTTTCTTATGGCAGAGGAAAATTTACAGATGATGGAAAAGATTGGATAAAAGCCGGTCTTTTAGGACTTTTAATAATTGTATGTTCAACTTTAATTATTGACACTATCAATCCCAACCTGCACACCTGCAAACTTGGCATTTTGTCAGTGCTAAATTTTAGTCCAACAAACACTCCAACTCTGCCTCCGGGCGTAACTTCTGTCACTTACACCGAAATTCCAATTGGAGCCTTGACAGAAACCCTCTTAACCAGAACTCTAATGTGTTACGGTTTTGATCAAGAAGGAAATCCAATTTATCATCCAGTGCAAACAGCAAGTGGAACAAGCGAAGGAAGCGGAGAAGGAGATGAATCAGGAGAAAATTATATAGCTCCAAGGGATAGAGCAGATTGTGTTGTATTACAAATTGATGGCGCTCAAAAGAAGGCACAAGTAATTACAGCTTTATCAGATGCAATATCTAAATTAATGAACACTGAATGTGATTGCAAGCTTTATGGAAATTGTCAAAGCAACCCATGTATTCTGGGTAATGGATCCCCCATAGGAACTAATGAATGGTGCACTGGTACATGTTATCCTACTCCAAATAGTTCATGTTTTTTATCTCCAAGCGCAACAACTCCAGACTGTTGCAACCCAGATTCTGGAGTTGCAGACCCAAACAATCCTAGCAGGAATTTATCGGTCAAAGAGTTAATTGAACATGGCCCCATAACATTGTCTTTTGATGTTAATGGTAAAGTGCAAAACTGTCCAACTGGTTCAGGCCAATCCTGTTGCACTAATATAGTTGGAACTGAAACATTTGCGGGATTAGATGAATTTAGGTGCCCAAACCCAAAATATCCAGACGTTCCTTGCTCTGGATTATATGCTTGGGCTCATACTCAAATTGAAGACATAAATGGCATGCCGGCCTCCCAGCTTACTGAAGAAAAATGGAAACGAATGAATTTATATCAGCAACTAGTATTTTTTAAAGAAGATATGGACTCTTATAAGCAGGATATTCAAAATGATGTGAATATGTTAGATAAAGCAAGAACTGCTTTGGCAAAATGTTATTTGGCAATACCCTACGTTGATCTTGTTAAAACTTATGAAGCCACAGATCAAAAAAATAAAATTGTTTTTACTCAAAAATTAAAAGATGAAGACACTGGAGAACCAATCGCCGATCCAAGAACTGGTTTACAAGTAGATTCATCAAAATATTGCGCTGGATTTAATTATGCAAACTCCAGCTGTTATAAACAGTGTAATGATGCGTGCCCATCTGCAGGATCAGCCGAAAATTATAGCTCTGTTATGCAAGCCTACAATAATTGCACAAACCCAAACAGCTGTCTTAGTGCCTATAAATCAAGACCATGCCCATACGGTGATTATTCAAGTTTTGATGATTGCATAAACAAATGCCAAAGCGGATGCGGGACATATGACTACCGGGAAACTGTGGAACAATGTGCCCAGCAATGCATATCAGGCGACAGAGATTGCTTAAACAGATGCCAGCAAGGATGCGTTGACCCGTGCTCCCAGCAATATTTGCCTTGTTCAAATGAATATAAATTCTGTGAAGCTCAAAAACTAGAAAAAAACTCCGCCTGTATTTTAAACCCGGACAATGCTGGTAAATGCCTTTTTGGAGCCGACCAATTTAAAAATTGTGCAGGACAAATTACTGACCAAGGTAATTCAAATTATTGCATCAACAGAGCTTTTTTATGCAAAAATGGTTCAGATGAGTATGCAGGGTATCCTGACTGCGTTGATCCTTCGGCTTCAGGAGCAATAAATTGTCCATCAAAAACAAATGCTAATAGTTGTATAAATACAGCGGGTTGTATTTGGAATGGTTTAAAATGCTATCAAAATTATTCTGCAACCTATCTTATTAAAAATCCAACCGCGCAAAAATGTCCAAACCCGTATGATTCACCAGAAGACACATCTCCTTGCATCACTATGTTCCCTGAAACATCCAAATGCCCAGGCGCTTCAAAATGTCCTGACTGCCCATGCGATACGATATCTCAAAATTATAAATATACCACTCCTCAAAAAAGTTATGCAGGTTTAGCCTCTTATTGCATACTTGATCCTCGATGCCCGCAAAATGAAAACTGTTCAGGAGGCATATGTGTAGGCACAGCCTCAGATTCAAACACCGATGGCGCGCAATGCTCAGACGATACCGATTGTTATTCTTCAGAGGTTTGCAGTTTTGGATATTGCGTAGCCAAAAGCAATGCAGGTTATGGGACATATGCTCAAAATGAGCGAGATGTTCAAGACACCCAAATGGTTGGACCGCAATGTAATGAATATTCTTACAATGATGACCCTTTAACTTTTTATTGCCAAGACGAGTGGTGGAATAACCCAAATAAAGAAGGCAACAATCCAATACCAATTGGAAAAGAAAGAATTTCTCCTTCTTCCGGCGAAGTGCCTGTTGGGCAAACAGTGGATGATGCAAAAAATTGGGCTGCTGTTTTAATTGGCAATATAGACAAAATGGAAGAAGGCATACAACCATTGCTGGACCAAATGTTGAAAATTGGAAAAACGCAAGAGACAAATCCTGTTCAAAATTATTGTAAATGCAATGCCCAGTTAGAAACAAGTGAATCAATTTGCAAGCCTGATTGCTCTGACACCTATCAGCCATTGCCAGACACTTATTCATGCGGAGCAGGATATAATATTTCAAGCCCCGTAAACGAAGATTCCACATGCACCCGCACTTATCCTGCCACCCCTACTACTCGCTGTTCAGGCACTTGTACCCCTTGTAGCACGCCTTGCCCACCTACGACTCACCCATATGTTTGTGATAGACGAAATGCAGATGGATCATGTGCTGCTGGACATACCCCACCTCCAACTCCTAACCCAAACAAAACATGCAACGCTTCTTGCAATAGTTGCTCTACTCCCGGAACAGGAGATTGCAATGTTAATTGTAATCCCATACCATGTTCTACATCATGCGGTAGTTGTAGCCCATCATGTTCTACATCATGCATCACTACATATTCATGTCCTGATGGGAGTACTCCAAGTGGAAACCAATGCATATCTTCAAGCCCATTAATAGTAACCACAAATTGTATGTGTAATGTCCCGCATTGCAAAGGAAAACCTTGTTTGCAAATTGTTGATTATTTATCCCAACTTTGGAATTATTATAAAAAATTCAAAAATGATTTTGTAGATTTTTATACATATATGCTAAAAGAACCAAGAAGTGATATTATGAAAGAATTAACATACTCCAGAAAAACAGTGAACAATTGCAGTTTGGTAAATACTGCTTATGGCGCCAATGCTCGGCTGTTAAGTTGCACAAGGGTTGAAGATGAACTAATCTCTCCAATTAATAACAGCTTTATAAAATATGACAATAGAAATTATCCAGGTTATTGTTATGGCACAGAGCTTGGAAAAGTTTTAACAACCCCAAAAGATTTAACCGATAACTGGTTTTGTGCCGAACAATACAGCAAAGATCCAACAACAACAAACAATCAAATATATAACACACGAGAATAGACCTTAAAAAAATATTTAAAAAATTTATGAAAAATAAAATAAAAAATAAATATTTCTTATTTTTAGCGTTCTTTATTCTTTTTATTTTTTTAAGCACTGGTTTTGTACACGCTCTAGAAATAACTTATCCAAACATACCCGGTTTGCCATCTTTAAATGAAAATTCTCCTAACATCAACGCATACGTTAAATATTGGTTTGGGCTTTTGATTTATATCGCAGGAATTATATCTCTTATATCCTTTGTCGTTGGAGCTGTTGGACTAATAAGCCCAAGTGTTGAAGCTCATGGTCAAGCAAAAGACAGGATGTGGGGAGCAACATTAGGTTTAACATTAACTTTTGCATCTTTTATAATCATAAACACCATTAATACCCATCTTACAGTTTCAGAATTAACTCCGTTATCAGCGTTGTCAGGAGTTTATTATGAAAACGCGAGCACGCAGGAAAGATTAGCATGCCCCCAATCAAATGTGGATACAACTGCTATTACATCTACTGGCTTTGACAGTATTAGATATTGTTGCAATTCAGAATGCAGTGGCGGAGAGGGTCCCATTTTAATGGTTTGGGCATTTCCTGAAAAAGGACTTGAAACAGGAAACGGTGATCTTAGCGAAGTACAAACCAAAGAAGTCTCTTGTGGTAACACAGCTGATATAAGTGGCTCTTTCAGAATGGCTTTTCAAACACCGGGTATTTATGCTTATTTAGACTCAAATTGTAGCACATTTGCTTCTGCTGCAAACACAAGCTCTGGAAATATAACAGATCGATTTAAGAACAATATTAGGGGAGTCAAAATTGTTAATGATGATGCAAATGGTATTAAATACGGTGCCATTTTTCACCAAACAGACCTTAAAACTGGAGGAGGGTGCGGTACTCCAATGATAGATCCTGGTTGCCAGCCTATTAATATAACAAATGCAACTTCGGTTAATATTTTTAAAATAAACCAAACTGCTTCTGATGAAGCGGCAGCTGGTGTAACTTTTTACAGTGAACCGTATGGTTGGGATACAGGAGCTAATGCTGGTTTTTACGATGTACCAAAAAAAGATATAAAAGCAGATCCTCTTTGGAATAAAAATCCGAGTGCGATGGAATTTAAATGGGATAATGTTACGCAATCAGTTCCTTATAAGACTACAAATACAAACTTCCAAATTAAGCCTGGATCTATTATAATGAACGGAGATTATTTAGTTGCTCTTTATTCTAGTTTAAGTGGTGAAGGTGAAACAGAACCAAGTGGCGCAACAGAATACTGCCAAACATTTGAAAGTGCTTTTCTTGGATTTGTTCCTAATTTAAATACAGACTCTATTATAGCATCCGGCTCTTCTTATACAGATTTCAATAGTGTTTACATAATTCCGACACGGCCATAACTTTAAAATAGGTGATAAAAAAATACAAAAAACTTTTTTTAATTGGAATTTATTTTTCTGTTTTTTTGTACGCTGGCTTTTTTTGTATTTCACAAAGCAAAGTTTCTGCTATAGGTCTAGAAGTCCAGTACCCAACAATATCAGGCCAAGATATAAACACAGACACAAATTTAACAACCCCTAAATATTTAAAATATTTATTTGATGCTGGAATGTTTCTGGGTTTTTTTGCTGTTTTTATTTCTTTAGCTATTGCAGGAGCAATGTACTTTTTATCTCCCATAAAGGCTGATCTTTTAACAAGCGCCAAAGATAGGATTGCTGGAGCAATTTCTGGTTTGCTTATTTTACTGCTGACATATTTGATTATAACAACCATAAATCCTCAGCTTAAAATTTTCAACTCAACTCCGCTACCTCAAGTGCCATCTACAGCGTGTAATGATGAGCGCCAGTGTGTTCCTGATGGAACAGGCACTCCTTGCGTGTCAAATAATGACTGCTTGCCTCCAGGTGTTTATTTTTATAAACCAGCCAGCTGTGATGATGTGAAAACACAACCTGAAGGAGTAAGTATACCAAATTTAAAACAGCTAAAAAACCAAATACATGGTGTAAAGATTGTTCAAGGTTATAACAACCCAAATCCTTTCGTGTCAATTATATATGAAAATCCTAATTTTTGGGGAAAATGCCAATATATAAATCCTAATGTAGGAGATTGCCAGCCAGTAGAACCTTTTGCTAACTCAGCCTCAATTTACAGATACGACCGTAATCCTAATGGTGATGGTGTTTATTTTTTCCGCAAATCCTGTTTCAATAGTACAGAACAAGAAAGCTATGACCTTGATGGCCTAGTTAAATATTGCAAAGAAAACAGCGGGGGGTGGCAAAAAGTATCAAACGAGGACATTAAGGGCTCTGGCGATACTCTTTATGTGGGAACATTAGCAGAATTAAAATTTGAAGACGTGCCTGAAGAAGAAAAACTTTGCACAAAGTACAGTAAAAGTCAAAAATGCGATGAAAGAACTCCGCAAAATCTTGGTGGAGAAAATATCTCTTCAATTTTAATAAAAGGCAGTTATGTTGTTATGTTTGTTTACACCAACCTTGAAGATACTCCTGAAGGACCATGGACTTCCTGCCAGGAATTTCCAGTGAGCAAAGATGTAAACAAAATTGGCCCTCAACAAATAAAATGGCAAAACATTAGAAATAGCAAGGGTGTTGTTCCTACCTATGTTGTTATTTTTCCAATAATTTCTCCTGCGCCGGCCACAACGCCTATCCCACCATCTATTCCTGCAGAATAAAAAAATAAAAAACTGCCAAATTTTATCGGGCAGTTTTTTAGTTTTTCTTTTATCGAGATTTTATTACAATACATCTATCAAAACCATCTCCTTGGCTTTCTGTAACAACATCTGTCCTCTGAGATAATTCTGAATGTATTATTCTTCTTTCAAAAGCTGTCATTGGGGACAGTTTTTTTTCTTCTTTGGCAAGAGACACTTGGTCGGCTGTTTCTTTGGCTAAATTCCTTAAATATTCTATTTTCTTGCTTTTATAACCGTTTATATCAAGGTTAAGATACAAAACTTTTTTTAATCTTCTGCTTAAAACAAACCTTAAAAGCCGTTGAATTTCAGAAAGAGTTTGCCCTTGCTGACCAATTAAAATTTGAGGTTCATCTAGTTTTATATTTAAATCAACAACATCTGCGGACGATAAATTAACCTCTATAGCAGAGATTTCAATTGTCATTTTTTCAAAAAATTCCTGCGCCAGTTCTTTAATTTTGTCTAATTCTTCTGTCATTTTATTTTCTTATGCTTTTAATGCTTCGGGTTTATTTTTATTAAAAATCAAGTACTGCTGGATTATAGAAAATAATCCGCTAATTGTCCAGTATAGCCCAAGAGCAGATGGAAGACTTATAAGAATTATTACTGTGAATATTGGTAAAAAATAAAGCATCTGCTTTTGCATCAACTGTGAAAAATCTGCCTCCTTTTTTTTATTTGAACCCTGAACATTAGGTTTTGGCATAATCATCTTTGTCTGAAAATATTGCGTTAATCCTGCTAAAATAGCCAAAATCAGATTAGGCTTTGATAAATTTACCAAATTAATAAACAATGGGTCTATCAGCCCCGGGTTTGAAACAAACGCATAAAGAGATCCAAGCTCTTCTGGGTTTAATCCATTCCAAAAAACACTGTAGAGTGCAATTAATATCGGCAATTGGATTAAAGCTAGCAATAATCCTGAAAATGGGTTTATTTTTTCTTTCTTGTACAATTCTAAAATTTCCTTTGCCTGTTTTTCTTTATCATCTTTATATTTTTTTTGTATTTCCTGCATCATAGGTTGGAGCTTCTGAAGCCCTCTTTGTGAGTTTAAAGCTTTAACAGAAACAGGAAACAATATCAGCCTAATAATTATGGTTAAAACAATTATAGCAATTCCAAAATCATGCCCCGGCACATAGTTATACAAAAGTACAAGACTGTTAAACAAAGGCTGATACAGTATTATATAAAAGAAACTTATTATAGATTCAAACATTTTTATTTATTTTTACAAAAGCGTTTTTTACAGCTTCTTTAATTTCATAAAAATCTTTTTTCTCTGCCCCAGGCAAAACAATCAAAATCAAATCCATTCCTGCTTTTATATTGTTTATTTCTACTTTTACGGCTTCTGACAGCCTTCTTCTGATTTTATTCCTTATTACAGCTTTTTTAGATACTTTTTTGCTAATTACAAACCCAAATCTATTAACTCCCAAATCGTTTTTGGCTATTTTAAGAATAAAAAAATTGTTTTTAAAATTTTTTGAGTTTTTAAAAATCAACTCAAAGTCTTTTTTCTTTTTTATTCTATTATCTTTTGACAGCATGCAAATAAAACTAATGCCCAAAGCGTATATTACTTGAAAATATAGAGTCCGCTTCGGGCAAATTTATTTAAACAGTTAATTTTGCCCTTCCCTTTCTCCTTCTTTTTGCTAAAACCTGCTTTCCTGTTTTAGTTTTATTTCTTCGCATGAACCCATGGGTGTTAGCTCTTTTTTTCTTTTTTGGCTTATATGTTTTACTCATACAATTGTTTTTACTTTTACTTTTAGTATAATACAACCAGTATAGCCTAAAAAACCCAAAATTACAATGTTTATTATGGCTTATTCATTGTGCGTCTGCATTAAATATGTAAGCACAGGTTATACACAGTTTAATAACACCCTCTTCTTATTTTGCTTACATTTGACAAAGAGCCAATAAAAAGGAAAAATACATTATTAACCACAAAAATTCTAATTATAGAAGGCATATGAACAATTTAGAACTTTGGCAGTCAGTTTTGGCTCAAATGCAATTTCATATCTCTAAAGCGAACTTTGCTACTTGGTTCCAAAACACTGAAATTATTTCAAAAGACAATGAAAAAATAATAATTTCAGTTCCTAATGCTTTTTCCAAGGAATGGCTAAGCAATAAATATAATAAACTTATTTTAAAAACTCTTCACGATATAGACGACTCAATAAAAGAGTTGGATTTTGTCATAAAACCCCAATTATCAGGAAACTCCTCTCCAAAACTAAATCAAATAGAAAATGAAAAATTAGAAGATTCTCAGTTAAAATTTGAAGAGTTTAAAATAAACAAAGACACAAACCTTAATCCACGGTATACATTTGCTAACTTTATAGTCGGATCTTTTAATGAACTAACCCATGCAGCAGCTTTAGCTGTGGCAGACAATCCTGGATTCACTTATAATCCTTTATTCATTTACGGAGGCACAGGACTTGGAAAAACTCATTTAATACAAGCAATTGGAAACAAAATAAGCGACGAGTCAAAAAAGAAAAAAGTGAAATATATTTCTTCTGAAAAATTTGTTTCAAGTATTGTTTCTGCTATTAGGACAAACAGCATGGAATCATTTAAAGCAAGTTTGGCTCCAATTGATATTTTAATTTTAGATGATATACAATTTATAGCTGGCAAAAATAAAAGCCAGGAAGAATTTTTCCACGTTTTTAACTCTTTATATGAAAAAAATAAACAAATAATCCTTTCATCTGATCGCCCCCCAAACGCCATAGCAGAATTAGAAGACAGATTAAGATCAAGATTTGAAGGCGGAATGATAGCTGATATAAGCTTGCCTGACTATGAAACAAGGCTGGTAATTTTAAAACAAAAGCTCCAGGAAAAGAATATGGACCTTTCTGAAGAAGTTTTAGACTATATTGCTTCAAATGTTAAAAAAA
>Ga0172379_10003294_pt1 | contig 26097 bp, 15 predicted proteins | sample GrowelOW334metaG_FD_119756 | JGI IMG/M metagenome (GOLD analysis project Ga0172379, IMG submission 119756) | Groundwater microbial communities from an aquifer near a municipal landfill in Southern Ontario, Canada - Groundwater well OW334 metaG | ecosystem: Environmental > Aquatic > Deep...
CTGCACAAGGCGCTGCTTTTACAGCAAACAAGATTATGACATTATTAAAATAATTCCTCTCTCCTGAATTGTTGTTGTAAGCCGGTTAGGGTGAAAAACCTTAACCGGCTTTTTTATTATTTGGGAGGTTACTCAAACAATAAATTTGACAATTCTCCGTGATCAAATTTGACTACCTAAATAAATTTGTATTTTTTTAGCGTTCATTTAAAATAATACAAAACCCATCTATTAAACTTTTTTCAATTTCAAATTTATTTTCTTGACAAATAGGACAAAAAAAATTATATTCACATGTAAATGTTTACATTAAGACGTGTTCTGCAATAAATTTACTTCCGATAGTTACTGGCAACTCTTTTTATTGAAGCGAACTTAAATCTTAGATGTGAACATATGCAATAATTTTTTTTTAGAATTTTCTTAAGGAGATCATCATGAAAAATTTCTTGGTACTTTCTTTATTTCTTTTCTCTGTTTCAGTATTTGGTCAGGCCACCATTAATTTTGAAACGGTGGGACAAGATTATGTATGGAATATTTTTTCAAATGGACCAACCGATTCCACAGCTCTTTCTGTTGTAGATAATCCTAATACGACAGGAATTAATACTTCTGCTAAATGTTTAAAATATATTGTTAAAGCTGCCGGTGATCCATGGTCAGGTTTTTGGGGTCAAAGTGCCGGTCCAATTACGCTTACCGCCGATAACTGTATTATTACTTTAATGGTTTATAAAGATGTTATTTCTAATTTTGATTTTAAATTAGAACCACCTAATGTTGATCACAACGTTGCAAATACATTAATTAATCAGTGGGAAAAACTTACGTTTGATTACACGTCAGATATCGGAAAAACAGCAGCTACAATAACTATGATCCCTGATTTCCCAGCGGCAAGAACAGCAGGCAGTGTAAACTATATTGATAATATCGAATTTATTCACTCTGTAGTTCCAGTTGAATTAACTTCATTTAGCGCCAACACAACACAAAGCGGTATTGAATTAAAGTGGTCAACTGCTACTGAAACTAACAATAAAGGTTTTGAAGTTCAGAAAAGTTCTGACAGCAAAGCTTTCATCACAATCGGTTTTGTTAACGGAAAAGGGACAACTACTTCAATTCAGCAGTATAATTATGTAGATGCATCTACAACTTCCGGAAAATATTACTATCGTTTGTGTCAAGTTGATTTTGACGGTTCTTACAAATATTCCGATGTAGTTGAAGCGCAAGGAACTACTCCTTCTACATTTGCTTTATCACAGAACTATCCAAATCCTTTCAACCCGACAACAACCATGCAATTTTCTTTAGCAAGCGATGCAAAAGTTGCCATTAAAGTGTTTGATATGTTGGGAAGAGAAGTAGCAAATATTGTTGAAGCAAATTATGCTGCAGGCGTTCACAAGGTTGAATTTAATGCTTCAAAACTTACAAGTGGATTGTATGTTTACCAAATTAATGCAGTTCCTGCACAAGGCGCTGCTTTTACAGCAAACAAGATTATGACATTATTAAAATAATTCCTCTCTCCTGAATTGTTGTTGTAAGCCGGTTAGGGTGAAAAACCTTAACCGGCTTTTTTATTATGGTTAATAAATTATTTTGATTGTAGAAGGTTTGAAGATTTTTACTTTTTCGGCAGAGGGGAGTAAAAAAACATAATAAGAAGTAGATTGGGGTCTTTTTTTAATTCGAGCTATTCTATCTGTAGTTTTTTTTATTATTATTTGATAAAATCAGATTAATTTAATAAATTTCTTTACATGAAAACGATTACATTAAAATAAATTTAAATTATGACAATCACAATTAAAGAATTGGCGCTTAAGTGCGGAGTTTCAACTGCTACGGTAAGTCGTGCAATGAATGATGATCCAAGTGTTAAAAAAGCAACGAAAGATAAAGTTCTCTCTTTTGCAAAAAAATTAAACTACAATCCAAATTTATTAGCAAGAAGCTTCGTGACCAAAAAATCAAATATCATTGGTTTAGTTATGCCTGATATTTTTGGTGAGTTTTTTATGGAAATTATTCATGGAGTAGATGAAGTTTGTTACATAAATAAATATTATACGATGGTTTCCAGTTCACATGGAAAAAGATCAACAGCTGAGGCTATCGTCGATTTTATGAGTAAAGGGATAGTCGGCGGTATAATCCTTATGACCCCTGCGATTAATGATGAAATAAGGAAAATTCTTCGACTTAATGAACTACCCACTGTTGTTATTTCGGGGAAAAGAGATTTTGATAGATGTGACTCTATAAGTATTGATAATTATAACGGCGCTTATTCGTTAATTGATTATTTGATAAATTCTAAAAAAATTAAAAAAATTGCACATATCTCAGGACCTCTTGAAAATAATGATGCCGTTCAAAGACAACGCGGTTATTTAAATGCTTTAGAAGATAACGGCATTAAGGTAAATAAAAATTGGATTATCGAAGGAGATTTTACCACCTTCGGCGGGCAAGCAGCAAGCACAAAATTGCTAAAAATGCAAGATAGACCTGAGGTTATCTTTGCAGCAAATGATATGATGGCGATTGGTTGTTACGTTACGGCAAGAGAATTAAATCTAAAAATTCCGACAGATTTCGGCGTTGTCGGATTCGATGATATTTTTGTCTCGCAATTTCTTAATCCCCGTTTAACTACAACCCATATTCCTAGTTATGATTTGGGAAAAGAAGCAGCAACGACTCTTATAAAGCGAATGAATAAACCCGAAAAAAATAAATTCGAACATATTATTGTACCGACTGAATTAATCATTGGCGGCTCGGTTAAATAATTTTTTTTACATAACAAGTACAAGATTATATGAAAAGCTTTTCGACTAAATATGGGAATTTCACTCCTGATGGAAATGAATATATTATTAAAACTCCATTTACTCCAAAACCCTGGATCAATGTTATTTCAAATGGCGAGTACGGACTTGTTCTCTCTCAAACCGGCGGTGGTTTTAGCTGGTTAACTCATTCGGAATTTAATAGATTAAATCGCTGGCATCAGGATTTGATTCAAGACAATTGGGGGAAATATTTTTACATAAAAGATAATAAAACCGGTGACGTTTGGAGTCCAACGTGGAATATTGTTAAAACTCCTCTCGATTTTTATGAAGCCCGATATGGTTTCGGTTACGCTGTTTTCTGCTCTGAATATAAAGGCGTAAAAATTACGCTTACTATTTTTGTTCCGATGAATGAATCGCTCGAGGTTTGGGATTTCAAAATAGAGAACAGCAGAGAAAAAAATATTGATCTTTCAATCTTTTCTTATTTTGAATGGTGTTTGGGATCTTCAGAAGATTTCCATAGAGAATTTCATAAAACTTTTATCGAAACGGAATTCGATGAAAAAACAAATGCAATGATCGGAACGAAAAGATTATGGGAAATTCCTCTTGGCGACCGCGGACATTGGAATATTGAATATAACTATTTTGGTTTCATCGCTTCGAATAGAACGATTTCAGACTATGAAGGAGACAAAGAATCTTTCATAGGTCAGAATAATACTCTTCAAAATCCGCAAGGAATCCGTAATGGAAAACTCACAAAAAAAACCGGCAAATGGAATGATTCGATTGGAACTATAAAAATTGATTTGGCAATAAATTCAAAATCTTCCCAACAGGCTGCTTTCTATTTTGGTTTGAAAGAAAACAAAGAAGAAATCAAAACATCTATTGAGAAATTTAATACCAAAGAAAAAATTGCCGATTCACTCGCGGAAGTAAAAACTTTTTGGGAAATTTATTTAGGAACATTAGAGATTGACACTCCCGATGACGCCATGAATCTCGCCGTAAATAAATGGTTTCGTTATCAAGCCATTGCGGGAAGATTATGGGCAAGAACGGCGTATTATCAGCAGAGCGGAGCGTTTGGATTCCGCGATCAACTTCAAGATAGTTTGGTTTATTTGGCAATTGATCCAGCTTATACGGAAAAACAAATTCGGCTTCATGCAAAACATCAGTTTGAAGACGGCGCCGTACTTCATTGGTGGCACCCGATTACTGAAACCGGGCGTCGAACCAATATGACCGATGACCTGTTATGGCTTCCTTATATTATTACTCACTACATTGAAGAAACCGGGAACTATGAAATTTTAAAAGCGAATGAACCGTATTACAATTCTGAAAAAGAAGGCAGCCTACTTGAACATTCGCTTAAAGCATTTGATAAAGTGCTCACGCGGTTGAGCGACAGAGGATTAACGCTTATCGGAGCCGGAGATTGGAATGACGGACTTAGCGCCGTTGGTTTGGACTGGAAAGGCGAATCAATTTGGCTGACCGAGTTTTTCTATTTAACGCTAAAAAGATTTGTCGCCGTTCTAAATGCAATAAATGAAAATGACAAGTCAAAATATTACAACGGCAAAGCTGATGAATTGAAAGAAGCATTCAACTTCTATGCATGGGATGGTGAATGGTATTGGGGGGCAACAAAAGATTCCGGAACTAAAATCGGTAGTAAAGAAAATCAAGATGCTTTCATTTGGCTTAATCCTCAAACGTGGTCAGTGATAAGTGGTATAGCTCCGATAGAAAAGCAAAAGCAAGCAATGGATTCGGTAGGGAAGTATCTACTAAAAAAAAATGGTGCGCTTCTGCATTTCCCTGCATATAAAATTCCCGATAAACATATCGGGTATCTCTCACGCTACGCACCGGGTAAAAGAGAGAACGGTGGAGTTTATTCTCATGCCGCTACGTGGGCAGTTTGGGCTTATGCATCAATTAAAAACAGTACGATGGCTTATGAAGCATATAAAAGACTTAACCCGATTTACAGCGGTATGAATCCGGATGAATATGTTGCCGAACCTTTTGTAACTCCCGGAAATATTGACGGACCAGATTCTCCTAATTACGGTATGGGCGGTTGGACGTGGTACACCGGCTCGGCGTCATGGTTCGTTAAAGTAGCCGTCGATTGGATACTTGGAGTTCGCGCAACACAAGACGGCTTGCTTATTGACCCGTGTATTCCGAAGGAATGGAATTCATTTTCGGTTAAGCGGGTTTTCAGAAATTGTACTTATCATATTAAAGTGAATAATGACGGTCATGTATCTGATGGCGTTGAAAAAATATTGGTTGATGGAATCGAGCAGACATCAAATCTTGTTCTGCCGCAAAACAAAAAAGAGTGCGATGTAGTTGTCTATTTAAAAAATAACAAATAAGATTATCAGAATAATTTCGTTCTTCGTCTCAATAATAATCCGGCATTTTATAATTAAAAAAACTTGGTAGTATGGCGAATGTAACTCTTAAAAATATTTGCAAAGATTATGGCAAAGGAAACCGCGCCGTAACTGATGTAACAATCGAAATAAAGAATAAAGAATTTGTTGTTCTTGTCGGTCCTTCGGGATGCGGAAAATCGACAACGCTGAGAATGATCGCCGGTCTGGAAGAAATTTCTTCGGGCGAACTTTTCATTGATGAAAAAGTGATGAATTCAATTCCTCCCAAAGATAGAGACATCGCGATGGTGTTTCAAAATTATGCCCTCTATCCGCACATGTCTGTCTTCGACAATATTTCTTTCGGTTTGAAAATCCGGAAATTTTCGAAAGAAGAAATCATAAAAAGAGTGAGTGAAGCAGCGAAGATTTTAGGTTTAGAGGAATATCTTAAAAGAAAACCGAAAGAGTTATCAGGCGGTCAGCGCCAAAGAGTAGCTTTGGGCAGAGCGATTGTACGTCAGCCTAAAGTATTTTTATTTGATGAACCGCTCAGTAATCTCGATGCAAAACTTCGTGTGCAAATGCGAACCGAGATTTCAAAGCTGCATAAGAAGTTGGAAGCGACAATTGTTTATGTTACGCATGATCAGGTTGAAGCAATGACGATGGGTGACCGCATCGTTGTGATGAATAAAGGAGTTGTGCAGCAGGTTGCACCGCCTATAGAATTGTATCAAAAGCCGGTGAATAAATTTGTTGCGGGTTTTATCGGAAGTCCGGCGATGAATTTTATTCAAGGAACAATTTTAAAAAATGAAAAGTTGTTATTTAAAAGCGATAAAGGTTCGTTAGTATATGAAATTCCATCGGCGGACGAATCACGTTTATCAAATTATGCCGGTAAAAAAGCATGGATTGGAATTCGTCCCGAAGATATTTATCATTCTTCCGCCAATAATGTTGATACGACAAATTTTGCTAAAATAAATATTAAAATTGATTTGGTTGAACCGATGGGAAACGAAACATTTATATATTTTTCACTTGATGACATTCTGATAACAGCACGAATATCGGCGAGAGATAATTCCTCCTTCCAAACAAACTCTGCTTTCGCTGTTGATCTTTCCAAAGTTTTTTATTTTGATTCGGAGTCGGAAATCCGGATTTAACATGAAAACGTCATCGAAAAATATTTTATTAAACGGACTTTGGAATTATGTAGCGGACCCGGAAGGGAAATACACCTATTCCGAAATAGAAAAACTTGTTGGTGAAAACAGACAGAGTAAAGTTAGTATTCCATCAAATTGGGAGCGTGTTGGATTTCATAATTTCAATGGCTCGATCTGGTTTGCAAAGCAATTCACATTAAACAATTCTCAAGCACAAAATGAATTTTCAGTTCTTCAATTTAATGGAGTTGATTACTTTACTGATGTGTGGTTGAATGGAAAAAGTATCGGAACGCATGAAGGGTATTTTCAAAAATTCGCTTTTAATGTTACTGATGTTTTGAAAAGAAACGGTGACAATTTATTAATCGTAAAAGTTACTTCACCGAAAGAAATTCCCGGCGAAGTTTGGCCATTGAAGAAACAATTGATCAAAGGAATTTTCAACCACCACGATTGCAGACCCGGCAGTTGGAGCCTTGAATATGGGCAGGATCAAAACACCGGTGGCATTTGGAATGATGTTGAACTGTTGCTCGGTGAAAAACTGTTTGTTAAAAATGTTAAAATAATTTCAACTATTCCAACTGAAGAGAAAAAAGCCAGGATAACCGTTACCACTTCCTATCAGAATAATTTTACACATCAATTTGAATCAAAAATAAAAATTGAAGTACGGCATTCGGGAAAGAAAATTCTGCAGAAAGAATACTCTCTTCTTGTTGAACCGAAACAAAATTCATTTACTATTGCTTTCGAAATTGAAAATCCGAAACTTTGGTTTAGCTGGGATACCGGCAAACCCGAACTCTATCAACTTGAAATTATTTCCGACTTGTTCAACTCAAAGAACGAAACTTTCGGAATAAAAGAAGTTCGATTAGACGACAAGCAAAATTTTTATCTCAACGGGAAAAAACTATTTCTTCGCGGAACGAATATTATTCCCACTCAATTTTTAAGTGAATTTTCTCAAGACAAAATTGTAAAACTAGTAACCGCGATTAAGGAAGCGAATATCAACGTTGTTCGCGTTCATGCACATGTGAACAGACAGGAATTGTACGATGAATTTGATAAGCAGGGAATTTTACTTTGGCAGGATTTCCCTTTGCAATGGACGTACGATAGTTCACCTGCGTTTGCTGCAAATGCAATTTCGCAAATAAAAGATATGGTGCGTCAGTTTTGCAATCATGCTTCAATTGCATTTTGGTGCTGCCACAATGAACCCGGCGAACAGATAAAAACACTCGATCCATTTTTGTACGATGCGGTTTTAAGTGAAGATGCTTCGCGCATCATCCGGCTTGCATCAAATTATGAAGAGCATCCGTACGACGGCTGGTACTGGGGCAAGAAGGAACATTACGCTGCAACACCGATGGGTCCGCTTGTTACGGAATTCGGCGCTCAAGCCCTGCCGGAATTTTCTTCTCTTAAAAAATTTTTATCGCCAAAAGCTATTAGCAAGTATGATTGGAAAGAATGGGAATATCACAATTTTCAGTTTGACCAGACTTTTAACATTGCAAAAATTGACCGCGGAAAAAATGTTAATGAATTCATCAAAAATTCTCAAATATATCAAGCTGATTTGCTTACAACCGCAACTGAATTTTACCGGAGAAAAAAGAATGAAGGAATCACCGGTATTTTCCAATTTATGTTTGTTGATTGCTGGCCTTCAATCACATGGTCAGTGGTGGATTTATACGGGAAGAAAAAAGCCGGTTACGTAGCGTTACAACAAGCGTTCAAGCCGCTGCTGCTTTCAATCAGGTTAAGGCAGGATGTCTATCTACCGGAAGCCAAATTCAACGCAGATATTTGGATGATTAACGATCTGCACAAATCATTTAGACATTGCTCATTATCTTTTATTTGGAATGAAAAAGTTTTGCTCGAAATCAAAAATTTTTCTCTTGCAGAAAATGATAACAAATTTTTCTTTTGGGAATCATTGATTTTCAATTTGCCAAAGGAAATGAAAGTTGGAAAGCATTCAATTAACGTTTTGCTAAAATCAAAAGAAAAACTTTTAGACGAAAGAAGATTGATCTTTCGGATAGTGACGAAGAAATAATTATCGAAGGAATTTGAATGAAATATGTAAGAATGTTCTGGTTAGTTTTTTTACTTTTATCAATAAAAAGTTTTGCGCAGGATTATATTTTCTTTAACGACAGTCCATCAAATTCCTATTACGATCCGAGTTGGGGATTTTTTAGTAATGGCAGCCTTCTTGAACTGATCAACACAAATAAATTTCCTGTTGAAACAACCATCAAATATTCCGGAACAAATTCACTCCGCCTTAAATATACTTCAAAATCCGGCGGCGATTGGGGAATTGCCGTTGCCGGTATTGATTGGCCCGGGCGGGACGCTACTGCTAAAGACTCACTTATCTTTTGGGCATATACTACCACTTCAATCGCTTCGGCTGATTTGCCAACGATCTTTTTAGAAGATTTGAACAACAAACAAACGCCGAAACAAAAATTATCGGATTATATATCAACCGTCCCAACCAATATATGGTTTAAAGTTTCTGTTCCGCTTTCTATTTTCAAAACGAATCCGGGTCCGGCAGATTTAAAAATTATCAAGACTATTTTCTTTGGTCAGAGTACTACCGATAACGTTCAACATATTTTTTATCTTGATGAAATTCGAATGTCTTCGGGCAGCGCTACTCCGCCGACAACTCCACAAAATGTTGCAGCAAAAGGTTTTTACAAGCACATTGATATTTCGTGGAATTTAAATCCCGACACTTCGGTTCAGGGATATAGAATTTATAAACTTGAAAATGGAAATTATGTTTCAATCGGAACGGCACAACCGGACGATCGGTTTTATACTGATTTTATTGGCTCAACAGGCGTTAGTGCAACTTATAAAATTTCCGCCATTGATGGTAGTTTTAATGAATCCGCTTTAAGCGCTGAAGTTACTTCATCAACAAAAGAAATGAATGACGACGAATTAGTAACTATGTTGCAGGAAGCAACGTTCAGATATTTTTGGGATTATGCCCACCCGGTTTCGGGTTTGACCCGCGAACGAAAAGGCTCCGGTAATACCGTCACAATCGGTGGTTCGGGATTTGGCGTGATGGCTCTTCTTGTTGGTATTGAACGCGGTTTTATTACGCGTCAACAAGGAACAGAACGGGTATTAAAAATTGTAAATTTTCTTGAAACCAAAGCAGACCGCTTTCATGGTGTTTGGTCTCATTGGTTGGACGGAGGAACAGGAAAGGTCATTCCATTTAGCACTTACGATAACGGAGGTGATTTAGTTGAAACTTCTTTTATGCTGCAAGGGCTTCTTGCTGCGAGAAAATATTTTGATCAAAATATAACGGAAGAAGATTCTATTCGAAATGTCATTACGCGGTTATGGGAACAAGCCGAGTTTGATTGGTACCGAAGAACTACTTCAAGCAACTTTTTGTATTGGCATTGGTCGCCGAATTATACATGGCAAATGAATATGCAAATTGCCGGATGGAACGAAGCGATGATTGTTTATCTTTTAGGAATTGCGTCGCCAACTCACGGCGTACCGGCAAGCCTCTATGCAAACGGATGGGCGAGTCATTCATATTATAAAAATGGAAAAACATTTTACGGCTACAAACTTGATGTCGGTTGGGATTACGGCGGACCTCTTTTCTTTGCACATTATTCATTTTTAGGATTTGATCCGCGAAACAAAAAAGATGCATACACAAATTATTTTGTGAACAATAAAAATCATACGTTGATTCACCGCGAATATGCGAAAGCAAATCCGAAAGGAATGCCCGGCTACAATCAAGATACATGGGGCATGACTGCAAGTGACGATCCATTCGGTTATTCCGTGCACGAAGTTTCGAGAGATAACGGAACCATTTCTCCAACCGCAGCGCTATCATCAATGGCTTATACTCCAAACGAATCAATTGCTGCTCTTAAGAATTTTTATAATACGTACGGTAGTAAGATGTGGGGAATTTACGGATTTAAAGATGCATTCAACGTAAAGGAAAATTGGTATGCATCAAGTTATTTGGCAATTGATCAAGGTCCAATAATCGTGATGGCAGAAAATTACCGCAGCCAGGCTATCTGGAACAGTTTCATGAAAAATTCTGAAATAGACAGCGCTCTGAAAAAAATCGGCTTTGTTGCTGATCCTACAGATGTTCAGACAGAAAGCGAAACGCCGAAAGAATTTACGCTAAATCAAAATTATCCAAATCCATTCAATCCGGAAACAGTGATCAGTTGGCAGTTAGCAGTTGGCAGTCATGTTTCGCTAAAAATTTATGATATTTTGGGAAACGAAGTTGCAATGTTAGTGAACGAAGAACAATCGGCGGGAAATCATTCTGTCAAGTTTGATGCAACTAACAACGTACAACTATCTACTAACTCCTTACCAAGCGGAGTTTCCGCCAAAGGCGGATACGCCTCCGGCGTATATTTTTATCAATTGCGAGCTGGTGATTTTCTTCAGACGAAAAAAATGTTGGTCCTCAAATGAAAAATTTGAGTTCACGGATTGCGAATCGTCCAAGATTTGTTAAACAGATAAATGCTGATTTTATAAATCTGTGGCGATCGGTTTCATCCGTTAAATCCGCGTGCTATTTTCTTTTTCTTTTTTCTTTTCTTTCTCTTTCTCTTTCTCTTTCGTGCAATAAAAAAAGCAGCAGCAAAACCGAAATTAGTTTTTGGGCGATGGGAGCCGAAGGGGAATTTGTTCAAAAACTTGTTCCCGAATTTGAAAAACAAAATCCCGGCATAAAAGTTAAAGTGCAAATGGTTCCCTGGACTGCTGCACAGGAAAAACTTGTTACCGCTTATGCGAGTGACAACTCTCCCGATGTTTATCAGCTTGGAAACACATGGGTTCCGCAGTTTTCCGCACTTGGTGCAATTGAAAATCTTGATTCGTGGATTCAAAAATCTTCAACAATAAAAAGAGAAAAATATTTTGAAGGTATTTGGGATACAAACGTGCTTGATGGAAAAGTTTATGGCATTCCCTGGTATGTTGATACTCGGATCTTATTTTATCGAAAAGATGTTTTGGCAAAAGCCGGTTATAGTGTCCCGCCAAAAACGTGGGACGAACTTTACGATTGCTCGAAGAAAATAAAAGCAAAACTTCCAGCGGAGAAATATCCTATTTACATTCCTACTAATGAATGGGCGCCGTTTGTTATCTTCGGTTTGCAAGCTAATGCTCAACTTTTGAAAAACAATAATTCGTATGGGAATTTTCAATCAAAAGAATTTCAGTATGCGTTTTCTTATTTAATCAATTTTATAAAACAAGATTTAGCCCCGATGAGCGTTTCGCAAGTGACAAATATTTATCAGGCTTTTGCCGGTGAATATTTGAATATGTACATCTCCGGACCATGGAATATTAATGAGTTTAAAAAATGGATGACGGGAGACCTTGCCGATAAATGGATGACCGCTCCTTTACCAAATATGTCCGGCGTAAAATATCCCGGGGTCTCACTTGCCGGCGGTTCAAGTTTAGTGATGTCAGGACATTCGAAGAAAAAAGAACTTGCTTGGAAGTTTATTGAATACCTTTCAACTACCAAAATTCAAGTTGAGTTATATCATTTGATAAACGATTTACCTGCGGTTAAAGATGCATGGGAAGATACTTCACTTAAAGATGATATTTATTTAGAAGCATTTTATGATCAGTTTCAGAATGTAGTTGCAACTCCTAAAATTCCGGAGTGGGAACAAATTGTTTTTTCAAAACTTCAACAATACGCTGAATATACGGCACGCGGCGTTATGACCGTTGATGAAGCGATGAAAGCGATGGATCAGGATGTTAATAAAATTTTAGAAAAAAGAAGATGGATGATTAGCAGAAATAACTAATGATAAAATCCAAAAAACAAATAAGTTCGTGTAGATTTGAATCTTCAAAAGGGATTTATGAATAGCAGAAATAATAATGTGAAAGCGCTTGTCTTTTTTTTAGGACCGGCGATGCTGGCAATTTTCGTTTTCTTTTGTATTCCTGTTTTATCGGCGTTTGTTATAAGTTTTACCGATTTTGATATTTACTCACTCGGTAATTTTTCAAATGCACGATTTATCGGTTTGCGCAATTATACTCAATTGTTTGAAGACCCGTTGTTTTGGATAGCGCTGCGTAATACATTTTTCTTTGTAATTCTTGCCGGACCTTTATCGGTCGCGGTTTCACTTTTCTCAGCGCTTCTCTTAAATGCTAAATTAGTAAAGTTTAAAGGGATTTTTCGTTTAACCTACTTCATGCCGGTTGTAACCACGCTTATTGCGGTTGCCATAGTGTGGCGATTCATCTATCACCCACGCTTTGGTTTGCTCAATTATCTGCTTTCTTTTATTCATATCAATCCGGTTGATTGGCTTGGTAATCCGTTTTGGGCAATGCCTGCAATCGTCTTAATGTCTGTGTGGAAAAACTTCGGATACAATATGATTATTTTTATTGCCGGATTAAATAATATTCCATCAGATTTATATGAAGCGGCAACCATCGAAGGAGCTTCATGGTGGCAGCAATTCAGAAGTATCACATTACCGATGCTCGCTCCAACCACACTGTTTATCAGTCTTATCACTATGATCGGCTATTTTCAATTATTTGCCGAACCCTACATTATGACACAGGGCGGACCATTAAATAAAACGTTGAGTATTGTTCAATATCTGTATCAAGAAGGTTTTCGGTGGTGGAATATGGGTTACTCGGCGGCGATTGCTTTTGTTTTGTTCTTCATCATCTTTCTTGGTTCAGTAATTCAAACTCTTGTTCAAAAGAAATTAAAACACGCTTAATATGAAAAAAGTCTTACTCTATCTTTTTTTAAGTCTATCTGGGATTTTAACAATTGCCCCTTTTGTATGGATGATTTCAGCCTCCTTTATGGCTGATGGTCATGCGAGTGTTTATCCACCTAGATTCTTTCCAGATGAATCGACGCTGATCCAATACCAAATACTTTTTACACGCTTAAATGCGCTCTCAAATTTTTTTAATAGCCTGATTTTATCTGTATTAGTTACTGCGGTTTCACTTCTGTTTAACTCAATGGCGGGATATGCGTTTGCTAAATTCAGATTTAGTGGAAAAGATAAACTGTTTACCATACTTTTGAGTTCGATGATTATTCCGGCGCAAGTTACAATGCTTCCGCTTTTTCTGATGTTAAAATATATGGGATTTATCAATACTTATATGGCTATTGTTATTCCGGGATTGGCAAATATTTTCGGAATATTTATGATTCGACAATACGCAATTTCAATTCCGGATAGTCTTCTCGAATCTGCAAGAATTGACGGGGCGACAGATTTTCAAATTTATTGGAAAATCATCCTTCCACTTTGCAAACCAATTTTGGTAACTCTTGCGCTATTTACTTTTTTGGGAACGTGGAATGATTTTCTATGGCCGCTAATTGTTCTTACTGACAATTCAATGTACACTCTTCCTGTAGCGCTTGCAAACTTAATGGGTGAACACACAAAGGACCCTGAACTAATGATGGCTGGATCGGTTGTTACCATTATTCCTGTAGTGATTGTTTTCTTATCGCTTCAAAAATATTATTTAAAAGGAATTATGATGGGTGGTGTGAAAGAATAAAAATTTTTAATTGATGGAAAAATTTAATTGACAATTAACTGAAAATTATAGAAATTAACGCTACAAATGTAAACGTTTACAATATTAAATATAAAATGATCATAAAAGACAAAAAAGAGGTTCATATGAAAAAAAATAGTTTACTATTGCTTTTTCTTTTCGGATTGCTGATACAATCTATGGGCAATATTTATGCGCAGGATCAGCCGAGAGAAGATGTTCGCTGGGCACGGTTCACGAATAACCCGATTACATTGGACGGAGTGTTAAATGAACCGGATTGGGCAAAAGCCGAATCGCTTAAAATTGTTTATGGAAAAAGCGCCGGTTTACCAACAAGTGGTTGGAGAGCAGAATTACAACCGGATGCAGTAACTGATCCTACCAACGCTACAGTAAAATTTTTAATGTCAGGGAATTTTTTGTATTTGGGTGTTTCTATTCCGGATTCATCCATTGGCGGAAAACCGGCATGGGCTGCCTGGGATGGATTTTTAATGTCTATTAAAGATAAATCCGGCTCTTATCGACCAGCTGGAGCAGTTGAATTTTTTTACAGTTGGTGGTATGAATCAGTCCCAGCGTATCTCAAACCCGGTTGTCCTCCGCGGTTTGTTGGAATATATGGAAATTGGACTGATACTACCCGGACAGATGAACAACGAGCGGTTTGGGATGCCGCGAGCGTAATTCATGGAACCTCCTGCGACAATGGGACAGATACTTCGTGGGTGTTTGAAATGAAAATTGATGTTACGAAATTAGGTTATGATGTTACTAATCCGGATGGCGATATAATAATGTTGAATTTTAGTATTTGGGATGCTGATTTTCTATGGAGTGGAGATGCTTCAAGATATAGTGTTACACGAACTCACTGGCAAAGTCCTTGGGGAAATGTAAATGGAAACAATGTTGGTCGTGTTCATATTAACCCTTCCATCACGGTTGATTCTCCAACACTTCCAACTATTCTGCCTGATGTAGTAATTCCAAACGCTGGTACTATTGCGGCACCAACAATTGATGGAGTTTTGGATGAAGCTGTTTGGCAAGGCGCTTACACCTTTGATATCGCTTGGAATGACTCAACGATAAGGAATTCATACCCGGGAGTCGGACCATTTCAAAGTGGACAATATCAGCCTGAATTAGTAGTTGGAAGTTTACCGCCTATTCTTGATCCTTCATACGCTAAAGTAAGAATGTTCTTTAAAGACAATTATCTTTATGTGTCTGCAGACGTTAATGATCAACTCATTCAGGGCGTTTCAACTTATGATGCTTTAGATGGATTTTCTCTTCTGATTGGGGATAGAAAAGCCAAGAACGGTGAAGAAGTTATGGAATTTAGAACCTTGCGTGTTAATTTTGATTCCACCGGTGCTGCTAAACCATTTGAATATTTAACTACCTTAGTTGATTCCGGGGGAGCTGAAGTTGTAACTAAATTAAAAGGAACTTCAACAGTAAACCAAAACACCGATATAGACGAAGGCTATACTATTGAAATGAAAATAGATTTAACTAAGTTAGGATATTCAACCTCACTGGATGATCATCTTATTTTTATGGGCGCTATGCTTTCTGACGGCGATTCTTTTGATGATCAGACTGCAAATTATGGAACAAGAACATGGTGGTTTAGAGAAAGTGGTGGTGGACCTGCAACAGCGTGGGCTGTTTTAGATCCAAATAAATTAGTTGATGTTAAAGATCAAACCCAGTCTTTTATTCCTAATTCACTTGAGCTTTACGGAAATTTCCCGAATCCGTTCAATCCTTCAACGAAGATTAGTTATGCAATTCCTCAATCCGGTAATGTGGATATCGTTGTATTTAATAATTTGGGGCAGGAAGTAAGCCGATTGAATTTTGCCGAACAATCTGCCGGCAGACATGAAGTTTCCTTCAATGCTTCAAATTTATCCACCGGTGTTTATTTCTATCAAGTCAAATTAAATAACGGATTTGAAAGCCAAGTCGGTAAAATGATCTTAATTAAATAAATGAATATAGAGAGAGCGGCGCAAAGCCGCTCTCTTTCTTTTAAATGATACTTCCATTAGGTAAATAAAAGATTTTAAATTACGGAGTCGGTATGAGAAATAAATGTCTATTCACTCCTTTCAAGAGTTGGTTTGCGGGATTATTTCTTCTTTTTTCATCGATCTTATTTTCGCAAACACCGGGAAAATTATCCGGGCGGGTAATTGATGGAGAAGGAAATGCGTTAGCTGGAGCAAATGTATTGTTGGATGGAACCTCACAAGGCGCTGCCGCAGATTTAGATGGATACTACTCAATCTTAAACATCCGTGCCGGCACATACAAAATACACTTCAGGTCCGTTGGGTATCAATCGCGGACAGTTGAAAATGTTAAAATTGATGCAGACCAAACAACCAAACTTAATGCAACACTCCAATCTCAAGCAGTGCAAACGGAAGAAGTTGTTGTAGTTGCAAAGAAACCTATTGTTGAGGTTAATCAAACAAGCGCCATTTCCACTATAACTAAAGATGAAATGGCAAACCTTCCAGTGCAAGGTTTAAGCGAAATTGTTAACCTGCAAGCGGGAGTTGTTGATGGACACTTCCGCGGTGGAAGAATTGGTGAAGTTCAATACCAGGTAGACGGTGTAACGGTAAACAACCCTTATGATAATTCATCAACGCTTTCTTTAGACCGTTCGGTGCTACAGGAAGTGCAGGTAATCAGCGGAACTTTTGATGCGAAATATGGACAGGCGATGTCCGGTGTTGTGAATGCTATTCTAAAAAGTGGAAGCGACAAATTTGAGTGGTCGACGGAGTTTTACGGAGGGGATTATTTCACCACCGATAAAAACCGATATCCGCATAATGATTCATTTACTCCAACTACAATTCAAAATTATCAAATGACATTAAGCGGTCCGACTTATTTACCGCAAACAACTTTTTTTATTAGTGGAAGAAGATTTCTAAATAGCGGAGGTCTTTTCGGTGAACGGAGATTTGTTCCAACCGACTCAAGCAATTTTGAAACCCGTACGTTTAATCCAACGGGAGATGGAAAACTTGTCCCGATGCAGACTTACAAAGAGTGGAGCGGACAAATAAAACTTTCTAACCAATCGCTCTCCGGTGTTCAAATCTCATATCAAGCAAATTTAAATAAGATTGAAAGAACCAGCTATAACACTTTTTTCATTCTTAATCCGGATGGAATTAAAACCAACACAACATATTCTTTGACGCATGGATTTGGTTTAACGCAGACACTATCAGATAACATGTTCTATAAATTAAACCTCCGGCAAAATATTTTTGATTACAAAGACATGAAGTACGAAAGCCTTTACGATCCCCGCTATTATCAAGCGGGTGAACCGAAAGGTGATGCCAATTATGAAAATGGAACTTCTGTACAAGGCGTTGACCTCGGGAGATTCATTCAAAAAACTAATGCTCTTATTTTGAAAGGCGATTATACCTGGCAAGTTTCTCGTGCCAATATGATTGAACTTGGTATTGAAGGGCAAACGTCAAGCATTCAATTTGGTCCTCCCGGATTTATCGTTTCTACTTTCGACTCAGTTACCAGTAAACAAATTTTACAGCCAAGAGAAAACTTACCGAGAACACCGGGAGTGCAAAATTATTTTCCAAAACAGTTTGCTTCATATGCACAAGATAAAGTTGAATGGGGCGATTTAGTTTTGCGCGCCGGTTTCCGTTTTGAATATTTTGATGCGAACGCTTACGTACCAAGTGATTTTCAAAATCCTGCCAACGCAATTACCGGTGCGCCGAAATCTGTTCCCCAAAAAACTACAAAAAAATATGCCGTAGCACCTCGCATTGGATTTAGTTTCCCGCTCACCGATGTTTCATCTATTTATTTTTCGTACGGACATTTTTACCAGATGCCGGGTTTAGGGCTGCTTTACAGCAATGCAGATTATTCTATTCTTGATGAACTGCAAGCTGGATTAGACCGATATGATGTAATGGGAAATCCTGATTTAAATCCTGAAAAAACCGTTCAATATGAATTTGGATTTAAGCAGGCAATCGGTAACGCATTTGGATTAGAAATGACTTTTTTCTATAAAGATATTCGCGATTTAATGGGCGTACAGTTTATTGAAACTTATGCTGCTGCAAAATATTCCAAATTTACTAACGTAGATTTTGGAAGCGTTTCCGGTTTTACCATTTCGCTTTCTCAAAGAGAAATCAGTTATTTAAGCACGACATTAGATTATACGTTTCAATTTGCACAAGGAAACTCAAGCGATCCGAATGAATCTGCCAACCGTGCAGCTTCCGGCAAAGATTCGCGTCCGCGAGATATTGCTTTTGGCTGGGATCAAAGACATACATTGAATGCTACGGCAATTTGGTTTGTACCGCAAGACTATTCTATCGGCGCCATTATTAAGTACGGAAGCGGTCAGCCTTATACACCGGAAATCGGAACAGGCTTTGGCGCTGATTTAGAAACAAACTCGGGAAGAAAATCAAGTTTTGTTTTAGTTGATCTTCGTGCAGAAAAATATTTTACTCTCCTTGATGTTGAAATGAGTTTGTTTGCCCGCGTCTTTAATCTCTTAAATACGCATTATGCAAACGGATTTGTTTTTGCTTCTACCGGAAGTCCGGATTATTCTTTAAATGCCTCACAAAATATTACCAAGTTATTAGATCCGTCGCGCTTCCAGGAACCGCGCCGAATTGAATTTGGTATTTCTTTGAGGAGTAAATAACGATGAAAACAGTAACACAAAAAGCTTTTTTTTCAATTATGAAAACCACAAAAAATATTTACTCTTTGGGTATAGTTCTCTTACTTATTAATTTTCCGTTGTTTGGACAAACACTTCAACTGGTGGTTCCCGACTCACTTCGCGGAAGAGCTGACGCAGAACGCCTAGGAACGCACGATGCAAATAATATCCGCACACTTTTTTATAATTACGGGATGGTTGGTGATTATCCTGCTGATCCTTTACGAGTTGACTTAAGTATTTTTCATTCGGTAGAAGTTCCGAAAGGTTCGGGTGAGAACTACAGCGATGGAACAACTCCGTTTGTTCTTTCAAAAATTACACAACGTTCCGGTTCAACTGCTTACATAATGGAAACAGGTTACCGTGAACGGCAGGGAACAAGTCCGGCTCATAATAGAGTAATGAGGTTTGAACCGAGACCAGGCTATTTTCAACCGGATCCTAGTATTAATAAAGGTCGATCGGTTGCGATGAGTAACGATTCACGAACATGGCCAGATAAATGGATCGATAAACTTACCGATGCTTTTGATCCAGGTTGGGGCGGCTCTTGGAACGGTTACTTTGGAAAAAGAACTGATATTGCAGATCAAGAAAGTTTTGTTGTCTATGATGATCAATATTATGACGCTTGGAATTATTACCCTGACAGCCATGATGATACAAGACGCGGACTTGGACTTCGTGTTGAACAACGCGGTTTCCAATGGGCAAATCCGCAAGCCGGAAATGTTATCTTCTTTCATTATGATATTGCAAACGAAGGAACAACCAATTATGATGATAATATCATTTTCGGATTGTACATGGACGCCGGTGTTGGCGGTTCAGGCACGGGCAAAGATGGTGTTCCCGAATCAGATGATGATAATGCTTACTTTGATAAAACAATCGGTTTGAACTTGGTTTATACCTGGGATAAAAACGGAAACGGAATGATCGGTCCTACCGGGTATTTAGGTTATTCTTATATGGAAACTCCGGGAAATGAATTTGATGGCGTGGATAATGATGACGACGGAATTACAGATGAATCAAGAACCAGCGGACCCGGACAAAAAATCGTTGGGCAACAAGCTATATTAGACTATGTGAAGGCTCATTATGATGTCGCTAAGTTTGAACAATTCTACAACAAGATTGAAAATATGCCTGCTTATCGCGCGGGTGTTTGGTTTACCGGTGATGAAGATATGGATTGGGTTGCAGAATTTCATGATACCGGTGAAGACGGTATCTTCGGAACAAATGATCCGGGTGAAAAAGATGGAATTCCAACAGTAGGTGAAACCAATTTTGATAAAACAGATATTGACGAATCAGATCAAATTGGTTTAACCGGTTTTAAGATGAATAGAATCAGAGCTGGAAATGATAATCCAAATAAAGAAGTTGATAACATCGTTTTTTTCGATGACGGGAAAGAATGGCCAAAACGGTTATATAATATTTTCTCAACGCCTGACAGTGCATTTGATAAAAATTTAATGGTTCTAAATTATAATATCGGTTTCTTGTTTGCTTCCGGTCCGTTCAAACTAAAAGCAGGTAACACGGAAAGATTTAGTCTTGCACTTGGGTTTGGAGCCAATCTCCGTGAATTAAGAATCACCACCAAGGTTGTTCAGCAAATTTATAAAGCAAATTATCAATTTGCCATTCCGCCTCCAACTCCAACGCTCAGCGCATTTGCCGGAGACCATTTTGTTACCTTAACATGGGATAATGCATCGGAAAAAGCTTTTGATCCGATAACACTCAATAATGATTTTGAAGGCTACAGAATTTACCGCAGCACCGATCCGGCTTTTCTTGATCCGCAAGTGATTTATACCGGGACGGGAAGTGGTCCAATGGGCAAAGGCAAATGGTTAAAGCAATTCGATTTAAAAAATGATTTTGAGGGATACTCAAAAACGACAATGGATGGTGTTGCATTCTTTCTTGGCGAAAATACCGGCTTAACTCATACATATACTGATTCTAATGTTGTAAACGGGCAGCGATATTATTATGGTTTAACCTCTTATGATCGAGGCGTTGATTCAATTGATATTTATCCTTCGGAAAATTCAATTACCGTCAGCCAAACTTTGCGCGGTGGAACAATCCTTGCAAAAAATGTTGTTGAAGTTTATCCGAATCCGCCGGTTGCAGGCTATATGCCGGCTTCCGCTTTTGATGTTGTTCACGAACAAGGTTCAGGTTTTGGAACGGCAACAATTCAAATAAAAAATTCAGAACAGGTTCCAGACGGGCACTCATTTAAAGTCATATTTTTTGCTCCGACTGATAGTGTGAAGGCGCAGAATTATTCTTTAATTGATGTGACGACAAACGATACTTTGTATGTAAACGGAAATGATTTTAACGGAGAAGGAATCGGGTTGATTGGTAAAGGCATCTTGCCGATTTTATCAACAGTAGATGAAGTGCAATATGACTCATCAAAAACCGGATTTACTTCTTCAAGCCAGACCGATTTAACGCTTAGCTACAAATATGGAAGCACTGTCTCAATCAGACAAAAGAGAAAAGCATTTCCGGAAAATTTCCAAATTATTTTTGATGACAACACAGTAGATACTTCGTTGGCTCAAGTTGGGCTTCCGGCAAAACCGACGAAATTTACGGTTGTCGCAAAAACTGATACCGGTGATATGAAGATGAAATTTACATTCAGAGATCTAAATAATAATGGAATGCTTGATTCGACCGGTGAGTATATTAATGTGATGACTTATACGTACGACAAACCGACCACTCCGAGAGCTACCTGGCGATTTGATGTTCTCGCTCAACCATCGGTTAATAAGACTACGAAAAAAGGTGATGTTTTTAATATGATACTGAAAATTCCTTTTTCTCCAAAAGATGTTTTCGTATTCAAAACTTCCGGACAAAAAGTTGATAACTCAAAAGCCGAAAATGATTATAACAAAAAACCGTATGTTGTTCCCAATCCGTATGTAGGAGCCGCCAGTTTTGAGCCGCAAAGATTCGCTGTTTCGGGAAGAGGAGAAAGAAAAATTGAATTCCGTAATCTTCCTGACCTTGCTACCATTCGTATTTTTACGGTAAATGGAGAACTTGTACAAACTTTGCAGCACGGAGGAGATATTACGAAAGGAATTATTTCGTGGGATTTACGTTCAAAAGATAATTTGGAAGTAGCTCCCGGACTTTACATTTTCCATGTAGCTTCACCACAACTTGCTGATTACATCGGCAAATTTGCAATCATTAAATAACGGCGGTGATAAAATGAAAAAAATTAGTATAACCTTATTTATTACATGTGTTCTTTCAGCGCAAATAATTTTTGCGCAAAGTAAAACGGGAACTACAATCGGGCAGTTTTTGAAAATAGAACCAAGCGCTCGAGCTGCAGCAATTGGAAATGCCGGCGCCGCTTTATATGGCGAAGCAGTTTCTTCTTACTATAACCCGGCAAGTTTAGGAAGATTAGAACATTCCGATTTTCAATTCACTTACAATAGTTGGCTTGCCGACATAGTTTACAACTATGCAATCGCCGCAGTAAAAATCGAAAATATAGGGACATTTTCTTTGCAGGTTACTTCACTCAATTCCGGTGAAATTGATGTTAGAACAGTTGAACAGCCTCTCGGCACGGGCGAAAAATACTCCGTTAATAATTTCGCTCTCGGGATCGGTTACGGGCTAATGCTTACCGACCGCGTCTCTATCGGTTTGGAAGTAAATTATTTGCAAGAATCGATTTGGAACAGTACGCTTGCTGATATTTCATTCAATTTCGGTGTGCAATATCAAGTAGAAAAAGATGGATTAATGTTTGGGGCGAGTGTTGCCAACTTTGGTCCCCGCGCTAAATATGACGGAAGAGATTTGTATATCGATTTTGATTTTGATCCGAAAAAATACGGCGACAACAATAAACTTCCTGCTGAACTTCGAACTGATTCATATTCTCTACCAACACTTTTCCGGGTTGGAATTGCTTATCCGCTTACGATAAACGAATCGAATAAAGTTCTTTTTGCTATTGATGCTACTCACCCAAATGATAGCTACGAAAGACTAAATGTCGGCGGAGAGTGGAACTTTCTAAATACGTTTGCCGTACGCGCAGGCTATCGTGATTTATTTTTACCTGATTCCGAAGGTGGTTTAATGCTGGGCGCCGGCGCCTCTTATGATTTTTCTCCCGGTCTTAATGTTCGCTTCGATTATGCTTGGAGCGATTATGGAAGATTAAATCAAACGCATCGTTTTACTGTTGGGATAGGTTTTAATTAAAAAAAATTATTTGTGAAAAGAAGTTTACTTTACTAAATACAATTTGTGTAGTCGTTCTGGTTTTTAAATTTTAGAAGGAAATAACAAATTTAAATTCCTTCGGACATACTATTGTTTAAAGGGCAAGAACCATAAAACGTTACTGACAGCTTATTAAATCCTCGTTTATTAATTCCTCAATTTTCTGATCTGAAAAATGCCAGCACTCTACAATGCTTTTGAATAGGCACAATTCGTGCTTCTCTTACCGATAACTTACCAATACCTACCGTTAGTTTAAAAATACCTACCGTTTACTTGTTAGCTATTGTAACCACACACTATTATAGATAGCTTTGAACTAAAATTTAAGATGACAAATTGAATACTATAAAAATGCTGATGAGTTTGTTTACAAAAAGGCACACTGAGTCTGCACCTCTTTTAATTATAAAGAAGGAAACAGATAACGCTAACGTAAAAGAATTCAAATCAATTGAGGAAGCAATTGAAGATCTGGAAAATGATCCGAATGTTCCATCGGATAAAATAGAAAAGTTAAAATCTTCTCTGAAAAAGTTGAAGAACAAAACTTCAATTACGATCAGGAATGGTGAAATAATATAATGAAAATAATTCTCAATAAAATTTATCTAACGAACGAGGTTAATATGAAAAAACTTTATTCAGTGTCTGTGGTTCTTTCCATGTTGTTATTTACCACAAACATATTTGCACAATCGGCTTCTGTTATGTGGGTGCTTAGTAATACAACTCAATTGACTTCTGTGAGTGTTGGTAACGTAACGGGGTTAGCAGAATCTATAAGTGCAGGCTCTGGACAATTTGGAATGAGTGTTTTCGATTACAACAACGATGGTCAAAGACTTTGGGAAGGTACAGCTGGCTGGATATCTGGAACCGAAGAACCTACACGCTATATTCAATTTGATGCGTTACCTGTAAGCGGAAATAGTTTCAATGTAACCAACGTTGCTTTTAATTATGGTGCCGCCGGCATTGATCACAATATACAATCTAACGCTTATTATTCAACTGATGGTTGGGTAACCAGAACTCTGTTGAATCCCATTCCTTTGGAATATCCGGGTTCTGGCATGTCGACATTTACACAAGATGTAAGTGTTACAATAGCAAGCGGTTCAACTTTTTCAGTACGGATATATCCATATGCAATTGTAAATAGTTCGCCCATAAGACCAACATTTGCAGTTCATAATGGTGTTGGTGTAAGAGGTACAACCTCAGCAAAAAAGAATTGCGTTATAGAAGTAACAAATGTATCAGGCAAGTGGGGAAAGTCAGTTCTATTGACAGCCAAACTATTTGAACCTGGTTTAACGCATAGTACAGACCTACCAGACCAAGAACTAAAGTTTTTTAAAATCTCTCCTGGAACAAGAGAGAGTGATACACCATGTGTTTACATCAACTCGAGCAAAACTAACACAAACGGAGTTGCGAGCATTGCATATACAATACCAAAAGATTCAGTTCCATATACGATCAGAGCAGATTTTGCCGGCGATGCAGATTATAATGCACAAAGTGGTACGGGTGCACTGACGATAGAAAAACATGTTACAAGTTTAGTAGTAGCACCAACAACAGCCGTTTTGGGGCAAGAAGTTTTGTTATCTGCAACATTAACAGATAATGACGAGAGCGGAAAAGGTGTTTCTAACCAGGAGCTGAAGTTTTATAAAATCTCTCCAGGGACAAGAGAAGGTGATACTGTAAAAGTATATATCGGCTCAGACACAACCGATGCAAACGGAGTTGTACGTATAAAAGTCAATGACAATGATGACTCAGGGGATACAATAATTATAGGTAATATCTCAGTATCATTTGCCGGAGATGCAAATTATAGTGCACAAAGCGGAACTGGAACATTTACTTATTCACTAAAAAATAGTGTTATAGTGGTAACAAATACAGCGGGTAAGTGGGGTACATCAGTTTTGTTGACGGCGAAGTTATTTGAACCTGGTTTAATGCGTAATACAGACTTACCTAATCAAGAACTAAAGTTTTATAAAATCTCTCCGGGAACAAGAGAGGGAGATACAGTTGAAGTTTATATAAACTTTGGTAAAACAGACACAAACGGAGTAGCGAGTGTAATGTACACAATACCCAGTGATTCAGTTGCAAGTTCGATGGCAGCACCACAGGATTCAGTTGCACGTTCGATAAGAGTAGATTTTGCCGGAGATGCAAATTACAGCCCACAAAGCGGTGTGGGTATATTGACGGTAGTAAGACATACTACTAGCGTATCGGTAGCAAATAAGAGCGGCAGTGTAGGACAGACAGTATATATAGAGACAACTTTAACTGACAATGACAATAGCGGGAAAGGAGTATCTAACCAATTACTAAAGTTTAGCATAAACGGGTTGGTAGTAGGCTCGGGCACAACTGACGCAGGCGGAGTTGCAATCATATCTTACACTTTACCACAGGATTCAGTTGCTTCTTCACATACAATCACAGCAGTATATACCGGGGATGCAAATTACAGTTTACAAAGCGGAACAGGAACATTGACTTACACACTTACAGGCATTGAAAATAATCAAACTGATATTCCAACAAAATTTGATCTTTCACAAAACTATCCTAATCCATTTAATCCCACATCAACAATAAAATATGATATACCTAAAACGGGTTTTGTAAATATTAGTGTGTATGATATTCTTGGGAAAGAGATTAAAGTATTAGTTAATGAAGAGAAAAATCCCGGCCGTTATGAAATAATTTTTGATGCGAGAGACTTAGCAAGCGGAATCTATTATTATACAATCAGGACAGGAGATTTCGCACAAAGTAAGAAAATGATTTTGCTGAAATAACGACAAATGTCGCCTCGTAAGCAGTTAAATTTGCAAAAACAAACGAGGTGACAGATGAGATTACGAAGAAGATTCTTAGCTAGAAGACAGATAAAAAGTTCA
>Ga0172379_10003295_pt1 | contig 26095 bp, 21 predicted proteins | sample GrowelOW334metaG_FD_119756 | JGI IMG/M metagenome (GOLD analysis project Ga0172379, IMG submission 119756) | Groundwater microbial communities from an aquifer near a municipal landfill in Southern Ontario, Canada - Groundwater well OW334 metaG | ecosystem: Environmental > Aquatic > Deep...
CTTCCATGATCGGGATGTTGAGAAATCATTGTCCCTGGAATTTTTCGCATAAAAAAAGTGCCGAGAGTCGGAGTCGAGCCGACATCTGAGGTTTTTCAGACCCCCGCCGTGACCACCTTGGCTATCTCGGCATGCTTGTCAACCTATTGATTATAACATCTTATGAAGATTTTTTATTATAAAATTTATATTTTTAAGGGTAAAAAATATGCTTTTAGTTTGAACGATATGTTAAAGATTACCTGCTATTTAATCTTGATGCTATTTGTTCCTGTTCTTTAAATAAATTGTCGTCTTGATATGTATAATCTGTTTGCTGGTTGCTCAACCATTGATTTGCCTCCATTTTTATTACAATTGGCTCAATACTTGATATTCTAGTATTTATTATTTGGTTTATTCTGTCAACATCTTGTCTATGTTTATTATAGAAATCTGTTTGATCTTTAAGACTTGCCCAACCCGATTGAATTCCTTTTAGTTGACTTAAAACTGTTTTCCAAGAATCCACTATCTCTTTTTTATAATTTGGTGGCACATATCCAGCAAAGTGTTGAATGATAATTTGAGTCGGACAACCATTTATTTCTCCTTCTACTTCAGAAATTCCTATCTCCTGGTAGACATTGTCTAACAAAAATTTCTTTGAATCAGGATATTCAAATTGATTCTCAAGTAATTCTTCCGAATCAAAATATCCTTGAGTGGGAGCTTCGCCATAATAAGGATTCCAGTACCCTACGTCATTTGTTGCAGAAGTTATGGTGTAACCGCTTTTGCTGGCCTCAAATGACATATCATTATATTTAAGCATTGTTTCCCCTCTCTTAAAAGCAGATTTCTCAAGCAAGAATTGGTATTTTAATAATTGGACACCTGCCTCTTTTCTTTTTTTGTTTAATAATTTTAGATATTCTTCTTTGTTAAGTTTTATTTTTGAAGAATTACTTAAATCATTCGATGTATTTCTATAATTTTTATCTAATAACCCTTTTTGTTTTGTGAAAGGGATAACAGAAGTTATTTCTTTTTCGTCAATTAAGCCAAATTCTCTTGAATCTCCGCTTCCTTTACGATTATCACCCATTAAAAAATATTTATTATCCGGAATTTTTATTTCCTGACACTCCTTTAAAAATTCTTCTCCGAATGTAGAGTGAGGTTTTGCAGTATAAGGTTCAGATATAGGTTTTCCGTTAATATAGACTAATCCATTTCGAATTTCTAAAGTTTCCCCTGGAAGTCCGATTATTCTCTTAAGTGCGCCTGCAGAATTGCCATATAATTTTTTGTTTTCCTCACCAATTTTTTTATTGTAAGCAGTAACAATATCAAGTCTCCGTAATTCATAACCAAAATACCTTTTATTAAATAACATCAACCCGTTTGGATAAGGTGTAAAGTCATATTGACCAACAACGTCTTTATATTGTTTTAAATGATCTTTTTCACGACTTTTTGGAAAGGTTGGATACATTGATCCGGTACCAACAATAGGGACAGAGTGAGGATTAAAACCTAACATTTCAGCAATCATTATTCCAGTTAAAAAGTAACAGGAAATCCATATCATTAAAAGAAAAAGCACAACAATTAAACCAACTAAGAAAGAAAAGAAAGAGAATAAAAATGTTTTCTTTACTTCGTTCAATAAACTTTTCAGTCCGAATCTTTTTATTTTTATTACTATTTCCTTTGGATGAAAAATATTTATAAAAGAAAAAATTGGAAAAAAGGCTAAAATCACAAATAATTTTATTATTTTTTTGAATAGCCCTTGTTTTTTATGTGTTTGATTAACGTATGATAAGGAAGAAGTGAAAATCATTAAAACAAAAGAGAGACAACCAATTAAAAAAAATGCTCCTAACAGAATTAAAAAATAACTTGGGGCACTATCAAATAGTTCTTTTCTAATATAGACAACGAAAAAAATAACCCCAAAAACGGCAACAACACACGATAACCAAAGTCCTAACAAGATATTCCTAATACGTGTAAGAAATTTCATTCCTATTTCATTATATAATCTTTTTTGTGGATCAGGATGGAGTCGAACCATCGCCTGTACTTTATAAGAGTACCGTTCTAACCGTTGAACTACAGATCCATTTTACCAGAGATTATATCAAATTTCCCGGCTGTGGACTTAGCCAGAATCGAACTGGCGACTGGTCAATGCGAATGACCCGGTATACCACTTACCTATAAGCCCTATTTTTAAGTGTTCTCGGGCAGAATTGAACTGCCATCAAAGCCTTCGGAGGGCCTTATTCTATCCGTTGAAATACGAGAACGTAATCTTCTATATTATATCAACCAGGAGCACTAAAGAACAAAGTAAGTAAAAATTGCGAGACTTATTCTGTAAACTCCAAAATAAGATAATGAATTCTTTTGCAAGAATTTTATGAACCATTTTATTGCCAATAATGCGCTGAAAAAAGAAGTTATTAAACCGACCAGTAAAAACAGTAGGTTGCTGCCTGAAAAAATCAGTTGAGGATCTGTTTTAATAAAATCAAAAGCCGAAGCGGCAAAAAGGGTCGGCACCGCCAAAACAAATGAATATAAAGCCGACTCTTCCCGGTTAAATCCCATTACCATCATTGTCAAAATGACCGCCCCCGCTCTCGAAACTCCGGGAACAACCGCTAATGATTGACCTGCTCCTATCAGTAAAGCCTGTAAGATCGTCATCTGAATTATTTTTTTGTCAGTTTTTACAATCTTCTTTTTCAACAAAAATTCATAAACAGTGAATAGTAAACCAATAGCAAATAGACTGACGGCAATTAAAGTAAAACTTTCAAAAAAAATGTTTTTGATTACTTTATGAAGCAGTAAGCCAACAACCGCCGTTGGAATAAAAGATAAAATAACATTTATCATTAAATTCCTGTTTTTGAGAATTATTTTCCAATACACAAAAACAACCGCCAAAATTGCACCGGACTGAATAAAAACTTCAAAGAATTTTTGAAACTCCGTGCTTGGAATATTTAACAATTTTGAAGTGATAATCAAATGAGCTGTAGAAGATATCGGCAAAAATTCGGTTACTCCTTCAACCAGACCTAATATGAGGGCATTAATAAAATTCATTAATAAAGTATAATATAAAAAATGAAAGTCGCATTGGTACACGATCAATTACGGGAATTTGGCGGTGCTGAACGCGTTCTTGTCTCCCTTAAAAAAATCTATCCTACAGCAGATGTTTATACGACCACTTTTGATTTAGATTCATTAGGATCCCACAAGCGATTAATCAAAGACTGGAAAGTAAATGTCAGCTGGTTTGGAAAAATCCCATTCTTAAACAGATTCTATTCCCCTTTTCGGTTCTTAACTCCTTTAATCTGGGAAAATTTTGATTTTTCAAAGTATGATTTGGTTATTTCTTCGTCAGGCAGCTGGATGTCAAAAGGCATAAAAACAAAAAAACCGACAATCCATATTTCCTACATTCATCACCCGCCCCGATATCTTTACGGATACGAAACGGCGGTCGAATGGCAAAAATATTTTTTTATCAAGATCTACGGATATATCGTTAATCATTTTTTGCGGATTTGGGATTTTTCTTCTTCCCAAAGAGCGGATTATCTTATTGCCAATAGTCAGGAAACAAAAAGACGGATCGAAAAATTTTACCGCCGCAATTCAACTGTTATTTATCCCCCTGTTAGTATTCCGGAAAAACCCGTTAACCCGTTAACCCGTAAACCAAATAACTATTTCTTAACTGTTTCCCGTCTCTCCCGTGCTAAACATATTGATGTTTTAATCAAAGCCGCCAATAAATCAAAATTTAATCTGAAAATAGTCGGGAGCGGCCGTGATGAAGAAAGATTAAAACAATTAGCCGGTCCAACGGTTGAGTTTTTAGGAAACCTGACTGATAGGGAACTCAAGAAAACATATATAAATGCCAAGGCATTTTTATTTGCGTCGCGTGATGAAGAATTTGGAATTGCCGTGGTTGAAGCGATGGGTTATGGACTACCGGTCATCGCCTACCGTTCGGGTGGACTGCCTGAATATGTTATAGACGATAAGAACGGTTATCTTTTTAATAAGTTAGAAGCAAATTCTCTGATTGATAAAGTTAATGAGTTAACGGGTTTAGCGAGTTCAAGATATATTGAAATGAGAAAAGAAGCCAGAATAACTGCCGAAAGATTCAGTGAAGAAAAGTTTGCTGAAAATATTAAAAAGTTTGTTGAATCAAAAATTCATGCCCGAACTCCCCGAGGTTGAAACAATTAAACGAAAGCTTAAACCCAATGTTATTGGTAAAACTATTTCAGATATCAAAATCATTTCCCCCAAAAACTTCATTGGTAATATCAAAGACGTTTTGAACCATAAAATTATTTCCGTTGAACGTTATGGGAAAGTTTTAGTTTTCCAACTCGTTAACCCGTTAACCCGTAAACAGAATAACTCTATTTATTTAAACATCCACTTTAAATTATCCGGTCAAATTCTTTTTTCAAAAGATGTTAACAATGCCATTTTTAAAAACACTATTCCTTTTACCGGAGGAAATAGGATGCCCGCCAATACAACCAGGGTTATTATTAAATTTTCCGACGGGTCCGGTTTATTTTTTAACGACCTGCGAAAATTCGGCTGGATCAAAATCAGCAGCCAGCCTTTAAAACCAAAAGGCGTTGATGTTTTAGATAAAAAATTTACGATTAAACTTTTTGCCGATTTAACCAATTCAACCAAAAGACCAATTAAACCAGTTTTAATGGATCAAGACTTAATTACTGGAATTGGAAATATCTACGCAAACGATTCTTTATTTCTCGCAAAAATCCATCCTCAAAGACCATCGAATTCCCTGACCGGATCAAAAATAAAACTACTTTATAAAACCATTAAGCAAACAATTACTGAAGGATTAAAAGACCTGGGTTCTTCAGGAGCCGACGAAGCCTTTATTCTTCCCGATGGATCAAGAGGCAGTCACCAAAAAAACTTTTTAGTTTATGGACGTGAAGGAAAACAATGTTTGATCTGTAATACAATAATCAAAAGAGTAAAACATAACGGCCGAAGCTCGTTTTTTTGTCCAACCTGTCAAAAAAATTATTCATAACGCATTGCTTCAACAGGATCGAGAGATGATGCTTTTTTGGCCGGAATAATTCCAAACACTATTCCAATTCCTGACGACACAGTAAGTGCAATTATGACCGACCAAATATCTATATAGGCTGGAAAATATAGTCTGATTCCCAAAACCACTAAATAAGAAAAAACCAGTCCTACCAATCCCCCAAAAAGAGATAAAAATATTGCCTCGCTTATAAAGTGAGACATGATGTCACTATTAGTAGCTCCAAATGCCCGTCTAATTCCAATTTCCTTAATTCTTTCATAAACTGATACATACATAATATTCATAATTCCTATTCCTCCGACCAATAATGAAATAGCCCCAATCGAAACCAAGACTAAATTTAATACTTCAAAAATTTGATTAACCATACTTAAGATATCGGTCATTTCTCCAACAGAAAATTCATCTTTCTTATATCTTTTTAACAGAACTTTTTTTATATCTTCTTTTAATTGTGGAATCACACTTTCATTTGATGATTTAATATAAAATGCATAAATATCTTTATCGGGATTAAATGCGCTGGCAGATTTAAAAGGTATAAATACATGATCATCGATACTACTACCTCCCAGTCCTCCCCCGCCCTTTGATTTAAAAACCCCAACTATTTTAAAATTTTGTTCACCCAAATCAACCGTTTTGCCAATGGAATTTTCAATTGAACCGAAAAGTTTTTCTGCTATAGTTGGCCCTAAAACTAATACCTTTAAACCCCGATCGACATCAGCCTTATCGAAGAAACTGCCCTGATCAAGTTCCAAATTCATCGAAGAATATACTTCTTCAGTCGTTGCCCCCACTTCAACAATCTGACTGTCTTTTTCTCCTTTTATTTCAAGAAATTTGATAAAAAACGGTACTACAAATTCGGCGTTTTTTATTCTTTTGAGTTTTTCATAATCTTTATTATCAAAGCTAATCGTCCCAAACATTGACGAACCCATACTTTGAATACTGGAATTTCCTCCTCCAAATCCGCTTCCCGGCATTACCATTACCAGATTAGTTCCTAAACTCTCAAACTGCTGCCGAATATATTCTTTTAAACCAAGACCCAAGGAAAGCAATAAAACCACTGATGAAACTCCTATCATTATCCCAAGTGAAGTTAAAAAGGTCCGTAATTTGTTGCGCTTAAAATCTTCAAGAGCAAAAGTCAGAAGGTGAGTAAATTCATTTATCATTTCAATATAATTATATTACTCGTATCGAATTGCTTCAATGGGTAGAAGTTTTGCAGCCGAACGGGCCGGAAATACACCAAAACCCACCCCAATTGCCGATGAAACAAATATCGCCATTAACATTGAATTCAGATCAATATAAGCGGGAAAAAATATCCGTAAAATTAAGACTATAAGAAAAGAAAGCAGTAAACCTAATACTCCTCCAAGCAGGGAAAGGAGGATTGATTCCGATAAAAATTGAAATAAAATGTCTTTTTCCAAAGCTCCCATGGCCCGTCTTATTCCAATTTCCCGAATTCTTTCAGTGACCGAAACATACATTATGTTCATAATTCCGATTCCTCCAACAACTAGCGAAACTGCTCCAATTGCAATTAAAACCATATTCAACATTGCAAAAATCGACTCGACTGTATTCAATATTTCTTTTGATTCCGCTACTGAAAAATCATCTTCCTTGTATCTTTTTAATAAGATCTTATCCGTCTCGTTTTTTAAATCTGAGATTCTTTCCGAGGACACCGATTTAATAATAAAATTTGAGAAACTTTTTTTATCATTGACCAAGAAAGCTGTTTTGTAAGGAATATATATATAATTGTCAAAGTCAGGCCCTCCAAATCCTCCTCCACCTTTAGACTTTAAAACACCGATAATTTTAAAGGAAATTTTATCAACATTGATTTTTTGATCGAGAGCAAATTCAGATTGTCCGAAAATTTTTTCAGCAATTTTTGAACCGATAACGGCAACTTTTGCTCTTTTATTAACATCACTTTTTGAAAAAAATATTCCGTTACTTAACTCTAAGTTTCTCGTTGGAAATATTTCCTCACTTGTGCCGTATACGGTCGCATATTCGTTCTTGCCTTGAGCGTCAACTTTTGAGCTTTTCATGGTTGATGGAACCACGGTTTCTGCATAAGAAGCTCTTTTCAAATTATTTAAATCTTTTTCATCAAAAGAAATTAGTGTTCCGATTGAACCCGGACTAAATCCACTGCTCCCGGATCTGAACATACTGCCGGGCAAAACAAAAATTAAATTTGTTCCCAAACTATCAAATTGTCCTTGAATGTATGCTTTAAGCCCTAACCCAAATGCCTGTAATAACACCACTGAAGCTACCCCTATCACAATTCCTAAAGTAGTTAAAAATGTTCGGGCTTTATTGCGCATCAAGTCGGAATAAGCGCTGGTAATGATGAATAGAAAATAGTTCATAAGAAGTTTTATTTCTCGATTTTGCCGTCTTTAATTTTTATTATTCTTCCTGCTTGTTTGGCAACATTCATATCGTGAGTGACAACTATAACAGTAATTTTTTCTTTATGGTTTAAGTCTCTGATTAAAGAAAGAACTATTTCTCCGGACTTGGAATCAAGATTACCTGTTGGCTCATCCGCCAAAATTAATTTTGGACCCATTATTAAAGCTCTTGCTATCGCAACCCGTTGTTGTTGTCCGCCGGACAGTTTATTTGGGTATGATTTTATTTTTTCTTCCAGACCAAACCTCTTTAGAAGTTCGTTTGCTTTTTCTAAAGGGTTAAAATCTAATTTTTTTCTTGAATAAATCGATGGAAGCATAACGTTTTCTAGAACGGTTAATTTATTAATCAAATTGAACTGCTGAAAAACAAAACCGACAAAATCATTTCTTAAAAGTGAAATTTTATCATCGTCGAGCTTTGAAACGTCTTGATCGTTTACGATCACCTGTCCTGATGTCGGCTTATCAAGAAGTCCGATAATATGCATTAAAGTAGATTTGCCTGATCCCGATTGGCCTATTATTGATACGAATTCCTTATCTTTAATTTCAATACTGACATCGGTCAATGCATGAAAAATATTATCAGCATCAAGTACATACTGTTTGTTAACATGAGAAATTTTAATCATAGATTGTTTCTCCACTTGTCACTCCGGATTTAATTTCTATCTTTCCGTCAATCTCAGCCCCCAATTCAATATATCTTTTCTCTTTGTTGTTATTTTTAATTATCTGAACATAACTGCCTTTTGAGTCTTTTTTTATAAATCTTGAAGGTACAGAAATAACATCAACTATTTCTCTTAAAATAAAATCTAAGTCTCCTGTCATCCCCAGCTTTAAAGGTAATTGTTTTATTTGGTCATCTAGTTTTAGTCTTAATTCATAAACCGTTCCCGTTTCTCCATCCTTCGGAGCAAAAGAAATGTAGTAAAGGGTCCCCTTATAATTTTGGTCTGGATAGGAATCCAGTATAATATCCCCGGTCATCCCCTCCTTTAATTTTATTACGTCCGATTGCTCTGCCGTAACTGAAAAATATAAAGTTTCCGGATTAACAATATCAAATTCTGCTCCGGTGGGTGTGATGTTTACTCCTGGAAAGGGAGATGAAACGTGAGTAACAATCCCATCAATTGGTGTCCAAAGATTCGCATAATCCAAACTTAAATTTTGATACTCAACATCCAAAACTGTGTTATTTAAATTGTATTGGTTATTTTCAAGCACCCTGTAAGCTTTCTCTCTTATGCTCTTAGACAGATCGTTTTGATTATCAACATTATCGGCTTTAGTTTGTTCAAAAGTGTTTCGACCAATTGCGTAAGTGTTCAGATATTTTTGTAATCTATTTTGAATTTCCCGTCTATCAAGCGTTGCAACCATTTGATATTTTTTTACAACATCACCCTCCTTGACTCCTACCCACGTGAGCCGTCCTGAAGTTTGAAATTTTAAATTTACTTTTTCATCAGCTTCGATTTTTCCAGATAAAGAAAGAGTTTCCTTTAAGTCTTCTTTTTTTATTTTATAAGTCTCAATTTTTCCCTTGATTGAAGTTTGATTTCGGTAGACAAAAAAACCTATTATTATGACTACCAATAACAAATACCATCTTTTTTTCAAAAATTTGATCATAGGTTATTTTATCACAAAAAAGCCGCCCAATCGCTAATCGGCATAACATTATAAGGAAGAAAATTCCAAGCATATAGGAATATTGCCGGCAACAAGATTAAAAAAATAATCAAAAAATTTTTTGAAGTAAAAAATTTCTCAAATGCAATTAATGCCAGCGGCCAAAGAGGTAAGGAATAACGGCTGATATCACGATGTTGAATGAATGTCGTCGCAATAAAAAATACCAGACCAAAGTAAAAAAAACTTCTATATTTACTGTCTTTTAAATTAATTATTGTCAGCCCGTACATAAAGAAATAAAATAAAACATCTTCAAGCCATGCAGTTCCCACCCATTTCGCTTTCCAATTAAAAACCGAAAAAATATACGGCATCGGAACTGATGCGTTTCCGTGAAAAAATGCAAAAAAATCTCCGTACTGTCTTGCGTATATTCCGAAGACTAATAATAGTCCAAACGGTATCAATAAAATTCCTAGCCAATTCCAGTTAATTTTTTTTACTTTAATTAATCTTTCAATAAATACTAGCCCATACCCGGCAAATAATAATATCCCCGGTGCTTTTGTCATTGTCGCCAACCCCCCAAATAATCCGGCCAGCCAAAATTTATTCTCTTCAAAAAAGAAAAGCGACATTAGGATCAATAATATAAACAGGCTTTCAGGAGCTCCTACCGAGCGAATAACCAAAAACCTGGGTAAAAATAACAAAACCGCTATCAGTATCATTGGTTTTTTTGTCAGTTTGAATTTATTGAGGAAGTGATAAAAAAATAGGACTAGTCCAATCGTTGCTAATAGATTAACCAAAATCATCGAACTTAAATATCTCAAATTTCCAATTGGACTTATTTGACTCATTAGTCTAATAAGTATTGGATATAACGGCAAATGTGCGGCAAAATATTTATCCGATAATTTCATTTCCAGATGCAACTTTTCAATCGCCAGTGGATTATAAAAAGTTTTTGCCGGGATCACATAGAGAGGACCATCATAATGTTTATATACATCTAAAAAACTTAGACCGTTTGACCTCAATAAAAAAGGAAGCCATAAGACAATTGTCGAGACTAAAACCACCGCAATTATTAAAAGATGTGGACGAAGTATACTGTATAATTTCATAAAAGAGCTGGTATTAATTATATAATATCATATGAAAACTGTGTTTAATTTAATTAAAAAATACCCGGGAATCTTAATTATTCTTGTATTAACACTGGTTGCCGCTTTTTTACGTTTATATAATTTGGAAAGATATGCGACGTTTTTAGCCGATCAAGGCCGGGATGCGATAATTATCAAGCGCATAGCAACATTTGAACATTTTACGGCCATTGGACCCCCTACATCAATCGGGTATGTATTTTTGGGTCCGTTCTATTATTACTTTATTGCTCCTTGGTTTTGGCTTTTTCAATTTCAACCGGTGGGCTTGGTTTTTGGTGTCGCATTTTTTTCCATATGTTTTATACCGATAAATTACTTAATAATAAAAAAAATATTTGACGAAAAAACTGCGTTTATATCATCATTGCTGATCGCTTTTTCTTCAATCATGATTGATTTTTCCAGGTTTTCTTGGAACCCAAATCTTCTCCCTCTTTTTGCCCTGGTAACTTATATTTTACTTGTCTTAGGTTTTGAAAAAAAAAGTTATATTTACTTTGCTTTGTTCGGAGTAATGTTATCTTTTTCAATGCAGCTCCATTATCTTGCCTTAATCTTAATCCCTCCATCCGGATTGCTTTTTATTGCTCATTTTATAAATTCGAGAAAAAATGCTAAAAAATATATTATTGGAATGTTTGTCTCAATTGCAGCATTCGCATTGGGTACAGCGCCGCTTATTATTTTTGACCTTAAGCATAACTTTCTTAATGTAAAAAGTTTTATTAACCTTATTGCTACTCCAAATACGATCAGTTCTAATAGTCTTACTAATTTATTTGGTGCTTTTAATTTTCTGAATCAGTATACCTTTAACCATAGTGTTCCGGAAATTATCACCACTGTCATTGGTCTTACATTATTTGTTTATTTTTTGACACTATTCCGCTCCGTAAAGTTATTGATAAATAATAAGAATACTTTATTTGTATTCCTCGTTTTATCGATCATCGGAGTTTCCATGTATCCCGGTCCAAAACACGCCCATTATTTCGGAATCGTTTATCCGTTCTATTTCGCAGTTATTTCTCTATTTATGGTGAGACTTTTTTCTTCTTTACTGGGAAAAATCATTCTGATATTTATACTATCCTTTTATATATATCTTCAGACACCTGGATATAGATTTTTTTATGCTGACCAGCTTAATCAAATTGAACATTCAAAAAAAGTTGCAGCATTTCTTGATCAAAAAATAGGTTCAACTCCATTTAATTTTGCGGTTCAGCCTGACGGTTGGCAGGAAGATGCATATCTTTATTTTCTCGAGCTTAGCGGAAAACGTCCGGTCAACAGGGAATTAAGAGAAGTAACAAATCAAATGTTTGTCATATGTGGTAATCCATGTGATCCATATAAAACAAGGTCATGGAATGTAACAATGTTTGGGAGTTTTAAAATTGCCGATGAATGGAGTGTTGAGGGTCTCAAAATATATAAATTAATTCACTAATATGAAAATATCACTAATAATTCCATGCTATAACGAAGAAGTAAATATTCAAAAAGGGGTTCTTGATAAGATTGGAAATTACACCGCGTCCGATAAAAGATTTTTTGAAGTTCTTATCGTTGACGATGGCTCAAACGATTCTTCAAAAATTGTAATAAAAAACAAATATTTAAAAATATATCCAAAGTTCCGTCTTATCCAAAATTCCCATCAAGGAAAAGCATTCGCAGTTTTGACAGGTATTAAGCAGGCTAAATACGACTATGTAATTTTTTCCGATATTGACCTGGCGACTCCGATCGATGAAATAGAAAAATTAATTGACAAAACAAAAGAGGGGGGCCAGATCGTTATCGGTTCGAGAAATAACAGCCGGGCGGGTGCCCCAATTCTGCGAAAGATCATGGCAAAGGGATTTATTTTTATCAGGAATATGATCATCGGTTTAAAGGGAATCAAGGATACTCAATGTGGATTTAAATTATTTGAAAAACAAGCGGCAGAAAAAATAATTGATAAGCTTCAGGTTTTCCACGATAAGCGGATTGTAAAGGAGTCATCAGTTTCGGCAGGTTTTGATATAGAATTTTTATTTATAGGTCAAAAACTAGGTTATAAAATAATTGAGGTTCCGGTTGTATGGAAACATGTCGAAACAAAAAACGTAAATTTCATTAGAGACACAATTGAAACTTTGACGGATATTTTTAAGATAAAGCTGCTTGATTTACAAGGAAAGTACCGATAATTTTTCCACTTCCCTAACCGCTTTTCTATATTTACAATAGTCGCAGTCAACTCCCGATTCAGGAAGTTTATCGTTATTCAAACACTTGTGGAGTGCTAAAATTGTTTTTTCCACCCATGAATCATCCCCCTTATAGGGAATTAGCTTAATATCAAATTCCAATTTTCCATCAAAGGCTTTCTTATCAGCATCACCGTTGCAATAAACAAAGTAGCCTGTCGAAGAAACCTTATAATCATTTCTACGAAACAACCATTGATATATTTCCATCTGCCGCTTATATCCTATTTGCCAATCGGCGTCAAGTGACACTTCCCCGGTTTTCGAAGTGGCCTTATAATCGACAATTATCAACTCTCCATCCGGATTTACCCACAGATCATCAATTCCGCCGGTGATGTTCAAATTAGTTTCTTTATGTAAATATTCTATTCCTCCCCTTAAGGCATCCCTCCATTTATCCATATTCTTATTTTGATAAGGTACGGCGTTGACACCATATGTTTTCATCAAAGGATGAGATGTGCCGTCAGCTCGATGAATGTCAAATTCCTTTTTCAATAGTTTATCGACGGCTGAATTTAAAGAAAATGGATAACCCGGCGGCTGAGCCACTCCAAGGCGCCGATCAAGATAAAAACAACGAGGACAGTTTAAAAATAAATCAATCTTGCTCCGACTTAGACGAAAGGGAAATAAAGATCCTGCGGTGTAAAGATAACTTTTTCTTCTTGGATTATAATATTGAGACATAAAATATTATACTATAGATATAATCATGAAGAAGCTTTTACCAATTTTAATATTATTAATCTCTTCTGCGCTTTTAATTTTTTATAGATTCACAGATATTCCAAAATTCTTGGCTCCTGACGAAGTGGACTTTGCCAGATTAGCATACTCTTTGGAGAACAAACCATATGCCCCATATTCCCAACTGGCGACCGGACACTCGACCTTATACTTTTATATTTTATTGGCTTCGCTAAAGACTTTTGGAGCGAATATTTTTGCTCTCCGATTACCTGCAGCAATTTTTGGAGTCTTAAGTGTCCTAATTTTTTACTTAGTATTAAAAACAACTCTTGAAAAACAATTGAAAAATGAGCCAATGAAACAGTGGCTACCTTTTTTATTATCAATGATTCTTTTAACGTCACGTTGGTTTTTAAATTTCGCACGTTTCTCATTTGAGCCAACTTTTCTTTTATTTTTAGAACTGGCATCAATATATTTTTTACTTCGTTGTATCAATACATCGAAGTATTTGTATTTCATTCTTTGCGGACTTTTTTCAGGGTTAGCTTTCCTTTCTTACACCCCCGGCAGAATCTTTTTTATATTACCGTTGAGTTTTTTTGTTTTTAAACTCGTTGACTCGTTAACTCACAAACAGTTTGATAATAAAATAATTAAACAGCTATTATATTTTCTGATCCCTTTTGTAATAATAATCACCCCTCTAACTTCATATTTGCTGATAAACAAAGATTCCCGGGTTGATCAACAATTTTTATTAACGAATCACGAGCTATCATTTAACGAAAAGGCCAGCGGATTATGGAATAACATTTTCTCGACCACGTTGATGTTCTTTACCAAAGGAGACATGAACGGCCGTCATAATTTTCCCGGCAAACCAGCGTTAAATCCTATTTTGGGAATTCTCTTTATATTCGGATCAATATTAACAATTAAGCAATGGAAAAATGACAGTAATAAATTGTTCCTCTTTTATTTCCTAATTTCCTTATTACCTGCCCTTGTGACTTATTCATGGGAAAACCCCAACATGCTTCGGACTTATACGAGCCTTCCGAGTATCGTTTTTTTTATCGGACAGGGAATGATTTTTTTATTCAAAAAAAATATTCAGATTGTTTGCTTAACGCTTATGATGATTATTTGCATTTCTTCCGCATATGAATTGCATACTTACTTTGTCTATCAACCTTTTTCTTTTAAAAACTCATTCAACCAACCTGACTATTTACCAGTTATTCACAAAGATGCCCAAAATAAACAAAAGTAAAATCATTATCATTTTGATATTCGTCTTTATTTTCATTGGTCTGACAGTGCGAAATTTGCATTTGTCCTCTGTTCCTTTTTATGACTGGGACGAGGGTATGTATGCTCAGATCGCCAAAGAAATAATCAGCAATAAAAGTATCTTTACTACTTTTAACGGACAAGTTTGGCTTGATAAACCCCCTTTGGCCCATATTTTAATAGCTGGTACTTTTTTAATATTTGGTTATTCGGAATTCTGGGCGAGGATGAGCATGGTTGTCTTAGCTTTCATTCTTTTAATCCTTACTTTTCTGTCAGCAAAAAAACTTTTTTCACTAATCTCTTCATCAAAAGCACAGCCGGCAGAAGAATTGATTGCTTCCCTTATCCCGGTATTGATATTGGCGGGATCACCTGTGTTTATGGATAGATCGGCACTCCTTAATTCCGATACCCTCATTGCTATCGGCTGGATGGGATATTTACTTTATCGGGATCAATATTGGTTAAAATTGTTTTTTTTAACATTGGGTGTTTGGAGCAAATCCGTCCTAGGATTATATCCCCTATTTATTGATGCCGGAATCACATTATTTAGGAAAATAATCCGGTCTAAACCACAAAAACAAATATCTGATATACGAAAAAAGGTTTTATTTCTTTTACTGCCTTCTTTATGGTATATCGCCGGACTTTTAAAATACGGGCAGGATTTTATTTACAATCACTTTCAAAGTCAAGTCCTTAAAAGGATCTCCGTTCCCATAGAACTTCATATAGGCAACAAATTCTATTATTTTGTTTATCTATGGGAAAGAATGGGCTTAATGAATATTCTCTTTTTAGTTGGATATTTTCTTTTTTTAATTAGTATCGGCGCTCAGCTTTTTAAAGAAGGAAAAAAAATCTTCAATCAAAAAAACCTGCTAATTATTTCATTACTTTGTGCCCCGATTCCATTCTTTATATTCCTGACATTTATGAAGACTAAGATTTACTGGTATGTTATTATGTTTTTCCCCTTTGTATGTCTTTCGACAGTTTATATTTTTATATTTTTAAAAAAGAAAGCATACAGAATACTTTTTTTTATCGGTATTATGATCTATTTTCTTTTTAGTTTTACGGGTCAAACTTTTTTTTCAAAGACATTAAATGATTCTACTGAAAGGATCGATCTGGCCAAATGCATAGCGAAAACCCAATACAATAAGGTTGCATTTTTAGTTGATGAGGATGAACGTAAAATAAGAAATGTTTTAGAGGCAGCTCACTATGATACCACTTCATCATTTTTTTACGGTGGGTCTCCTTCTTTCATATACTACATTCAGAAAAAAGTTGATTATTTCTATTCTATAGAAGAGTTTATTCAAAAGTACAAACAATATTCTTTATTGATTATTTCAAAAAAGGATATCCAAAATAATTTAATTTTTCCAGCCCTCTATTTGAATAAAAAAATAATTTGCAATAATAATAGTTGGCTGACTATTGTACAATAATAAAGATCAAAGATATGATTATTGAAAATATATTCGCTTTTATACGCAAACATTTTGTAAAAAAAGACCTTCTTGCATTGTTTGGAATTCTGGCGTTATTCGTAGCCACCAGATTAATTAATTTGGACAAATTTCCTATTTTTAACGACGAAGGGATATATATTCAGTGGGCAAAGACGGCTTGGCATGACGCAAGCTGGCGTTTTATTTCCCTAACCGACGGTAAACAACCGCTTCAAACATGGGGAACGATTCCTTTTTTAAAATTATTTCCGAATAACGCTTTATTCGCAGGTCGACTGTTCGCAGTTAGCACCGGTCTAGTTTCGTTAATCGGTATTTTTTCTTTGCTTTTTTATCTTTTTAATAAGAAGACCGCCTATATCGGTTCTCTCTTGTACATATTTACACCTTACTTTCTTTTTTATGACAGATTGGCGCTCTCTGACTCCGGAGTCAACGCCGGGTTTATTTGGATTTTCTTTTTCTCGGTATTACTTGCCAAAACGATTCGACTTGATGTAGCATTGTTGTTTGGAATTGTCGGCGGAACAGCCTTGCTAACAAAGTCGTCCGCCCAGGTCTTTCTCCTTCTGGGAGGTCTTGGCCCCATATTATTTTTTTCCTCATTTAACAAAAAAAATATATATAAGGTTGTTAACTTTTATTTTTTATTTGCGATAACACTTGGAATGTCATTAGTTATATATAACATTCAACGGCTGTCTCCGTTTTTACATTTTGTTTCCGAAAAAAATAAGGTTTTTCTTCTTTCTTTCAGCGATTTTTTACAGTCGCCCTTTTTAGTATTCGTCCATAATGTTCAGACCTTGCCGTTGTATGTATTTTGGGAAATGGGTTTTGTTTTGGGAGTATATGGAATTATAGGTTGGTTATTATTATGGAAAAAAAATAAAAGGTTATTTATTTTCTTTAGCAGTTGGATCATATTGTTATATATTGGTGTAAGTTTTTTCACCCGAGTGATGTTTCCGCGATATCTTATTTTTTTTGCCACGCTTTTACTTATATCTTCAACCGTTTTTATTACTCATCTAAAGCAAAAAATAATAAAATCACTGCTACTTTGTATATTGTTCATTTCGTTTATTATCTTTGACTACAATATTATCTTTAATATCTCAAGTATTCCTCTTCCCCCCGTCGATAGAGGTCAATATTTGGAAGCCTGGACTGCGGGATGGGGAATCAAAGAAATAATGGAGTATGCACGAGCTAAATCTCTTATCAAGCCTGTTGTTATACTTGCTGAAGGTGATTTTGGGATGACGGGAGATGTACTTAATGTTCACATGAAAAGCGGTGACCGGATTTTTATCAGGGGATACTGGCCGCTTAATTATGAAAGGATAATTGAGAATAAAAAAGAGTTGGAAAAAAATTTTGTTTTTGTGGTTATCTCACATCAAAACAAGCCTCCTACGGATTTACCGTTGACTTTAATAAAAACATATTCAAAACCTGGAGGCACGTCATCTATTTATCTTTTAGAATTAAATAACTAATGAAACGTATATTTAATAAAACTTTGTTGTTGCTGTTTATTTTTATTGGTTTGTTTATCGGGATACGCTCCCTACATTATATTTATCAGGTAAATTGGTCGGGTGATCAGGCTTTTTGCGGGATAGAGGCTCTGCGAATATTTCAAAATAAAGTAATAACCTTTATCGGCCCCCAAATTTCTGCCAACTATGAAGGTAGATATATTTTTCAGGGCCCGGTTATTTATTATATGTACCTTTTCTTTCTTTTATTGGGAAAGTGGGATCCTATTCCCTCTTCTTATTTTTTTATGATTTTTTGTGCTTTCATGATTATTCCCCTCTTTTTTGGAATAAAAAAATTGATCAATGAAAAGGCTGCTTGGATAATGATAATAATTTATTCCTTTTTACCTTATTTCGTTAATTACACACGTTTTTTATGGAACTCAACATTTCTATTATCCTTACTTCCCTTGCTTATATTTTTTATGGGAATATATAATGAGGGAAAATATAAAAAAACTTGGTTATTTTTCCTTATTTCATTTTGGCTTGGTCTGTTATTACAATTCCACTATCAATTTATTCTTATTATCGGGGGTATTTTTATATACTATTTCTTTATCAAAAAAATAAAACCTATTAATTTAGCGGTATTTTTTGGCGGCATAATGGTTGGTTTTTTTCCTCTTATCATATTCGAGCTCCGGCACCAGTTTTATCATTTCCATACAATTCTATTATTTATTCAAAATTGGAATAAGGTAGATAAACCCGGGGGAATAACTATGCCTCACTATTACATTGCTCCATTATTTATGTTAATAACTATTCTTTTAGGTCTTTTTTCAAAAACAATTAATAAAATTAAATATTCATTCATAATTATTTTTGGTCTAATTATCTTCTTGTATGGATTTTCAAACAATATCCAAAAACCTGTCCATGCGTTTTGGGCGCCGACTACCCCGTGGAACTATTTAGATGAAAAGCGTATATATGAGATCATTCGATCTACGCCGATAAAAAACGATTTTAACATAGCCAATCTTGCATATTACGATACCCTATCAGTTGTTGTGAAATATTTTATGAAACGGGATGGATATAAAATTAATTACGAAGACTATTACAATAATAAATATCTGTTTGTAATCTCGGAAAAAGACAAATACTTATTAAGCCCCCCGTATGAAGTCTCCACTTTTAAACCTAACGTCCTATTGAGACAATGGAATATTAATAGCAGATTTGATATGGTATTATTGGAGAGGTTGAACAAATAATATGAAAAATTATAAGGTCGTCGTTGTCTTACCGGCATATAACGCGGAAAAAACTTTACAAAAAACCATCAATGCTATACCGGAAAATTATGCTGATGAAATTATCTTGGTTGATGACGTAAGTAAAGATAATACGGTTAAATTGGCTAAAAAAATTAAACTTAAGGTTTTTGTTCATGAAAAAAATCTCGGATACGGAGGTAATCAAAAAACCTGCTACGAACAAGCACTCAAATCCGGGGCTGATATCGTCGTTATGGTTCACCCTGATTATCAATACTCCCCGGAATTAGTTGCTCCTATGGTGGAAATGATCAAAACAGGTTTGTATGATTGTGTGTTGGGATCAAGAATTTTGTCCGGCGATTCTCTTCGAGCCGGAATGCCTCTCTATAAATATATCTTCAATAGAATGCTCACTTTTGCTGAAAATGTTATGACGGGGGCTAAATTATCTGAGTATCACACGGGACTTCGGGCATACAGTAAAAAAGTGTTACAAACTATTCCTTTTAAAAAAAATTCTGATGATTTTATTTTTGATAATCAGGTCTTAGTACAGATTATGGCTCATAAATTTAAAATTGGCGAACTTAGTTGTCCGACTAAATATTTTGCAGAAGCTTCATCGATTAATTTTTCAAGAAGTATTACTTACGGATTGGGATGTCTCTATTGGGGAGGAATGTTTTTACTTGGAAGATTAAATATATATAAGCACCCCCTGATCTTTAGTAAACAATCATAAGGTCTTCTATTGCAATATTTTCGATATAATTAGATAGCCGTATGAATAAAATAAAAACACTTGTTTTTTTTCTTTCAATCATATTGATGATATTTTTTTTCGGAAAAAATCTGAATCCTTTTTCTTCAAGAATGTTTCAGTTCCATGATGAAACTCAGCCGGCTAGAATCCAACAATTTACTTCCAATTTGAAAAAACTGAAAATACCACCCCGGATCGCTTATGATTTTAATCAAAAAAAGGGTTATCCTGTTTTCAATTTCTATTCGCCTTTCTCCTACTGGGTGACTTCGTTTGTAAATATTACCGGCCTGAATATTATCAACTCAATTAAACTGTCATTTTTGCTGGCATTGTTTCTTGCTTTTTTAGGCGCTTTTCTTTTTTTAAGACTTTTCTTTGATTTTTATCCGGCGTTGCTTGGAGGAATTTTTTACGTTACTTCTTTATATTTTCCTGTCGATATCTTTGTCCGAGGCAATCTTGCCGAAATCTGGTTCTTAGCTCTTTTTCCATTGGGGTTTTATTTTATTTTATTAAATAGTCAAAAACCGAATAAATTCACATTTTTTTTTGGTGCCTTTATACTATCTTTTATTTTTACCAGTCATAATATCTATTCTTTGATTTCAATCCCCTTAATAATAATTTTTTCTTTTCTTCTGAAAAATAAAAAACAAAGTTTGGCGATGATCGGCTCTTCTCTATTATTAACCGCTTATTTTTGGCTGCCGGCTTTGATTGAGATGAAGTATACGATTGCTAAGGAAATGGCTGCAAAAACCAACTTTCATGATCACTTTCTGTGTTGGTGGCAGCTTTGGCAATCTCCCTGGGGGTTTGGCGGATCAACCGCCGGCTGTATTGAAGACGGAATGTCTTTTATGATCGGTAAAATCCAGGTTGTTTTTTTTATTTTAGGAATTATATTATTTCTGCATAATTTATTTATTAAAAATAAAAGACTAAATCTAGTTCCATTATTTTTTATAGTTTACCCATTGCTACTTCTCTTCTTAACTACATATCAATCACAATTTATTTGGAATTTTTTTTCTCCATTAATGTCGGTTATTCAATTTCCCTGGCGCTTCATAGGACTATCTTTGCTGGGGATCACTTTTTTGTCCGTCTATTTTTTTCACAAATTAAAAATTCCAATGAAGAATTTTTTTATCATTTTTATCGTGATTTCCGTTTTAATTATAAATGGTAAACACTTTAAGGGTAAAGAAATACGTAATGACGCCTTTGAAAAAAAATTCCTTTCACAAAAATATATTGAGAATAGGGTTGCTTTGTCTATACCTGAATATTTTCCGAATAAAAATGTCAAAATAAACTATGGGGAAACAAAAATTGAAAAAATTAGCAACCTTATAACAGCTATTACAATGATCTCATTATTATTTTATATTTTGAAAAAATCAAAGAGTAATTAAATATGGAAAAATTAAAACATAAAACGGTAATTTCAACTTTAAGCCTTTTTTTCCAAAGCGGTTTTTCCGCATTTTTAGGTTTAACGGCAAATATTGTCGTGACGATTTTACTTTCTCCGGCGGTTTTTGGGATTTATATAGCCATACTTTCGATGATCTCTGTTTTAAACTATTTTTCTGACATCGGTTTAGCCGCATCTCTGATTCAAAAAAAAGAAATCACTGAAGATGATGTCAAGACAACATTTACAGTTCAGCAAATACTTATACTGCTGATCATCTTTATCGCTTATTCGTTAACTCCCTTTATTATGAATTTTTATAAACTTCCACCAGAAGGAATATATTTATATTGGGCATTATTACTGTCTTTTTTTCTTTCTTCATTAAAAACCATACCGTCAATTTTTTTAGAAAGAAAAGTCCAGTTTCAAAAAATTGTTCTTGTTCAGGTAGTTGAAAATGTTGTTTTTTACTCGACGGTAATTATATTAGCGGTACTTAAACTCGGGTTAATGAGTTTTGTCTATGCGGTATTTTTTAGATCGGTTATCGGAGTTGTTATGATATATTCTTTGTCTTTTTGGAAACCAAAAATTGGAATTTCTATTAAAAATTTAAGGCAATTACTCTCCTTTGGCCTCCCCTTTCAAGCTAGCTCTTTTTTGGCCTTATTTAAAGATGACCTTATTATTCTATATCTTGGAAAAATACTTGGTTTTGAAGCTCTTGGATATATCGGTTGGGCAAAAAAGTGGGCTGAAGCGCCGATTAGAATTATTATGGATAATTTAAGCCGGGTTCTGTTTCCGGTAATTTCCCGGATACAGCACGATTCAAAAAAAGTATCGGAACTTATTGATAAAATTCTTCACTATCAAACTCTTATTCTCGCTCCTTCTATCGTCGGACTAATGATAATGATGAGTTCTTTCGTTGAGCTGATACCAAAGTATCAAAAATGGCAACAGGCTTTACCAATTTTTTATATTTTCTGCTTGTCATCGTTATTTTCCTCATATTCAACTCCTTTTATGAATCTTTTTAATGCGCTGGGAAAAGTAAAGATTTCTTTTACTTTCATGCTTATCTGGACAGGTATGGTCTGGGTACTTACAACCATATTGACTTCTCTATTTAATTATTACGGTTTTCCCGTTGCTCAATTAATATTATCCAGTACGTTTATTTTAGTAATTTGGCAGGCAAAAAAATTATTACCTTTCAACTTCGTAAAATCAACATACAGACCTGTTATCAGTGCCATTATCATGGGTTTTGTTGTTTCATTAATGCGGATATATTTTCCAGTAAATTATATAACGTTAGCCGCCAATATTTTAATCGGGTCCATTACATACTTTACAGTCCTCTTGTTATTATTTAAGATTAATCTTATAAATGAAGTAAGATCGCTATTTCAAGCTTAACTATGATATCAACCATAATCGTTGCCAAAGATAGTCCACCCTATCTTCTTGAGTCAATCGATTCCGTAAAAAATATTTCCGAAGAAATAATCATTGGGAACTTGGGTATTGATGAAAAACTACTGAAAAAATTAAAAAATAATCCTTTAATTAAGATTGTCAATATAAACAAATCCGTCCCCTATATTGAGCTAATCAGGGAAGAGATGAAAACATATGCTAAGAATGATTATATTTTATTCCTTGATCCGGATGAAATTTTACCCGAATCATTAACGGCTAATCTTAAATTGTTATATAAAAAATACGATCACATTTCCATCCCCAGAAAAAACATTATCTTTAATAAATGGATTCAACATAGCCGTTGGTGGCCGGATTATCAAACCAGGTTGTTTAAAAAACCGAATGTCATATGGTATACAAAAATTCATTCCCAGCCTAAATTAACCGGAAATGGATTCAAACTTGAGCCTGATGAAAAAAACGCAATCATTCATAATAATTACCAATCAATATCTCAATATATCGAGAAAATGAATCGCTATGCTAAATCTCAAGCAAATGAAAATTATAAAAATTCAACGAATTTAACAATTTCTGATGCAATTAAAATGTCAATTTCCGAGTTTATCAGCAGATTTTATGCGGAAAAAGGATATCTTGACGGGATGCATGGATTTGTTCTCGCCACGTTGCAGATGTTTTATCCGTTGCTTGTGCTTATCTATTTTTGGGAATTGAACAAATTTAACACAAAGGAGACAGATATCAATTCAAAACCGTACGAGTTTTTCAAACAAGGAACCGTAGAATCATATCATTGGACAAATCACTCAATATCTTCCAAACTCAAGAGCTTTCTGCAAAAAAAAATATTATGAAACACGCATTGGCTATGCTATTTCTTGTGGTGTTGTACTTAATGGTCCTATTCCAATCCCATAAAGAAATTTTCGGCTATAAATTTAACAGTGAACTTATTTCCCGTTACAAGTTGTCTCAGGATATTCCGCATGAAGTACCCGGAAAGCGGTTATTTCTTTCTGATAGCGAAATACATATTGCATCAGGGTATTTATATGTTTTAGGAAATAATCCGACAACATTCAATTTTCAACATCCTCCGTTCATCAAGTATTTATACGGCCTATCAACTTTACTTTTCAAAAATCCCTTTATTATCCAGATAATATTTGGAATTATTTTATTATTCTTAACCTATAAAACTTCTTTTTTAATATTTAATTCTTTTCTATCAGCTTTATTCTCTACCTTTTTATTGCTTATCGATCCTCTTTTTATAGATATATCATCACAGGCATTACTTGATTTGGGACAGGCGGTTTTCATTATGCTTTATTTTTATCTCCTTTTAAAAAGGAAAAAAATAAACAGCATTTTCCCAGGGATTATTCTTGGAATTCTTTTTGCCTCAAAGTTTTGGACCGGGAGTTTATTTTTTGTTTTAATTTTTGACATTTACTTTATTTTGAAGAAAAAATTATGTTTAAAAGATATTGCAGTTCATCTCATAACCTCTTTTATTGTATTTTCCATCATATATTTTAAAACATTCCTTGATATGAAAGGACTTTTTAACATCATCTTTTTTGAACTAAAAACGATCAAATACTGGCTTCATCATTCAACTGCTTCAAAGTTCGGTTCTTCCATTTTTCTGTTTTTAACGGGAAACTTCAAAAGTTGGTGGGGAAATAAGACAATAATTAAATCTGAAGTTTGGTCGCCATTGTGGCCGATCGTATTTATACTCACATCATATCGTTTAGTGATATTATTGATTAAAAAAAAATTTAATCAAGAATTTTTAGTTTCATTTATCCCTGTTGTCTATTTAATTTATTTAGGAGTCCAGGCGCCTTTTGATAGATATTTTATTCTTATTTTGCCGTTCTTTTACATCATATTTACTAATTTACTTATAAGCAAACTCATATTTCAAATAATAAAGCCTGAGAATATCCAATTGAAAAAATAATAAAAAAGATCCTTAATAAGTTACTACGATAAATTTCCTTTTTTAAAAATAAATATACTATATATTAGCAAGATTATAGATAACGCCGTAACTATCATTCCAAATAGACGAGCTTTTGTATTTATAAACTTTACTTGGATATTATGTATCCCTTTTGGAACATTATACGTTATTACTCCTCTATAGGAAGGATCTTGAAATTGGATTACTGTCTCTTTTCCATCAATGAACGTCTTCCATCCAGGAAAATAAAATGTATAATCGGCCATTCTTATGTCAGTATCTGCTTGAACAGTGTACGTTCTTTGGATATTAGTTACCCGTTGCATTAAAATTTGCCCTTTCCCTTCAATAATTTCACCTTTATTTTTTTTGATTGGATAATCTTCTGTTGGACCTGTCCAAACAGTATTCATTACACTTGCGTGCAAATTTTCGGGATTGAAAAAATATTCCGATTGCTGATGTGTCGTATAATTTTTCCCATATAACTGTGGAAATCTCAATAAACATATAATGATGATTAACATGATGAATAAAACCTTTTTTTCGTGCTTGTCAATGATATATGCCAAAATTAAAGGTGGAATATAAATAAAAGAAGAAAATAATCGCCATTGATGTTGAATATTAGAAATGAAGTTGATATGCAGAAAAATTGGAAATGCTTCTTTGGTCATTAAAACGATTAGAATCACTCCGATTGTCACTGATAATAAAAGAATGTTAATAGTAATTTTTTTCTTCTTGATCGAAAGCCAACCTAAATAAATTGATCCTCCTATAAAGATTATCGTCTCAAATAACCCGGATTTAATAAAATGCCCTCTTGGAAAAATGTCATTTTTATAAAAATAATACCAGTTTGGGTCTATAAAGTTAATAAGAGACATATATTGGTTAGGGCCTGCGTGATTTGCCGCTAAACCATAATAAAAATATTTAATTTCTAATATAAGTGGAATAATATAATACCCAGTAAGTCCAAGACCTAATATAAAAGCAAGAAATGAAACAAAACAAAATTGGATAATATTCTTATTTTTATAGCATAAATATAAGAAATACAACCCTATAATAAATCCATATACGATAACCATCATCGGATGAGTAAGAATCAAAAATGACGTGGAGAGTGTTAACAAAATAAATCCGGGAAAAGTTTTCTTATTGGCTATAAAATATAAACCGATAAGAATTAGAGGTAAAAATACACCGGCAAAAAATTCAGGAATATCTCCTCTTATATAAATATTTATTATCCTATATGGTGCAAAATGAAATAAAAATGCTCCAATTAAAGAACTTTTTTCTCTGAAATTCAGTCGAAAAAAAAAATAGAAGAATAAGGTAGATAAGAAAACGCCAATTAATATTACTAGATTGTAGGAAATAATAACATTTCCAACAATGAAATTAATTAGTCCACCCAAATATGAAGTAACTTGCTGTGCAATAATACCAATTGGCATGCCATAGTTTGCAAAACCATCTGTCCATGTTACATGAAATTGTCCTTCCTTCATGCTTTTATAAAACATC
>Ga0172379_10003296_pt1 | contig 26091 bp, 25 predicted proteins | sample GrowelOW334metaG_FD_119756 | JGI IMG/M metagenome (GOLD analysis project Ga0172379, IMG submission 119756) | Groundwater microbial communities from an aquifer near a municipal landfill in Southern Ontario, Canada - Groundwater well OW334 metaG | ecosystem: Environmental > Aquatic > Deep...
CCCTTGAATGGTGGCTCATGGTCGTCGGCTAACGAGAAGTGGAAGCTCAGTGACACTGAAATCATCAAGGCTATTTCGTGTGCTCACGACAAGTTCTATATAGGTACACGGGCCGGGAAATCGACCCGATACGCTGTCCTTGATATTGACAATGGCAGCAAGTGCCACAGCAAGGCACAGTTGGATAAGTTGCTTGCCGTGTTGGCTGCCGCCGGGCTTGGCCGATCTTCTTTATACAGGTCGAGTTTTAGTGGCGGCTGGCATCTGTATATCTTCTTTGATGAGCCCGTCAATAGTGCTGAGTTGCGTCGTCAGCTCGTGAAGTTGCTTACTTTGAGTGACTTCCAGGTGGCGAAGGGCACCCTTGAGGTTTTTCCACATCCAGGTGATGCTTCTTTAGGTATGGGTTTGCGTTTGCCCCTGCAGTCAGGTTGGGCTTGGTTGGACAAGAAGACGCTCGATGTTGAGCATGAGCGCTATGAGATGAGTGCCAGTAAGGCACTGGAATTTTTCCTTGATGTTCTCGATGCCGATGCCAATTCATTTGAGGCTTTCCGTTCCCTCAAGGCATATGTTCAGGACTTAGAGGCGCGCAAGTCTGCTGCTTCTCGTTTGGCTGTGGTGCGTCCGGCTAATAATGTCATTCCGTTTAGGCGACTTGAACCCGGACCTGGATCTGAACAAATACTGCCACCTAGTGAGTTCAGTTCTTTTGTTTCGTCCGTCTTTTATCGGCTGCCACCAGGTATCAATGCTGATAGTTGGTACAAGGGACGGTTGTTTCATCTAAATGGGCTCTCTGGGCCATCTCAGCGGGCGGAGGCTATTTTTTGTTTGGGTCACTATTTCTTCTATGGTGACCCCAGCCGGAATCTTCCTGCTTTGGGCTACGGATATGAAGAAGAGAGAAAGTGGGCTATTCGTGAATACCTTGATGCTCGCCACAACGGCCAGAGTGAGGACATAAATAGAGGGCGGGCTGACGCCATCGCCCAGGTTGATAGGGCCGCTAATTGGCGCCCGGCTCACAAGAAATTTGTTGAGGGCGGCAAGTACTCGGTGGCGCCTCCTATTTCTTGGGTGTGTGAGAATGCTAATAGGAAGAGGGATGCTCGCAAGAGAATTCAGGATGCTTTTGATAGAATTAGGAAGCTTGGGCGGTCATTTACTACTGTTGAACTACAGCAGTCGGCTGAGTGTTCTAGGGAGACTCTCTACAAGCACAAGGATATTTGGCGCCGCGATTATGAAGACCTAGCCGATGGCTTCTTTTCATCCTGTACGGACGAATATAACGCTGTGGTGGAGGCTGCTCCTTGTGAGAGCAAGCCTCCTTCCACTGATCTAGAAAAAATTACGTCCCCTGGGCTCCTGGCAGCTAGACGGATAGTCTATGAGATCTCTATGAGGTCTAAAAAGGATATTAAAGCTAAGGAGAAGTCGTTCTTAGTTACTTCTGAGTCTGCTGATAAAGAGTGGAGAGACAAGGTTGCTTCTTTGACTAAGGACAATGTTTGTGATTTGGCAGTGTCTAAATTGAAAACACTGCTTTTTGTTCTAGCTAATTATTTAAGTCTTGCTCCTTGTGAGGAAGATGCTGTTCCTTTAGCTGGCTATATATCAACAGTAAGGCGTGAGCTTAGTCAGAGGCACCATGGACCGGCACCTTAGTTTTAGATGGTAGTGGAATAAAGGGGTGGCAACGGTTCGTGCGAAATCCGCCATTTGCTACTTGGAAAGCGGCTCAATGGTTCGGTGAGAGCGAAGCTATCACTACCGGAAAAATCAAGAGATAACTAGGCCGTGCTGAGTTTTGAATTATTAGGCTCAGGCCCAGGGATAGCGAAGCTGTCACCAGGGGTATTAGGAAGCTGTAAAGCTTTACCAGGTAAGTGTTTTGAAAATGAGTGATTTTCGCGTTTCTTTCTAAATGTTTGGCTATCTGGTTGGCTATGAGGTTTTCTCTTTTAAGGTTCTGTTCTTTTATTGCTGATTTTTCTTTCGATACTGGCGTCGTTGCTGGGTTTTGTTATTTCTGGACGTTGCCCCGTACTTTCACTGGCGAGCAGTTAAAGAAAGCCTGACGGGCACTCCCTTCTCCCTGCCCGGCTAAGTAGCCTAAGCGCTCACGCCCAAAGTCAACGCCCAAGCCTACGGTGCCTACGGCAGGCATTGACTTTAGGACCCCGTTTTGCGCTTTGCGGGCAGTGCTGCATGGGGCGCACTCGCGCCCTTTTATTGGGGAGGTGCCTGTGAACAATATTTTGTTAAGTGGTGAGACTTTGAATAATCAGATGATTGAGAGCCAGACGGTGAGCGGCAATGACTTGAATAGAAAGGACTTGAATAGAAAAGATTTGAATAGAGAGGACGTGAATAAAAAGGATTTGGCTAGAAAGAGCTTGGCTAGAGAGAACTTGAGTGGCAGAAGATCTGACAACAAGACTTTGAAGAAAAAGAGATTGAGTGGTACCACATTGAAAAATCACTTGAAATATATTGTGCCAGAATTAAAACTGGCTCTCATCAAAGAGCCAGGCGTGAAGCCACATGCAATACATGGTCCGCAAGAAATAGAGCGTTTGATTGAGCCAATGAAATTCTACCCGGAGGAGCATTTTGTCACCTTCCATCTTGATACCAAATTTCAAGTTGTTGGTTACAACGAAGTTTCAAAAGGTACTGTTAGTGCCAGTCTTGTTCACCCAAGGGAGGTGTTTAAAGCCGCGATACTTTCAAATTCTACTGCTATTATCTGCGCGCATAATCACCCGAGCGGTATTGTGAAACCCAGTGATGAAGACATTGAGACGACTATTACACTGATTAAAGCCGGTCAGATTCTAGGTGTGCTAGTGCTCGATCATGTCATCATCGGCGGTGACGAGTTGTATAGCCTGCGGGAGAACCGGCCAGATCTCTGGTTTTAGGAAACAAATTATTGCCGCCGGTGCCAGTCCACGACACCGGCGGCAAATGCAGAGTGTAGGAGGCACAGCCGATTGGCTGGGCCTAAAGGGCCATGAAAAAAAATCGCCTGGCAGGTTTACTGGACTGAGACTGATAGACCAGGTACCTGAAAAAAGTGGGTCATTTTTTTTGTCGCCCAAAATTCGCAAGATAGCATTTGTAGCAGCCCCGGCCCTCAAGAGTACGCTTCCTTACGATCTGTTTGAAGCTATGCTTGTTCTTGCAAATCCAAAAGACTTTCAAAGTCGATGCCGCAGTTATCCCTTTACCGGAGAGCTTGCCGTTCTTCGTGGGATGAAGCTCTTTTGCTAATTTAGGGAAAAGTGTTGCTAGGCAATTTGTAATAGATAGCCGTCTATTGAGACAGAAAGGGCATTTTGTTCTTACCTGAACTCGCATGTTGACTGGCGCCAACCACTCATGATCTGACCCGGCGGAGCACTTCCACCAAATCTTTTCACGGCTCGTCAAAGAGAAGTCTTGTGGCTTAAGTGGTTGATTTTTACTGGGATGAAATTGCTTTGCCAGTTCTTTGTCGCGTGATAGGTTGTTTGTGCTGGAGGCTAAAGAGCCTTTACAGTATGGGCAACGTTCTCCCGTGCGCCTGTTAAATGTTGAAATCCAAAGGTGGTCTTTACCTACCTTACATTTCCAGTAGACTTTTTTCTTGATTGATAGCTTGTAAGGGTCTACGCCTTTGTTTCTTTTGAGATCAAACTGAGCGAGCACTTTTGGATACCGTCTGAGGTCTATGGTGTCGCCTATTCCACACTTTGGGCAACCGGTATCCCTGGAAATGCGGCTGTTTATACTCACTAGCCAAGTATGCTTGGAATTGTTTTGACATTGCCACCAGTAGCGCTTGGCGCCTCCGGCAATAACATCTTTCACTTTCTTCTTGTTTCGCTTTTCCATGAACTCTTTGGCGAGGTCTGGACACACATTGACTAGGGAATTGGTGACCGATAGCTTGTTATTTGTGCAAAAAGAGCAGCCATTATTTCCACTGCGAAAGGACCGAACAGCAGTAAAAATCATAGTCTTAAAAATGTGATCAGGGCTTTTGGGGCAGCGGAACCAGGCTAAAACATTTGCGCCGCTGGAGAAGTCTTCTGGACCGAAGCCACAATTGCGCGTGTAATCCCAGCGCGCGGCTACTTCTGGATAGGCGCGACTTAGTGGAACTCGTTTCTTGAGCGGATAAGGTTCATAGAGTTCTTCAATATCGCGCTTCTTTCCTGGCATTTTTCGCACACAAGAAGAGGGTAAAAATCGGACTCTATTATTTCACCGTAGCGGCAGTTTCATCGATGGAGAGATCAACACGTCTGTCGGTGTAAAAACGGCTCAAAAAAAGCAAGTTATTGGCGGTGTTCGCAGCATGCGAAATCGCCGGGCCCCCTGTGGGCGCCTGGCTCATTTTTTAGGTGGCTTATTACGCGTGCGTGCGCGCGAATGGCAAAAAACAGTGAAAAAAGCAAAAAAATAGTGATTTCGCTGGTAATAATAAAAGGTAATAGTAATAAAAAGAGTGATAATGGTAAAAATAGATATGTGGTAAAATACTGTTATTGAAAATGGAGGGCTAAAATATGGCACGCAGGCACCCGATAGACCCGGATGAACTTTTTGAGACCGCTAATCGGCTGGTAGTTGAAGGTAAAGAGGTAACCGCGACTGCACTTCTTGATGCTCTTGGCGGCGGCAGCCTGAGGACCATATATAAGTACCTGGAACAGTGGAAGGACAAGGCGCCAATTGTGCCGGTCAAGAAAACGGTAGAAATACCTGATCGGGTGCAAGCCTCTTTTTCTATGGCCTGGCGTATGGCCACCGACGAAGCCGCCATTGAGATTGAGGCAGTGAAGCAAAAGGCTGCCGAAGATGTGGCGGCAGCAAACAACCGCTTTCAAGAAGCCCTGAATGCTGCCGAGAAGCTTGAGAGGGAAGCCCAGGAGACCGCCGATACGATTGATGGTCTAAGAGCACAAGTAGCAACTTTGACAGAAGAGGTCACTAACCTATCTGCTACAGGAGCCCGGTACAAGGCTACTGCCGAACAGTTGGAGCAACAGGTACAGGCCCAAGGGCAAGAGCTTGAGCGTATGCACAAAGAGCGAGCAGAAGAGCGCGAAGAACACGCACTGCAAATAACAAAGATGGAACACAGTGCCACACAAGCCGCTCACAGTCACCAGCAGGAAGTTAGCAGCCTGAGATCGGCGTTGGATGAAGTGCGCAGTAAAATTACCGAAGTTGAAAAACAGAGAGACGAAGCGAAGACCAGCGTTAGTGATAGTCAAAAACAGTTGGAGAAAGCCGAGGCCGCGGCAAAAGCAGACAGAGCCGAAAGAGATGCAGCCATTAAGGAAGCGGCTGAACTGAAGGGACTTTCAGGTTCTCTGAAAGAACAAAATACAGCCTTAATGGCTAAGCTCAACAGTGAAGAAAAACCAGAGAAAAAGAAGTCTGGCACTTAATCGAAGGAATTAAATGACAAGTAACATCATCGCCACAAAGCAGTTAACAGCGCAGTTTGAAGAGATTTTGACTATAGTTGACACCACCGTAACTGGGGCAATTCTTGGTGGTGTTCATCCTGCTGCCTTTGAAGCACTTTTGTCTATTTGGTTTTTGCGCTTTGCCTTGGCCGGTCGCATTGGTAAGACTTCTGAGAAGCATTTTGAGAAGTGGTGCAATGTAGATAGGGTCTGGACTCCTGTAGTCAGTCACGTCATGGATTTTGTTGAAGACTTTGATGGTGAAGTTAAGCTTACTGTCGACTGTGCCGAGCTTGATTTTCTGCGCACGGAGTGCAAAATACGCGACAAGAAGCAGGCTGAAATAGAAGAGCGGCGCGATAGTAAAAGGGCAATTCAAACTATTGAATGGCTGATATTTACCTTTGGCAAGAGAGCCGAACCAATAGATGAATCACTTGTAGAACTCGCGTTTCTTGTGGTCTGGTTCAAGCTGGCAGCCCTACTCAAGCAAACTGACGATGCAACATATGTGATCGTCAGGCAAAACTGGCTGGCTGTGCAGCAGACCTACTCTGAAGTAATGGACCGAAAGTGGCTTGCTCTGGGATAACTTCATCCGCTGTAGGTCTGTCAGTCTGTCCTTTTCTCAAGCTCAAAGCTGTTTTAATATCTCTTTCTACTGTGTTGCTATTTGACTGTCCCTTATCTGCTAGCCGCAGTTGTTGAATGTAGAGCGTCTCTATCTTGATAGTATCACTGCAAATAGCCTGTTCTTTTGTGAGTTGACTGATTCTATTTCGTCTGCCTCGATTTACTTTCGTCATTAGTTTTGATTTGCTATACCTATCCCTATAGCCCGTTCTGATTGCCGCAATATTGTTTTTTCTGGTCTTTTCTATCCATGTATCACCACATCTGGTGCACAGCTTGTTCTTGTTTTTGGCGCCGCGATATGGCTGTGGCTAAAGCCGCGCCGGTCTTTGATGTGTGTTCATATCTAGCTACCTCAGGTGCATGTCTAAAAGTGCCGACCGTGACACGGTTTTTGGCTGCTATCCAATGGCAGTCCCCTGCGGGGCGCGCGAGCGCGTCCATTGGGCAGCCGCTCTCCGTGTCTTTCTGGGGGCACTAACAAGCACTTGGAGGTGCAGAATGAATAATTCCATCACAATAGTCGGTCGCGTCGGTCAAGCCCCTAGCTCAGTATCGTTCGGCGATACTGGAAACACTGTAGTGAAGTTTTCAGTGGCGGTGAAAGAATTCTCTTCTAAAACAGAAGAAGAAAAAACAATGTGGCTCGATGTCGATGCCTGGAACGGGCTGGGAGAGCGCGCCATCAAGACAATCACCAAAGGGCGTGAAATCGTGATCAACGGACGATTAGCTCTATCCAACTACACAAAAGAAGTAAACGGCGTGAAAGTGCAGTTGACCAAGCCTGTCATCAACCTCACATCCTTCCATCTCTGCGGGAAAAAGCCGACAGAAGACGACCAGCCAGCAGAGCAAGCTTCTCCTAAGAAAGCGAGAGCCGCTAGAAACTAGTGAGCTGGGCTTGAGGCAGGGACTACCCCTGCCTCTCTTGGCTCGTTTCTATTTTTTTTGTTGTTTTTTTTGTGCCACCGACTGTGATGGCACTATTTTATTGTTTTAGTTGCCTGATTTTAATTCTGAATTCTGATGTGGCTTTTCAGGTTCTTTAAGTTTACGGGGGCGGCGCCACCGCGCATCAAGCGTGTTGTCTAGTGCCGGCGGAATGTTTGATCTTTCCGCTTGACCCTCGGAGCCACCCCCGTACCCCATAGCTGCGGCGAAAAGCCGCTGTTAACCGGAGGTGTACAGAATGAAAACGGCAGTAAAAACAGAAGTAAAACGAGATCAGGTGAAACAGTACGGTCTTGAACTGACAAATAATAGTAAGACCTCATGGGCTTTCAGTATGCCCAGAGACAAGACTTGTGTCATGGCTACAGATGTCTGCCGCAAGGTTTGTTATGGCAACGGTATCCGCTACCAGAGCGAGGCTCAGAAGGCAAAGAGGGAGCGCAATTACCGGACAGTTGAATTGCTTTTAGATAGAGGTGGTCCTGAGTTATTGGCGGAAAATCTCACTGCGCTAATCGATCAGGTGAGACCGTCTGATTGGCTTGCTGCCTCAATTATGGGCGAGAAGACCAGGACGCCCTGGACAATTCGCATACATGATCTGGGCGACTGGCACGAAGAGCGGTACGTGAAAGCGTGGCTGATAGCCGCTAAATCCAGACCTTTATGCAAACTCTGGTTTTATACCAGAAGCTTTCAAGAAAAGAAGTTATTTGCGGCGATAACGGAACTGGCAGCCTTGCCCAATTGTCAGGGTTGGCTCAGTGTCGATACTGAAAACTTTGAGGCAGGTTTACTTGCCTACGCCCAGGAGCCTGGTGTCTGGAAGCTGGCGCTGTTACAGGAAAAGCGGGATCAGATAGAGGCGTTATTGCCTGAACTCCTCAAAACAGCAAGAACAAAAGAGCTTGTCTCTTTTCCTGTCCATCGCGGCGGTCGGCATGTAGAGCCGGTGTTAGATGCTGGCCTGTATACATGCCCGGCTGTGGTGGGTGCCTACAAACTGGAATCAAATGCAGCGAAGCAGCGGCCATGCCAGACTTGCAGCTTTTGTCTGCCTTAGTTTATTTCAATGATATGGCACAGCGTTGTCTAATTTAGTCTCTGTCTCGCGCCACAGCAGTGAAAGTGTTCTTTGTGACATGAGGAGTCACTGTGAACTTAACGATAGTTGAAGCGCGTTGAGACCATGGTGTATAGCCAGTTTTAAGGCTGAGCAGATCCGGGATATAGAAGATGATAAAAATGTATATTTAGTTTACGCCTGGCTCGATATATCCTAAAGCCACTTTCCAAGAGGGCGTATTGCGATGGCGACAAAAGCAGAGCGGACAATAGTAGTGTCAGACGCAATTTATATGAAGATCTACAGGCTGGCAGAGAAGGAGCAGACCAACATCCCTTTTGTGGTCAGGCAACTTTTGGTAAAGGGATTGGCTGATGAGAGAACCCATCCAGATTGGTTTTTTGAGATGCAGCGAGAAATTGTGGGATTGAGAAACGATGTACTCGCTGCTCAGCGGAAGAACGAGAAGCAAGATCTTTCAGGAGAGCAGTTGTTACTAGAGCTGAAAAAGCAGATTGCCGAGTTAAAAGAGGCTCTAGTTGTCGCACCAGAGAAGGCAAAAGTTGAGTCAGAAGACGAGAAAGCATACGATTTTATGCTTTGGCCTGAAATAGAGAAAGAGTCAGTGCCAGTGCTAGAACCAGTGCTAGATGCCGAGCCAGTAGAAGTGGTCGTGAGCATTAATCAGCAGGAAAAAGGCAAGGTAATAAGGCCATTCTTTGGCAGGCTCAGTCAAATGTTTAGCAGTGTTCTTAGTTGAGTTAGCCTGATGCCGAAAAGGCGTCGAGCCAAGGCTTACAGCGTAAAAAACAGCATAGCAAGGTGCAGTGTTTGAGCCCCTAATGTCAAGCGCGACTGGCTGGTATTATTGGTTGCGTCTGGTACGACAAGAATGATGACCCTGAGAGCCTGCGGCAAGCTTGTTTTCGGGGTTTTCTTTTGTCTTTTATGAGATATTTTGTCATTCACAATGACCACTTGACTGTATCAAATCGATATATCATTTTCTCTTGCCTGCGTTCTGAAAATGGCTGGCCGAGAATGAGCATTGAGTAGACGAAAAAAAGAGCAACTAGTAGTAATTCCGGGAAGCCTCCACTTCTACCGCTGTATTCACTGCTTGGAAGTATTCACATTGAGTGAGAAGCTGGACTCTTCAGAAGAGCATCCAGATGGAACGGGTGGCCGCTGTCTTTTCATGACTGATGCAATTTGTGCTTGTCTGGGTCGGATTCAGTGGATGGGCCAAGTCACTAAGGATCTGAGCCGGTATGCTCGTGAAGTAGAAAGACCTGTGTGCAACGCTAGTTACACAAGAGCAGATGGTCCACTGTGTTTTTGTTGTTGCGGTTGTGCCAACCATGGCAGTGGAAAGGTTGTCTTGGTGGTAGTAGATGCAGGCGGCGTAAAAAGACCAGAGTTCAAAGACAGTACTAGAGCGGCTGTGATAGCTCGTGGAAATAACTGCACGGCCTTGTTAAATGCAGTCTCTGAGCTACTGAGAAAGAGTTCAAAGTTAGACAAGAACTATGATACTAACTGGAAAGATTTCATGAGAGCCTCGAAGATGCTCAAGTACGGCAGGAAAATGGAGATCTTGCAAGAAGTCTATGCTCGGTTAAGTAAGACAGGAGCCACTTTCGCCTTGCCTTGTGTTGTAAACGAGGTGGAAGAAATAGCTCCGACCTCTATTTATTATCCAAGCATGATAGTTGAACCGCAGGAGCCGCAGCGAGAAGACATAGTAAGAGAGCGCGTTTCTTCTCGTGAGCAGATCGGCAGGAAGAAGGTCGGTAGACAGAAGCGCGATTGGTTTGATGAGACCAGGCAGGAAGAGAGTAATCGCCTAAGAGCGAAAGAGAAAGCCGATAGGAAAATGCAATTAGGCAGCGCGAATGAGTTGGCACAACAATCAGCGTCACAAAAAGCCTTTAGCCAACTTCTAATGCAAGCAACAAAAAAGAGCGCCGTTCAAGTTTCCAGTGAGGCGCATGAGGCAGTAACAGTTGGCATTGGAGTGAACGATAGCAAGTTTGAAATTGCTGGCCATGAAGCTGAGCAATTTGAGCAAGAGAGTATTGGGGCGAATGATGCAGTCGAGCGATTAGCAGCATTAGAGCGGATGCTCAACGAGTGGTTTGCTGCACCGGCTTAGTTAAGCGAGCTGGGCGATACACTCGGAAGTTGAGTAGACTACAGCGGATATGGCTGACAGAAACGTCAATCAGCGACTAATGCGCAGAAAAGTAGACTTTTCAGCGTATCTTCCAGCTGTTGACTGGGGCAGTTTTTGTTAAGACAGGCATCCATGCCAGATTCTATGCAGGTAGCAAAAACTCTTGAATCTTCACTAGCTGTATAGCCAATGATAGGGATACTGCTTTTTAGGGTGGTTCTGATGTATTCCGTACAATCTTTGCCTGTCAGACCGGGCATTTGATAATCCATGATGATGCCGGAATACTTTTTGAGTGCAAGTTTTTCAATGGCTTCGGTACCACTAGCAGCATCATCAGTGTTGTACCCGAAGCTATTTGCCAGCAGGCAGGTAGCTAGTCTGCTTAGATCAGTATCGTCCACAACAAGAAGTAGTTTTGTTTGTGGCACTTGACAGAACCTCCACGTTATTCCCGAGCAATCTCTTGGCAATATTAAACTTTTGGAGCAATGATAGCTATAGTTTGTAATTTGGCACTTTACTAAACTCATAGTTTGTGGACTGATAGTTCTTAAAGCCAGACATTAGTTGGCGTGAGAACTGAAGTACGAGCGATCAAAAAGTTATCGAGGCGGGTGAGAGAACTGCGTCTGGAAAAGAAGTGGACGCAAGAGGAATGTGCCTCTGAAGCGAAGATAGCCACTGCTTATCTCAGTGGGCTTGAGCGCGGCGTCAGAAATCCTACTGTCAAGGTTTTAGCTAGGTTAGCCGAGGCCCTCAACCAGCCGCTCGCTGCTCTTTTTGAAGAGAGCCGAAACGGAAAGCGCTAGTTGTACATTGTAAGTGTTAGCCATGTTTGCGGATCACCTAGAGCTGTTTTTATCCATTGAGTAATTGCCAGCGGTGAATCATTGAGCCGGTTTCTTACTAGCTGGTTGGCTGGAACCGTTGGTTTGACTGGCTCTTGTGCTCTTGCATACGCAGCCTCTTTTGGAGCTAACTGCCGAAAATAGGGCAGATCTGCGCTAGCTACAAGGGGCGAGGCTCGCGTTGCTCGCTCCTGCGGACCCCTTTTCGCTTGCTCGATATGCCCTCAAACATTGGCGTTAGCACCAAAACGAGAGGACAGCAAAATGGAAGAACTACAACAAAAACTCAATCAAGCCCGCGCCGAATTCCATCAAGCAGTAGCTGCTGAAGACTCAGCCCTCGAAGATGCCGCCTGGGCCAAGTACATGGACCTGCGCTTTGCGATGGTCCAATACAAAAAAGCCAACAACCTTCCCGGTGCCACCTTCTAGGTGGCCTGTGCGCCAACGGCTGTTCTGAATCGTTTTGAAAATCTGCCTGCTTACTTGTATGGCTGTGCCTTATTATGAAGACATGGATATTCTCTGGTCACTTGGACTAATTGTAGTTTTGCTTGTTGCGTTAACCAACATGGCAGGAGGCCGAGCCTCGTTTGTTCTTCGACCGGTGGTGGGAATAGTAACAAGGCTTTTGTCATTGATTGTCAGAGCGGCGATGAATCTGATCGGTAGCGTCTTTAAGCTCTCGGTCGGCTCAATTAAGCTGCCAAAGTCGAACAATGGCAAGAATAGTAATCGTGAAGCTGGGCCACCACCGCCAAGGTGGAAAGACTGATATTGTGATAAAAATAGATTGTTGTAAGACTTATTTGGAGTCCCCTGCGGAATTAGCGGCGAAGGAGTATTTAGTTATTCAGCTCCATGTAAGCAAACAGAAAAGTTGAGAAAGGGTGGGGCATCTTCACCCTTTTGCCTTAGAAGTTATATCGGCACTCGCTCAATATTAACGTGCTGAAATTCGCTGGATTATCAGTCTGGTAGCCAAAGCCGGTGTGATCTCTTGTGGCATCTTGTTGGGGCTTGTGGTATAAATAGGGTGTCGTAAGACTTGATTGCCTGTGTTGCGGTATAGCGATACCCTCAGGGACCCTAGGACGAACTGTTGAGAGGGCGATCTAAGCAGACAGATATTGAGACCGGCGCGCAAGTGCCGGTCTTTTACTATAGGTCAATATAGTCTTCCAGCCTTATCTGGTGTTGGATCTGGTTGTATGGGCTGGATGAATTAGGAGTTAGCCCGTCGAGGGTATCTAACAGCATTTTTCGTACTGAACCGGCGTAAAAGTCGGCTAGTTGCAGCCCCCTATTTGTTTGAGCCGACTTGAGGCTGAAATCTACAGCTCTGAAAGTCTTTTCGCGCTTCTCGAATGTCTCAACTACTTTGTTGAGGTCGTCCAAAAAGGCTTTTTCATAGGTTTCAAAGCCACCTTGCTGAGCGATTGTCACCGATAGTGGTCCTTGCGTCAGCTCTAATGCTCGATAAATAAGAAGTTGCACCATCTTTGTGTAGCGACCAAAAACGATTTCATGGCTTTCTTCTGAGCCGGTGTGCCAATGTGAGTTAATGACGCCCTGTATTTTCTCACCTGCTAAATGACTGGCGATGATGTTTTGAGTTGCAGTAGACATATCAACAAAGTGCAGTTTCTTTTGTGCCAAAGCCCGTGGGATGTTGGCAATGTGTGGATATAGGCCTTTTAGTATGCGCTCGGTTATGTGATCAGCCGAGCGGCGACCGTCGAGTAGAACCACGCTCACTGTCATTACTTTATGTTCGGTAAGTGTTCCCGATTCGTCTATGGAGAGGTTGCTCATGAGATTGCCACGCCTACTTAACGAACTGCTCAAAGTGGGCAACAAGTGAGCTAACTTCGCTGGTTTGAGCCCTAGTAGAAGCCATGTCTTCTCCATCGACTTCATCTTCTTGTTTCTCTCTGGCGGCTTCAACGTCCTTGAGAATTTGCAGGAGTGTGCTCATTTGGTAGAAGCCCAGAGGTATTTGGAAAAGGGTCTTTGGTTTTGGATTTAAGACAGCTTCTCTGATCAGCTCGTTAATCTTGCGGGATTTTTCGCCAGCGTCGAGAGTCTCGATCCATTCGGCGACATCGTTGGCCGCGTAGAAGGTTATTGATTTCTTTTGGGTGCTCATGGTTTTTGCCTGCTAGTACTTTCACTTCTATTGGTATATACGAGATTGCGTGTTTTGCAAGTGGTTGTAAGTGAAGTACTTAGAAATGGTTGTACTTCGTGTGGAATTGGCGTTGTTCGGTTTTGGCAGAACTGAAGAGTGGGCGCTCCGCGCTTAGGGGCTAAGCCAACGTAAGTGGATAAGAGTAACCTTGGAGCGAAGCGACCCTCATGGGGTGACATCGACTTTTGACAGATGAATGGTGCGGTTGCAGCGCGCGGAAGGTGCACTGACGCGCAAATGTTGACGGAGCGAAGCGAAGCCGCACGGAAAAATTTCTAATTTTTCGTAAGGCAAGATACAGTGCTGCCGCACATGAGAAAAACAAGCCCATTTGTGGGCTTTGTGCTCGCCGCACGGCTGGAATATTGAGTGTTTACACGCCGCACGAAGCTGGTAATATAATACTAGTATAGGTTAGACGGGCGCACAGTATGACAAAAAAACAAGAGTTGTTAACAGCGAAAAAACAGCCGTTGAGGGTGGGGCCGAGGGTGGAAACGAGGTTGGTTTCCACCGACATTAAGCGCCTGGATGTTGCCGCTAAAGAAGCGGGGCAAAGTCGATCTGAGTTCACCCGTCAAGCAATACTTTGGTATCTGGATAATCTTGAGAACCTGGAGAACGATAAGCGTGAGGCCGAGGTGACCCAGGCGATTAGGTATGCCACTGACAAGCATGTCAAGGCAATAAATTCTGGCGTTGACCGCATGTGCAAGATGTTAGCCCGGCAAGGTCGGGCAATCGGTACTTTGTATGAGCTGGCTTGGATGGCCTTGCCGGACGATGATAATGCCAGGGCTGCCTTTGACGATGCCGTGAAGATCGCCAAGCAAAAGATGGCAAAGCACGTTGAGCTTGATGAGAAGGAACAGGCCGAGAAAATGAAGAGAGTCATTGAGGACTAATGATAGTTGTCCGGCACAGCTACATATCTGCCAGGGACCGGCAGAGCCGTAAGGCGCCTGGTGGGCAACCTAAGGTGGCGGCGGTCGGGCGGGCGCTGGCACATTTGAAGTACATACAGCACAGGCCGGGCGAGGATCGAGAAGACGGCGGCCGCGATATGTTCGATGAGCGCGAGGACGATCTCAACGCCAGAGCCTGGAGAAAAGCAATCAGAGAGAGCCAGGACAGCAAGGTTGTGGTGCACAAGTTGACGCTTGCCCCGGAGATAGACCCGGACGACAAGAAGGCTTTCACGCGGGAGGTAATGAAGAAGCTTGGCCGCGACAAGGGCCTAGATTTGCGCTGGGTAGGTGTTGAGCACCGCAATACCGCCCATCACCATATTCATGTGGTCGTTATGGGCAAAGACAAAACCGGCAAAGATGTTAGGTTTGACAAGAAAGACTATGACCGCATCAAGGAGTACGGGGATCGCTATTTAGAGCGGATGCACCCATTCGAGCTGGAAAAGAGCAGGACCGACCGGGAGGATAGGGAGCGCGAGAGGATAGCGGAGCGCAACCGGGAGCGGGAGACTGTTCGTCAAGAACGCATTAGAGAGGGCTTGGAGCTTCCCTGGGTGTACAAAAAGATCATCCGGGAGCAGTTGGAGCCTTATGACGAATGGAAGCGAAAGCAGAAGGATATCGAGCGCGGTAAAGTCCCTGCAGAAGATCGCGACCGGGGCGAACTTGGTGGCGACCGGGCCGAAGCAGAGAAGCCATATTTTCAAGACACTATTGAGGCCGCCGGCAGAGAGTGGAGTAAGAGAAACACGCTAAAAGAGCTGCATGAGCTTAATCAGTACCTTTGGGACAACCAGGGCGAGAGGATTGAAAAGCCGGAATACAAGAAGTTAGTAGCTTGGATGAAGGAAAAAGAGGAGCTGGCCGCTCGAGCACCTCGAGCGGCTAAGAGCGAAGGCGGCAAAGATGGTAAGGAAGCTCATGGGGTAGACCGGGAGAAGGAGCCAGACCATGAGACGCAAAAGCAAAAGCAGAGAGACTTCTTTGAGTATCAGGGCAAGAAATACAAGAAAGAAAGCTCCTACGAGCAGTTGAAGGAATTGTCGGACAAGCTGCGCAACAAGAAAGCTGAGCGGCTGCCAGTTGACGACTATCAGAAGCTTCGGGGCTGGATCGAACACGCTGACCGAGCGCGTTGGTCGGGTGTTCTTGAAAAACAAATAGAGCTATCGAAAAAGCAGCAGGGGCGAGAGGGAGCTGAGAAGACTATGCCTAAAAGGGTTGTAAATCCAGTGCAAGAGCAGGTTATGCGCAATCCTGTTGTTGGTCTCTTTATGCAAGGCGCTGGTATTGCGAACACTTTGGTCAGCTGGATACCGTTGACTGATCAAAGAGACCGGGTAAAGGAAGCCGGTGATGCCCTGGAAGATGCCAAACGCGACAGGCATGACCAGTACGTGAAGCCTGGCCGTGACCCTGAGGCAAAAGAAAAAGATCGAGAGGCAATTGATAGGTTAGACAAGGCAATCGAGGAAAATAAGAGAACTCAGGATAACCAGAAGAAAAAGAAGAAGCGCAACGAGAAGAAGCCGGATAGTCCATTCCGCCGTGACCCATGGGGGCGCATGTGATGAGAGTCGAAGACACTGGCATTGTAGATACGCCGTTAAAAGATTTCCCGATACTGGCAGTTAATGTTCTTGACCGGCTTGGGTATCAAGTGTCGAGGGCAAGTAAGCAACTCGATCAGATATTGGCAATGGAACGCGTCGATGAGCAGGTTGGCCGAGACTGGTGGCGGCATGAGTACCGGCTCGTTCTTCGGTGGCGCAAGGCAGAGAGCGGTGTATTTGTCAGTTTGGAGTTGGAAGAAAAGAAAGGTTCAGCCAGCCAGGGCGATTGCCAAAAGCGCTGTGACAAGATTTTTCTTGAGCTGAAAAATGACGCGAACAGAGCCCACGAGGCAAAGACTTATCGAGAGCCAAGTACTGTGCATGGCGCTGCGCGCTGGGGCACAGTGGATGAGTTAAAGGCTGCCAAATATATTCAGAAAACCCCAGACCCAAAGAGACTGATCATTGGCAGGACGCCAGAAAAAGAATACTTGCAAGTGCCTGAGTTTTGGACCCATGCGCACTCGATTGTGTGTGGTCGAACAGGTGTAGGCAAGTCGCGAGGGTTTTTCATCCCGCAGCTAATCGAGCGCATTGGCACAAGCATGATTGTGACTGAGGCAACGCCCGGCTACGAGGCTGGGGAGTTGTACAAGCTAACATCAGGTTGGCGGAAGATGGCCGGGCATGAGATCTATTGTTTCAACCCGTCAGATATGACCTCGAACAGGATTAATCCGATAGACAGGATAAGGCGAGCACCAGAGGAGCTTAAAGCACAGTTGGCTGAAAAGCTAGCCGATCTGGTTATTATGAATGGCGAGAGCACGGAGAGCAAAGGCGAGCAGACCTGGAACCGTTCAGAGAAGCTTTTGCTGATCCCGCTGATTCTTCATGCGGCAGCCGGAGAGCCACAATTTGGGCACTTCGGGGCCTTGCGCTGGCTCATTTTGCAAGGGCCAGATAAGTTGTCGCAGATACTAAAACGTAGCCCGTCAGATGTTGCGCAGATGGAGTTTGAAGGCTGGATGAGGCTATCTGGCGAGACTGACTTTAAGTACGGTGTTTTCTCAGGGTTAATAACTAAGCTCAACCCCTGGATGACAGACCAGATGGTGACCTTGACTGAGACCACTGATATTGACCTGGATGAGTTCAAGAACAGGAAATTTACTTTCTACCTGGCGGTGCCAAGCCGGTCGAGAGACAGCAAATTGATAGGGTCTTTGATGGTCAACTTTCTGCTTGATCACATCCTGGAAATCAGAGAGGAGATGAAATATCCAGTCACCATGCTACTTGATGAGTTTACTAACTTCGGCAAAATATCAGGTATTGGTGACACGCTGTCGATTATTCGCAAGAACAAAATAGGGCTGATTCTGGGATTTCAAAACTATGCACAGCTAGAGCAGGTGTACAGCAGACGTGAAGCACAGATAATAATAGATATGCCAGCGACCCAGGTGTATTTCAAGCAAAAGACGTTCAAGGAAGCGAAGGAGCTTAGCGAAGCGATTGGGCGCACTACTATTGAGGAAGCCAGTGTCAGTGACTCTGGGCGAGTGCAGGAGTTTATCCAGGGGCGGGCACTAATAACGCCGGACGAATTGATCAGTCTGAAAGATGAAGTGATTGTTTTTACTGCTGATACAAAGCCTCTCAGGCTGCCACTAACTTCACCTACTGCGTATGAGCTGGCGCTGGCATATGACGCGCCCCAGAGAGAAAAACATGAGGTGAGTGAGTTTGTGCGCAAGCGCGGGCGCACGGCTCGGAGCCAGGAAAAGGAGCAACAGCAGCAGGGGCAGGCGGCCAAGAACAAGGAGCAACCGAAGAAGAACAGCAAGAGCGCAAGTGGACGTTTTGAGCGGCAGAAATCGCCAACCGGCGAGAAAACCTTTAATGAGAAAGAGCCGGAAGAGCGTAAGCCTGAGCAGAAGCGAGACCGCTTTTCCGGTGCGCCTGATTTTCGTTAATGAGTAGAAGTAGGGGTAGGAGTAGCAGTATATGGCACTAGGAACAGAAACTTACTTGCTCCTGCACAAAATGCTCGAAGCGGCAGAGACAGAAGACGATCTGGAGATAGCTAGAAAGAGCTTTCAGGCAGTTGTTGATGAAAATCGAGGCAGCACGAACCGTGATGATCGGTTTGACGTGGCATGGTCGATGTCCTGCCTAGCTGGCATTTATGTCCGGCTGGAGCTGATTACACTGGCTGAGTTGGCCTATTTGTCTGCAATCAGGTTGTTTGATGAAAACGACATGGCAACTCATTCAGCTTGGCTTTCAGTGGCGCTGGCTAAGCTTTATGTTGGACTAGGACGAGTGGATGATGCAGAGCATCAAATGAGGTCATACGTTAGTTACGAGACTAAAGACTGGGGAGTTGACAGCAGCCATGCGATTGGCGCAGAAGTAGAGTTGGTGCATTTTCAGAAGACCGGCGAATTCATTCAAGCATTTGAGCATCGATGGTGCGAGCCATGTGGCGTAGATAAATATGGAATTGGTTTTGAAGATTGACCAAATAACATAGAATGAGAACAACGAGACCTGAGGCGAAGTAAGAGCAATGCTATTTGCGGGAATAATTGTCGGCTTACTTGTCTGGGGGCTAGTTGGCTCTTTTATAAGGTTCTTTGTTTTACAGACTCCTATGACCGGCATGTTCGAGGGCTTTGTTGCCGGTGTATGGGCCGCCTGGCCTTTTATTCATCAGTTTAGAGTTAAACGTTATAACTTTCTCCATCCTGTGCCAAAAGAATACAAGCTGCCGGTGCCGCAGGCTTTTGCGAAGGTTCGAGATCTACTAGCTGAGTCGATTTATAACTATGGTGATAAGTGGAACATAGTCACGTCTGACTCTCAAGCAAAGAGAATCGTTGCCAACTTGCGCTTCACTGATGAAGAAACGAAGATGGAAGGTGACGCAAGAGGGCAGTTGCACACAAGGACAGAGCGGGTGCAGAGGCTATTAGAGCTAGATGTTCAGATGAAAGAAACTAGTGATGGAACAATAGTGCAGGTAGATTTCAGCACTAAGATTGAAGGTGCCAATATTTCTGCTTGCGATTCTATTATCACTGGTTTTTGTCGGAATATTGAAGCTTCTATGGGACCAGGAGTTGAGCGGGGCTCGGCTGTTGAGACTAGGCTACCGGCGCCACCCTGGTGGTTGATAGGGCTCACTCTGTGTGCTCTTTTAAGCTTTTTCACCACTGTTTCTGTGCATGTCTCTGATGTTAGGAAGAAAATAGCTAATCATCCTCAAGAGATTCAGCAAGAAAAGGTCAACCAAGAGCAGCGTGAGCAGGGCATGCGGGAAGAAATGTGGGCATGGCAGAAGTTCAAGGAGGGTCATAACCTGAAATGAACGACTTACACACCGCCTATTCAGTACTTGGCCTTGAGCCAGGCTCTTCGATGGATATCATTCAAAGGCGCTACAAGCGCTTGATTATGGTATGGCATCCAGACCGGTTCCAGAATGCAGAAGGCAAGAGCGACGCCGAAGAAGAGCTGAAGAAAATAAACAACGCTAAAGATCTGCTAGCGAAGCATTTTGATGGTGGGCACAAAGACACCGGTGTGTGTGATTGTCGGTCTAATAGTGACGAAGATCAGTTCCAGCGCGCGCCTGGTTCTACTGGTCCAGGGCGCAAGACAAAAAGTACTGACGATATTTTCAGAGAAGAGCAGGCTGCAAAACAGCGCGACAGCGAGCGCAGTCAAGAAGCCAGGCAAAAAGCTGAGCAAGCGGCTAAAGAAGATCATGAGCAGACGGTAAAGACAGCATTCGCTCAGGAGTCAGAACGCAATACTGAGTCTTTGCGATGGAAGATTTCTATTGGCAGTGGTGCTGCTTTTGTCCTGCTGATGTTCCTTCCTGTTATTGCTGATTTTGTAGCGCCGCCAATCTTGGCTGGTCAGAATGTTGTCTATGGTGAACACGGGGAAAGCGAGAAAAGCAAGCAAGTGGCTGCGGATTGGCAGAGCTATCAGAAAGACAAGGAGCAGGTGGCATCTACTTTGGTGCTCTCCGGTATGAGTATAGACACGTTTAATTGGCGGCCACCGTTTATTTCTAGTAGTGCAGATGCCGATTCTCTTTCGCGGGCCGCTTACCAGCAGCTCGTTGTTAAAGTTGAGGAGCAAAAGAAACATCATGCGATGGATGTTTACCAGGCGCGCGGTGACGTTGATCGATATGAGAAAGCGATAGCACGAAGCCAGAGTGTTCTAGTTGAAGCCGATGCCAAATTGGCCCAGCCCAATATAAGTATCAATGAGCAAAGGTTTGCCATTGCCGATCAAGATAGCCACCGCAAGTATTTGCAAGAGAACCAAGAGAGTCTGAAGTTAGCCCAACAGCGGTTGGCAGAACTCGAAGGAGAGAGCCCCGGCGCTGTTCCTGTTGAGCCGAGATTTGGACCAGCTCCTGCGCCTCTGTTTCAGCAGCAAACGCTAGTTCCTGTTGAACCAAGATCTGAACCAGATCCTATATCGCCTATCTTTCAGCCGCCTATACAAAGTTCTGAGGATGCAATTAGAGCCAGATTTAGACAAGGTATCAACGGGATAAAGAACTAGAAGCTAGAAGTAGTAAGCGTTAGGAGTACTGCATGAAGAGAATAATGACATTATTTGCCGGTTTGATTCTCTCTGTGCTAATGGCTCAAGCGAAAGAGCCAAGTATCTACAGCATCTTCAGCGGGGAAATTGGAAAGCAGGGTGTACTGAAACAGTTGGCGGCAATATCAAAAGTAGCTGATTCTGCGATTTCGGTAAAGTCTGGGCAGTTGACTGAGCAGGAATTGTTGTTGAGGCGTTCTCCATACAAGAATAAAATCGAGAGTGAGATCAATTTGACAGAGGTGCGGTGCCAGTTTGCGTATGATTTGCATCGTTTTGTAGCAAGCAAAAATAGAGATTATGACTCTATCGCTTATTTAAATTCAGTTTCTAATTCTGCTCATGGGGCAAAGAAAGCCATACCTGCTTATCTCCCGTATCGAGAGCAAGAAGGCTTTGCCAATAGCTGGTGGGCGAAGAAAAGTAAGAGATACCGCGAAAGTGGTGCTGAAGAAAAGAAGTTATTTCTGCATGAGGCCATAGTTGATGCCACTAATTTGTATGGCTGGTATGGTCAGCGCGTGTATGGCACAGCAGCATATGTTGCATGGGAAGAAGCCGCCGTGCAAGCAATTTTGAAGAAGCAATGATGTGATGATAGAGTTTCACGATTGCTTAGCTTATTACATTTAGACTAGGAAAAAATATGGACCCGGTAATTGATTTTTCGGAGCTGACCAATAGACTAACAAGTGCCTTCCAGTGGCGCTATGATGATAGCGTTTTAGGTCACTTCAGGTTAATAGGGATTGTTTTCACACGCCCTCAGTCAAAACTAGCAACGCAAGACATAATCCCGCAAATCCCAGATTGGCACTGTCGCTCTGGCGATCATATAGACTTTTTCTTTGCCGGTTACACCTACCCTCATCCGGCAATGGAGGGCTATCAGTCAGTACCCATGCCAGGCCATGATGACTGGCTCTATTGTCCGCAGCTTTTTGATGATTTTCGACGAGACATTGAATCTAGGACCAAGTGGAAATACAGTGGAGCTTCTGATCTGCTTCTAGCTAATGCCAGGTTCGATCCAGTCACTAATCAAGCGGTTATTGACTTTTCCTCGATAGTACTCTGCCAACTAGATCAGATGATTGAAGACAAAGCGATAGGAAGCATAGAGCGGTTCTTTGAAAGTATTTTTCGTTTCGCTGAGGAAAACAAAGACGATGATCCTGCCTGGGGCTTTAGTGATCTGCAAGGTCTTAAGGTTGGCACTTCTGCTCTTAAGAAATTCGCTTTGTCGCTGCTTCCCAAGGATTGTGCAGAAGCTTACAAGCAGGCTGAACACTTTGCTGTGCGTGATGTAAGCCAAGTTCAATAAAAACTATTGGTTGATAGCAAGCTACTGGCTAAGCTGAGAATTAAACTGGCGCTAAAAATCACGCTGTTTTCCGTGTTCCTCCAAACATTTCTGTCAGGCGCCCTACGATGATCGGCCACATCTTTGCTCTTTCTTTTTCAGGCTGTATCTTGGTGGCTTCCTCTGGCCGCATGACCGGCACAAGAGTTATTATCGGTATTTCATCATGTTCAGGCGCTTGAGCCATTATGTTTTCTGACGGGAGAACAACGTTCTGTTTCAACTCGACGATCTCTCTTCTTAGCTCAGACAGGACCTTTTCAACATTCTCTCTGACCTGTTTCTCCGCAGCTACTTCAGCTCTCCAGGCAACAACATGTTGTGTCAACTCAACTGACCAGCACGGGCTTGGAAGATTGCCAACTCTCATGAAGTCGGACTCAGTAATTATGTCTCTAAGTAGCTTAGACATCGAAATGTCTTTCGTGACTCGGCTGCGCAGTGCGTTGTACATCTCGTGCGGCACATTTGTACTAATCTGTTTCCAGGTTTGGGCATTTTTGAAGTATTCTTTTGCCATCTTCTCATTGCCTATTGAGGGAATTGACAAGAGACTACAGGTGTCCCGAGGGTGGGTCAACTACATATAAACTTTGGTACATTAGTATGTTTTCAAGAGCTACTGATAGCTGTTTCTGCTAATACGGCATTGATCAAGGCTCACAAGCCAAATTGTTTTAGCCCATCAATTACACACCACTGACAAATCCAAACTTGATTTTCTCCGGTTAGTGCTGGAATACTGAAGACGCCACAGCGAGTGCTTTTACAGGTGGTTCTTTTGCAGCGAAAGCAAGAGCGCTGTCTTGACCTGGTTGCTCTTGTTTGGCACCAGTCGCAATTAACTGCCTCAGACTTCTTGCCTTTTACTACATCGGCCACCGATACTCCTTTCAGTCATGACTGCGCAACTAACAAACTTGGATCAAAATCTTTTATCCGACAATTCTCGATCTTGAATTGTTTTAGTACTGCTAGAGTCTTTTCTGAAACAATAAGGTCAAAGATACCCTTTATTGCTACTTGTCCGAAATCATCTTTTCCAGCTATACCAGGGAACTTGAACCAAAGATATTCAGGAATAGTTTCGCCTTGATGCTCGTTTTCCCATAGCCAGAACTGATCGCCCTTGATCATATCTAGACGATCAAATGTTACTCCAGTCAGTCCAGCGAGATTTATAGCATCAGCGAGTGTCGTGGTTCCGGCATAGCCTTGAATGGTCGCCTCAATCAAATCGTCTTCAGGCCACGATTCTAGCTCAAACTGAAGTTTGTGAAGGATTACAGGCCGCGCTGACCAATCAGGACAAATTGTTTCATCTCCTGTCGTACCGGCACACTGCGGGCTGAATTGAAAGAACTTCATGGTAAATAGTGCCTCTTATTTGCTTCGTCAACCTTGTTAGCAAAGTCAATAATGTCTTGTCTTGATGGCATGTTGTTATCTCTGAAATAATCTCTCCATAAATCCTTTATTGGTGCGTGTGTTTTTGTGTCGTAAGGAATTCCAACCAGGTTACTAGCATCATGAATTTCTCTATGACTAAACAATTGAGGATGCCTCTCTAAGACATCTTGCGGGATTCGGTGGTGCACCTCAAAAGGCTTAGGATAGTTTCTGTACTCTGGATGGGCTGTCAGATAGGTTTCTCTGTAGACCTTTTCCATGTAGATCATTTGACCGTTGGTCATTCGTTCTAAGGCTCTGGGATCTTCCTTTACCAGTTTTTTTATCTGCTCTTCCGGCAAACCGGTAAGTTCTGCCGCTCTCTTACTTCCGCTTTCTATTGCCATTTTCTTGCCCTTTTCAAACCACGGCGACATCCTACTGATGTTTTCATCAGCGGCTTGCTCGGCTGTTTTAGATACATCACGCCACTTCAGTCTATGCCCAGTATTGGTGACTGCTTCAGGTTCACACTGCTCTATTATTTCGCCTATGAACCGCTGGTATTTATCACGCTCTCGTCCTCCAAATGTCGAGGCAGTCTTGCCCAAGTCCTGCAAGGCACCCACAACATCCATGCTCTTAGCCAGCTTGTTAACTGCACCAGCTGCCGCTATTGGTCCCAAGTTGTCCATGGCTAGCCTTGTTGTTAGCCTCGTCTTTTCTTCCGGGCTCATCGACTGCCATTTCTGGTTCATCTGCTGCCCAAGCTCCGATATATCTCTAAATGCCTTGGTGTGGTCGCCCTCGTAAGAAGCGGCTCCTACGCTGCCGAGATAATGATCTGCTGCATCGAACACACGAATGCCACCAACCAGTAGCTTGCCAAATGATTGCCCGGCGGCTTCAGCTGTGTCTCCCGCTCGCGGATTGTTCTCCACGATGTCTTTACTAAATTGCGCCGCCTCACAAATAGACTTACCGAGGCTATCGGCTCCCTGGGCCATGCCGACAACACTCTCACCGACTCCAGTTATTTGCCCTACGGCTATCCGATATTGCTGATGGTCTAACTCTTGCCTGTATGCCTGGATTCCTGCGCTCAAGACCAGAGCTTGGTGATGGAGCGGCAAAGCTGCTACTCTCTCAAAGAGCACTTGTGTGGTTATTTCTGGCTTCTTGTAGCCTTCTAAATACCCTACGCCAGTGGAAAATAGGCTCGCTTCTTTCTGCTCCAGTCCCAAGTTGTACATCGGGCGGTTGTCTAGCTCTTGGTTCGATTTGGGTGCTCTAGCATTGGTTGTGTCTGTCGCTATGTCCTTCTGCTGATTGTTGTATGCCAGAACATCATTAGGGCTGTAATTGTGTCGCGCTATTGTAATTTCCTTGCTGGGTTGCCCCTGATCGACGGGCTTCTTTTCTGCCTGTCTGAATAGATCCTTTAGCTCGTCGGTCTGCACTTTTGATAATTGGATAAGCATGTCCTTTTGTTGTCCTGGGTCCAAACCATCGGCATGTTTCCTGAGCGCTAGTATTGGCTCATATACTGGGTTTTCTTTTGCTTGTTTGGTTAGCTCTTCTACGGTCTTTGACTGCTGCTCTAAGTTTTCTTTCCCTAGTAATGCTCTAGATACTTCAGGCATTACTCTGGCTGCTACTAATTTCTCTTGACCGGACGCTTCCCGGTCGAATAACTCTATACTTTTGTCCTGTGCGGCCATCAGGGCGGCGGCATAAATTGCGGTTCTATTTCTTGGTGTGGCTGACCCGTCGCTCGCATCTGGGTTGGCTTTTCTAACTGCTTCTAGCTCGCTAGCACTTGCGTTTCTGGCTTGTTGCGTATCCGCAGTATCAAGCGCCGGTCTCAGCGGCTCCACGCTCGTCAGGTGGTCGCCAGTGTCTTTGACTTTATCATCTGGCATTAGCGGTGTCCCCGTGCCCTTCTCTGGGGCTATTATTCCCATGGCTGTCAGATAACTATCCGGGAGTTGTACCCACGTGCCTAAACCAGTTATTTCATTGATGGCTTGTAGACTGTCTCTTTAATACGCCCTTCCAAGAGATCGACTGCTCTTCTGTACTCTAGCGGTACAAAATACTTGCCTGGATTCAGGTCTTCTGAAGATTCAGCCAAATGAAAGGCCACCCTAGCCTCATGGCTGATGTCTAAGAGCTCAGATAGGTGATTGCGTTTGGTGCAAAGGACACCTATGACTGGTACTTCTACGACTCTGCCGTCCTCGGCGGAAATCCAGAACTCAACGCCGGTCCTAACAACTTTGATTGTTTTATATCGGGCTAGGGCTTTCTTAAGCCTGACTAGGCTTACTTCATCCATGTGCGATGTGGTGAGCATTACATAGACGCTCATTCGCTCTTACGCCTCTTTTGGAGCACCGGCTTCGGTGGATTTGTTAGTCGGTTTGGATGCATGAACTCGATACGCATACCGAAGCCCTCATGCACAGCAATGGCATCCTGGAATTCTTTAGCCGATAGGATATGGTCGTCGATTTTAATGGCGACTGCTCCTTGCCCTTCCTCACTATCAGCATTGCAGTCCCATGTGATTTCACAGCGCAAAACATCACCTTCTGGAGCCCACTGCTGACATTCCTTGCTCCAATTGATTTGAGGATGGCCATCCTCAATTTCAACAGGGCAATCACTTTCAATGCCCTCAAGTATCTCGTTTATGTAAGCATTGAAACGAGAGAGCACCTGGTCTTCAGCCATCTCGTCAAAGTCTTTTAGCTTAAGACAAAGACGAGCATGGCTCACACAATCTTTGTGCCTGATCATCGCCTGATCATTGGTTTCAACTACTACCAGGTCATC
>Ga0172379_10003297_pt1 | contig 26090 bp, 23 predicted proteins | sample GrowelOW334metaG_FD_119756 | JGI IMG/M metagenome (GOLD analysis project Ga0172379, IMG submission 119756) | Groundwater microbial communities from an aquifer near a municipal landfill in Southern Ontario, Canada - Groundwater well OW334 metaG | ecosystem: Environmental > Aquatic > Deep...
ATGCCGTTTGCTATTTTGCCGATAATGTTCGCCGTGGCAGGAGCGACAACGACAACATCACAGGTCTCGGCAAGACTTATGTGGCCGATTTCAAAACCAGCCGGGCTTTCCCACATACTTGTAAAAACAGGCCTGCCTGTTACCGCTTCAAAACTTTTCGGCAGAACAAATTTACAGGCAGCCTCGGTCATAACAACATCAATAATCGCTCCTGCGCCGGTCAGTTTGCTTGCCAGGTCAACCGCCTTATAGACAGCCACTCCGCCGCTTACGCCGAGCAGGATTTTTAAACCGCTGATTGCTGATGCGTTTTTAGCCATTGTGTTATCGCCTATAATTTCGGTATCTCTATTTTATCGGGCTGGGCAGTGTAATCGGGAGCGATTTTGTCCTGCATAATTTCTTCGACTACAATTTCCATCATCGTTTTGCCTTCGGTGTTTTCTATCAGGGGTCTTGACCCATCCAAAAGCTCGACCATTCTTTTTTGAATAAGAGCGGAAAGCTTGAAAGCGCCGCCGACTTTCTCAACAATTTTTTTGTTCTTTAATTCATTAATCATCTTTTTAATCTCCGACTATCTTTTAATTATGTCTATTATTTCATTAACCGCCTGTTCAAGGTCGTCGTTAATCACCATATACTTATAATGCTGCCAGGCGGCGGCAATTTCAATGCCCGCCCCGGCAAGCCTTTTTTCAATTTCTTTTTCCTCATCTCTGCCGCGGCCGTTTATTCTTCTTTGCAGTTCGGTATGTCTCGGCGGCAAAATAAAAATCAGCTTCACATCTGGATAGTGTTCCTTAATCTGTTTTGCGCCCTGCACATCAATTTCAAGAATAACAATTTTGCCCTGTTCAAGGGCAGATAGCGTTTTATCTTTCGGCGTGCCGTAAAAATTGCCGAATACCTCGGCATATTCGATAAAATTGCCCGCGGTAATTTGTCTTTTAAATTCATCCCTGGAGACGAAGTTATATTCTTTGGCTTCCTGTTCGTCGACTCTTTTTTCTCTGCTTGTGGTCGAAATGCTTAGATAGGCATCGTCGAGCCGCTTAAGAATCTCGCCGCAAATAGTGCTTTTGCCCACTCCGCTTGGGCCGCTTATAACAACCAGTTGGCCTGTCAATTTCCGCTCCGATTACTCTATGTTCTGCACCTGTTCTTTGATTCTTTCGATGCAGGATTTTATTTGAACAACGTCGAGACAAATTTTCGCATCCGATGCCTTGCTCGCGATAGTGTTTGCTTCGCGAAGCATTTCCTGTGTGATGAAATCCAGCTTTCGTCCGGTATGCTCGCCCTGTTTGCAACTGGCGACAAACTGCTCGATGTGAGAGCTAAGCCGAATAATTTCCTCGCTTATATCGCTTCTGTCGGCAAACAGCGCGACTTCTCTTGCCAGCGTATCGTTGTCAAGTTCGAGCCTTGCGCTTTGCAGCAGGTCTTTAACTCTTGCCGAAAGCCTGTCTCTATATTCCTGAACAACGACTAATTTTCTTGTTTTTACGTCCTCAAGCAGGCCGCCTATCTGTGTACACTGCTGAAAAAGGTCGTCAGCCAGAGCGGAGCCTTCCTGAAGACGCATTTTTTTCATCTGCTCCAGCGCAAGGGCGGTAACTTCAAAAACAGCTTTTTTCAGATTGTCCGCTTTTTCGTTTTCCGGCTCCTGAGGCCTTACAACTCCCGGCAGCAAAAGTAAATCCGCAAGATTGATAGTGCAGTCGATGCCGCTTTGAGGCCGACTGACGTTATTGAGTTTTTCGACATAGCTTTTCAGGGCGGCTGAATCGATTTCATACATCGGCTCGCCGCTTACGTTTTTATATCTGAGAAAATAGTTGACCGACCCGCGATATATATTGTCGCGAAGGAGCCTTTCGATTTCCTGTTCAAGAAAAGCGGCAGCTTCGGGCAATTTTATATTCGGCTTGAAATACCTGTTATTGACGGAACGTATTTCTACGGCATAGCTGATACCGTGAACTTCCCGGCAAACACGGGCAAAACCTGTCATACTATTTAACATATTTGGCTGCTTTCATTATTTAGCGGTCGGAGCGTTTGTTTCCGCTGCCGCCGGCTGCTGTGTTTCGGCTGGCTGAGTAGGTTGTGTTTGTGTCGCCGGCGCTGAAATTGGAGCGTTCTGCAGAAATTCGCTTGCTGTCGGTTTGAACCACTTTGCCGCGGCAACACTAAGCAGCAGCCATACGCCGACGATACTGATTGTAACCCAGGTAAGAAAATCGCCGGTCTTTGTTCCAAGCAGAGAGCTGCCGATGCCGCCAAAGGCCGCTGACAGCCCGCCGCCTTTGCCCTTTTGAATCAGGACGACAAGCACCAGAATTAGTGCCGCCAGTGTCCAGATGCCAATAACCAGTTTCATTACTAACGGCACAGCCGCTAAAGCAAAATTCATCATACTAAATACCTCTGAAAAAGTTTTATATTTATTATAGTTTTTGCACCTGTCGCTTCCGTCTTCGTTAAAACTACGACGAGACAAGTTCGCTCCAGGCTCTGTTTTTTTACTTTTTCGCTTCCGCTGCAGCCTTTATCATTGCTGCGAAGTCGTCAGCTTTCAAACTTGCTCCGCCTACCAGCAGGCCATCGACATCGGGCTGCGACATCAGAACAGCGGCATTGCCGGCATTTGCCGACCCGCCGTACTGGATTCTGATTTGGGCGGCAAAGTCCTTATTATACATACCGGCGATAAGCTGTCGAATCATTAAATGGACATCCTGTGCCTGCTGCGGAGTGGCGGTTAAGCCCGTTCCGATAGCCCATACCGGCTCGTAAGCAATGGTAATCGCCTTTGCTTTTTCAACGGTTATGCCAGCCATACCCTTTTGTATCTGCTCTTTTACAACGCTGTCGGTTTTGCCGGCTTTGCGTTCTTCAATGAGTTCGCCAACGCAGAAAATCGGCAGCAAACCCGCGTCAATAGCGGCAATCATCTTTTTGTTGATGAGTTCGTTGCTCTCGCCGATAACGTGTCTTCTCTCAGAGTGGCCGATGAGTACATCTTTACAGCCGACATCTTTGAGCATCGAACAGCTTACTTCGCCGGTGAAAGCGCCTTTTGCTTCAAAATAAACATCCTGGGCGCCTAAGCCGAGCTTTGCCGAACCGATGGCGTTTTTCACAGCCGCAAGATAAACGAAAGGCGGACAAACAGAAACATCAACTTTGTCAAGCAGGTCTGCGCATTTCAGCGCAACACCCTTTGCTAATTCGACAGCGCCTTTGCTGTCGGTATTCATCTTCCAGTTTCCGCCGATAAATGGCTTTCTCATCCTTTAAAACTCCAAAATTTTTTAGACACAGCTCGGCTGAACTCGCCGAAGTCGAATTTACGCTGTTTTGTATTACTCCAACAGCGTGTTATTCCTGGGATAGCTTCCAAGCACCGAAAGCTGCAAACAATGCTGCTTTACTTCTTCAAGACAGGCAAGGATTTTTTCTTCCCTGCGATGTCCCTGACAATCGACAAAGAAATAATACTCCCATTGCCTTTTCTTGCTCGGCCTGGACTCTATATTAGTAAGGTTCACTTCCTTTTTCTTAAAAACGTCCAGCACATCGGCCAACGCGCCCGCCTTGTGAGCGGTGCTGAACAATATCGATGTTTTGTCGTCGCCGCTGGGTTTTGCATCTTCCCTGCTGATAACCAAAAACCGCGTTACGTTGTTCGCGATATCTTCTATGTTCTCGCATACAATCTGCAATCCGTACAGTTCAGCGGCTATGTCCGAGCCGATTGCCGCGGCGAATTTTTCTTCCGCCGCCATTTGCGCCGCTTTGGCGGTAGAGGCGACAGGTATCGTATTGGCTTCCTTAAAAGTCGCGCCCAGCCATTTTCGGCACTGAACAAAAACCTCAGGCTTGGAATAAACCTTCTCAACTTCCTGAAGCTTGCAGTTAGCCAGCAGATTATGATGGACAGGCATATAGACTTCCGCGCAGATAAGCGCGGATGTATCAACAAAGGCATCAAGCGTTTCAACGACTTCGCCGCCGGTTGAGTTTTCTATCGGCACAACGCCGAGGTCGCAATGTCCCTTGCCGACCTCTTCAAATATCCCGCGAATATCAAGCACAGCTTCGTATTCAACGCTCTGACCGAATTTTCGTATTGCTGCGGTATGAGAAAAGCTGCCTTTCGGCCCTAAAAATCCAATTCGCAAAGGTCTTTCAAGAAAGAACGAGCCGCTCATCATTTCCCGCCAAATCGCAGCAAGCGTTCTGTCGGGCAGGGGGCCTTTGTTCAGTTCGGCGATTCGAGCGAGAACTTTTTTTTCCCGGTCAGGCGCATAAATCGGACCATCGCCTTTAGCCTTGCCTACTTCAACAACCACCTGCGCACGCTCGTTAAGCAGCTCTACGAGCCTTGCGTCAATCTGGTCTATTTTCTTTCGTAAGTCCTCGATATTCATTGTTTTACTGCCAGAATATCCTAAAACCGGCTATACTTACCATAATTGTCGGCGGCAGTCAAATAAATTGGTAAATTACAGTTTGTTTGCGGATAAAAAGATGAGACAATGTGTGATATGCTGATTTTCTATCGCCTTGGCCTTAAAAATCAGGATTGCTTTTATTCTGTTTTTGATTAGACTCAAAATCGAGATGGTAAAACAAATGCCCAATATGTTGACTTTCGGCAGATTAGTTCTGTCGGTGATATTTTTAGTTATGGTCTATCTGTCGCCGAACAGGGCCGAGCCGCACTGGCCGAACTGGCTTTATCTCGATACGGCGTTTGCGATTTTTCTTGTCGCTGCTTTTACCGATTTAGCCGATGGCTATTTAGCTCGGAAATTCAACGCTGCCAGCAAATTCGGCAGAATTGTTGACCCTTTGGCTGATAAAGTGCTGATTTGCGGAGCATTTGTCGTTTTCGCAATTATCGGCGAACCGAAACTTTTCAATCTCAGCAAGCCGACCCTTGCGATTATCCAGTGGGCTTTCGTTGGCGTTATAATTGCCAGAGAAGCGATGGTTACGATTATTCGGCAATGGAGCGAGTCACACGGCATAGTATTCCCTGCTACCTTGAGCGGCAAACTGAAAATGTTAGTGCAGGCCTTCGCCGTCGGCACGGTTATGGTCAAAATGGCTCACGTTCAAACCGCCGCCTGGGGCTACTGGTTCACATCTGCCGTTTATCTTATTACCATTTCAATTACCATTATCAGCGGCGTTTTGAGTTTTAAAAAGCTCAAAACATAGATGTCAGAAATCAGACATCAGACTTCCGCTAATCTCCGGCTTTTCAGAGGTCTTGATTAAAATTTTTAAAAAATTTACAAAAATTTGATACTTTTCTATTGAACTTCTCTTCGTACATAGATATACCGTCAATCTTATAGAGACTGCGCCGCCCAGCCGGCTTTGGCAGAGCCGCAGTCGGAATTTACTTTAAGGAACCCTGTATGTATGAGTTGTGCAGCTTGTCTGCGAACATTGACCAGGCAGACGAACCTCCGCCTATTACCGCTCAGAATCCCACTGATTCTGGGCAGCTCTCTGACACAAGCCAAAGAAGCGTCAATTGTTTTGATGATTGGAAATGGCAAATAAGCAAGCGAATCCGGGATTTATCCGGCCTTTACGAGCTTTTCCCAAACCTCAAGAATAACGATTTCATTCCCGCTGTAATTAAGAAGTATCCGATGGCTATTACGCCTTATTATGCTTCTTTAATACGCAAACTTGATATGTCTGACCCTGTTTTCGCGATGAGCATACCTCAAATCAGCGAACTTCAGGACCCGGCCTGTCTTAGCGAAGACCCGCTGGAAGAAAACGAAGATATGCCCGTGCCGGGACTTGTTCACCGTTATCCCGACCGCGCGCTTCTGATTGCGACCACAACCTGCTCGATGTATTGCAGGCACTGTACAAGAAAAAGAGTCGCAGGCACAAGAGAAAGCACAATTTCACCGCTGCGGCTTAAACAGGTATATGAATATCTGATTACCCACCCGGAAATTCACGATGTGATTATCTCCGGCGGCGACCCGCTGACGATGAATACCGATGCTATCGAGCGGATATTAGAGACTTTAAGAAGCATTCCAAGCGTCCAGATTATCCGAATCGGCACAAGAACGCCTGTCGTCCTTCCGCAGAGAATTACCGATGAGCTGGTAAATATACTCAAAAAGTATCATCCGGTCTGGATAAATACCCACTTTAACCATCCCAACGAGCTTACCGCCCAAGCGGTCGAGGCTTGCGCGAAACTGGCTGATGCCGGAATACCGCTTGGCAACCAGTCTGTTCTGCTGCGAGGCATCAATGATACCCCGCAGATTTTCGAGCAGCTTTGCAGGGGCTTAGTTAGAATGAGAGTTAGACCTTACTATCTGTTCCAGTGCGACCTTGTTAAGGGTGTTGAGCATTTCAGAACGCCTTTGAGCAGAGGCATTGAGATTATGGAGTATCTCCGCGGCAGATTAAGCGGCATAGCGATTCCGACTTTTGTCGTCGATGCTCCCCACGGCGGCGGGAAAATCCCCGTTTTGCCGAATTATATCGTTTCCACGAGCCCGACACATACCGTATTGAGAAACTTTGAAGGTATGATGATTAACTATCCCGAACCATCTCTCGGCAGACCGGCGGAAATTCCGGTTGTTGAAACTCCCGCCCGGTCGGTATGGGATTTGGCAAGCGGAAGAAGCTCGGTCATCGTGCCGGAGAATACCAAACGCTATCAAAGGCGAAAAACAATCATCAGAAAGAAGAACGCTTCAATGATTCAGGAAGAGTTCAACTTCTAATATGATTGTAGGTCTCACTTATGATTTAAGAAAAGATTATGAAAAACTCGGCTATAGCGAGCAGGCCGTAGCCGAGTTTGATTCTGAAGAAACCATTTCGTTTATCGAATCCACCATACAGAGTCTCGGCTATGAGACCGCCCGAATCGGCAATGTGTTTTCGCTGTGCGAAAAATTGGCCGCCGGCGAAAAATGGGATTTGGTTTTCAATATCGCCGAAGGCCTTACCGGCAGAAACAGAGAAGCACAGGTTCCCGCGATGCTGGAGGCGTATAACATACCTTATACAATGTCTGACCCATTAGTTTGCGCGCTTACGCTTGATAAAGCGATGACCAAACGCATTTTGCAGTCGGCAGGTCTTGCGACACCGAGATTTGCTGTTGTGGAATCTGCGAAAGACATTGCCGGCATTTCACTGCGGTATCCGCTTTTCGCAAAACCAATCGCCGAAGGCACAGGCAAGGGCGTTGATGAAAAAAGCAAAATTGAAAACCCAAAACAGCTTAAAACCGTCTGCGAAAATCTGCTTGAGCAGTTCAGGCAGCCTGTTTTAGTTGAAGAATTTCTGCCAGGCCGTGAATTTACCACCGCGATACTCGGCACGGGCAGCGATGCCTATGTGCTTGGCACGATGGAAATCGTAATGAGAACGCAAACCGATGGAAATATCTATTCTTATGATGCCAAGGAACGATGCGAGCAGTTGATAGACTATGTGCGGTTTGATGAAAAGCCGCTGGTCGATAAAATCGCCGCTCTGGCTCTTGAGGCTTACAAGGTTTTGGAATGTCGGGATACCGGCAGGATTGATATCCGCTGCGATTCAGCGGGCGAACCGTGTTTTATCGAAATTAACCCTCTGCCCGGTATGCATCCGACACATTCTGATTTGCCGATGATTGCAACAAGAGAAGGTATGAGTTATAAAAACCTGGTAAAAACAATAATAGATAGCGCTTTAAAAAGGGTCAAAAAGTTTTTGTAGGGTGGGCTCTTAGCCCACGCGGCTGCTATATGAATATATTGATTATCCATAACGATTATGCTTCACACGCTTTCGCCGAAAGTAACGCCGGCCTGAAAGAGGAAGTGAACGCGGTTTGTAAAGCTCTGGTGGAACTTAAAATAAAATACACCATCAAAAGTATTAAGAAGATTGAGCAGCTTCCGAAAATTCTCGCAGCAAATAAGCAAAAAATTGTTTTTAATCTCGTTGAGGAATTGCCCGCGGATATTAAACACGCCTGTTTGGTGCCTGCGATTTGCCGCGGCTTCGGCAGAAAATTTACCGGCAGCGATACCCCCGCTCTGCTCCTCGCGCAAAACAAGGGACAGACAAAAGCGATTTTAAAAGCCGCAGGCGTTCCAGCTCCTGATGGCGCAATGGTTGAGGTTGGGCAGAAAATTTCCGTTAAAAATCTTACAAAAGGTTATTATATTGTCAAACCAGCTTTCTCCGATGCCAGCGAGGGCATAACCGCCGATTCTATCGTATCGCTCGGCAGCAAAAAAATGTCCGCCGTAATAGAAAAAATTCACAAGCAGTTTCGCCAGCCTGCGATCGTTGAGCAATTCATACCGAATCGGGAATTAAACGTTTCTGTTTTGCAGTGCGGCAGAAAAATAAAAGTTATGCCTATTGCGGAGATTGATTTCGGTGCATTTAAAAAAGGCAAACCAAAAATAGTTGATTACGCCGCCAAATGGTACGCCGATTCGTTTGAGTATAATAATACGCCTCGAATTTTGCCGGCAAAGCTGCCCGCCAAAGTTGCCGCGCTTGTCATGCAATATGCGATTGGCGCATTTAATGCTTTAGGCTGCAAAGATTATGTTCGAGTCGATTTTCGGTTAGACGAAAAAAATCATCCATTTGTTATTGAGGTAAATCCCAACCCTGATATTTCGCCTGATGCGGGTTTTGCCGCGGCGATTGAGGCAGGCGGAATAAACTACAAAAAATTTGTTGAAACATTATTGAAAAATCCGGAATTATGAAAACTAATGAAATAACGATTCACCAGACCCAGCAAAAAGACAAGCCTGCCATTATGAGGATGCTGAAAGATACTAAATTCTTTCGTGATGGCGAAATTGTTATCGCCGAGGAAGTTCTTGACGATTCGCTTATTTGTGGAAAAGACGGAGAATATCGTTCATATTCCGCCGTCGAAAACAACGAGACAATCGGCTGGGTCTGTTTCGGCCCGACCGCCTGCACTATCGGCACGTTTGATGTTTTCTGGATTGTCGTGAACCCGAAATCGCAGGCCAAGGGCCTCGGCACAAAACTTATGGACTTCGCCACTGACCTTATAAAGAAGGATAATGGAAGGTTGATTGTCGTTGAAACATCGGGAATGGCGAAATATCTGGCCACGCAAAAGTTTTATGAAAAGCTCGGCTACAAAAAAGAAGCTGTACTGAAAGACTTCTACACCAAAGGTGATGACAAAATCATTTATCTCAAAAAATGTTGAGAGGTATTTCTTTTGTCGATTAATTTTCATGCTATTTTACCACATAAATTCGTATATTAAAAAACAGTTTTTTCATTGAGTGTTAGTAGAAAAGATATATAATCAGAAGTTGTTTAATCCATTTTACAGGAGATATTGATATGAAGAAACTATTGCAGGTGTTTATTCCTATTCTTTGTGTGCCATTCCTTTGTGGTTTTCTGTTCGACTCGAAACCCAAAACCTCAAAAAAACTTATAGAGGCTCGTGTTCTTGATGTAACCGCTACTGGCGAGGTCGTTATAGACGCAAACAATAGCATGGTGAAGACTAAAGTAATGTTAGATATTTTCAGGACAAATGGGGAATTAACAGCCAAAAGTGATATAGAAATCCCCGTAGCCAGAATTATAATTACTCAAACAACTCCGACTTATAGCACAGGGACTATCGCCAGTAAAATTGACGGTAGTAAAGCCCAAATCAGGGATATTTCCAGAGGTATGCTTTGCAGAGAAACTACGAAACAAACTCTTAAGGCCGAAAAGAAATTTTACAAAAAAACTTTAAAGAGCCAAGGTAAATTAATGAGGTTAAAAAAAGTATCAAAATATGAGGCAAAGCTAAATAGTTGGATAGGAGTTGATGTTAATAATTTAATTGCAAGCTGGGGATATCCTGAATCATCCTTTGTTGCACCCAATGGCAACAAAGTATATGTTTATTCTCAAAGTTCAAGTTATACCAAGCCAATGGTCACCAATATCAACCCATATACGCATAGTGCTATTACATATGGTGGGAAAACAGTCGAACATTGGTGTAATACTTATATAGAGGCTGACAATACCGGAAGAATTATCAAGTGTACATGGAAAGGAAATCATTGTAAGTGACATGATTATAGTGATCTGAATTTTTGTTGGCAGAAAAAGTTTAAAAAAAGATGGGTAGCGTTGTCTAAGAAAACAGAGCAAAAACATAAAGGTATTTGTGTACTATGTGGGAAAGAAGAGTATTTGACCAGAGAACACGTTCCCCCAAAAAATTTATTCTCTAAACCTCGTCCGAAGAATACAATTACAGCCTGGACTTGTAAACCATGCAATGCCAGCTATTCGCAAGATGAAGAATACTTCCGAATATATATTGCTGCGGGAGCTTCGCCAGATTCAGACTGCGGTCGTCTCTGGAAGGAAAAGGTAGAAAATTCAACATTTTCACGTAGCCCAGCATTACGCCAAAAACTTTCTGATGGCATGGATGTTATTCAGCAATATCACAAATTAAATCCGCTTAAGGATTTTGATGGCAAACCAATTCCCGACGAACTAATCCCATATGCACTTCCTTTAGAATCAGATCGTATTTGCAGGGTTATAAAAAAAATCATTCGGTGTTTGTACTTTAAACACTTCAAATTTGTACTTTCACCGGAGATAGAGATATCCATTAGCACTGAACCTTTAACTGAAGTGGAGGTGGAAAAAATTGTTATTGAGCATAAAGGTTTTGTAGGTAATAAAGTAGATAATTTATTTATTTATTGGTTTGACCAACAGGAAAAAGATGGGAGTATTGACTGGATACTTTTGTTTCAAGGTGGTTTTAAATATTTTCGTGCAACCATTAAAATGTGAATAAATAATGGCCATTTGGGCTGTTAAAAAAATACGCCGAAGGCCGATTCCATAACTCAAAACTAAGAATTTAAAATTAAAAATTTCTTCTTTCCTCATTCAACGTTGGGCGTTAGATGTTGAATGTTCGACGTTCTTCTGGGTTTTACGTTCTTTGTACTATATTCTTTTTTTCTGATAACCGATAACTGAATTGCTGTTTTATCCTGTTGTTTTTCTTGCTGCTCTGCGTCTGTCTTCTTCTTTCAGGAATTTTTTGCGAATACGAATTGAATTTGGACAAATTTCGACATACTCATCTTCCTGAATATATTCCATCGCAATCTCAAGGCTCATTATGCGGGCGGGTCTTACTTTAGCGGCATCATCCTTGCCGGAGGAACGCATATTTGTAAGCTGTTTTAATTTGACAACATTTACGGGGATGTCGATTTCCTTACAGTGTTCACCGACGACCTGGCCATCATAAACCCTGTCGCCCGGCGAAACAAAGAATATGCCCCTGTCATACAGCGCGTCTAAAGCGTAAGCTGTAACCTGGCCGGTTGTGGTAGCAACCATAACGCCTGCCTTGCGCTGCGGGATACTGCCTCGCATCAGGTCATATTTTTCAAACGAATGGTGCATAATCGCTCTGCCCTGCGTAGCGTTGAGCATTCTTGCGTGCAGACCGAACAGGCCGCGCGACGGAATAATAAATTCCATATGCACAAAATCATTCGCGCCGCTTTTGGCGTCTATTTTTAATATCTCGCTTCGGCGGTCGCCAAGCAGACTCATCACAGAACCCTGACAATCAGTGGGACAGTCAACGGCAAGCAATTCTATAGGCTCATGTTTTTGGCCGTCCACAATTTTTAAAATTACACTTGGTTTTCCAACACAAAGCTCAAAACCTTCACGGCGCATATTTTCGAGAAGTATGCCAAGGTGCATCAGTCCTCTGCCGGAAACATTAAACTCTTCCGGCGTCTGACCTGGTGAAACCCGCAAAGCAACATTAGACTGAAGCTCTTTATCAAGTCTTATGCCGATTTGTCTGCTGGTGAGGTATTTGCCGTCTAAGCCTGCAAATGGGCCATCGTTGACACGGAAAGTCATCGACATCGTCGGCTCATCAACAGCGATAATCGAAAGCTGCGTCGGATTATCCGGGCAGGCGATTGTATTGCCGATGTCAACAGGGTCAAGCCCCGACACCGCGCAGATATCGCCGGCAAGAACTTCAGTAACGCGCCTTCTGCTCAGGCCGTCAAACTGATGAATATGCATAACCTTCTGTTGGGTATGTTCGCCGTTTGAATCAATAACTGTAACGCGCTGGTCTTCAGCGATTTGACCTGCAAAAACTTTGCCGATGGCGATTCTGCCGACATAATCCGAATACTCCAGACTTGTAACAAGCATCTGAAGCGGTGCGTCCGGGTCAACCTTTGGAGCCGGAATGTTTTTAATAATAGTATCGAACACAATTTTCAGATTGTCGGTTTTCTTGTCCGGGTCATCCGAGGCCCAGCCTTCTCTGCCCGATGCGTAAATACAGGGAAAATCAAGAGCCTTGTCATCGGCACCGAGCTGCACAAGCAAATCGAAAACTTCATTTACAACCTCGTGCGGCCGACTATTCGGACGGTCAACCTTATTTATCACAACTATCGGCCTAAGCTTATGTTCCATCGCCTTGGTAAGCACAAATCTTGTCTGCGGCATAGGCCCTTCAAACGCGTCAACCAAAAGCATAACCCCGTCAGCCATTTTCAGAACACGTTCCACTTCGCCGCCGAAATCAGCGTGGCCGGGCGTGTCAATAATGTTAATTTTGTAATCGTCACCGTTGTCATCAGTGTAGTTGACGGCGCAATTTTTGCTCAAAATCGTTATGCCTCGTTCACGCTCAAGCGGGTTGGAGTCCATAATGAGGTTGTTTTCGCCACCGGCGAGTTTATCAAGGTCTTCAGTGCGAAACTGCCCCGATTGATACAATAATCTGTCAACCAAAGTCGTCTTGCCGTGGTCAACGTGGGCAATTATCGCTACATTACGAATATAATTTGAATACATAAAAAACTCGAAAAAAAGGTTAGTTAATCTGAGGATTGTTCTAATCATTTTTGCAGAAGCGGAGCAATATACACCATTTTCGGCAAATGTCAATAGAATTGAGTAAATCTAATGAAAAGCTAATCGGTATTACTCTTCGCCTTTTTCGAGCATTTTGCGAAGGTATTGGTTTTCTCTGCGGGTTGCTTCCAAATCGAAGAGCAGATATTTGACGGTAAGGCGAAGATGGTCAAGCGAATCGTGAAGGGTTTCACCGCTTTTTTGCAGCTTTTCATTGTAAATTTTTGCCTGTTTGGCAAGAGAAAGCAATTTTTTACTCCGCTCGGCAGGCAAATCGTTGATTTCGTTAAGCAGTTCGTTGAGTCTAATTTCAAAAGTAGAAATATCCATTGTACACACCCTTCCAGAAGCAAAAATCTTTTTCTTCCCTCCCTGCGAGTAGACAATATCCTTGATGAGTTTTTATGTGCAAAGGATATACCATCAGCCATTGACAAAGTTTGACCTCTCAGTTTTGTGCCAAAAGAGGGGTTTTGAAGTTGCCAAAGGCGGGTTTTTTGTGATGAGAGATATTGCAAATTGCGCAAGTTTTGCCGCAATGTTGCAAAAAAAAGACACTCGATAGCACGAAAAGACGAAAAACTCAGATATATGGATATGAGGTAAAAGCCAATGTTGATTAAAATAAACATTATATTGCGGATGTACAATGTTAAGTGTTTTATTGGTTGCAATTCGAAATAGATTTTGATAAAATAGCGAAGTTATGTTGGCTGCGTAGTCCAGCGTTTAATAAATATTGGAAATCCCGATTTAAGAGACTACTAACGCACAACTTGATGCTCCTCGGGCGTGCCTGTTGAGGTTTTCAACAGCGCGTAGAGGCTCTCGGTAAAAGAGCCAAGACAGCTTGCCGAGCTGTTTTCTTAATTCAGCGATAAGGAGTGAGCGTGATGAAGAAATGCAATCAGATATTGTGTATCTCTGTTTTTTTACTGCTGATACTAAGCACATCAAATGCCGGTCAATTTCCTTCAGAGCCTAATGAACCGACAGTTTCCCAGCCTTGTAACGGAGAAGGCAAAGATATATACTGCGGCCATTTGAAATCCACTCTCGCCGCACTTATGGCTCAGGGTTCCCAGCAGGCGAGGGACATTTACCGCGAATCGAATTCTTATACCGACATTCTTAACTGTTCCTTAAACCTTGATATAAATCCCACTACGGAAATTGTCAGCGGCACAAACGCACTCACAGTGAAAAGTCTTATTAACGGTCTGGCTACATTCACTCTCGACCTTCGCGACAATATGACCGTCGATAGCGTTACAGGCGATGTCGCTTCCTATACGCATCCGGGACACACTATCGAAATCACTCTCAACAGGCCCTATGATATAAATGAAATCTTTACTGTAACCGTTACCTATCACGGCATACCGCAAAACCTCGGTTTTTCTTCTTTCGACTGGACCACACACAACGGCAATGCAATTTTCGCAACGCTCAGTGAACCCTGGTTCGCACACACATGGTGGCCCTGCAAGGATGTTCTCGATGATAAATTTACAATGGATATGTGGGTTACAGTGCCGAGCTGGATGATTGTTACTTCAAACGGCCTTTTGCAGGGCACAGATTCAGTCGCAGGCGGGAAAACACGCTACCGCTGGCACGAATCGTATCCTATCGCCACCTACCTTGTTTCTTTGACCGGCACAAATTATGTTCACTGGACTTATAATTACAATCACGCCGCGGGTACAATGCCTGTGGAAATGTACGCTTATCCCGAAAGCGAATCCTACGTCCGCGGCATAACAGCCGACTTAGTAACGCAAATACAAACCTTCAGCAGCGCTTATGGCGAATATCCTTTCATCAACGAAAAATACGGCATAACCCAGTTCCAGTGGAGCGGCGGAATGGAAAACCAGACCCTCACAAGTCAGGGCGCCTATGCCTCATGGCTCAACGCACACGAACTTTCACATCAGTGGTGGGGCGATATGATTACCTGCAAAACCTGGCACGATATCTGGCTCAACGAAGGTTTTGCCACATATTCGGAAGCCGTATATGAAGAAAAAAGACCGGGCGGAAGTTATTCCTTGTATTTCAGCAGAATGCAGTCTCGAAGGCCGGGCTCTTACGGCGGAACCGTCTATGTTTATGACATCTCCGATTTCGGTGCGGTTTTTGATGGAACTACCGTCTATAACAAGGCCGCCTGGGTGCTTCATATGCTTCGGCACGTTGTCGGCGACGCTAATTTTTTTGACATTCTCGCTACATACAGGTCTGCATACGAGGGCGACAGCGCGACGACCGAAGATTTCAGAGCTTCAGCGGAAAGCGTTTATGGCGGCGATTTACAGTGGTTCTTCGATGAATGGGTTTATAACGGCGGCGCTCCTTATTACAGATTCGGCTGGGAGCAGCAGCAAATCGGTTCGCAAAACTGGATGAGGTTATATATAAATCAATACCAGCAGGCCTCCTACGGCTATCCAAATTTCAAAATGCCAATCGACATAACCATTAATTCAGCTTCGACAACCCCCGTTTGGAATAACGCAGTCTCCCAGTGGTACCTGATCAAAACAGCCTCTCCCGTAACATCGGTGCAGTTCGATAAGAACACATGGATATTGCGAGGCACCACATCATCCGTTTCCTATGTAAAAGGCCCCGCAAAAATTATCGATACCGCGCCGCTGCCCAACCAGACTATTCACTCGGCAGTCCTTGACCATATCACCATACAGTTCAGCGAACCAATTACATACAGCAACTCCAATATAGCGGTAACCGGAAGCCTCACCGGGGCACAAAGTTTCTCAAGCGCCTTTTCTATGAGCAATTATATGCTTACTCTGACATTCCCACAGCCCCTAATGCAGGGGCAAACTTATACCGTTACAGTTACCGATGGCATTTTGACGCCGAGTTCAGGGTATGCAATCGATGGCGAACTATCATCCGGCTCGCCGTTATTCCCGTCAGGAGACGGATTACCGGGCGGAAACGCCGTATTTTCTTTTTACCTCGGTTATGGCGCAGACCTCTCCGGCGATAACAAGGTCAATTTCGATGACTTCGCTTTATTCGCCGCTCAATGGCAAAAAACAAATTGCGGCGCCTGCGGCGGCGCCGACCTCTCCGGCGACGGTAATGTTAATTTCTCCGATTTAAAAATCTTTTCAGCCTCCTGGCTCGTAGAACCGCAGTAAATCTCTATAATTGGCAGATTACCGAGCCTGCCGCGCAATACCCAAAAACGCAAGGTTATGCTTGCGAAAAAACAGTCTGGGCGGTATTATAAGGCCGGTTAAAATATCGACAGCAGAATTTATGGAGAGCCTGAAATGAGACCAAAACAGCTTGAGCAGTGGCAGTTTTTATTTATAGGAATGGCGATTGTGGGTATTGTTCTTTGGCCTTTGAGCCAATGGCTTACAACGCTAAGAGGCAGTTTTATTATGGCGGCCTATTTCGCCGCGGCTGTGGGTATTTTTGGGATACTGCAAGTGCTGGCGGAAACGATTAAAAATCTCAACCGGCAGCAGGAGAAAATAGAACAACTCAGCGAGTCGCTGACGGCAAACAAAAATCTGCTCGAACAAATTTCGCAGGAAGTTCGACTGTCCGAAGCGGCAAAGACTATCTGTTATCGCGATACCGACAGACAGCTGCTGCGGGCAAGCGTGATTGAAAGACTTCATCAGCAGGATTTCGAGGCGACCTACGCGATGATTGACAACATTGAAAGGCGGCCGGAATATAAACAATTAGCGGCAGATTTAAGACTTACCGCAGACCGATATCGCGACGCTACCGAGCAGGACAGAGTAAGCCAGGTAATTAATTATATCGACAGGCTTCTCGAACAGCGTCAGTGGGCAAACGCCGAGACACAGATAGAAAGGCTCATTAAAAAATATCCCGATTCTGAAAAAGCCGGCGATATGAGCGAAAAACTTTTTGAGAAAAAAGAGAAAAGAAAAAGAGAGCTGCTCGACGAATGGGATACCGCGGTTAAGAAATCCGATATTGACCGGAGTCTTGAGGTTTTACATGAGCTTGACCTTTATCTTACGCCCAGCGAAGGGCTGGCTCTGCAGGAAGCGGCAAGCGAGATATTCAAAAACAAGCTGCATAATATGGGCGTTCAATTCTCGCTCGCTGTCAGCGATAAGCAGTGGGACAAGGCTCTTGAGACCGGACAAACCATTATCAGGGAATTTCCAAACAGCAAAATGGCTGACGAAATCAGAAACAAAAAAGAGATACTTCAGGAATTGGCGAAAAAACAATAACCATCCGGCTTCGTCTTCGACTTCGCCGCGACAGGCAAAGGACATAGAGATTGCAGACTAAAATTATAACCATCGGTTTAAGTCCCGCGTGGGATAAAACAATCGAAGTTGCGGGCGTCGAATGGGGTGAGCATAAAATAATCTCCTCACAGAAAATTATTCCAGCGGGCAAAGCTCTCAATATAAACAGGTCTCTTGCGCAGATGAAAATTCCGAGTATCGCGGCAGGTCTGTGGGGCGAAAATGACTGGGACAAAATGCAACAGGCCGTCACGGCTTTGAAAAAATTTGTGCGGATTAAATTCATAAAAGCAAAAGGCGCGACAAGAGAAAATATAACTATCGTCGATGCCGCCAAAAAAAGGAATATACACCTTCGCAGCAAAAACACTCTTGCCAACGCAAAGTCATTATCGGATTTGAACAGGAATTTGAAAACGGTTATTACCAAAGACAGCATTTGCGTTTTCGCGGGCGCTCTGTCTGGCGGCAAACTTTTAAAACAAACCATATCACTGCTCGAAACTGCAAAACGCAGGCAGGCGAAAATTATCGTCGATAGTTCAGGCATCGAGTTTAAGAAAATCGTTTCTATGGGCGGATTGTTTATGATTAAGCCGAATGTCGAGGAACTTGGTGAACTTGTCGGCAGGAAAATTGAAAACCAAAAAGATACGCTCGCCGATGCCGCCAGGAAATTTCTGAATAAAACGGAATTTGTTTTGGTCAGCAGAGGCGAAAAAGGAGCGATGCTCATAGGTAAGGATTTAATTATCTCCACCGAATACTGCGGCAAAAAGTTCGATGTCTGCAATACCGTCGGCTGTGGCGATTACCTGCTGGCAGGTTTCATCGCGGGATTATGCAAAACGGGAGATTTAAAAATCGCACTCCAAACCGCCGTTCACAACGCAGCGATGCGGGCGTTTGGGAAATAAGAAGTAAGGAAGCAAGGAAATAGGGAAGTAAAGAACGTTGAACATTCAATGTCCAACTTCCGGGGAAAATAGGGCAGTTACCTATTTTGTATTGGTTGGAATAAAAACTTTTCTGAAGAGATTTCTCGGCTGCGCTCGAAATGACACGAATCCCGGCAACACTTTGCCGGGGCTAACCACGAAATTTAATTACCGATAACGGAGCGGATAGTATATTGTGAAAGTTTTTGCCTCCGGTCTGCGGACAGTTGAGTAATCACTGCGGACTGGTCGGAAGGTCTTGCGAAACTCGCATCGGCGACAGCATCATAAATATCGGCAAGCGTCATATTTTCAGCGACAGTGGAAGGGGCAAAGCCGACTGAAGGTTCAGATGTTCGTAAAATTATTTTCGCTGCGGTAAGATGGCCGAGAATTTTATCCGCGAATTCGGCGGGCAGGCAAAGATAACTGCTGATGAATTCGGCGGGAACAGGAGAATTCTTTTTCTCAAATTCCTTAAAAATCAAATTAACTATATTTATTACGTGTAAATCAGAGGCGATGAAAAACTTCTGTTTAATTTGCTCGGCGGCACGCTCGGCATCTTCAATGGTTTTCAGATATTGGGTTGTGAACGTAAGCTGCAAGCCGAAAAGCACAATCAGCCAGGTGAAATAAATCCACAAAACACCCAGCGGGATAAGGCCGAGCACGCCGTAGACGACGCTGTATGGAATGAGTTTTATCATATAGAGACCGAATGCCCACTTGGCGACGAGAAAAATGCAGGCGGCCACAAACGCGCCCCATAACGCGGCTTTTGGATTAACTTTGGCGTTGGGCATCAGCATATAGAGAGCGAACAATCCGATGAACGCAACAACGAAAGGCACGACAAAAGGAACTACCGGCCCGAGAAAGCTGAAGATATTTTTCCCCAGATATGCAGCGATGCTGTATTTTGTATTAATATAAACAGCTACGCCGAGCAGAAAGGAGCCGAGAGTCAGGAATGTCCAGTAATAAGCTATTCGCTGGAGCAGATTTCGTCCGCGAACCACGCCCCATATAGTATTAAAGGAACTTTCTATGGTAATCAGCAGCGCGATTGCAACCCAGATAATAAGCACACTGCTGACAATGGTAATAGAGCCTTTATTGATATTGCTGTAAAAGCCGCTTGTGAATTCCTCGACTTTTTCCGAGAGTGTAATTTTTGCGGTTGATGTGTTTGGGTCAACCGGGTACTGAACGTTTTTGATGAAAGTCTGCTCGTAGAAGAAATTTCTCATCTGTTTGCCGAGGTCATCAAATGTGCCCAGCGATTGGAAAATCAGCAGCATTACGATAGCCAGCGGCACGATTCCGAATATGGTATTGTACGACAGTATCGAAGCCTGGCGGTCGGCTCTGTTCTTCCACAGCAGTTTTACGCACCGCGGCCAGAGGTGAATTTGAAAAACCACAAAGCGCGTGAACCTGCTGATATTGGTCGGCACTGATAATAGTTCATTTAACATTGTCAGCTCCTTTATTTTTTCAGCAACCCCTCCAGGAGTTTTTTAGCCTGGTTTTCTATTTCCTGCTGTATCTGAGGATTTTTTAAAAGGCTGTTAAGGTCTAAATCAAGTTCTGGCTTGTCAACCGACCCCTTGAGCGGGATGGGCATTCTCTGGTCTTTATACGGCACAGTAACAGTCATTTTCATTGATTTGTCCAGGCCGATTCTGCCTGCGAAATTGACAGGGTATTTGCCGATGTCCATTTGCATATTGTCGTAACTGATTATGCCGTCGGCGACGGTGAATTTTGTCGGCTGGAGAGTAATAATCGGTTCCGTCGAGCCGCCTGTAAGTTGAACTATCGTATTAAGCAGCGGCGAGCCAAGCCGCATATTTGTGATGGAGAGAGTTCCGATGATGGCGATGGTTTTGTCGTAGCCTTTTTCAAGAGGGAAGACGAGTTTTTCACAGTCGAAACTTAATGTGCCGCTCACATTGGTTGCACGGGCGAATATCGGATTCATATAACCTAAAATAATATCGGATGTCTGCTGGTTGATTTGAATATTTTCAAAAATTTTCATCTGGCCGGGCGTTTTGAGCAGGGTTGGTTTGTCGGAGAAATTCGCAGAGCCGCCGAAGTTGAGTTTGCCGGTGTTGACGGTTGAGGTGAACGGCGCGACAGTCATAATACCTTTGTCGATTTTGACATCGAAGTCGCTTTTGCTGATGTTGAATCCCATATACTCGGCCTTATCGAAACCGAAAGTTGTTTTTGCGCTCAGGTTCGCTTTGAATTGCTGCGGTTCTTTTTTTGGATAGGTGCTTGAAAACCACAGTGAGTCATTTCGTTTGCCTGCCGCTGTAAAGCCCTGCGGCATAAAAGGCGAAACAATCGAACTGACGGCGGCAAGGTCGTACTCGGCTTTCAGGCTGCCTTCGGTTTTTGTGTTGGCGCCGAGCTCCGCATTTGAGAGATTGCCGGAGAGTTTTATCTGCGGGCTGGTTACATTCAGCGTCGGTATGTTATAAATCTTTTTGACGGTGTCAAATTTTCCTGTGAATGCGATTGTCATATTAGGCTGAGTGAAAGGCTCTTTACCGGGCGAGGAAATTTTCAGATTCGTAATGTCTGTTTGTTTAGTCGAGGCTTCAATTACATCGCCGGTTTTGGCAAATGCCAAATCACCTTTGGCAAGGCCTGCAAATTGCGTATTAGAATCAGCCGCTCCAAAAGCGGTCGCCAGAGACATAAGTTTTTCAATCTGTGTTGAAAAGGTTGCGTGGAGTTTTGTGGCGGCAACGGTATTTTTGCCGAATGGCATTGAAAGGTTTGTGATGTTAATTTTACCGGCATCGGCGGAAATATCAGCGGTTTTCGCTGTGAGCAGTTGTTTATCGAAGTCTGCGCTGAAATCGAATCCGGCCTTTGCGGCGGGTTCGGAAATAATTTTTCCATTCGTCATTTTTATTACGACATTAGTCGCTGATGCGCTGCCTGTGGAAGCGAAAACTTTTTTGACAAACGAGCCTTTACCGATTAACTGGGCTGAGCCTGACAGTTTCGGTTTTATTTCGATGAACTGCCCCATATCAGCCTGAAGTCTTTCGAGGTCAACATCGGCGGTGTAATTCATATTGTCGGTTGTGCCGGTGAGGTTGGCTTTTACAAAAGAAGAATCGACGTTTAACTTTTCAAAAATTATCTGCTTATTTTGTGAAACGAGTTTCGCATCAATTTCGACGGGTTTTGAAAGTATAATTTGTTTGATGGGAAATCTGCCTTCCAGCGCCCAGAGTTTTATTTTGCCAGCCAGAATTCTTTTGCCGCTCTGTCCTTCGGTATTGATATTTCCGCTGAGTCTGCCATAGTTGATATCGAAATCCTGTTTGAATTTGGCAATAGTTTTTACCTGTTTGAGCGTTTTGGCAAGGTCGCAGTCGAACTGAGCCTGCATGGTGTCGGTCGAATCGGACTGTAAAAATTTACCAAGACCGTCGAAAGTTCTCGGCACAGTTCCCTTCGCTTCGGCGGTGAGGCCGTCAGCTTCTATTTTGAGTCGGCTGATGTTGATGGACTTTTCAGTTGTACTTAATTTTACATCGGTGGCGAACTTTGTGCTTTGCAGTCTGTCGCCTTTGAGGAAATCGCCGGAGACATCGAGATTTGTCGCGTGAACTTTGCCTTCGAGATTTTCGAATTGTCCTTTTTTTATTTCAGCGTTCACATTTGCGCTGAGTCTGCCCGCAGCGGCGACATTGACATTCATCGCTTTGAAGAGCGGAGACAGGGTCGCAAGTTCAAGGTCGTTGACATCGACAGCCAGGTTGCCGTAAGCGCCCGTTAGCGACCATTCCTTTTTCGGGGTCATATCGCCTGCCACAGCGATATTCGTAATATCATTTGCGCCGGCGACGGTCATCGCGACATTAAAATCACTTGTGTTGCCGAGCGGCCTCATCGCGATTTTGCTGTTTATGTCTTTCAGTTCGAGCGTCTGCATAATTTGCTTGGCGTCGGGTGCGATAATTTTTACATTACCCTGATTTATTGTAAGGTTCATTCGGTCAAGCGGAATCATCGGAACGGAGGGAGTTTTTTTGGTCTGCTGCGAAATGACGACAGTACTCTGTTTCTTCTTTGGCGTTTCTATGCCAATGGTAAGCGATAAATATGGTTTGTCTATAATAGCTTTATCTATGGCGACTTTTCCGCCGAGCAGCGAAATATAATCCGGGTACGCGGCGATTTGTTCTGCGGTCAGTTTGGTCGAGCCAGCGGTGTTGGTAAAATCGAGCTTATTCGCTTTAATGCCGGAAAACCAGCCCATTGAAATCGAGCGAATAGCGACTTTGCCGTCTATTGCGCCGTTGATTTTCTGAAGAATAAAGTTATTCCCGCCCCTGCTGGATACATAAACAGGTATACCGAAGAATGGAATCGCAAGCAAAACGCACAAAAAAATCAGCGCGGACAGAAGAATTTTTTTTACGGACAATTTCTTTTTAACAGGATTGTTTTCGGTTTGCATAAACTTCTCCGAAGTTAGTTGTTAATTCTTTGAGCCGTTTGCGGCGGAATTGTTTTTACTGATAACTGAGCTTCTGATAACTGATAACTTTTTTTCAGTCTTTCATTATTTCATCGGACTTATGTTTAATGGCCGATTCTATTTTATCGGTGTACTCCTTGGTCAGGTCGTCCATCGTTTTTTTGCCTTTTTCCTTATCGTCTTCGGTAGCGGTCTTTGCTTTTTCGGCGTCTTCAAGTTTCTTAATCGCGTCCCTGCGTATGTTGCGGAGAGTTACCTTCGATTGTTCGCAGAGCTGTTTAGCCTGTGCGGCAAGCTGTTTTCTTCGCTCCTGGCTAAGCGGGGGAATACTCAGCCGAATGACTTTGCCGTCGCTCATCGGATTGATGGAAAGGTCGCTGGCCTGGATTGCTTTTTCAATTTCCTTGATTGATGCCGGGTCGAAAGGCTTTATCAATATCGTGGTGCCGTCCTGTATTGAGAGCGTGGCCAACTGTTTCAATGGCGTAGGCGTGCCGTAGTATTCAACTCTGAGATTTTCGACAAGACCGGTCGATGCTCTGCCGGTTCTAACGCCCTTAAACTCACCTGCCAAATGCTCAAGAGCTTTTTCCATTAACCCTTTGTGTTCAACTATAATTTTTTGCGTTGGCATAATATTTCCTGTCAAAATAAAATAAAAAATCAAAGATACAAAATCAAAATTAAGTTTTTACACCTGTCGCTGTCGCTCCAGGCTCTGATTACCGCTCCATCACTGTCGCGGCTCTGATTTTAGGATACTATTGTTCCGATTTTTTCGCCCTTCAGGGCTTTTATAATATTTCCCTTCTGGAAGATATTTAAAACAATAATCGGTATATTATTTTCACTGCAAAGACTTATCGCGGCCTGGTCCATCACGCGCAGATTTTTATTTAAAACATCGCGATATGAAATTTTCTCGAATAATTTGGCGTTTGGATTTTTGTTCGGGTCATCATCATAAACGCCGTCAACCTTCGTCGCCTTTATAATCAGATCCGCATCGAGTTCGCTTGCCCGCAAAGCTGCGCAGGTATCGGTCGAGAAAAACGGATTGCCGGTGCCGCCAGCGAGTATCGCGACTCTGCCTTCTTCGAGATGCTTGATTGCTTTTCTCCTGATGAATGGCTCGCAAATGGCCGAGACATCTATCGCACTGAGAACTCTTGTCGGCTGACCGAGTTTTTCGAGAGTTTCCTGTAGAGCACAGGCATTGATAACCGTCGCAAGCATTCCCATATAATCGGCGGTGTGTCTTGGGATATGACTTTTTTTGCTGAAAGTTTCGCCTCGAAGGAAGTTGCCTCCTCCGATAACGATAGCGATTTGCACGCCGAGTTTATGAACCTGTATGATTCTGTCGGCCACGGATTCGAGCTGTTCGCCGTCGATGCCGAAACCCCCGGCTTTGCAAAAACTTTCGCCGCTGATTTTGAGCAGCACCCGTTTGTATTTTAATTCGCTCATCCCTGTCGCCTTACAAACATAATAGACATAAAAAAAGCACTCCCGCGCTTTCTTGCGAAAGCAAGAGTGGGAGTGCTTATTATATTAGCCAATAGCCAAACGTACAAATCTTTTTATTTTAGCAGTTCCACCCGCCGTCTTTGCAGAGTCGGCGAGAACTTTTTCAACTGAAACCTTGTCGTCCTTGACAAAACCCTGCGAAAGCAGACAATTTTCGGCATAAAATTTCTTCATTTTGCCTTCAACTATTTTCTCTATCATATTCGCGGGCTTATCTTTCATCTGGTCAGCGGCAATAGCCTTTTCCTTTTCAATAACTTCAGCCGGAATGCCGGAAGAATCTAATGCCAAAGGATTTATAGCAGCAATGTGCATACAAATATCCTTCGCGATCAGGGCAAAAGCCGCATTGTCAGCGACCGCCTGGGTCGATGTTTCGATTTCGAGCATAACGCCGATTTTGCCATTAAAGTGAACATAAGTCGAAATCAGACCGGGCGAGGTGAGTTTGAATCTGGCGTAATCGCCAATTTCTATTTTTTCGCCGATCTTACTTACTGTTTCGGTGATAAGCTGAGATAAACTTTTTCCTCCAGTATCCTCTGTTTTTAACAATTCTTCAACGCTGTTATCAGAAGGACAAGCAATGATATAGTTATTTAAAGCCTCACCTGTGGAGATGAAATCATCGCTATTTGTGACAAAATCAGTCTCACAGCAAAGTGTCGCCATCGAAGCTGTTTTGCCATTGTCGCCGGTAACGCAAAGAACTTTACCTTCGGTTGTATCTCTGTCGGCTCTTTTTGCGAGAGTTGCCATACCCTTCTTTCTAAGCAGGGTCATAGCTTCTTCGAGGTTTCCATTTGTCTCTTCGAGAGCCTTTTTGCAATCCATCATTCCCTGTCCGCTCATTTTGCGGAGCTTCATAACTGCTGCGGCTGAAATTTCTGCCATTTTTTTACTCCTATTTAAGAAAACCCCCAGTAGAACTGGGGGCTACATATTTTTCAAATTTAACTTTCACAGAGAACACAGAGTTTCGTGTTCATTTGCGGCTATTTTACGCTCCGGCTGCGTTCTCATCAGTGCCTGCCGGTGCGCCGGCATCTTCGGCTCTGACTAATGAACGCCTGCGAGTTCTTGGTTTGCGTGAATCATCGTCTTTTGACGCGGGCTTATATATAGTCTTGGCCTCAGCGACCGCCGCGGCAAGCTGGCCTATAATCAGGTCGATAGTCTTTACCGAATCATCGTTTGCCGGTATCGCAACATCAACGAGGTCCGGGTCGGAATCTGTGTCGATGATGCCGATGGTCATAACACCCATTTTCTTGGCTTCTTTGAGGGCAAGCATTTCCTTGCGAGCGTCAACAACCACAATCACGCCAGGTACCTGGTTGAGCTTGCGGATGCCGTCGAGGTTTGATTTCATTTTTCGAAGTTCGCGTTTGAGAGTCGAGGCTCTCTTTTTGCTTTCGGATTCGATTGAGCCATCGTTTGACATTGCCTCAAGCTCTTCAAGACGCTGAATTCTTGAGTGCACGGTTCTGAAGTTGGTGAGCGTTCCGCCCAGCCATCTGGTAATAACATAGTGCATACCGGTTGACTCGGCGGCGGATTTAATCGCCTTGCATGCCTGCCGCTTTGTCCCGACAAAGACGACATCTCTGCCGCTTGAGACGGTATCAGCAAGAAGTTTCTGGGCAATTAAAATGCCCTTTAGAGTTTCGCGGATATTGATGATGTGAATCATTCCGCGCTTGCTGAAAATGTACGGCTTCATTTTGGGATTCCACCGACTTGCGGCATGACCAAAATGCACGCCTGCATTTATCAAACTACGAGCTAAATCATTTGCCACTAAAGACA